>Ga0209755_10001317_pt1 | contig 39514 bp, 28 predicted proteins | sample TergutCo191P1_FD_187301 | JGI IMG/M metagenome (GOLD analysis project Ga0209755, IMG submission 187301) | Cornitermes sp. P1 segment gut microbial communities from Petit-Saut dam, French Guiana - Co191P1 (SPAdes) (version 2) | ecosystem: Host-associated > Arthropoda: Insects > Digestive system... | reverse complement strand
CAGTTGGTTTTAATAGTTGATATGTGAAAAATCCAAAAATTAAGACTATTGCGTGTACACCTACTCTACTGCTACAATATAATTAATTGCCTGGCGGGATGCAAGTTTTTGAAATTTTTTGGGGTACGAACCGGGAACAGGCCTGGGATAGGCCGGAAATACCCGCAAATCACCAACTTTTTATGGCCATAACTACAAAAACATCGCAATGTCAATAAGTTTTTATGGTCATAGCCACAAAAATAGGGCACTTCGGTACACTTTTTATGGTTATAACACAAAAATTACCAGACCGAAATCCCCAATAATATCACTCCCCTGAAAAATTATTTGCATTTCCGCAGCCTTTTATTTATATTATTTATGGTTATAGGCATAAAAACAAGACATTTTTGCCGCTTTTTTATGCTCGTAACCACAAAAACTACAAACTTATGCCATTTTTCAGGGGACAGGCGCCAAAAACATGATCGGCAGAAAATCGTACGTCCGCGAGCTTGAAAAATTTATCGACACACCGTTCATAAAGGTCATTACCGGCATCAGGCGCTGCGGGAAGTCGTCCGTCTTGCTTATGCTGCGCGATCGGCTGCTCGAAAGGGGGGTGCCGGAAGAGCGGATCATCTACATAAACCTTGAAAGCTTTGAGCACGCCGGAATTTTGAACGCAAAAAACCTGTACGATTATGCCGTCTCAAAAATCCACGCGCCCAAAGAGAGGCACTATCTGTTATTAGACGAGATTCAGGATGTCGAGAGCTGGGAGAAGTGCGTCAACGCCCTCACCGTAGACCGCAACGTAGACATATACCTGACCGGCTCAAACTCGCACCTGCTCTCCTCCGAGCTCTCCACGTACATCGCCGGGCGGTACGTGCAAATGCCTGTCTTTACGCTGTCGTTTGAGGAGTACCTGCAATTTCAGTCGGCCTATTTGCCTGAAATGTACCTCAACCGCAAAGACTCCTTCGCGCGGTACCTGCGCCGCGGCGGGTTCCCGGGCATCCACACTTTCGATAACTCCGAAGAGACCGCCCTTACAATAGTCCGCGATATCTATTCATCAATAATCCTGCGCGATACAATAATGCGCCACAACATCCGCGACGCGGAACTGCTCGAGAGGGTAATCCGCTACGCTTTCGACAACATCGGCAACACATTCTCCGGCAAAAGCGTAGCCGACTACTTCAAGAACCAGCAGCGCAAAGTAGACATCAACACCGTGTACAACTACCTGAACGCGCTGGAAAGCGCCTTCATCCTCCACCGTGTGCCGCGCTACAACCTCCGAGGCAAAGAGATTCTGAAAACCCAGGAAAAATTCTACCTGAGCGACATATCGCTCCTATACGCCACAATGGGCTACCGGGACAGCCTTATAGGCGGCATACTGGAAAACATCGTGTTTCTCGAACTCAAGCGGAGAGGGTACGCCGTATACATCGGTAAAGCCGACACAAAGGAGATTGACTTCGTCGCTGAAAAACACGGGCAGCGCCTGTACGCGCAAATAGCCTACAAATTAGAGAGCCCGCAAACCGCGGAGCGCGAATTCGGGACGCTGGCCTCAATCAAAGATCAGTACCCCAAATTCGTGGTGACGATGGACGACTTCTGGAGGGAGCCGGTCAAGGGCGTGGAGCATATCCATATATCCGACTTCCTGCTGGATACACGATTTTGACTCGAAGCCAATCCGGTAAACGCCGAAATGGAGCCGGGCCTAACCCCTACTCACCGTCAAAATCCAGCACATCCGGTGTGATCACGGTGCCGCCGTCGGAGACGCTTACGTCTACGGCAACGTCTTTGTTCACGCAGAGGACGTACTCGCCGTCTTTTACGCCGGAGAAGACATAATCGCCGTTACCGCGGGCAAAGGCCCTGTGCAGCGCCTTGTTGGTGCACGCGCCGCCCTCCGCGACGAGCGTGACCGTCAGGCCGTCCCAGCCGTTGCCGTCGTTTTTGACGGTTATCGTCTGGGACGAAACGGCACCGGTCAAAAGCGCCGCCACCAGTGCGGCCATCGGTAACATTTTTCGAAACATCATCATGGTAACCCCTTTCTCTGTGTTTTTTGTTAGTATCATTAATATATAATTATGGACAAGGCAGGGGCAAGATAAAAGTGACAAATCCCGCGCTCAGACAACAGCCCGCTCAAGTATCGCCGCCGCCTCCGATGCCATCTGGGACATGTGGATAGAGGTCAGCTCCGTCTTCAGCTGGATCTGGGTGTCGTAAAATACCTCGAACTCGTAGGCCCCGGAGGTCTCGAAGAAGCTCTTGATCCGGGCTTTGGTGAGATCCTGGTCCGTACTGTCGATATAAAGGCTCAACGCACCGTCTTTGCTGATGGTGATTTTGGAGCAGCCGGTTTGGCGGCCCAGAATTTTCAGCTTCATCAACAATGTTAACGCTTTGACGCTTTCGGGCAGCGGGCCGAAGCGGTCGGAGAGGCCGCGCTCCATTTCCGCCAGTTCATCTACAGAGTTCAGGGCCGACATCTCCTGATAGATTGCTATGCGCGTAGGGCCGTCGGCAATAAATTCCGTGGGGATGTAGGCCTGCAGCGGGACCTCCAGCCGCGTTTCCGGGAGCTTCGGCTTCTTGTGGATATTGATATCGCCGGCATCGCCCGCGCTGTCGGCAGTATCATTAATCTCGTCAACCGCTTCCTGCAGCAGCCTGCAGTAAAGCTCGAACCCTACAGCCGCGATGAACCCGTGCTGGCTCGTGCCGAGGATGTTGCCCGCGCCGCGTATCTCGAGGTCGCGCATCGCAATCTGGAACCCGCTGCCGAGGTCGGTGTACTGCTCGAGTGCCTTGAGGCGCTTTATGGCGTCGTCGTTGGTCATTTCGTTGAACGGAGGGGTGAGGAAAAACGCGTAGGCCTGCTCGGAAGAGCGGCCCACTCGCCCTCTTAATTGATACAGCTGGGATAACCCCAAAGCATCGGCGCGGTTTACGATGATCGTGTTGACGTTGGGGATATCGAGGCCGTTTTCGATTATCACCGTAGACAGCAGAATATCGTAGCGCCCCGCGATGAACTCCTTCATTATCGCCTCGAGCTCCGACTCGTCCATCTGCCCGTGCGCGCTTATCGTTTTGGCTTTGGGTACAAGGCGCTCTATCCTATCCTGCAGCGCCGGGATGTTTTTGATCTTGTTGTTGACAAAGTAGACCTGCCCCCCCCTATCAAGCTCGTCCTCTATCGCGTTCTTGACTAATTCGTCGTGGTACTCAGATACCTTGGTCTCAATGGGCAGGCGGTTGCGCGGCGGCGTGTTGATGATTGAGAGGTCGCGCGCGCCAACGAGCGACATGTGCAGCGTGCGCGGGATGGGCGTGGCCGTCATCGACAATACGTCTACCTTGTAGCGCAATTGCTTTAGCGCCTCCTTGTGCTTAACGCCGAAACGCTGTTCCTCGTCAATCACCAAAAGCCCCAAATTTTTAAACTTTATGTCTGAGGATAAAATTCTGTGCGTCCCGATCAAAATATCAACCTGCCCCGCCGCAAGTTTCTCAAGCGTCGCCTTTTGCTCTTTTTGCTTCTGGAACCGGCTCATCACCTCTATGCGCACGGGGAAGTTCGACATCCGCTCCGAAAACGTCGCGAAGTGTTGCGCGGCGAGGATCGTCGTAGGGGCCAAAACCGCCGCCTGGTACCCGCCCATCACCGCCTTGAACACCGCGCGCATCGCGACCTCGGTCTTGCCGAAACCCACGTCGCCGCAGACTAAACGGTCCATCGGGCGGGCGCTCTCCATATCCTTCTTAACATCCTTAATCGCCTGCAGCTGGTCCGGCGTTTCATCGTACACAAAGGCGTCCTCGAACTCTTTCTGCCATACGTTGTCGGGCGCGAAACTTATCCCCTCGAGATACTGGCGCTTGGCGTAGAGCTCTATCAAATCTTTCGCCATCTCGCGCAGGCTCTCGCGCGTGCGCTCTTTCAGCTTGTCCCACGATGCCGTCCCCAGCCTCGACAGCGGCGGCGCGAAGCCGTCCTTGCCCACGTACTTCTGAACCTTGTGGAAGTCGCCTATAGGTATGCTGACTTTGGCGTTGTCGGCGTAGATTATCACCATGCAATCGGTAACGCTGCCGCCGGCCTCTATGCGCTCAACGCCCACAAAGCGGCCGATGCCGTGATCCTCGTGTACTATGATGTCCTGCGGCGCGAGCTGGTCGAAACCGGTCAGCGGGATGCCGGATTTCTGCTTTTTGGTAACCTTGACAGGGCGGTAAACGCGGTTGAACATCTGGGATTCCGTGAATACCAGCAGTTTAATGTCGTTACAGGCAAATCCGTTATAAAGCGTCCCGGAACATATCTCAACAATCGGCGCCGATTCCCCGAAAAGCTCAACCGTCCGCTCGGCATGACCTACGCTTGGGCAGGCGACAACGCAGCGGCAGCCCTGGTCCGCACGGTCGCGTAGCTCCTTTACAATAATATCGAACTCTCTTTGCAGTGACGATTGCGGCGTGAACGATGATGAGAACACCGCCGCGTCTTTCGGGTAATCGACCGTATCAACAAATATCTGATTATAGCACGACAGCGCCTCAAGCACCGATTCATCGTCAAACAGCAGCTTGTCCGGCGGCGATATAAGCGGCGCGAACACCTCCGGCACCCTCTCAATATGCCGCGCGTAATTCTGCCGCGCCTCGTCAAGCCGGCGGTCTATGGGGATAACGTCGTCCCAAACAACAACCGCGTCATTCGGCAGATAATCCAGTATAGACTCGGTCTTGAACCCAAACCAGTGCAAAAACCACTCGAACCCCTCAAGGTCGCCGACTGTCTTCCACTGGTGCTCCAATTTGAGGATTGACGCCTTGCTGAGCGGTGCCGGTTTTCCAATACCCGGCGCTTCATCCGCACTTGCAGATTTGCCGCCCGTCAACTCATCACAGCGCTCCATCATATTATCAATAGCATCCTCAACCATCTCATCCGTAACGCAAAACTCCCGCATAGGCAGTATCTGGAGCGATTTGTGCACCGCCACGCTCTTCTGCGTGAATACGTCGAAGCTGCGGATAGACTCGACCGTGTCGCCCCAGAACTCTATGCGATACGGATTTTCGGCAAGGAAGGGGTATACATCCAAAATCCCCCCGCGTATCGAGAACGCGCCGATGTCGGTAGTCTGGTTCTCGCGGCGGAACCCGCTGCCGGTCAGCCACTTTGCCAGCGTCTCTATCGGAGTGTCCGCGCCCGTCTCCACATGAATCATAGACTTGAAGAGCTTGCGCCCCGGCACAAGTTGCTGCAGGAGCACCGCGGCGGGGGCCACTATAAGCAGGCGCTCCCCGTTCAGCAGCCGCGACAGCACGTTGAACCGCGCCTCTACAGTCGGCCCGAACGGCGACTTCATGTTGTAGGGCACGGCATCGCGCGAGGGCAAAAACGCCACGGCGCCATCGTCCCCCAGAATCGCCCGGCAGTCCTCGGCAAACTGCTCCGCCCGCTTGGCGTTCTCCACGAAAACAATAACCGCCGACCCCGCCTGCCGGAACAGATCGGCGGCCAGAAACGCGGAAGCCGACCCCGCCATGCCCTTAAAAATGGCGCTCTTGGGCCGCTCGCCGCAGTACCGCGCAAGCCCGGGGAACTGCACAGTCGCGAAAATATCGGATAATTTGGTTATTTCCATAGGACATCTGCCGGAACAAAATTACCTTTAAATCAATGACTTACAGCGCTTTTAGTTGGCATTGATAAGGACGTATCTGTATAATTACCTACAATTTGTTTACATTCTAACCACTTCTAACGCCGTACGGCCCGCAATTACTGTTTCTTAAAAATACAAAATGGGCGGGATTGCGGGCAAATATTTTTAACTCGTTGAATGCCGCCGCAGACCCCCGCCCCGGAATTCTTTTAGCCTTGGGTATTGACTTTTGGCCGGGAATATGGTAAATTATAAGTAGTGGCCGGGGTGTCTCTGTGCGTTTCGGACGTGTAGTCGGGGCGAACATCGGCTTGGGAGACGTAATTTGGCAGCGGCCTCCCCCGGCTACTTGTTTTATCTATCCGATAACTCCTTATTTCCAGATTGCCACTAACAGGAACAACATCAACGAGTACCGCCTCGCCATCGGCGTATCTTTTGCGAATTAAAACTCCATCACCGCCTGTAGTCTCGTGTCCGGCTTCCACCGCGTCAAAATTCTCCAGTACATCCGGAATGAGCGAAAATAATTCTCTTGTTACCGGGGTTTGACCGGCAACTGCCTTACCGTCTACACCATGTCTATTATTTATATGCCGCACGTATCTAAGTGCAATAACCTGTTTTTTTGCGTTGATACCCCGGTCCAAGACCCTGCCGATCTCTTCGAGAATCCGAGGCGAAGGAGTGCCAATGGCGTGATACTCGTTACCGCCTTGATTCATGGCGAGGCCCCATATTTTTTCGAGTTGCCGCCGGCGACTAGGCAAAACGCGCATCCTCGCTTCATCCATGTATGGCAAATCCATATTGCTACCCATCCGTCCCCCCCACTGATCTTGACGAAATATCCCGGCCTGACAGAGTAATATAATTATTTGCCGCATCGCTCCGCCGGGAAAATCGGATATCCGGGCTCGCCACTGCGGGGCAGGATGGCCGCAATGTCTTCAAATGTCAACATAAAATTAAAACTCCCCCGCATGGGGGGGAGTTGATTTTTTGTGGCTGGCTTGAAAGCGTTAGCGATAGTTGGCGCTTTGGGTGGGGATGGTGCGCGGGGGTTCCAAAACGCTGATGCTGTGCAAGATAGTGGCCTTTGCAAAATCACCCATGCCATTTTCAACGTTCGGTTCTGTAAAACACTCATTGCACGGAACGGTAAAATACTCAGCTGTTGCACCCTCTTTTATCGCGTTCGGATTCATATCAACAAATCTCCATGCGACAACATCATAGCTATCTATTGATGCTGACAAAAACACCCTGTAAAGCACCGTGTAATTTATATTTGCTCCACCACAGCAGAAATTATTGAAAATCCAATCAAAGGCCTCAGGCACGCTTGCCGGATGCGATAACCTAATCTCATCAGCCGAGAAAAACACATGACGATGACTCGCGACAGTAACAGGGAGAGAGATTCACACCATCAAGCGCAACTCGGACATTGGCCCCGGACGGGCAAGGGGCCGGTACCAGATACCCGGCATTAACAGAATACGAACCCTCGGTCGTACCCATTGTACTGCAAGCATTGCAGACCTGCGTTATGAAGAATTCTTTGTCGGGATTGCCCTCATCCTCAAGGTATACGACATGACCGCCAACAAGCTCTTTTCGCGCTTTCTCTTCATTACAGCAAGGACACCACGAATCACGGTCAATTCCTCTTTCTGCCATCTTTTCCCAAAAATATGTGATAAAAGAGGCTCTCGCATTGGCATCATACTCCTTATTCGAGCCATTTGTGACTTCTCTTTTATCTGACCCGACAAGCTCATCTCTTCGGGTACCTGCGTTACTATATGGCATAAAACCCTCCTTTTTTGAGTGAAAATTAGTTATAACTGCCTTACGACTATATTTTCGTAATTATAGGCCCATAAGCAGGATTTAGCTGCTCATGGGCCGGAACCGTACCACTACGCCATCACTTGAGTACGTGATTTCCTCCGGTATTACACGTTGTAACAAAGTCTAAATTGAACATACCCACATTTGGAGTTGTGCTAAGATAACTGCTAGTTAGCACACGAACAGAGTAGACCTGTCGTCCGCAGTATTTACATATTCCCACGGGCTTTTCATTCTTTAACCGCTCTTGATGTTCTTTATTACGCGCCACCCGCTCTTTTTCCTGCTTTTGATATAAGGCTTTTACATTGGGAGCATTTGTTACATTTTCACTTATGGTCTTTCCCCCTTTATTTCTAAGTGCAAAATAGTACTCTTTACCATCGTCTATTTTCCTAATAATTTCACCCCAGAGCTGCGGATTATTCATAAATTCAGCGTCCCCGAAAGCTATCTTATCGATTTTTGCCGAATCAAGTGCTGACTTCGCATCGGTAAATTTCGGGTCTATTTTTAGTACATTGTCAAAGTCATCAATAGCTCTGTCATAGTATCTCTTAGCGAGATACGCAATGCCACGGCGGTAATATGCCCGCTTGGTTTGCCAAGTTGGTCTATTCTTCACCCCCCAATGTCCTTCCCGTGCATAAACATTTTGGGCTAACCAATGTTCGGCGTTAGCATTCTTTATTACAGTACTGTAATGCTCAATAGCTTTGTCAGGGTCAGCCTGCATCTCTTTTTCAAGCGCTTCCTCCCTTGCCTGTTTTTCTTCATAAGCCAACCGCCTGACTTCTCGCTCTTCTTGCTCTCTTCGATTTTTTTCAAGCTCATCTCGGGCGTATTTAAGGCCACTTTGTGCACCAGAATTAGGATTCAGCCGCAACGCCTCATTGTAATCATTAATGGCTTCTTCGAATTTCAAGTTCTGAGAGTATACATTACCCCTAAACCGATGTAAGGCCGCCCGTTCTTCGTTTGAAATATGGCTAAATTTAAGCGCAACAGTAAATCCCTCAATCGCTTTATAGTACAATCTACTACTGAATGCGGCATGAGCTTTCTCAAAGACCACGTTGTATTTCCTCCCCCACTCTTCCATCTCTTTAGCGCTTAGGTCTGGTCCACCAGTAGTCGCCTGTCCACCGCAATATAAATTAGCAAAAACCGCCAAACACACACACACCCGAACCACCCACCACGAAAAACCACTTTTTGACGCGATCCTGCTCATTTACTGCCTCCTTTTATTTGTAATTTGATTTGGTTTCCAGACAATAAGAAGACTCCCTGCGAGGTGATAACGCTCGTAGTCGAGTTAATAGACAAGATGTTATATAATAGCTTAACTGATAAAACAGTGGGGGGGGGGGGGGGGGGGGGGGGTAACCTATTGAATTGCAATGGGTTAGGTGGTCTGACTTATATGATTTATTTAACAGTAATGCGTCAACACGTGCCCAGACCGTACCCACGGACAGGGACACCAAAACCACCACAAACGCCACCGCAAACGCACCCAAGGCCACATCCATCTCCACGTCAAAAGGTTCATCCCCGCCTGTACCGTCCATTTTGGGACGGGTGCGGGGGCATATCCATTATAGAATTCTGGGCGGCAGGAAATCAAGGCAGGACAGTATATTTTGGGGATGTGGAGCGGGTCGCACTTATGGTTTCACGCCGGGCAATGGCAAAAACTCATAGTAATTACCTGATAAACAAGCACACCACGATGATTAGAGCGGTATACAATCGCCTTATCGCCTTGGAACTTATCGTCAAGAACCCTATCATCACGGCCAAATTCCCAAAGCCAGATGCTCCAAAATGGGGTATTTCAGATTTACAAAGTTATTGATTAAATATATGGAACTATCTTTGCAAGTTATTGATTTTAAAGGGCATTAAGAAAATGAGCCAGGAAGGATTCGAACCTTCGACCCCCGCCTTAAAAGGGCGATACTCTACCGCTGAGTTACTGGCCCGTAAAACCTGTACGGAGTATAAAGATAATAGATGCCGCGCAAAAAAGCAAGAAAAAAGGTAAATAAAAAAGGGCGGCCTTCAAAGCCGCCCCAGTTACTTCTTACCGCCGGTTTCCATCAGTAATCGGCTGCCGGCGGCTTGGTTCCAGCCGGGCACGTTGTTACTACCGCACCATAGTCGGCTTCACACTTGGCAGCGCCGCCCGAGCCTAACCTGTAGCAGCCGCCCGAAGCGCAGCCGTACCCGCTGCCGCCAACGCAGGGGCCCCAGTTACAGAATCCTGCCTCAAGCGTGGGGGCATCGCTGCAGTCGCTCAGCTTGCTCACGAAACCGTTCGCGTCGCAGTTCTCCAGATATGTGAGCGCCCCGCCCTCGCTATCGGGGTCTTTGCCGTTGGGATTGCTCATCTTAAAGCAGCCTGTAGGCCACTTGCACCAGTACTCGTCCTTCGGGGCGTCGGCGCAGGTAGAGGAGGTGCTTACAAAACCGTTTTTATCGCAATTCTGCAGCGCGGTGAGGCTCGGGTCGTCGCACTGGGTGCACGGGCTGTCGGGATTGCTGATAAGGTAGCACTCACCCACCCCCCAGTAGCAGTATTTGGGGGTATTGGTTACCTGGCAGCCGTTGAACGACGGCTGGGCCAGGCAGCAGGCCGAGTTCGGCGCGGCGGTGGTCAGGCCGTCGCACGGGCCGGGCGGCGGCGTCACGGGGCAGCTCGCGTGGTTCGGCGTCGTGGTGCAGCAGACCGTACCGCCCGGATTGACAACGCACGGATCGGGCGGCGGCGTCACGGGGCAGCTTGTGTGATCCGGCGTCGCGGTGCAGCAGGCCGTACTGCCCGGATTGACAACGCACGGGTCAGGCGGCGGCGTTACAATACAGCCATCGAAACCGGGCTGGGCGATGCAACAGAGCGTCCCCGGGGCTGCCGTGACCAGACCGGCGCACGGGCCATCGTCAGGCGGCGGGGGCGGCGGCGTCACAATACAGCCGTCAAAACCGGGCTGGGCGGTGCAGCAGGGCGTCCCCGGCGCTGCCGTGACCAGACCGGCGCACGGGCCATCATCGGGCGGCGGGGGCGGCGGCGCTATGCAGCCGTTGAACGCGGGCTGGGTGATGCAGCAGGCCGATCCCGGCTCGGCGGCAGTCAGGTTGGCGCACGGGTTAGGCGGCGGCAGTACATCGCAGCCGTTGAACGCGGGCTGGGCGTCGCAGCAGGCCGATCCCGGTTCGGCGGCAGTCAGGCCGGCGCAGGGGTTCTCGCAGCCCGGAGACTGCGGATCGTATGCACAGCAGGCCGCGGCGCCCGGATAGAACAGGCATACGCAGCTCGGATGGCCGGGGTTGGCCGAGCAGCAGGCTTGCGTGCCCGGGGCGTCGCACGGCTCGGCGGAGTCTTGCGTGAACTGGGCAGTCATCGTCCTGTTGGCGCTCATGGTAACAGTCACAGGGTTATTGGTGCTGGAAAACGACACCCCGTCCGTCCAGCCGGCGAAAGTGTAGCCGTACTCCGCGGTGGCCGTGAGCGTAACCGACGTGCCCGCGGCGTATTCCGTAAGGCTGGGGTTGCGAGCCACGCTGCCGCTGCCCGCCGGGCTGACATTTACCGTGAGCATGTGCCCTACAGACGCGCCGGACGGCTGGAAATAGGCCATAACGGAGGCGGCCGAGGTCAGGGTAATGGTAGTCGCCGCAGAGTTTTCATTGGCGACCTGCCCGCCTGTCACAACTAACCAGTTCTTGAACTCATAGCCTGCCGCCGGGGTCGCCGTTATGGCAACCGGCTTTCCCGCCTCGTGGCTCTCCCCGCTCGCCGGGGTAAACGTACCGCTGTACATCGGGCTCACGCTAATCGTAAGCATGTGGCGTGCGGCAGGCTGCCCGCCGTTGCCGGGCTCGCGGCCGCCCGGATCATTGGGGCCGGTGCCGGGGTCGGAACAGACCGTAAACAGTAAAACCGCGGAAAATAGTGCTAACGCCACGCAAAAAAACGCCCGCCGCCTCGTGCCGAACATCGTGCCAAATAATGACTTACACATATTTTGACCTCCTTTGTAGGACAAATAATAGTAACTCCCCCTATATTATAGTATACGTCAAACCCCCTGCCGTGTCAATACTATAGTTAATAAAAGATTCCGCCCCTATATTTCCCTGTACTTTACTACGCCCAAAAGCCCTCTTTTATTGACTGTTTTTCACAGAAATGCCTTGACTTGCATCGAGAAAACATGCATAATCGGCGAGTACCGTTTTTCGCCAGCCCCGCGCCTCGATTCGCCCCTGTACAGCCCCGACAGGTTGAAGTGCGCGCCGGCGTTTATGTCGCTGTGAAAGGTGACTGTGTGGCTCGTACCGCACCGCACGGCGCCGGCCATGCGGTAGTCGAGGCCGGCGCCGTGCCAGGGAACGTAGGAGAAGGCGTAGGAAAGCTCGGCCTTGCCGCTGCCGGCCGGGCGGCAGACTACCCCCGGCCTGACCTGCAGATAGACGCTGCTGTCGAGCGGGACGGGGATGACGCGCTCCGGGCCGTTGTCGAAGAGCCGCCCCGCCCGCTCGCGCACGTAGAACTCGAACCGCCCGCCGGAGCCTATGCTCTGCACAAACTCCGCGCCTATGTCGCTCATGTCAACGCTGCCGGCCTTCCCCCCGCCGCCGTGCGCCAACGGCAAATTTTCGCGGCCAACGAAAAGATACCGCGGCTCCGCGCTCAAAAGCAGCCCGCCCTTCTTCTTCCTCTCGACAAGCAGCCCGCTCTCAAACGCCGGCTCCCTGTACCCGCGGACAATCTTCATCCCCGGCAAAACATACAGCCGCGACTTCCAATGGCTGCCCTGAATCTGGAGGGTTACGTCCTGACGGTAGGTAAGGTCGGCGTAGTTTGGGTACGGCGAGAGCGAGGTGTCGCCGCCGTCAGACGGGAAAAGCGACAGAAGCCCCGGAACGTACGTGGTGATATTGCCGTTGCGCGAATCTACATGCTCCTCCAGTAACAGCACACCGCTCCACGACAGATCATTCAGTATCCCGCTGATCTTCTTAGCCGGCTTGAAGTACCAGTCGCCGCTCAGCGCCGTTTTGCGTACCGTGGATGATGATGTGTTATCGTAGATCTGCACCTCCTGGATGATATGGTCGCCGTGGGGGCTCGGGCGGAACTCGCCTGTCGTTGAGTCGAACGCGTGCGTGCCCAGCCCCTGGCCTATGTAAAACATCTTCTGCTCGAAGCGCGACACGAGCTCCTGATTGAGGCGGTACTCCAGACGCGAGGAGAATCCGGCCTTCGCCGGTTCTATCTCGCTGACGGCTGACATCAGAAATGTAGATGTCTGATCCTGCCCGTTGATCTGCGTGCGCCGCCACCTGCTGTCGCCCGTCAATTTCCATCTGTCAAGCGGTGAAAAGGCTATGGACTGATTCCACGTTAGTGCGTAGCCGGTATCTACAGACCCCGGAAAGCTCTCCCCGCGCCTGTATTGGACAATATTAACCTTCTGCCGCAGTTTCACGGGATTGTACGCAGCCTCCGCTGTCCCCGACAGATGCCCCCCGCCCAAACCCGATGTATCGACGCGCCAGTCATCCTTATAGTCAAGCAACATCTCCCACGGCGGCGACGGGCGAGCCGAAAATTTACCGTACCTGCGGTGGCTGATATCTATATCCGAAAGGCGGTGCCTGAACACCGCCGCGCCAAAGTCTGCGCCGTACCTCCATCTCCCAAAACGCACCCGCGCGTCCGCCGTGACCTTCTCCGTCTGCGCGGCCGAATCCACAAACGCCTGCCCGGCACCGGCGCTGACCGCCGCCCCCTTCATAAGCGTCCCGCCCACCGTAGATTCCCACGACTGAAACTGACGCCCCTCCGGCTCATCAGCAACATCCGTACCGCTCCAGCTCTCGCGCCTCTCGTCCGCCGAGAATATCTCATCCCTGAATTTTTGCGAACGGTAACGGTAATCAACATCAGCCCAGACAGTCCGGCGCGCCAGCGTCGTATCACCGGCGCTGAGCTTGAACATTACAGCGGAAGACATGCCGGTGCCGTCGTCAATCGCGGAAAACAGGTTACGGTCCGACTCTTTGCCAACAACATTCAGTGACGCCTTGACATGCTGTAATTTAAGCCGCGCCAGTATCTCACCCGCGCTCTCCCTCATAGGCGCGGCTATCGGAGCAAGCGCCGTGAAACCGCCCTGACCCGCGCCGGCGTACCTGTAAACGAACTGACCGCGCTGAACCGCCGTATCAATAACATAATCCGCACCGGCGCTGCCCGTTTCTGTTGACATGAATGACGCGGTGTAAAAATCCCGCGTATCCTCCGGCCTCGCAGGATCATAAGGCGTATAGACGAGAATCGTATCCCCCGCAGCGGCATCATACGCCTTTTTATATAAGGGATGAAAGACACTCATCCGCGAAACGTCAAGCGGGTGGACAGGACGCGCTGTCGATGCGGCATAAGCGGGATCGTTGCCGCTGTTCTTCAAAATTTCCTTCTCACGGCTGCTCAGCTGCATCTCAAGCGGATTATCCTTGTCATCGCTCTCGCTCCACAAAATCCCGCGCACCGAAAAAACGCTGTCCTTACTATAATATGACGCACTGCCGCCGGTAAACGACCGGCGGTAATCAAACGCCTTGTACTCGTACTCAATCCTGATAAAATCATCCTGCCCGATCAGCACGCGCGGATTAAAAGTCACCGCCCCGATATCGTAATCTACCACAAAATCCTCGTCAACCCCCTCAACAAGATCATCCCCGTTCACCCGCACCCTAACCGTCCCGTCCACCGGCGTAATAATCCCCGCATCCCAACGGCCCGTCAGATAGTACGGCCCCTGCACCCCCTCGCGCCCGCGCACCGTCTGCACCGTGTGGTTCCCGCCCGAAAACGACATGAACGCCCCAGCCCCCGCACGCCCCGGCCTCACCTCCGCCGACAACCCCACTATCTTCTTCTGCCCCGACAATATCCCGCCCCCCAGCCACTCCGCGTACTGGTCGCCGGCAATGGCGGTGAATTTCTTATTTGTCAACTCCACCCGCATCATGTCAAACTCGCTTATCTCGCGCGTAGACCCGTCTATAGACGCCCCCTGGTCGCTAAGCACAGCGCGCAGCACCGTCCCCGGCCGAACCTCCCCCTCAATCAGCGCCTCAAGCCCCTGCTCCAGATTAACCTCCCCAAGCTCCCCCACCGACACGCCCATAGACTTGTAGCCGGATATGCTGAGATTGCCGTAGTCATTATCAGTAGATATAACCGCCCCAGCCTTGGCCAGCGACGAATCCCGCGAAACCGAGTCCACCAGCGCGGCGATAGACGGGACCGTCATCTTCTGGTGCAGAAAGAAAACCGCAGGGGCCGAGATGGTATCGCCGGCCCGCGATTGTAGCGCCACGGTGAGTATTAACAAACAAGCGATGAGAGGGATAGATATTATTCGTCGCACGGTGCAGAGTCTATGCCGATGGGGCGATAAGGTCTTTCAACTCCGAAACCGCCCGGTTTGTGATATCAGCTTCTATTTTCATATCGAATCCCTGTGAATAACGTACGTCCCCGTCATACTAAATATGGTATATTCCACCCCACGGTGTCAAGTTTGCGCATCTTGAGGACAGGCCGGACCCGCCTGACTGCCCGACAACAAGCCCCAAAACGTCCAAAACGAGGCCGTTTAGGCGGTTTTTAGCCCGCACATACATTTTTCGCAACCCATAGCTTGCCCCCTTTGCAGCCGGCTTCGAGTGTTTTTTGCTTAAAAAATTTTTATTACGTCCGGCTAATTAATTATATTGTAGCGGTAGAGTACAGGTACACGTAATAGCCTTAATTTTTGGATTTTTCACATATCAACTATTTAAGTCAACGGAGGTTGCGGTATGAGCGGATCAGTTAGCGGCAGACGCGCAGGTCATAGGGTGCGTGTTGTTTTTGGCGCGGTGGCGGCGGTGGTGCTGTTGTCGGTTTCGGCGGTTAATGCGCAAAAGGGCAGTTTTACCGATCCGAGGGACGGCAAGAAGTATCGCACGGTAAGAATAGGCAATTTAACATGGATGGCGCAGAATCTCAATTTCAAAACGGGTAATTCATGGTGTTATGAGGATAATGAAAGTAACTGCCGGAAATACGGGCGGCTCTATGACTGGAATACTGCGATGAGTGCGTGTCCATCCGGATGGCGTTTGCCTGGTAACAAGGAGTGGAACGATTTGACTAAAAGCGCCGGTGGTCAGCGGGAAGAATTAGATAAAAATATCGCTTATTGGAGTAGCGTAGGTAAGAAGCTTAAATCAAAAACAGGTTGGAGTGATTTTTTGTGTGACAAAGAGCATAAAGAGCTTCTCAACGCGCTGGGGGAGGATTGTGTTCTTGGTAAAACGAATAGTTGGAACGGAACTGATAATTTTGGCTTTTCGGCCCTGCCGGGCGGCAACCGCGATACCGTTGGCTTCGATGGCGTTGGCTTCGACGGCATCTGGTGGAGCGCCACGGAGTACGGGAGCGGCTACGCGTGGTACCGGTACATGGCCTCGAACCTCGACGGCGTGCACGAGAGCAGCAACGACAAGGGCAACGGTTTTTCCGTGCTCTGCGTCCAAGACTGAAACGTCGTGCGGGGAAGGCCGGTTGTTCGGTCCTTCCCGTTATTTTTGGCGTCTATGTGGTAAATAGGAATTTAGCGTTGTGTTGATGATTGTAATGTTTCGCGAAATTACACGCACGATTTTGTAGGGGCGACCGTCCCCGGTCGCCCGCCAACGCATGGATTACAATATCCCGAAAAATACACCAACAATCCCACGTAGGGGCGGGCCTGTGTGCCCGCCCGCGATGCCGGGATTGCGGTATACGTCAAATCAAACGCAATTTCGCAATTCCGGCACGGGCGATCGGGGACGATCGCCCCTACAAAATCGTTTTGTTTCCGATGAACGTGTCGGGTAAATTTACATCTATTGTTGTAACGGATGATAAAAAATAAAACGATTTTGCACGGGCGACCACCCCCACGCCCGTATTGTGCCTTACCAGTGTATCCCCCCTCACTCCCGCAGACACCCTACCGGCAGTACGCGGACGCCGTCTGGCCTGCGGTAGCCGATTTCGGTGGCGGTTAGGACTGCGAGGAATGACGGTTCTTTCATCTTGCCGGTGTTGACCTTTTCCCGCAGTTTCTTCAGGTTGCCTGCGGCGGCATCTATCTCTTTTGCGCCCATCTTTACCTCAAACGCGCCCCACCTGCCGTCTCTGAGGTGGACTACCGCGTCGGCCTCCAAACCGTTTTTGTCGCGGTAGTGGAAGACTTCGCCGTCTATCGCGTTCGCGTAGACGCGCAGGTCGCGGACGCACAGCGACTCGAACAGCAGGCCGAACGTGTTGAAGTCGTCTAACAGGTTATCCGGCGAGGCGCGCAGGATTGCGGTAGCGATCGACGGGTCTGTGAAGTGGCGTTTGGGGGAGGTACGCAGGGCGGTTTTGGAGCGCATGGACGGGTTCCACGCGGGCAGATCCTCCACCACGAATATGCGGCGCAGGGCGTTCAGGTACGAAGCGATGGTTTTATCGGTGATGCTCGCGTCGCTTGCGGCGATGTCGCCCCGCAAGGTTACCATGCTTGCGGATGTGGAGATATTTCTCGCAAGCGACCGCATGAGCGCGCGGACGTGCGCCGGATTTTTTTCCACTCCGTCAACGCGGGAGACGTCGGTGTTTATTACGGCGTCGGCGTAATCCTGAACGCGCCTGAGCGTCGCCGGCCCTTTCTGCCCAACGGACGCGGGCCATCCGCCGCGTGTAAGCGCAAACGCCAGTTTCTCAATTGTCAGGGACGAAAAGCACTCTTCACAGGCATCGCCGTCAAACAGCGCCTTGAGCGATACCGCCCCGCTCGATTCCAGCGACTCAAAGAGCGACATGGGGCGCATCAGCATCCGCGAGATACGCCCGGTGCCCGTGTGCCAAACAGCGTTGTCCTGCGGGACGGCCGAGCCGGTTAGGATGAACTGCCCGGCCTCCCCCCTCTGATCCACGGCAAACCGCACGGCGTCCCAGATAACGGGTGCCATCTGCCACTCGTCGATCAGCCGCGGGACGCTGCCCCGCAGCAGCGCCGACGGCATACTGTCGGCGGCCTTCAGGTAAGAGCCCGTGTGGTCGGGGTCCTGCATATAGAGGACGCTGGCAGCCTTCTCCTCGGCAGTTCTGGTCTTCCCGCACCACTTTGGCCCCTCAATCAAAACAGCCCCCGAGACGGAGAGCGCGAAATCCAGCACTTTATCCGATATACGGTACAAATATCCCTGTTTGATGGTAAAAAAACCTTTTTAGGCGTTTTTGGTGTAAGTTTACACATATAATATACTATGTTTTTTGACAAAAATCAAGTTATTTCCGGTTTTGGCCGGATTTTACTTCCGGTTTTGGCCGTGTTTCACTTCCTGATTTGGCCGGATTTTGCTTCCGGTTTTGGCTGTCTCCGCCATCGGACCGTTCCGGAATCTCCTGCGCCTTTGCCGTCACCGCCCCCTTTTCCCAATGCAACCCACCATTAATTAGGAGTTTTCGCGCTATAATGCGAAAACTGCCTAAAAGTTAGAAGTTTTTGCATTATAATGCGAAAACTCTTGATTTGGAGGCTCCAAAACGGAAGTTGAGCCGTCGCATGATTTGTCCGGCACCGGCCGCGAAAAATAAAAAACTCCCCGGCTGGGGAGTTTTTATTTTGAACCGCCGAACTAATGTTATCTCTTCAATTAAACTCTTTCGACGCGCAGTTGATGGAAGAGGAACGCATGGTGATCTTTTTAATGGGCATCTTGTCTTTAAGGAGCGCGTGGAAAAGTTCGCACAGATTTTCGCAGGTTGAAACTTTTTTTGTAACCACAATTCTGTACTCCGGGTACGACCAGGCGAGGGCGTGTTCTATTTTTTTAAGGGGCACGCAATACTTCGGGTCGTTGACAATGCCGTGCTTTTTGTATGTTTCCAAAACCGCGTCGAGAAGCGGGTCGCCCTCCTGGAACAATGTCGCATGGTGAAAGTGGTCCAGAACCTCCCACGCTTTTTTCTGCCCGTCTTTACAGGCATGGGCATACCCCGTTACGGGGTCTACAACGTCTTCCAGCTCAATCGTCAAAAGGCCGGAGTGCCCGTGCAGATGCTTCGCCTCCCTGGGCCAATTCATGAACCTGTGCGCGTACTGGAAATCAAGGGTAACGATCGACCTGTATTTGTCGCTCATTATACTGCCCTCCTTATTTGGGGATATTGATACAATAGATTACTTCTGTAATATATTATAGATTGCGGGCGTTCCGGATTTCAAGAAGCGGCTTAAATATATAATTCCCATAAATTACAGATTACGCGATTAAATATTACCACTCACGGGCGGAAATGTGTTATTTTTAGTAAAAACCCAACCACCGGGAACTAACGGATGATCGCGTTTGAGAACATATCCAAGCAGTACGGCGACAAGACCCTGTTCGAGGGGGTCACGTTCAGCGTCAACGAGAAGCACAATACCGCCCTTATAGGCCCCAACGGGTCGGGCAAGACCACGCTGCTCAAGATGATCCAGAACGCCGAGCAGCCCGACAAGGGCACGGTGGCCATCCCCGGCGGGCTCTCTATCGGCTGGCTGCCGCAGGAGATCGAGACCCTCTCCGACGCCACGCCGCTCGACACCGTCCTCGAACCGTTCCGCCACCTCCTGCGGTACGAGCAAACACTCGCCGAGGCCGCGGAGGGCATAAGCGGCGGGGACGGCGACGAACGGGCCCTGCGGCGGATCGACGAGCTCGAGCGCGAGATGGCCATCCACGACGGGTTCTCGCTCAACGCCCGCGCCGAGATGATACTTGAGGGCCTGGGCATCCCGCGCGACTACTGGAACCGCCCGCTCGCCAACCTCTCCGGCGGGTACCGCATGAGGGCGGTGCTGGGGCGCTTACTCCTGCAAAACCCCGGCTATATGCTCCTCGACGAGCCCACAAACCACCTCGACATGGACTCGCTCATCTGGCTCGAAAAATTCCTGTCGTCATACAAGGGCGGGATGCTCATCGTCAGCCACGACCGCGACTTCCTGAACAGGATGTGCACGCACACGGCGGATATCCGGTGCAGAACCGTGCGCATATACAACGGAAACTACGATAAATACCTGACAGCGAAAGCCGAGGAGGAGTCCGCCGCCGCGTCGCTCGCCAAAAACCTCGAACAGAAGATCGCCAGCGCCGAGCGGTTCGTCGAACGGTTCAAAGCGAAAGCGAGCAAGGCCACGCAGGCGCAGTCTAAGGCCAAGATGATCGAGAGCCTCAAGGCGGAAATGCCGGAAATCGAGCAGGAGCAAAAGTCTATACGCTTCACCTTCACGTGCTCCGGGGAGCCGGGGGCCGTCCCGCTGCGGTTAAAGAACTGCTCGGCAGGGTACGGGGATAAAATCGTCCTCAACAAATTAGATTTAGAGATACGCCGCGGGGAGAAGATCGCCATCATCGGGCCAAACGGGGCGGGGAAATCAACGCTGCTTAAACTGCTGGCAGGGATGATAACGCCTATGAGCGGAGAAATGATACTCGGGCACAACGCGGAACTGCGGTACTTTGGGCAGCACCAGTTAGAACAGCTAAGCGGCGAGAGCTCGCTCTACAATACCGTGGCCTCGCACTCAGCAAGCAGCGACAAAAACTACATCCGAAACGCGCTGGGCGCTTTTCTGTTCAGCGGCACGAGCATCGAGAAAAAAGTTAAGGTGCTCTCCGGCGGGGAAAAATCAAGGCTCGCGCTGGCGTCAATATTAGTAAGCCCCGGCAACGTATTGCTGCTTGACGAGCCGACAAACCACCTCGACATATCATCAATAGAAATGCTCTCCGAATCGATGGCCGATTACGCGGGGACTATTTTATTCGTATCGCACGACGAGTACTTCATATCCCGCCTCGCGACGCGCATCATCGAAGTCAGGCCGGGGCGGATGCGGGACTTTCCGGGGAAGCTGGCGGACTACCGCTATTATTTAGAAACATTATTCAAGGAATCCAAAGGTACGGACAGCAGGGAACCCACCGGCAAAAAAAGCCCCGCCGAATCATCCGCCGATAACGAAAAAGAGGCCCGCATGAAGGAGCGGGAGATGAAGAAAAAGCGCGAGCGCGAGGCTGCAAAGTTAGAGCAGGAGATAGCGCGGGCCGAGGCCGAAATCACCGGGCTGGAAGCCGTCCTAAACGACCCCGCAAACGCCCTGAACTACGAACTGCTCCACCAAACCTCCGGCAAAATAACCAAACTCCGCGCCGAACTCGACGACCTGATGGAACGGTGGGTAGCAGCCGGCTAAAAACCATCTTCACCCCACCCGCCCCAAAGACCACCGGTACCACCGGAGCCACGGGGGACGGAACGGGCAAAACCAGTATATCAGGCCGAATTTTTCGCATTAGCAGCGGCAGATAACAGCCGAAATTATCTCAATTGCGGTTTGCTGACGGCACAATATATATTATATGGTCGTCAATATAAAACCAATCGCTTTCGGGGAAATTAAGGTATAAAAATGGGCAAACGGCAAATAAAAGAGGTATCTTTCGTCACCGACATCAAGTCGATTCTGGCAAGCGCCCGCCAAAAAGCCTACTCAGCGGTGAATTCCGCCATGGTGGAGGCATACTGGCTTGTTGGAAAACGCATCGTGGAGGAGGAACAGCACGGAGAAAAACGTGCCGCCTACGGCGAAGAAATCCTGAAAACGCTCTCCGCGGCGCTAACTGAGGAGTTCGGCAAGGGCTTCAGCGCACGCAATTTACGGGATTTCAGGCAATTGTATCTTACTTTTCAGGATAATGAGATTTGGCGCACACTGTGCGCCAAATTGACCTGGTCCCACGTCCGCCTGATAATGCGGGTTGACAATAAAGACGCGCAAAATTATTATCTGAAAGAAACCGCAGACAACCAATGGTCGGTCAGAACATTAGACAGGAACATCTCAACGCTCTACTACCAGCGCCTGTTGTCATCGCAAATAAAAGAGCCCGTAATACAGGAAATGCAGGAGAAAACCGCCGGATTCGAACTAGATAAAATGGAATTTATAAAAAATCCAGCCGTTTTAGAGTTTCTGGGACTCCCAAACAACAAAGGATTTACCGAGTCCAACCTCGAACAGGCAATCATCAACGAAATGCAAAAATTCCTGCTCGAACTCGGCAAAGGCTTTGCTTTTGTGGAAAGACAACAACTCATCAGAACAGAAACGCAAGACTTCTACATCGACCTGGTATTCTACAACTATATCCTGAAATGCTTCGTTATCGTAGAACTGAAAACCGAAAAAATGACACACCAGGATATCGGACAATTAGATATGTACGTGCGTATGTACGACGACCTGAAAAGAAACACGGGCGATAATCCCACAATAGGAATCCTGCTCTCCACGGAAACTGATAAAACTATCGCCAAATACTCCGTCCTGCGCGAAAATAAACAGCTCTTCGCAAGCAAGTACCTCTCATACCTGCCAACAGAAGAGGAATTGGCCGCGGAAATAGAACGGCAGAAAGCTGTGCTCAAACTGTTGGTATGAAGAGTACCCCACCCGTCCCCAAAAACCACCAGTACCACCGGAACCACAGGGACGGACGGGAGCGGCTCCCACGCCTACCAACATTTTTACGCGAAATATTGACATTTTACCGCCCCAATATTATTTTTAATGTATTATTGTATCGCGTGTAACAATTTTTATAAACAAGAGGGTGACGAAGTGCGTAAACCTAAAATATATCTTGAAACTACGATATTTAACCACTTCTTCGATACGGAACGGGACGCACACGCCGATACGGTAGAACTGTTTAGAGAGATACAGGCAGGTAAATATGACGCCTATACGTCATCGTATGTTATAGACGAACTCTCGCAAGCAGACGAGCCAAAACGCTCAAATATGCTTGCGCTTATCGCAGAGTATAATATAACCGTGCTTGACGCAGCAGACGAAGCGCGGGACTTAGCAGACATATATGTCAGCGAGGGCATTATCCCGGTCAAATACAGATACGATGGCCTGCATATCGCCATTGCGACTATAAACGACTTAGAGTACATAGTTAGCCTGAATTTTAAGCATATTAATAAGGTCAAAACCAAAACCATGACCGGCTTGATTAATGTGCGCAACGGCTACAAACAAATACTCATCACTACGCCCATGGAGGTAACGGAAAATGATGAAAACTAACAAGCCCGAAGCGGAAATCGACCGAATCAGGGTCAAGCTCTATGAAGAAACAAAACATCTGACAAAAGAAGAGCACACCCGCCGTACAAATGAACTGGCGCACAAAGCCGCGGCGCAGTACGGATTTACTGTGCGCAGCGCGGCAGGAAACCCGTGAGGCAGATTTTGCTGATGCCTAACTTGATTCTATAAATCAAACGATGACGGTACAACAACGGACCTCCCGCCCCAAAGACCACCGGTACCACAGGGACGGGGGGGAGGGGGGTAATGGTAGCCGCCACCACTACCACATAATACCACCTCTTCCCTGCCGTTAAATGGCAAAATCAATCGTCACGAACACAGCGCACACTGTACAGGTCCGACTTGACATTGTTGTAGCTGGTCACGCTGCCGTAGTCGTCCATGCGCCGGAGGTAGGCTTTCGTCGCATCGTACTCCGTGGCGCTCCACCAGTAGCCGTTGGAGCCGGCATAGGCGAAATAGTCGCCGGAACCGCCGTGGCCGCCGGGCAGGGCCGAAAAGCCGTGATCGTCCGTACCGTTTCTATTATTATACCACCCACTCTTAGACTTCAACTTCGTTCCTGCGTTATTAGTATTTCCTGACGCATTAGGATCAACATACTTCTCAAGAGTCTCCCACTCCGCATTGCTCGGTACATGCCAACCCTCTGGACAAATTCCCCGAACCCCGCTGGGACTCAATGTTGAACTCAACGCTCCGTTCATTACCATTGCCCAATTATACAAACGACCGTATTTGGCGCAACTGTCAGGCGCGTTATTGTAACAAGCACTACCCGGAGCATCATAATTCAAATTCTCCGCCATCCACGTTTGCGTACCTATTGTTACAGTATAATAACTTTGACCGTCTCTTGAATCCGTAAGGACTCCTTTCAGCTTAAAATTAGCTGTAAGCGTCATATCTGATGTCACTATGACAGTTGTTGTAATTGAATCCACATGGGCAACTTGGCCGCCTGTCCAACCATCGAATAAATAATCGTGCTCCCGTATGGCTGTTACAGTTACCTGCTCACCATTATTGTAGGATGCTTTCACCGGGCTGTAGCTGACAGAACCACCGACAGTCGCATTTACCGTAAGCGTGTACGTAGGCGTAGACCCATCCTGTACACACCGAACTGCAAACCCGTTACCTCTGGCAACAATACTCTCTCTTACATCTGTGCCTGCATCAATTTCCAGCTTGTATGGAACATAGCTATTACCACCCCACCATTCCTCCTTTTCACCCAACGTAGAACTCCACCATCCCCCACGCGACTTTTCACCCGCAAAACTGCCGCTTGTACCACGTTCACCACCCGGCAATGCAGTAAATCCGTAGTCATCAGTACCATTACCTGAACTCCATCCATTATCAGCTTTCAGTTTTGTCCCAGCATCACCCGCCCCCCCAATCTTATCCATAAAATCCGCCCACTCCACCCTGCTCGGCAAATGCCACCCCGCCGGACAAGCCTCCATCGCCGCGTCCCAGCTGTACAGTCTCCCGTACTGTTCGCACATAAACCCATAATTCTCGTAGCACCAGCTGCTGTCCGCGGCGTAGTTAAGGTTCTGCGCCATCCACACCATCCCGTCGATATCCACCGCCCTGTACACCTGCCCGTCTCTCGCGTCTGTAAACGTGAACCCTGTGGCCGTGGCCTCTCTTCTTGTGATAAAGCTCGTTTCCGTTCCGTAGCGTGTGCCGAACGATTCGTTGGTTATGTACGCGCGTACGTAGTACGTTGTGTATTCGCTGAGGCCGGATATTTGCTGCGAGAACTGTATTTCCGTTCCGGGGGCTCTGGCGCAGGTGCCGTTTATTGCGGGGTTTGGCTCGGTTCCGTAGCAGAACCCTCTGTCTGTGAACCCCGGCCTGCCCGCCGCGGTAACCGACGCGCTCAGTTTTGCGGTGGTGAAGGTGATATCGGACACGCCGGTGTTTGACACTGCCGGTGGGGCGGTTGCGCTGCTTTCGTCTTCGCGCGTTGTGAACTCTTTGTGTCCGCCGGTCGGCACGAAGTAGCCCTTGTAGAAGTCACTCGACGGCTTGTCGAGTTTGAGGTATGGGATAACGTAGTAGGTTGTGCTGTGTTTGAGCCCGGTGAGGTCTGCGCCGAACGACCCTGTTACGGACGGGATGCCGGAGACGATTCCGAACTCGTCGGAGTTGCTGCCCTCGGTATACGTATCGAACGCGCCCGCGTTCAGCCTGCCAAGCGACGTGCCGTACATCACGCCGACCTCGGTGATATTGGTACCAGACGCGGCGTATTGCACCGTGGCGTACGCGTAGTTGTGCGTGGTCATACCCTGCGACACGGTAACATTGGCGCTAACGTCTATAGCGGCATTGCCGCCCCCATCGTCATCGCCGGAACATGTAAGCATCGCCGCAAGGGACATTGTTAATGCTATTGCGGTTGCGTTGATTTTGTTGGACATCGTCTTTCTCCTTGGTATATTGTTAATTGTTATTGTTTTCATTCCCTCTCCTGTACGCACCGCACGGAATATTCGTGGGCGGGGGCGCCGCTGTTTTCGGTTGCGTTGTTGGCTCCCGATTGCATGGACAGGTACCCGGCCGCGGTCCACCATCTGCCAGCGGTTTCCATGTCTACGAAGATTCTGACATGGGCCCTGTCGCGGTAGCCTCCGGGGAGGGCGGTGAAGCCGAAGTTGTCGGTGCCGTCCCACGCGGTGGATTTCAGGGTTCTGGCGGCGTTTGCGGCGCCGCCCGCCGCCGCGGTCAGGTTGTTCCACTGGAACTGCGTGGGGAGCTGCCACCCCGCCGGGCATGCGTTTGACGCGGCGGCTTTTGTGTAGAGCCTGCCGTATTTGGCGCAGTTCGCGTTGTCGCCGCCGTAGCACCAGCTGTCGGCTGCCGCATAGTCAAGGTTTTCGGCCATCCACGTAAACTGGCCTATTACCGTTGTCCTGTATCGCCGCCCGTCCCTCGTGTCAATCAGCACGTTGTCGTCCCCGCCGGTGGTTCTGAACGCCTCCTGCTGGCCGTATTGCGTGGCGTGCCTGTTGTTGCTTGCGTAGGCCCGCACGTAGTAGGCCGTGTTGCCGCTCAGGTTCGTTACGGTCGCGTAGAACAGGAAGTCGGGGCCGGAGACCGGCACGCACGTACTGCTGCCGTCGTCTAACATGGGTTCGGGCGACGCGGAGTAGCAGAACCCGCGCTTTCTGAACTCCGGGTCGCCGGCGCTCACTATCAGCGCTTCGAATCTGGCGGATGTGAACGTTATTTCGGATACGGCAGTCTTGGAAACCGCCGGGGCGCTACCGGATACGATGTCTGTCTTGAACTCCTTATAGCCGGACGGCAGGAAGTAGCCGTCGGGGAATTCGGGCGAGGCCTTGTCGAGCTTGACGAACGGGGCGGCGAAGTATGTTGTGCCGTCGGCGAGGTTCTCGAGGTCGGCGTAGAACTTCCCGCTTACAGACGCGGGCGTGGAGACTACGCCGTAGTCCACGTTGGGGTCGCCGCTGTTGATGATGGTTTTGATGTTGAGGCGTCCGGGCGTGGCGCCGTAAACGATCCCAACCTCCACTACGCTTACGTTACCGGCGGAGTAGCTCACGGTAACGCGGGCGGATGTCGTGGTGACGTTTGTTATCTCCGCGATGGATACGCCGACGTCAACATCGTTGTCATCCCCGCCGCAAGAAAGAATCAGCGCACCTGCAATCAGCGCCGCCATCAGTTGATTTTGTTTTTTCATCCTGTAAATCCTCCAATCCTGTAAATCCTGATTCAGACAAATGGTTAATTGTCAATAATTAAACGTCCACCCCACCGCCGCGCCGTACGCCGGGAGCCAGCCCTGATCTTCGGCGTTGACCATCCCGCCGGCGATGTTTATCATAATGTAGCCGGGGCCGATTTTCAGCTGGTTGATGTGGAAGTCGTACCCCGCCATCAGCCCGAAGCCGCTTTCGTTGATCTTGCTGGCGGGTATTACGCGGTTTTGGTCCGGGTCGAATCCCCCCTTTTTGGTGTAGGCGTAGACCGCGGTGCCGTAGGAGAATTGCAGGAACAGGTCGTTGAACGGGTAGACGTTGATGCCTACGCCAACGCGGGGGTTGTTCCCGCTGCCGAGGCCGCCGCCCAGCATCAATCCCGCGCCCCATGTGTTGGTGGATTCGCCCCACGTGCCGCCGAATTTGCCGGAGATGTCCCCGCCGGCAATGCCGGGGATGGCCCCGCTGTACGAATCGGCGGTTTTGTCGGGGATGATGCCGGTCCCGGCCCCCACGGAAAGCCACCGGGCGGCTGCGCGGCGGGCTTGGATTTTTTGGGCCTGTGTGAGGATGCGCGACTCGCTCCCGCCGGTGATCTGCCGGAAGACTTCCTCGGCGGCGTCGCTGATGTCGTTCAGGTCCTTAACGTCGGTTTCGCCCTGAGCGCCGAAGATTTCGGCGGTCTCCACGTCAACAAGGCGGGCGGAGACATTGTACTTGCTGCCGAATTTCACGAGGTCGAACATCAGGATGTACTTCGCGCCCGACTCGTAGCCGACCTTGTAGATTTCGTTGTCGTTGACGGAGCCGTCGTGCTGTTTCAGGCGTTCTTGGGTTACCTTCTCGGTGAAAATGTTGCTGCGGTCGATAACGCCGAACCTGCCGCTTTCGGTGAACGGGCGGAGGATCTTGGCGGTTAGCACCCGCTTTTGGGCGTCGGTGAGCTCGTCGTTTACGATGTAGAGCGCAACCTTGGGCTTCTCCGTTGGCGTTTGGGCAAGCGGTGAGGCTGTGCAGAGGGCGCAGACGAGCAGGGCTGAGAACAGCGGCAGTTTCTTCAACATTTACAAAATCCTTTCTTGGGATACATGGCCGTAAAAGGCCCATACAGGCCTTTTAAGCGCGTTTGTTTTTGGGGAGTAGATAAAAGGGTATTTTTTGTATATCGTGCTTCTAAGGGCCTTAAACGGGCCTTTAAATGGCAATTTCGGGGGGGGGGGGGGGGGGGGGCAATTCCCTCTTGTCAAGTAAATGATGCTTGCCGGTGCTGCAGTTACGGCAACCGCCGCGCACGCCGCCGGCACAATCAAGACCCAAAAGGCCGGGGCGATGGCCGCAATGCAGGCGAACTTGACGCCAACCCGCCTGCCCGGCTCGCCAACGCGGCTGCCGTCTACCGCCCCGCTGCGCCGCGTCCCCTGCTCCCCGGCAATCCCGGCCGGAAACGCGCCGGAGCGCTCTATGCCCATGCAACGCCCGCTGTTGGCCAACAACGCCGCCATGCGCGTGCCGGGCGCGCTCTTCTCGCTCTCGGAAACATCCCCCGTTACGTAAACGGCGGTCACCGGCAGGTCACCGGCAAAGGCCGCACAGCAGAAAAGCATCAATATAAATAGCAACAGCCTGACTTTCATATTATAATTCCTGTCTTAGAAGTATGGCCAAAAGAGCCCATTGGATCTTATATAATATACACTCCGGCGCACAAAATTTCAAAAAAAATTTCACTTTCCAGTGGCACTTTTTGGCCGCATGTAGTATTTAATGGGTATGGAGCGGACTGTTTATATGAAATCACCGAAATCGTTTTTGACCGCCGCCGCGGCGGCGTTTCTGTTGGGCGCGGCGGTTTTGCCGGGAATGGCGCAAGACGGCGGGCGGCAGGGCGCCGAGCGGAACAGCGCCGTTTCGGAGGCCGGCCTGCCGGCGGCTATACTGCCCGTACTGAACATCGGCGGCAAGGAGAGTCCCGATGTCTACCTGCAATCGCTCGATATATCGGTGGATGTGACGGGAAGCGTCGCCTCCACGCGCTATACTATGGTCTTTAAGAACAGGACAGACCGCATATTGGAGGGCATGCTGACCTTCCCGCTGCCCGACGGGCGCACCGTGACCCACTACGCGCTCGACATAGGCGGCAAAATGCGCGACGCCGTGCCCGCCGACAAGGCCAAGGCGGCGCGGGTGTTCGAAGAGATACAGCGGCGGCAGATAGACCCCGGCATTCTCGAGCGGGTCGAGGGCAACAACTTCCGCACGCGCGTCTACCCCATCCCCGCCAACGGGACGCGCACTATTTCTGTCGGCTACGAAGAGGAACTGTCTCAGGAAAACAATCTCTTATACTACCGCCTGCCTATGGCCTACCCCGCCCCAATAGAAAATTTCTCGGTGAAAGCTACCGTCTGGAAGAGCGGCAGCGCTCCGGTTATACCCGTTGACGAGAGCGAAATCCGCTTCGACAAAGCCGGGGAGAACTACGCCGCCGCGCTTACCCGCGAGAATTACCGGCCCTCCCGCGCGCTCGTCTTCGCGCTGCCCGCGCCCGAAGACATCCCGCAGGTGATGATGCAGTCGGCGCAGGGGAACCGCTATTTTCTGGCATCGGTCGCCGCGAAGACGGGGAGCCGCAAAAAAATATGGGGCGATACGCTGGCGATCGTGTGGGACGTATCGCTTAGCGGCCTGCAGAGAAACCTGCAAAGCGAACTGGAGATGCTGAACGTTATTTTCGGGGATAAGAAGAACGCCGGCGTCCATCTCTATTTTTTGAACAACAGGTTAGAAAAGGTAATCAACAAAAACAGCGCGGACGGCGGATATAAAGTTACCAACGGAAATTGGAGCGGATTAAAGAGGGTGCTGGAAAAGGCAGTTTTTGACGGCGGCACCGATTTTTCGCAAATCAAGCCGGACAGCATTACCGGAAGTGAAATTTTATTCTTCTCCGACGGAATATCGACACTAAGCGATGCCGACTTCCTGAAAAACACCAACGTTACGCGCCCCATACACTGCATCGTCTCTTCCGCGGCGGCGGATTACAGCATGATGAAGCTGCTCGCGGGCAAATCAAAGGGCAAATACATTAACCTCAACGAATTGTCGTCCGCAAAGCTAAAAAACGAGCTCTTAAACGAGACACTGCAATTTTTGGGGATGGAGCACGGAAATACGGTACGCGAAGTATACCCAAGCATCGCCACGCCCGTCCGCGGCAATTTTTCGGTAGCGGGCATATCATCGGCAAATAAAGAGGATTTAACCCTGCTTTTCGGCTTCGGCAATAAGGTTGAACGGCGGATAAAGGTAACGTTAGACGCGAAAAAAGCTACCAATCTCGGAAACGTATACAGGGTCTGGGCGCAGAAGAAGATCGCGGAGCTCGACTTGCGCTACAATCAGAATCAAGCCGAGCTCACGGCGCTTGGGCATCAATTCGGCATCGTTACGCGGAACACCTCGCTCATCGTGCTTGAGACTGTCGAAGACTACGACAGTTACGACATTGAGCCGCCGGCCTCCGACACCGCGCTGCACGCTGAGTATACGCGCAGGCTAAAGAAGCGTACCGACTCGCGTCACGCGAAGGACCGTAATCTGCTCAAAGAAGCGGTTGCGGCGGCCGATACCGTAAAGAAATGGTGGAATACCTACTTTGACCCCGAACCTTCGCAGGGCACAAACCGCAGCGAATTGCACGTCAGCAGCCCCGATTTTCTCATGTGCGGCTCTCTGGACGGCTCCGGGGGCGTTAACGTTGTGCCCCAGATGTACGGTTCACTCCACACCGACTCTTCCGCTAACGCGAAGGGCACCCGGCCGTCCATTAAAATCAAACAGGTTAAAAACGATAATGAATATATGAAAAAACTGACTGGAAAAACAGCTGAGGATTACCAAACGTATCTGAAATTAAGGGGCGAGTATATCAGTTTGCCGGCTTTCTACTTTGATATGGCCGACTGGTTCTATACGAATAACGATAAAGAGGCCGCGCTGCGCGTACTTACCTCTATCGCCGAGCTGGAGCTCGAAAACGCGCCGCTCTACAGGCTGCTCGGCTACCGCTTCAGGGAGTACGGAGAACATACGCTCCAAAAATTCGTATGCCAAAAAGTAATAGAGTGGCGCCCCATGGAGCCGCAGAGCTACCGCGACTACGCCCTCGCCCTCGCCGGCAACGGTGAGGCGCAGGCCGCGCTCGACTCGCTCTACGGAACGCTCACAAGGCGCTATTCGAAAAGTATAGCCGACCGTAACCGCGGGACGGCGGAGATCATCGTTACGGAAATCAACCGCATGACCGCCCAAAACCCAAAGCTGAATACGTCAAAAATCGACAAGCGCCTGCTAATACCCATTGCCGTAGACATCCGCGTGGTCATAAACTGGAACATGGACAACACCGACATCGACCTGTACGTAAAAGACCCGCGAAGCGAACAATGCTACTTCGACCGCAAACTGACGAAAATCGGCGGGCGCATAAGCGCAGACAATACCGGAGGCTACGGCCCGGAGCAGTTCCTCCTCAAACGCGCGATAGAGGGGAAATATCAGGTTTACGTAAACTATTACCGCGACAATCAGTTTACCGATAACGGCCCGTCAACCATCTTCGCGGAAATTTTCACTAAATACGCCGGCAAGGACGAACAGCGCAAAGTCATATCGCTGCAGCTCTCCAAAGCAAAGAGAAACGAGGAGAGCAACAAAGTAGAGATAGCGGAGTTTGAATTTTGATTTCTTTGATACAATAATCTAAAATTTGAGGATGGAACCTGTTATGAAATCATCAAAACCTCTATTAATTACGATTATGACAATATTTCTGTTTGCCGCGTTTGGTTTGTCAATCGCACAGGACACAAAAAATGAAGATCCCCGGCAAGACGCTGCCGCTGCGGACGCAGTTGAGCCTGACGCGGATGCCGAGGAGACGTTCTCGCCGCAAGCGAAACTGCCGGCCCTGAACATCGGCGGCAAGGAAGATCCCAGCGTCTACCTGCAATCGCTCGATATCTCGGTAGAGGTAACTGGAAACATTGCGTCTACACGGTACACGATGGTCTTTCGGAACAAGACTAACCGCATTTTAGAGGGGGAACTGACGTTCCCATTGCCCGACGGCCGCACCGTAACGCATTACGCGCTTGATATCAATGGCAAGATGCGCGAGGCCGTACCGGTGGAAAAGGCGCGGGCGGCGCAGGTGTTTGAGGAGATACAGCGCCGTCAGGTCGACCCGGGGCTGCTCGAACGGGTGGAGGGCAACAACTTCCGCACGCGCATATACCCCATCCCGGCCAAAGGTTCGCGCACGATTTCCATAGGGTACGAGGAGGAGCTGTCTCTCGAAAAAGAGTCGTTGCGCTACCGCCTGCCTCTGGCTTACCCCAATCCGCTCGAAAAATTCTCCGTCAAGGCCACCGTCTGGAAAGGCAGCCAAAAGCCGGTAGTCCCTGATGATGACAATGAGATCCGCTTCGACAAGGCCGGCGAGAACTATGTCGCCTCGTTCTCGCGCCAAAACTACCGCCCCGCCCGCGCCCTGAACTTCGCGCTGCCAGCGGCGGCCGGGGTCCCGCAGGTTATGATGCAATCCGCGCAGGGGAGCTACTACTTTCTGGCATCGGTCGCGCCTGATATGGGCACGCGTAAAAAACAGTGGGGCGATGAGCTGGCAATTATCTGGGACGTATCGCTCAGCGGAACGCAACGTGACCTGCAGCGCGAAACGGAAGCGCTGACGGCTCTCTTTTCGGAGAAGAAAAATGCTGACGTCCACCTCTACTTTTTAAGCAATACATTTAGAAAAGTTGTCAATAAAAGCGCGGCAAGCGGCGCGTATAAGGTTACGAACGGGAACTGGAGCGGGCTGAAAGACGTTTTGGAGATGGCGGTTTATGACGGCGGCACCGATTTTTCAAAGATCAGCCTGAAAAATATCACCGGAAATGAGATACTGTTTTTCTCTGACGGCATATCAACTTTAAGCGATGCCGATTTTTTGAAAAAGTCCGCCGGAGACCGCCCCATACATTGCATCGTATCATCCGCAAAGGCCGACTACAGCGCGATGAAACTTATCGCGGGCAAGACAAAAGGCAAATTCATTAACATCAACGCACTCTCATCCGCAAAACTAAAAAGCGAGTTCCTGAACGAAACGCCGCAATTTCTGGGAACCGAGGGCGCTGCGTCCGTAACCGAGATATACCCCGGCATCGCAACGCCCGTCTACGGCAGCTTTTCTGTCGCGGGGATATCCGAAACAAATAATGCCGAACTCACCCTGCTTTTCGGATTCGGGAATAAAGTTGAAAAGAGGATAAAAATACAATTGGACGCGAAGAACGCGGGCAATCACGGCAACATATACAAAATCTGGGCGCAGAAGAAGATTTCGGAACTCGACCTTAACTACGAGAAGAACCGCGCCGAACTCACCGCGCTCGGACAGCAATTCGGCATCGTTACGCGCAGCACCTCGTTCATTGTGCTCGAGCTCATAAGCGACTACATCCACTATAACATCGAGCCGCCCGCGTCCGAACCGGCGCTGCGGGCTGAATACCGGCGCATGATAAAGAGTCTCGACAAGCGGCGGCGCAGCAGGGAATTCAACCTGCTTGATATGGCTGTTGCAGACGCCGGGAATGTAAAAAAATGGAGAGGCGCCAATTTCGCGCCGCAAAAAAAACAATACCCCATTCCGGACAAACACCACGAAGCGGAAAGCGAAACCGGCTGGCAGTATGAAAGCATCGCTCCTGCCATACCTTTAAATACCGCCGTAAAAACACAATCGGGGGTGACCGACCTTTTCGCCGCTGCGGCGCCTGAAAAACCGGAGGCAAAATCCGGCAGCAGGACAGCCGCCGCGGATACGGCATTACGCAGGTCCGCCGGCAGCGCCAATGCTGCCGTCACGCATACAGGCGTTCTTGGCATCGTCACCGGCCAGACCAGAGGCAAGAGCGTTGCCACAACCGATGTCTTCGGCAGCGGCGGTCTCGCCGCAGATATCGATACCATCATCTCCGGCGTGGGCAGCCTCAAATCCGGCGGCGGCGTTGGGCGCAAAGGCGCTGCCGGTATCGGTTACGGCTCAGGTTACGGTTCCGGCTTTGGCGGCGGAGGCTCCGGCGGAGCCGACATCAAAGCAGCCTTCACCGGCGTGGACGGCCTCAACTCCGGCGGCGGGAGCGCCGGCGGAATCGGTGATGTCCTTGGCGCCCTTATGGGCGGCAGCGGCCTTAATACGCAAGGCGAGTTCAGGGACGGCAGCTTGAAAGAAACAGCCGCAAAAGTCAAGGTCGAACGCACGAAACAACCGGCGGAGAAAAATAATCAGCCGTATCTCAACAAATTGACCGGCAAAACAGCGGACGACTACCTGACATACCTGAAAATAAGAGACGGCCACGCCAACTCGCCTGAGTTCTACTTCAACATGGCGGCCTGGTTCTACAAACACGGCGACAAAGACGCCGCGCTGTGCGTACTCACATCCATCGCCGAACTGGACCTCGAAAACGCGTCCCTGTACCGGCTACTCGGCTACCACTTTAAAGAGTACGGAGAGTACGCACTCCAAGAATTCGTGTGCCAAAAGGTACTCCGGTGGCGCCCAATGGAACCGCAGAGCTACCGCGACTACGCCCTCGCCCTTGCCGACAACGGAGAGGCGCAGGCCGCCCTCGACTCGCTCTACGGAACGCTCACAAGATACTACCCGGAAAATACCGTCAGCCGCTGCCGCGGAACAAGCGAGGTCATCGTTACGGAAATTAACCGCCTGATCGCCCAAAAACCTGAATTAAATACGTCAAAAATTGACAAACGCATCCTGATACCCATCCCCATCGACCTCCGCGTGGTAATAAACTGGAATATGGACAACACCGACATAGACCTGTACGTGAAAGACCCGGCCGGCAATGAGTGCTCTTTCTCCAGTACCCGTACACCGGCAGGCGGGCGCATAAGCGCAGACAACACAGGCGGCTACGGCCCGGAACAGTTCCTCCTGAAGAACGCGATGAAAGGAAAGTACCTGGTTAGCGTCAATTATTTCAGCGCCCGCGAATTCGCGGCGGCCGGCCCGGCAACAGTTATGGCGGAAATCTACACCAAATACGCCGACAAGGGCGAACAGCGCAGAGTTCTGACGCTGCAGCTGCCAAGATCCGAGAGGGACGGCGGAAATGTACTGGTAGCGGAATTTGAATTATAAAAAATCATTTGGTATTTCCAGATTATTGTATTATCTTTAATATAGAAGAAATGCAGGATCACCCCAACCAGCAAGCGGAGCCTGCCGTCCATGAAACCATACGCCGTCTTCATATTGCTGATATTATTATACACCTGCACGGCTCTTGCCCGGCAGCCCGCCATCGGCTACGAAGCGCAAATAGCCAAAATAAGCGAACAGCGGCAGCTCTTCTCCGAACGCTACAACGCCGCCCCCGCAAAAGACCGCGCGGCAATACTGGCAGAAGCCCAGGAGTACCTGACCCGCTCCATCTGCGATACCATCTTCCCATACTGGTACGGCACCCCGTGGCAATTCTACGGTACCACACGCACCCCCAAACAGGGCGCCATCGCGTGCGGGTACTTCGTCACAACAACGCTAACCGATGCCGGATTCCAAATCCCCCTCGTCAAGTGGGCGCAGGCGGCCTCGGAAAACGTAGTCGTAAAAATCGGCACCGGCATCAAACGCTTCAGCAACCGCCCAATGTCGGAAGTAATCGCCTACATCAACCAAAACGGCGACGGCCTGTACCTCACCGGCCTCGACTGCCACATCGGATACATCTACAAATCAGGCGGCACCCTGCGCTTCGTACACTCAAGCTACTACAGAGAAGTATCAGGCAGCGGCAATGCCATAGGCGTAATCTCCGAACCCTTAGAAGGCAGAAACCCGCTGAACGACTCCCAATACAGGGTAATCGGGAAACTGTTGGGCACGGAGATGGTTCGGAATTGGGTTACGGGGGCGAGGTATTAGGGTTTTTTTGCGGGGAGGCGGGAGGTTACAATCAAAATCAAAGTCAAAATAAAAGTCAAAGTCAAAGTTAAAGTCAAAGTCAAGGTCAAAATACTATGGGATTATGTTTTGCCGGCGCATTGTGCAAACGTGATACCGTTCACAGGGGAAAAGAGGCGGCTTGCGGCACTGGCGAGAGCATGCAACCCATGCATTCACATCTCGGCCGCCGAACCATTCGCACCGAAATGGGTACTCGCCGCCCGGCATGAAAGAAGGTTGGCTTCTACGGTACGCGGACAAGTCAAAACACCATGCTCTGGGCGATAAATTGGGGGTTAGCGGTGTGATGGATATACGGTTTTGTAGGGGCGTTGCGTGCAACGCCCCACCATACCCGGAATTTCGGCAAATGATAATTTATTGTTGTAATGGATGATAAAAAACAAAACAATTTTGTAGGGGCGATCGTCCCCGATCGCCCGCCGGAATTACGATATTGCGTTTGATTTCAACGTATTACGCAATCCCGGCATCGCAGGGCGTTGCACGCAACGCCCCTACGTGGGATTGTTGGTGTATTTTGCGGAATATTGTAATCCATGCGTTGGCGGGCGACCGGGGACGGTCGCCCCTACGGGCATTATCGTTATCAAAACCCGGATTATCGGTGATTTTGACGTTATCTTTTGACGTTTAATCATGTTAATCCTTTAATCAGGTAAATCATGGTTCAGACAATCAACGGCAACACACCGCCAAATTCCCATTTACCGACTACAATGGGAACTGAGCCATTTTTGTTTCGGGCTCAGAATACCAGCCCCGCCTCTTCCAGCATATCCGCCAGAATCTTCCGCTTCATCCTGTCCGGCGCGGTGATGTTCAGTTTTTTGTACAGCGCGGTCAACGTGTTTTTTACCCATTGGTCGGATATGAACATTTCGGCGGCAACTTCCTTTACAAGCATCTTTCTCGCTATGCGCAGCGCGATGTTCAGCTCGGTTTCCGTCAGGCTGTATTTGGCTACAAACTCTTTCTGCCTGTCCGCCTGCGTCATTGTTAGCATCCTCGTTACCCTTACGCAAAACACGTCGTTGTCGAAGGGCTTTGTCATATAGTCGAAGCCTCCGGCCCTAAGCGCGGCGCACTGGGATTTGGACGACCTCTTGCACGTCAGGAACATTGTCGGTATCCTGTACTTGTCGCGCAAGTCGGGGAACAAGAGCTCAAAGGCGTCGCCGTCGGGCAGCCTTATATCCAGAACTATGCCGCTGATTATTGCCGGCGATTCCAGGACCTCGCGCGCCTCGCGTATGGATCCGGCCGTAACCACGTCGTAGCCCTCATCCTGCAATAAACTCCGGTTGGCGCTGCGGAGTTTCGCGTTGTCTTCCACTATCAGTATTGTGCGTTTATTGGTCATACATCTTCCCCTACTGCCGACGGGAGCAGTACGCTGAATGTTGTGCCTTTGCCGGCCTCGGTATCCGCCCATATCTCGCCGCCGTGCAGCTTTACAATATCCTTGCACAGCGACAATCCGAGGCCGCTCCCTCCGGCGCCGCTTACCCCCCGGTCGAACACGCTGCCTAAGATATCTGGCGCGATGCCCTGACCGTTGTCGGTTACGGTTACAAGCGTCATGTCCTCACGGCCCGCCGCGCCCACTCTCACCAATACCTCGTTGCCGCCGGAGTGCGACGCCGCGTTCAGCAGCAGGTTCCACATCAAGCGCGTCAATATGCCGCTGTTGCCGGACACTATCGACGTGTCGGATGACACGCTGTCTTTCGATAACTCAAATTTTATCCGGTTCGAGATGTCGCTGAGGCTCAACATGCTTAACACGCGCCCGACCACATCTAACATATCTACGGGTTCAAACTCAAGCGCTCCGGCCACGGACGGGTCAATGGACGCCGACAGCGCGTCGAGCGTACCGTCCGACAATTCCGACAAACGGTGCGCCTCCTCGCTTATCGTATTCAGGTTTGCCGCCGTCTTCTCCGTTATCGAACCACTGGATATCTGCTTGGCCGTCAACTGCGCGTATGTCGAAATCACCGACAGCGGCGTACGCATCTCATGGCTCATGCCCGCAAAGAGCTCCTCTTTAAGGCGCGATAGCTCCTCTACTTTCGCGCGCGAGTCCACGAGCTCTTTTTGATGCTTGTCGTAAAGATGAAAGTGCAGCATAAGAATAATAACGAAAGCGCCCGTGTGCTGAACAAAGGTAGCGACAATATCGGTTATCATCGCGGTGTCGTCCTTGAGCGGCGTTACCGTTTCGGGGATATGATACGCAATAAGAATGCAGGAAGCGTAAAGGATAATTTCCAAAGAGCAGAAAATAACCGCAAGCCGGCCGCGCAGCATAACCGCCGTAAGCATAACCGCGAATACAAAACTTATCAACTGGCCGCTGGCATAACCGCCGTACGAGAAGAACAGCGCGGGGAGATTAATAAAATCCAGTAAGATAATAAAAACAATAATGCCCAGCCTGTGGCTGCCCCCCATGTTGACGTACAGCAGCAAAACAAAACATACCGCCGTCGTAAACGCCATAAGCGCCACGCCATACATGGAACCGGCGATATAGTTCTTGACCGCCGCCAAAGGGGTCGTTACCACGCCCAGCGCCGCGATGGCATTGAACAGCTTGACGCGGAACTCCACGTCCCTCCCGAACAGCGCCGTCCAGCATTTGCGAAAAACATTTGTCATATTATAAATATAATTTGTGACGCGGATAACCGGCAAACTTCTAAGGTACATAAATCACGCTACCTTTTACAACAGTACCTTAAAAACACCCTTATTTTGGAGAATTATATACTTAATTATGCACTGTAAAATCGTACCGGCAAAAAATTGCCGATGTGGGCAGTGGGGGTCGGTATAAAATGATATTACGGGATTTTGACGGCAAAAACGCGGTTTTTGGGGGAGTTTGCATAATTAACTACATATTTCCAAAAAATGTGAAAAAGCTCTTGACATGGGCATTGGCATAAAGTATTTTTAGTTTAGTTCTTGGGTACCGGGATTGTAACTGCGCTGCCGCTTGTCCGGCGGTCTGGGGTTTGGTCGGATAGGTAGGCCACCCACAGTTTGCCAGCCCTGGTCTTGCTTCGCATTCCTTTATCGCAACCGCCAAAACGTCAGTTACCTAGAACGTTATGTGCCATTATTTCTGATTGGTTATAAGAATATATTGACAAAAGGCAGAAAATAGTAGAATATAAAAACAGTATTTATTGAAAAGGAGAAAGTAAAAATGACTGTATATGAAAAAGCAGAAAAATTATATAAAAATGTAGGGACATTCATTATCAGTTGTGTGGCTGGTGATGGTTATCCACTTATTAAAGCTGTAGTACCTGGAAAACATAGGCTTTCTTTGAAAGAAATATATTTTTGTACAAATACGTCATCTAAATTTTCACATGAAATTGTTCAAAACTCTAAAGCAAGTGTATATTTTTATAGTAAATTACTTATTTGGAAAGGTTGTATGTTAAAAGGAAATATGGAAATTGTTTCTGACATAGAAACAAAATCAAAATATTGGCAAAATAAATTTAAAAACGCATATTCGGAAAAGTCATACACCGATCCTGATTTTTGCCTTTTAAGATTTGTTCCTATTTCTGGAAGGTTTTATTCATGGTATAAAATTAATGATTTTGAAATATAGTGGAAATGAAAAATATATGACAAATGAATTAATTGAAAATATTAACAAAATACATTCAACAGAATTAGGTATTATTCGGGTAAAGGAGATTTATGAATATGAAATACAAAAATGTGATTATTATATTATTTTTGCTTATTTTTTCAATTTTACTATTTTCATGTAATAAGTATAAAGAAATATTGAAAGATGCTGAATTGATAAAGATCACAGTATAT
>Ga0209755_10001316_pt1 | contig 39543 bp, 35 predicted proteins | sample TergutCo191P1_FD_187301 | JGI IMG/M metagenome (GOLD analysis project Ga0209755, IMG submission 187301) | Cornitermes sp. P1 segment gut microbial communities from Petit-Saut dam, French Guiana - Co191P1 (SPAdes) (version 2) | ecosystem: Host-associated > Arthropoda: Insects > Digestive system... | reverse complement strand
TAGAACGTTAAACGAAATAGGGGCTAGGATTATTTAATAATAGTTTAAAATGCCTATTGTTTTTTTGTTCTAAATACTGTATAATCTAATAAATTGAGATTTTGGGAGTATTTTATGAAATATGCACTTTTAATTTTGAATATGCAAAAATTTTATAATTATAATCGTATAAATATTTCATTAAAAAATTCTATAAATAATGCATGTGAATATATCAATATGGCACTTGATTTATTTAGGAAAAAGAATTTGCCAATAATATGGATACAATGGGGTGAAGGAAGTCCTATGGAAGAAGAAGCTGGATTGATTATTTATCGTATGGAAATTACTGATATTAAGAATATATTGAAACCACATAAATTGGATAAAATTATGACCAAAGTAGGTTTTAGTGGTTTTGAAAATTCTGGATTATTAGAATATATTAAGGAAAATGAAATAGACACATTAATTATTACAGGCCTTATTCCTAATGTTGATGTTAAGTATACATATATGGATGCAGAAAATTATGATCTAAAGCCAATAATTTTGAAAAATGGACTTGTTGAATGTAATATAGGAGAAATAGCAAGTGTTGAAAAAATATTAAGTAATATAATAACAATAAATGAATTAGAAAAATTAATTGGATAAAAATATTATGGTGACGCCTCTACTTCGCCTAACCAGACTGCATAAAAAGTCCAAATTTCACCTAACATAAAGATAAAGATCGACAAATAAATCAAATAATGTTAAAATAACTTTACTATGGCAAGATATAAAGAAACTTCAGACTAAAGTCTGGGAAAGATCAAGGGCAGTTTGTAACAGTAAACTTTTACGAACAGTTAATTACAGGATCATTCGAATACACGATGAGCGAATTAATAGATAAAAAACTGGATTTAAAAGTATTTGATTTGAAGTATAACAACGATATAACAGGATCGAAGGCGATAGAGCCGCGTATCCTATTAAAAATAATACTTTACAGTTATTCACAGGGAGTGATAAGCTCAAGAAAAATCGCGAAATTATGTCAGGTTCATATGATAACAAAGGCTTTGGCTGAAGATACAGAACCCCATTATACGACAATATCGAACTTTGTTTCAGGAATGGAAAATGAAATAGAAAAAGTATTCAGCGAAGTACTTTTAATATGTCATGAACTAAAGCTGATAACAGGAAAAATGTTCGCATTGGACGGCTGCCGGCTTCCGTCGAACGCTTCAAAAGAATACAGCGGAACAAGAAAAGAACTACAGGAAAAGCATGAAAAAATAAAAAAGATATGCCGCGAGATAATGAAGAAACATCGTGAAAACGACAGGATAAGCGAGAAAGAAAAGGCGAAAGACAAAAAGAAGCTTAAAAACATGAGAAGGAAAGCGGACAGGATACTTGAGTTTCTGAACACGCATGAAGACAGGCGTGGAGCGTCAGGAGAAATAGTAAAATCGAATGTAACAGATCCCGAAAGCGGAAAGATAAAAGGACCTCATGGAATAATTCAAGGGTATAACGGAATAGCAGTCGCTGATGATAAAAATCAGGTAATAATAGCGGCGAACGCGTACGGAACGGTTGCTGAAGGACAGTTTTTTTCCGAGATGCTGGAACAGACAGAAACAAGCATGAAGGCGTTAACAGGAAAGAAGAAGCCGTTAAAAGGAAAAATAATACTAGGAGATAACGCGTATTTTTCTGAAGATAACCTGTGGTAACGCAAAGATGGCAGCCACCCAAATTCCGTAGTGTTGTTAGGTGTAATGTGTACGCTATATACAGCGTGGATGAGAGAATATCTCTCGCAGAGGCGCGGAGATCGCGGAATTGATATTATGTTATTCTTTGTACATCAGCAGAGTAGACATACGCTTGTGTCCGCAAATAATATGCTTTCATGTTGGTAGCAAAAAAATATTCAAATATAAACCACATTAAGCGGGAGCGCAAAACACCCAAAGGCGATATTGGCTGCGACTGATCCCATTTTTTTTGCGGTAAAGTACCAGCCACATGGAGCCTGCAGGGGGTTTTGCGTTTACGCTAATGTAGTTTTTTTTTAAGGTTTTGCGTTTCCGCCTTTGCAGATAATTGTCATTATAGTTTTCTTACTCTTCGCCGGAGTTTTTCTGAGGGCGGTTGAGTGTCTGATGATGTATGAAGGTTAGCATCCTAGAAAAGTTCAAAAACTCATCTTGGCGATTTTTGCGAGATAAAAATTCGAAAATTGATTTCCGTGCACCATCACGGGGAGCAATTTTCAAGTCATTTTTTAGGTTTTTTTTGATCCATTATGCGTGGACAAAATAATTTTCTGCATCTATCTTTACATTTTTCACAATTATCATTGTGATTTTTCTGATTAAAGAGATGCCATATTGTATTTTTGCCCACATTAAAACCCGTTGAAAAAGGATTGATTTCATCATCGTATTTCATATAAAAAATATACAATATTAAAAAAGATAAAAATAATCATTTCTGATCATTTTTATCTTTTTTCTGAATTGGAGCAAACCATTCCATCTGGCAATATGTTCCGTCATACAACTTGGTATCTATCCTTTCAAAATGATGATGCCTTTGATTTAAAATATTTTTGTATTTTGTATTGTGTATATGATCATATTGTGAGTTATCATCTGCAAAATATTTTTCAATTGACTCATACATAGCATAAGCTCTTTTTGAATTTAATTCATAATAATGATGTTGTCCAATATAACGGAATCTGACACACAAAGAAGTTTCAAATGTATCGCCACATAATCCATTTGGAATATTTTTAAGGTTTTTAACTCTTACTGAAGGTAAATATTCAGAACTGGAATTTTCCCAGTTCATATTTCGTGTCAAACCTATATACACATTGGGATCTACAACAGTTTCTACTTTTAATTTTTCCTCTTTCCAGAATTGCAAAGCAGCTTCCTGTGCCAAAACAACAGCATCTTTACGAGGTATATCGTGAAGTTTACCAATCATATGAAAACCCGGTACCACCACTATATCCGGTCCAAATAAAACTCCATCTTCCAATTTATTTCTGTCAAAAAGCCGAATTGGCGGTGTTATTTTTATTATCTTTCCATTTATACGAAAATCACCTGGTGTGATTCCAAATTCCTGTTTAAATGACCTTATATAGCTTTGTTCATATTCAAAGCCATAATCAAGAGCTATATCAAGAATATTTAACTTATTTTGAAGCAAGTCATCTAAACTTGCTGATAACCTGCGGGAACGTATATATTTAGAGATAGTCTGTTTGAAAGCAAAGCGAAATAATCTTCTTAAATGAACAGACGAAATAGAAATACTTTCAGCAAGATCATCTACATTTATTCCTTCTTTTATATTCATTTCTATTTTTAGCAGTGCTTTTTCAAGTAAATCATAAAGTTTCATGACCTTTTTTTTATGTTTTATAACCTTCCTTTAGTGCAAAAAAGTAATTGTATTATACTATCATATTTATTTAAAAATGAATATAGTTTAAATATAAGGAATGAATATAAAATATATAAACTAAAATTGAACTAAAAAGGAGAAGATAATGACGAATGAAGAATTTGAAACATATAAGAATGTATGCTATCAGGAAATTGGCAATAGACAAAAAAAATTACTGGAACTGTATGGTTTACAAAATTATAAAGACTTTTGGTACAGCCAGACAACAGAGACGCTTCAGTTTAAAACGGACGGCAAAGTAGAGATTGAGTTTGAAGTTATTCAAATTGGTTCATGGTCAAGCATAAGCGACAGTTGGATGTGGGCATGGGCAAATGATAGCGTTACTGAAAAGACAAAACAAAAATCTGCTAAAATTAAAGAATTGGCAGAAATAACAGGTTATGATATTTTTTCGCTAGAAGCTTTTGAAGCGAAGGAATCCATCGCACATCAATTAACAGCTATTTCTGCAAACTATTTAAATGCTATAGGCTATTATATCGCACCATTTGTAGAATTAAAATTATTTTTTGCGTTAACGAAAGTGGTTTAAGAATAAAATAAAAAAGAAAATAAATGAATACTATATTTTTAGTAAAATATTATTAGTCAAAAGGAGATTAATGTATGAAAACTTGGAAACAAAGTGTTATTGGTATTTTAGCAATTTTAGCCATTTTATTCACAGCATGTAATCGGGGAAGCTCGCGAACCGAAGCTTCGACACAATCGCAAACAGGCTTTGATGTATCAGAAGAAATAATTATTTCCGCATCCGAATATCCAATATCTCAAAATAATACAGAGCAAGCAGCTCTTGAGTACGAAGAACTGCGTATCGGCTCATCAGTTTCCGGCACTGTAAGCAGAGACTGGAAAGAAAACTATAACATTAGAGCATTAGAAGCAGGTTATATATTATTGGAAATCGAAAGCGATGTTGAAATATATTTGGAAATTTATAATGATCAGCAGTTTATTACAACAAATATGAACGACAGTGATGAAATTTCTTCAAAACTAGAAATAACTGCACAGCCAAATACTGTTTATCTTTTGACAGTACAATCATATGTCCGTGATGTAACAGAAGCCTCGTTTCGGATAACGGCATCTTTTGACCGTTAGGATGAATTACTCTCAATGAATAATAATTACTGTAGGCGGCGGCGGAACATTAACTTCAACCTTTGGAATTTCTACATTAACATCAACTTTTTTTGAAAATACTTTCCAATTGTAAACCTGCCATACAAAACCTACGGGAACTGTTACTCCGCTTTTATGGAATGTTGGCGTTACTCGAAAAAATATCCTTGTGCCTCCTCTTCCTGGTTTTATAAAATCAAAACCAAAATCAACAGGCAGGCTTACAAATACGTTTTTTTCTTTTAATACATCTTGATCGTGTATCGATCGTAAATCCGCTATGGGTATGTTAACGGCTATACTTATGCCTGTGTACAGCCATTCCGCTTTTGGAATATTTAAATGCACGCCGAATGGAATTGTAAAACATAACGGCGTTACTGTTGAATTATTATTTGTCAGCAGATTATGATCTGTATATAATTCAGTATGAAAAAGCAAACCGGTATTTATAGAAAACCATTCATGCAGGTAAAAACCGTATGTAACGCCGGTATCTGCTGTAAAAATGCCTTTATCGCCGGTTTTCATTCCTGAGGCTCCTATACTCAAGCCGAAATATTGATCAAGAAACTGATGTTTTTTTAGTTGATTGTTTTCTGTAGTCTTTTCTTCTACATTTTCTGCAAAAACTATTTCCGCAGATATTGCAAAGCTTAATAGTAAAATAAATATTTTCTTCATTGTCCGCTCCTTGAAAAAAACATGAGATATATGTCTATATAAAGACACTTGACTTATACAAGACAAATGTATTATATTAAATATTAATCGTCAACGTTTTATTTCAAAAATGGACAGATGCTGTAATTTGTCTAATTTGATACAAAAGAGGTTTATATGTCTAAAAATGAAAAATCGCTAATGGATGCTCGTCATCCAAGGGATGCGCGTCATCAAAAGGACGCTTGCCGTCCTAACCGTCAGGTTCAACGAACTTGTTCTTGGATATTCGAAGCGTTATTGCTGCTTATGAACGAAAAATCATATGACAAAATAACTGTTTCTGATATTATCGAAAAAGCAGGTATTGCCCGGCAGACATTTTACCGTAACTTTAAAGACAAAAATGAAGTTGTTGTTCAGTATTTTACAAATATTTTTAACAGTGAACTTTTAACTGTTGAAAATATAAATGAAAAAGACAAACAGGAAAATATTGTATTAACTTTTAATATTAAATATATGGTTAATCACCGTGATAATATAAAAAAATTATTAACAATTGTTGGTATAGAAGATTTGTTTACGGATAGTTTTAAAGAATGGCATAATATGTTATTCAATCAAAAGAAAAACAAACTTAATAAAGAAGCGCAGCTTGCGTATTGGTATAAAATACATTATCAAATTACCGGTATAATTATTGTAATTATGGATTGGTTTAAAAATGATATGCCCATGCCTGTAAACAACTTGGTGAAATTGCTAAATTTTTATACCGTTGACACAGAAATATTATATTCAGCTGTTCCTAATATCAAAATAAAAATAATTGATAAATAATTATTAATCCTTTTTCGCTTTTGCCAAAATAAAAACGTACAGCGCGCAGACAATTATCAACAGGATACTCAGTGATGTTACCGCGGGAGCGAAGTGAGTTCTGCAATGCATGGAAGCCGCTCCGCACACGCCAATCAGAATATTTGTCGGAATTAATAGAGATATAATGCCGGAAAATCCTGCGCTTATAGTCAATCCAAGAGCTGTTTTCGCGGAGCCGAAAATAATAATCGCGAGACCTAATAGGGCTATCATCGCTCCTATGCCCATTTCTATGCGCGCTCCCCAATGACACCTCATGGGTATTTCGCGAAGAATAATTGTTATTCCTTTTTCTTTCTGTAATCCCGTAATTCCTTTTTCTTTTACTGTTTGCGTTACATTTTCGATTCCTTCCTGTTCTACGATTGATAACAGTTCTTTAAAACCGGCTTCTCTGACATCGTTTAGCCTGCCCTTGCACGCCGTGAAGATTGTCTGCGGACCGACAGCTAGTAATAATCCTACCGCGATAATAACAGCGCCGAAAATAATTTTGATTTTCATTTTTTCATCCTTTAAAATAAAATATTTATTCCTGTAATGATAAATTTCCGTTATTCATTACATATGTTTTATTACCGTAAGATAATGTGTCAAGTTCGTGGGTAACGATCAAAACAGCTGTACCTTCGCCGGCAATTTCACCTAACAATTTCATTACTTCTTCCGTCGTTTCGGAATCTAAATCATTGGTCGGCTCGTCCGCGATTAAGAGAGACGGACTGTTGATTAGAGAACGCGCGATCGCGACGCGGCGCAATTCGCCGCCTGAAAGTTCTTTCGGAAACGATTCACAAAGAGCGCTTATTCCTGTTTTTTCAAGAAGAGAAAACGCCCGTTTGGCAGGGGTTCCGCTTCTTTTGGATAAAAACCACGGCAGGCAGACATTTTCCAAAACCGTATAATTAGAAAGTAGACTTTGTCCCTGCGGAACATATCCTATTTTTTCGTTTCTTAAAAAGGATATTTTTTTGTCGTTTAACGTAAAGATATCCGTTCCTTCAAATAAAACATTTCCCGATGTAGGAACGATAAGACCCGCGCTCATATTAAGAAGCGTGCTTTTTCCGCTGCCGCTTCTTCCGATTATGCTGATAAAATCTCCTTTTTGAACAGATAGATTAACATTATCAACAGCGTTAAAATTGCCTGCGCCGCGTTTGTATTCTTTTGTAAGGTTTGATAATTCCAGCAATTATTCGCCTTCCCTCATAGTAAAATAAGTTTCCGCTTTGCTTATCTTAAGCGCCGAGTATAAGGAAGCGAATATCCCTGAAAGCGCTGAAATAATCAGGCAGATCAACATTAAAAAAATAATATTTAAAATGGACGCGTCAAGATAAGGCAATCCAAGACGGGCGCTTATTAAATTCGCGAAAGGAAAAACTGTTATGCACGCGAGAATAATACCTGCGATTCCACCCGCAATTCCTGCAAGAGAAGATTCGCATAATACGATGCCGACAAGGCGCCCTCTTGCCGCTCCTATAACGCGTAAAAGAGCGAATTCTTTTTTTCGTTCATAAATCAAACCTGAAAAAACCGCGGCAAGCACTACAACCGCCAATAACCAAAGTATTAATGAAATAACCCTAAAATAGTTAGTAAAACCGGATAGCGATGAGGCGATTCGCGTAAACACTCCCTGCGAAACAAGAGCATCAACTTCCTCATTCTGTTCTTTAATATAACTTGCGATTACAGAAGCATCTTTACCGTGTTCTGTTTTTACAAGAATTGCTGAAACCATTCCGTCTTTATAGTTTTCCGCGATAGAACTGTCAATCATTTTGCTGTGTTCGACAAGATCTCGCATAGTATTCATCGTCATAAAAACTGACGTATCAAAACCGCTTGCGCTTGGCGATAATTGCGCCGCAGCAGCGTAATTATTATTGAACAGCTTTATTGTTCTGTTAGTATTTATACTTATATGACTGCCTACAACAACCTGCCCGTCCAATACTTTATCGCCGTATTTTTCCGCAATCCACGGCTGAACAACAAAATCAGTTTCTGGATCGTACGCGATAAGCTGAACATGATCGTCACAGCAATCTGTTGAGAGAGACGCGAGAAAAAACTGCGGAGACGCTTGAATAATTCCGTCTATATTGTTTATCGTATCAATTATTTTTGCGTCAAAATAAAAATTATGAGGCTCTCCGCGAAGAAGAATGGTTTGAGCCTCTTCGATTGAACCTTTAGGAACAACCATTATGTCAGCGCCGAAACGTTTTGTAATTGCCGCAAGCCCCTGCCCCAGATTAAGCGCGATAATCGATCCGCAAAAAACAGTAAAAGCTAGAATCGCCGTTATCAATATCAGACAAGCGGTACGAACCGGTTTAGCCTGAAGATTTTTAATTGACAATGTTACGGTGTTAAGGTTTATATCCTGCATTATTTTGTTATCTTTTTTAAGAAAAGAATTCTAATTCCCGAAATTATTACCGCGATAATGTTAAGAGCGGTTAATATCGGAATAACAATAATATTGCAATTCATGCTTTTTACCGCGCATCCTCCGATGATCACATGCAAAGCCAGTAAAGAAACAATTCCTGTAAGGAATATAGGGATTGTCATACCTAATTGAATTTTAGGATCATTGTAAACAAAACAGAACGCGCCTAACGCAGTGACTATCATTCCGACAGCAAGCATTAATTTTATCGACCAAAAACAAATCGTATTTCCGCTGCAGCAACCTGAGGGGCATCCTCTAAAAATGTACTGCGGACCAATGGCTATAAGTAAACCTGTTATAACAATAAGTACGCAAAAGACGATTGTATTTTTCATGTTTTTGTTTTTTTCTCCAGATAAATCATATTATAAACCACGCCGATTAATAAACAGCTGCTTAACACTGTCAATGCCGGCAAAGCGGCATTGCGGCATGACATAGTATCGCTGTCGCAAACGCCAAAAAATATTTCGTAAGGAATTAAACCTGCGACAATTGCCATGAGAAATAAACCGATTGTTAATCCTAATTGTACTTTGATATCGGAAATTAAAACTATACAAATACCCACGGAGGCAATCAATATTCCCACGCACAATTCCGCGAGACCCGCGTAATGACAGGCGGAATATCCGCTTTCATGCTGACCGCACATTTTAAATAAAAATTGTGGACCAAGGGCTATAAGCAGCCCGAATAAAATTACGGCGCCGCCGCTAATATTGTTTCTTTTCATGTTTTGTCCAAAATTGTATTAATAAGTTTCAGGATGCCTTTTTTCAATCGAAAGTACATTTAAAAAAAAAGCGCCGGATAGCCTTTGAGACTACCGGCGTTCTTTAAACTGTTAGAAGCCGCTTGTGTTATTTACAAGCGCACTTACCTCCAACAGTACAATCGTCGTAAATATAATTATCACACCAGCCTCCCGTTAATAAACTGCCTAGTGTATCCTTACATTTACCATCACCTGGGCATGCAGGATTACCGCAGCTTACCAGAACCATGCCGCAAACCAACAGGATTGCGATCATGAGTACTAAAATCATCTTTTTCATAAAAACTCCTTAAAAATATTAGTTCCTATTATTGTGTACACTATTTACTGGTATTATATCACTTTGTTTATATTTTGACAACATGAATTTAATTAATATTCCGTGTTTTTTATTTATATTTTTATTACATAACTTAGAGGTTAAAATGATGAAATTTGACGATTTTTACAGCAAAATGAGGGTTTTTGAAACATCCGCCGACTTTTATTATTAGGATGAATATAATAATTTTATTTCTGATTAACTAAAACGCCGTAACCTTTCCGCCCGGTAAGAACGCCGTCTTTCATGACGAATTTTCCCCTTACAATTGCCGCAACGGGAAAGCCCTGCAATTCCATTCCGTCATACGGAGATGTTTTGCTTTTTGAATGGAGATCTTCCGTTTTGATTGTCTTTTTCATGTTCATATCGACTATCGTTATACACGCATCGGCGCCCGGATTAAGATTTCCTTTTTGAGGATAGATACCCCAAATTTTCGCAGGATTCTCGCTTGTAAGCCGGACAAAATCGTTAATTGAAATTTCGCCTTTATTTACCTCGTTGAGTAAAATCGGAACTAATGTTTCAACTCCGCAAAGACCTCCCGGCTTCTCCCACCCAGAAACAGCTTTTTGTTCCGCCGTATGCGGCGCGTGATCGCTTGCTATCATGTCGATAATTTTGTTCTGTACCGCGTTCCATAGCGCTTCTCTGTGGCTTTCGTCACGTATCGGAGGATACACTTTGTGATTATGCTCATTGCAGTCAAAGATAAGATAATGCGGACACGTTTCTGTTGTTACGTCGATTCCTTCTTGTTTTGCTTTTTCGGTTAATAGGGTTCCGTCTTCTGATGTTATGTGATGAATATGTATTTTTGTTTTTGTATTAAACGCGTAATTTATAATTGAATGAATAGCGTTAGCTTCCGACGCGACAGGTCTTGCGTAATCAAGCCAGAATCCGTCAGGATCATCGGTTTCTTTTTTTGCGATTCCTGTAAAGTTTGTATTTATTTCGTTTAATTCCGCGTGAAAACCAATCCGCATATTTTGTTCGGATGCTTTTTTCATTTGCTGTATTAAAACTTGATGCGTGGGAGCCGCGATATCCCCCGTAGAAGATCCGAAAAATATTTTATATCCAAGAGCGCCTGAGTTTTTTAATCTGTCCATTTCGCTGAAATTATCTTCGTTAAGAAGAGCAAAGAGAGCGAAATCAATATAAGATTTTTCCCGCGCGATATTTAATTTTTCGTTAAACGATTCTGCTGTTGACGTAACAGGATTTGTATTAGGCATATCGGCAATCATAGTTACGCCGCCCATCGCCGCCGCGATACTTCCGGTTTCAAAATCTTCTTTCTCCGTAAGTCCTGGATCACGGAAATGAACATGCGCGTCGATTACTCCCGGCAAAATATGTTTTCCTGACGCGTCGTAAATAACATCGGCTGTATCATCGCTGAATTTTCCAACCTTAATAATTTTTCCGCCGTGAATAACAACGTCTCCCTCAAAACTTTCGTTAGGAGTAACAATTGTTCCGTTTTGCAAAATCAAATCATATTTCATATAACATTCCTAATTTCTGAAACTATGCACGGGAGCGGGGATTCGCCCTCCCCTGCTTACAAACAAATCGCTCCTCGCCGAATTTACCGCCATGATGGGAGAGCCGCCGAGGAGCCCTCCGAATTCCGCCCACTCCCCCGCTTTCTTTCCGGGAACGGGAATTACGCGCACTGCTGTTGTTTTGTTGTTCACCATGCCGATAGCCATTTCATCCGCGATGATTGCGGAAATTGTCGAAGCCGGAGTATCGCCCGGAAGCGGAATCATATCGAGCCCTACAGAGCAGACACAAGTCATCGCTTCTAATTTTTCAAGATTGATGAAACCGTTTTTTACTGAGGAGATCATTCCTTCGTCTTCCGTTACGGGAATGAACGCGCCTGAAAAACCGCCGACATGAGTTGACGCCATGATGCCGCCTTTTTTTACCATGTCGGTTAACATCGCAAGAGCCGCTGTTGTACCATGCGCGCCAGCGGCTTCCAATCCCATCTCTTCGAGGATACGCGCAACCGAATCGCCGACAGAAGGCGTAGGAGCAAGCGATAGATCCAAAATCCCAAACGGAACTCCGATTCTTTTCGCGGCTTCCATTCCTACAAGCTGACCCATCCGCGTAATTTTAAAAGCCGTTTTTTTAATTGTGTCTGCGAGTTCATCAAAGTTCGCGTCTTTGCGGTTTTCAAGCGCGGCTTTAATTACGCCCGGTCCCGACACTCCGACATTTAAAACATTTTCAGCTTCTCCGATTCCATGAAAAGCTCCAGCCATAAAAGGATTGTCTTCTGGCGCGTTGCAAAAAACTACAAGTTTCGCGCAGCCTATCCCGTCGCGATCTTTTGTCGCTTCCGCTGTTTTTTTAATTATCTCTCCCATCAGCCTTACAGCGTCCATGTTGATTCCGCTCTTACTCGCGGCTGCATTTACTGACGCGCAAACTCTTTCTGTTTGAGATAACGCTTCAGGAAGTGACTTTATTAATTTTTCATCGCACGGGGAAATTCCTTTCTGTACAAGAGCGGAAAATCCGCCGACAAAATCAACGCCTAATTCTTTAGCCACGCTATCAAGAGTACGAGCGAACTTAATATAGTTTTCTTCATCGCACGAAGCCGCCACAATCGAAATGGGAGTAACAGAAATACGTTTATTAATAATCGGAACGCCGAATTCAGTTTCGATATCGCAGCCCGTTTTTACAAGAGGACCTGCTACACGCAGAAGTTTTTCTTTTATTTTTACGCGTGTCGCGTCCCCCGAAGAGCAAACGCAATCCAAAAGCGAAACGCCCAAAGTGATTGCGCGGATATCCAGTTTATAGCGAAGAAACATATCAACTGTTTCTTTAATTTCAAACGGCGTAAACAACATTGTATATCGTCCTCAAATTATATCCGATGCATAGCGGAAAAAACTTTTTCATGCATCATGCTTATTGATACGCGCAAAGTATCTCCGAGAGATGAAAGTTCTTTTTTTATTTCTTCAAGCGCTTTTGAACACGAGCTTAAGTTTACCATCATCATCATTACAAAATTACCGCTTAAGACAGTCTGCGAAATGTCTTCGATATTGATATCGCGCTCCGCTAAAAACGCTGAAACTTTAGCGATAATGCCGACTTTATCGTTTCCGACAACCGTTATTATCGCTAATTGTTCATCTTTATTTATTTTCATATTCCTCTTAAAATCCTTTCCGCTTCCGCGCGATCCTTAAAATTAGGATTTTTGTTTATCAAATCCTGTAAGTAATTTTTAGCGTCGTCATTCTGTCCGAGTGAAACGCAGGTTTTTCCCAGTTCAAAAAGCGCTTCCCAGTTGTTAGGCGTTATGCGAAGAACTCCCTGATAAGTATTTTTCGCTTTTTCAAGATCGCTTGCGCCCGAATACGCGCGCGCAAGATTCAACATTACAATCACGTCATTGCTTTTAACGCTTAATGCTCTTTCATAATGAGTAATGCTGTTTCCCCAACTTGACTGTTTTGCGTAAACAGCTCCCAGATTATTATTTACTTCAAAGTTAGACGGCTCAATCGCGTACGCTTCGTTAAGATAAAAAATAGCATCTGTTAAATTTCCTGCTGAAATTAAAAGATTGCCAAGATTAATACGAGGACGCAAATATTTAGCGTCAAGAGACGCCGATGTTTTGTACGCGTTAATCGCTATATCGGCGGCGCCTGACGCTTCGCAGGCAAGACCAAGCGTATACACATAAACCGCGTTGGAAGGAGAGGCATCCACGGCTTTTTTCGCGAATAAAACAGCATCACTGTTCTTTTTTAGTTCAAGTTTAACGATAGCCATATTGTTGTTTGTCTGCGCGTCATTTGGATTAATTGCTAAAGCGCGCGTAAAGACATTCTCCGCTTCCGTATAATTACCAGCCATGCTGTGAGCACCCGCTAAATCGCAAATAGTAGCGAAGTCATTCGGATTATACTGAACAGCTTTTGCAAACGCGTCAACAGCTCCTTTTGCGTCTTTTTTGTCTCTTAAAATTCTTCCGATTTCACGATGCGCCGCGCCATAGTCCGCTTTTATCGCGACAGCCTGCCTGTACGCGGCAAGCGCGTCGTCCATTCGATTAAGAGCGCGCAATGTTCCTCCGAGGTTATACCATGACGGTTCAAAATTTCTGTTTATCCTTGTCGCATTTTGAAACGCGTCTCTCGCTTCCGCGTAACGGCGGGCGGTAAATAATACCCTTCCGTAATCGTGAAAGTATACAAAGTTATTCGGCTCAAGACGCGTCGCCTCCCTGAATTCATTTAGAGCTCTGTCGTTTTGATTTGCGTCGCGCGCGATTTTTCCCAATATGTAATGCGGCAAAGCCTGAGTGCTGTCCTTCTCCGCAGCGTCTCTCGAAAATGATTCCGCGCTTGCTACAGCGTCCCTCGAGGCGGCTGTATTCGGGTTGTTAGTTGAATAATTGTAATACGCTTCCGCCATTTCAGATAACTTTTGAGCTTCAAAACGCGGTTCGTTAGCGGGCATTGCTCTTCTTGCTTCGGAAAATAATTGATTAGCGCCGTTAAGATCGCCTGAAGCGAGTTTTGCTTTTCCGTCGGAGACAAGATTGTTAACGCGCCTCATTAATTCCTGCTGCTCGCGGGAAGCGCGCGCCATCTCTTCTTCCTGCGCTTTCTTTCTCGCTTCTTCCGCTTCCTGCGCCGCTCTGCGTTCAGCGGCGGCTTCTGCTTCTGCCGCCGACATTCCGCCCGAAGAATTGTTATTTATGTTATTGTAATTGTTATTATTTCTTTGCTGGTTTGCAAGAAGAGCCGCTGTCTGTCTGCGCTGTTCTTCTAACATTCGCTGCTGAGCTTCAAGAAAAGCGTTAGTTCCATTGTCGCTGCTTCGATCAATCGACAGAATAGTGCGCTGAAGCGCCATTGCGCTTTCATCATCGGGATTATCAATTAAAAGACCGTCAAGAAGATTGAGCGCGCGGTCGTATTCGCCCTGCTGCGCATAACGCTCCGCGAGACGCAGTATATTCAACCGTCTCTGATCTTCTTTTGAAGTATCTATTTCTTCTTCTACGGCAGAACAATTTCTCACTAAAAGAATTGTTCCCACAACAATTAAAATTAAACCTAGAGCACTTGCAATAATAATTATTAATTTTTTCTTGTCCATGTTTCCTCTAATCTAATCTAATATAAATTCACCGTCTTCATATTGTTCAACGCTTTCAGAGCCTGTTGATAATCCCTTGCTTGCTTCAGCGGCAGATTGAAGAGAAGCGGATACCGAATCCAAAAGTTTTTTTCTTTCTTCGGCGATTCTCCGCTCTTCTTCTTCCGCAAGAAGCTTTCTCATCTCTGCTGCGGCTATTTCTGAACGAACTAAACCTATCATCTGCTCAATTTTTGTACGCTGTGATGATGCCGGATCTAAAAGGAGATACTGTTCATAATCCGTTACAGCGCTGAGAAGGTTGCCGCTTTTAATTCTGCTATTCGCTCTGCCTAAAAACGCGGGAGCGTACGACGAATCAAAACCAATAGCCTGCGAATAAAAAGACTCGGCTTGATCCGTTATCCCTCTTTTAAAATAAACGTTTCCAAGATTATTTGCCACATGCGCGGAAAGATTGCTTGCCTGCGGAAGGATTCTCCTGTATACCGCTATTGCTTCATCCGCTTTTCCAAGCTGTTCATAAACAATACCTAAATAAACATAAGTTAAAGTGTGAGCGGGGTCTTCAGCCATGGCGCGTTCTAAAAAAGGAGCAGCCTGAGAGGGATTGTTATGCATAAATAACTCCTCTCCCTTTGTAAAGTTAGACTGCCCGTAACAGAGAACAGAAAAAAATACTAAAATAAATAAAATATATGTTTTTTTACTCATTTTTCCTCCCCCATATCAGAAGTATACTATACAAACATCAAAAAAAAAGGTACTTTATTATATATCGACAAAAAAACCACGGCAATCCAGAGGGTAACAAAAAAAAGATGTTAAAAAAAGGCGGTATATTTAAATTAAATGCTTTTATTTTAAATATTAATCATGAGGCAATACCTTGAAAATCCTCTGTATTTCCGACCAGATTGACCCAATTGTTTACTCGCCGAGAATAAAAGAGCGTTTTGACGATGTTGATTTAATACTATCCGCCGGTGATCTTCCGCTTGATTACCTTGACTATGTTATTTCAACGCTGAATAAACCGCTTTTTTTTGTTTTCGGCAATCATCATAATCAGGAACTTAAACACTATAAAAAACAGGTTTTTGTGCCGGTTGAACATTTCCAGATGGAATATATGGGCTGCGGAGCTTTTCATCTCGGATCGAAAGTAAAAAAAGAAGGTGATTTTCTCCTTGCCGGGTTCGGAGGCTCAATGCGTTACAATAACGGCGAAAATCAATTTTCCGAGTTCGGAATGTTTTTAGAAATGATAAAAATAATTCCCCGTCTTTTGTGGAATCGATTTAAACACAGACGATACCTTGACGTGCTCTTGACTCACGCGCCGCCCAGGGGAATTCATGACAAAGATGATCTATGCCATAAAGGTTTTAAAATATTTTTATGGTTTATGAAAACTTTTAAACCTAAATATCTTGTTCACGGGCATATACATTTATACGATTTGAATGATGTACGATGCACCAAATGGAAAGATACGATTGTTTGCAACGCTTACAGTCATTATGTTATAGATACAGCAGAACAATATGAGTGATTTTATACCCAACGCCGTAACAAACGCTATGGCGGCAGAAGATTTTTCACGCGCTAAAGGAAGAGCTATCCTTTCACAGATTCAGCATTTTTTAAATCATGATAAAGATAATTTGCTTTCATTTCATGAAGTAAAAAATATTTTAAAACCAAAAAATGAAATATACATGGGAAGCCGCGTAGTGCCGATAAAATTGATAGTCGGAAGCGAAGGAAGATATCATGATTTTAATAAATTTTTTCTTCCGCGCAAAGAACATCTGCGCCGCCGGTGGGAAAGAGTTGACGAAGCTCACATTAATGAAATAACTCTTCCTCCTATTTTACTTTACGAAATAGGAGGCGTTTATTTTGTCCGCGACGGTAATCACCGAGTTTCTGTCGCAAAAACGCAGAATGTTGAGTTTATCGACGCCGAAGTGATAAGTCTTTCTACGGAATTGAATTTAACTCCTTCTATGACAACTGATAATTTACGCGACGCGCTGATTGAATATGAGAAAAAAATATTCTATTGTGAAACATTTTTCGGCGATCTTACCGATTGCTGGGCTCTTAATTTCAGTTCTCCCGGCCGCTATGATGTAATTTACAATCATATTCTTGTTCATAAATACTACATGAATGAAGATACCGAAGATGAAATTCATTTTCATGACGCGCTTTCTTCATGGTATAAAAACGTTTATTTTCCGATAATAACAATAATAAGAGAGAGATGGCTTCTTATACATTTTCCTGGAAGGACAGAAGCAGACCTTTATGTCTGGATAGTCAAACATTGGGATTTTTTGAAAAAGAAATACGGAACTTATTCGCTTCATGAAGCGGCAAGGGATTTTTCAAAAAAATACGGACATGCTAAATGGAGATTTACAAGATTTCTTGCCTTATTAGTAGCGAGAATTTTTAAAATTAAGAATTAATTTTTTTTCAGGAGTTTTTTATTTATGGCGATTTTATCAATACAGTCACATGTTGTATACGGTTATGCCGGAAATACCGCCAGTGTCTTTCCTCTTCAAAGGCTCGGCAATGAAGTCTGGGCAATTAATACAGTTGAGTTTTCAAATCATACAGGCTACGGTTCTTGGAAAGGAAAAGTATTGGGAGCGGATCTTGTTTCGGATCTTGTTTCAGGGCTTGAAGAAAGAGGCGTTTTAAACCGCTGTGACGCCGTATTATCAGGATATCTGGGAGACGCGCAAACCGCAAGAGCGATTATTGATACTGTAAAAAAAGTCCGCAAATATTCACCTAACGCTGTTTACTGCTGTGATCCCGTTATGGGAGACACTGATCGCGGCATTTATGTTAAACCTGATATTCCCGATATGTTTAAACGCGATCTTGTTCCGTTAGCCGACATTGTCTGCCCGAATCAATTTGAACTTGAAGTATTGACGGGAGTTACAGTAAATAATCTCAGCGATGTGTTAAAAGCTATCGGAATACTGCATGAAATGGGACCTAAAATCGTTCTTGTTACAAGTTATAAAGAAAAACAAGGCGAACTTGGCATGATTGCGTCAATGCGGCATTCGCATTCTTTTAATTGTGAAAATCCTGCGGAAAATATTTTATATAAAATTACAACGCCGGAACTACCCCTGCCGGGAAGCGTCGCGGGAACGGGAGACATGACAACATCGATTTTTCTCTCCCACTTTTTAAAATCCAAAAATTTGGGGGAAACCCTTTCTTGCTGCACATCTTCTGTTTACGGAATTCTTGAAGAGAGTTACAAAAAAGCGCGTGAAGGGTTATGTGAACAGTCATCGATGGAAGAAAAACCGATAGAATTGGATTTTATCAGATCCCAGGAACAGCTTATAAATCCAATTCATTCTTTTAATGCGGAAAAATTATTTGTATGATTACAAATAATTCCGCGAAAAAGAGCGCCGCAAATTGGACAAACACAAGCCCCTATGATTATTTTAACGACTTTATTTCTCTTCATGCGGATCGCTACGCGGTACTTTTAGAATGTATAGAAAAACTTAAACTCAATTGCACTGTAATCCCCGTGGAAGGAAACAAACATATTTTTATTTTCCCTCAGGGGCAGCAATCCCTCCGTTCTTCAGGAGGAATATTTCCGTTCAAAGGAAAAACTCCTTTTTTATTTTCAGCTCATTATGACCGCGTTGAAGGAAGCCCCGGCGCGAACGACAACGGAATAGCGGTTTTTCATTTATTAAAAGCCGCTGTTTCTTTTTACAGTAAAGGAACAAACAACTGGATAATAGTTTTCACAGACAAGGAAGAGCTGCGTCCCGGTGAAAGTTTTGAAGAGCAGGGAGCGTATTCGCTGGCGAAAAAACTAAAAACATGGGGATTAGAAAACGCTAGAATATTTAACTTTGATGTTTGCGGTGCGGGAAACGTCTTTATTTTTTCTACCACTACTGACTCAATATTAAAAAACAGTGAAAGCCAAAATATTAATAAAGTAAGGGATGAAATAATAAAGCTGCGCGAATACGCTCTTTCTGCCGCAAATAATCTTCGTATGGAAAAAGTTTTACTCGCCCCTACTCCGTTTTCCGACGAAATAGGATTTCTGCGCGCGGGCTTTGCGGCTCTTACCGTTACAATTCTTCCTGAAACAGAAGCGGAGCTATATCAAAATATGTTAAGAAGCCGCGGTGATTTTACTGATTTGATTATCAGCGGAAAAATAAAAGAACAAAATGAAAGCCGTCTTCTCCCCGAAACATGGCGCAATATCAACAACGCGTCCGATACTATATCACGCCTAACACCCGAACATTTTGAACAATTCGTAAACTTCGTGATTAAACTCGCGGCGGGATAGAAATACTTTTTTACCGCATGCCGCACAAACATCACGAACGGTTTTTAGTCAAAAAGCGACGGCTCCTCGCTCTTCTTCTCATTTTCCTTTTTTTTCTGCGTTTTTGTCTCTGCGGGAGTTTCCTCTTTTTTTTCGTTCGTTAACTGTTTGCTATTATTGGTTAACTGCTCTTTGCCGAGAGTGCCGCTTAAATCATTGTCCCTTTCTCGTAAAAGTTCCATGAGCTGCCCTGCCCTTTGCAAGACATTGTGCGAAAGACCTGCAAGACGCGCAACATGAATACCGTAAGATTCTTGCGTTGGTCCTTCTTTGAGTTTTCTAAGAAACACGATTTTATCTCCATGTTCAAGGACTTCCATTGAACGGTTTGCGAGCCGCGGATGGGATAACAGAGACAATTCGTGAAAATGCGTGGCAAATAAAGTCTTACACCCTATACGGTTTAAAAGATCTTCGCTGACTGCCCACGCGATTGAAAGACCGTCGTTTGTGCCTGTTCCCCGCCCTACTTCATCCATGATAACAAGGCTTTTTTCCGTTGCAGTATTTAAAATAAAAGCTGTCTCATTCATTTCGACAAGAAATGTCGATTCGCCTCTCGCGAGATTGTCAGACGCTCCCACTCTGCAGTAAATACGATCGCATAAACCTATATGCGCTTCGCTTGCTGGAACGAAACTTCCCATTTGAGCCATAATCGTAATTAAAGCCGCAGATCGTAAGTACGTTGATTTTCCCGCCATATTAGGACCTGTTATCATTGCAAAAGAAATTGAATTCTCTGAGTAATTTGAATTTAAAGAAATGTCGTTTGGGATATACTCCCCTCTTCCCAGATGCGCTTCAACAACAGGATGCCGTCCTTCAATTATCTCAAGTTCTCCGCTTTCATTAAGTGTTGGGCGTATCCAGCTTCTGACGGATGCCGCTTTCGCAAGCGACTGCGAGACGTCAAGCTCAGCGAGAAAGCGCGCGGCGTCCGCAAGAAGTATTAGTGATTTTTTTATTTCGCCGCGGATTTCAAGAAATAGTTTTTTCTCAAGTTCTACAACTTTATCTGACGCGCCGTTAATTTCAGATTCAAGAGCGGCAAGCCTGTCTGTCGAATAACGTTCTCCGCCGACAATGCCCTGTCTTCGTATAAAATGTTTCGGAACGCGCGAAAGATTATTTTTTGTAACTTCAAAGAAATATCCGATTAAACGGTTGTAACGTATTTTCAGGCTTGTTATCCCTGTAGCCTGTTTTTCTTCTTCAAGGTATTCTTCGAGTATCTGGCGGGAATTGTCTTTCATCGCGCGGAGAGAATCCAGCTCTTCACTGTAACCTTCTTTAATAAGATTTCCTTCGCTTAATAATATAGATGGGTCTTCTGTAATTCCCTTTTCTAATAAATCATTAATTTTTAAATATTGATTTTGTAAATTCGTATCAGTCTGTGAAAAATTTATTTTTTCTATTTCCATAAATGATACTATTGCGTTCTTTACCGCAAGCATATCACGGCCGTGCGCCTTATCCATTGCAAGCCTTGAACATAGACGTTCTAAATCCGGTGTTTTACCCAATAATTCCCGAATTTTTCCGAGGCGTCCTTGATCTCTGTACAAATCTTCTACTGTATCAAGGCGGGAATTTATCTTTTCAAGATCGCGTAACGGATGTAATATGCGCCATTTTAACAGCCTTCTTCCCATTGAACAGCGCGTTTCGTCCATTACTTCAAAAAGAGAAAAACGCGCGTCATTGTCTCTTTGGTTGTATAACAGCTCTAAGTTGCGCATACTCGATTCATCTAAACCCAAATATTCGCTGTCGGTATATACTTTAAGCGTTTGTATATGAGGAAGCAGGCTTTTTGACGTGGTGTCTAAATAGTCAAGTAACGCGCCTGCCGACACTATTTCGTGAGAATTTTCACCTAACCCAAGACCTTTAAGGTTTGTAACTCCGAATTGTTTTTCAAGTCTTTCACGCGCCTGCTCAGAATCAAAAAGCCAGTCAGCCCAGCGGTTTAAAACTAAATTAGATCTGTCAAAAACCGCAGAGGCGATATTTTTTTCTTCTTCTAAAAGAGATTCTTGTATCAGCATCTCTTTTATTGAAAGACGCTCAAGTTCCTGACGGAGGGTTAAGAACGCGTCTTTTTTAAATGACGTGGAAAAAAAATCACCTGTAGAAAGATCGATATATGAAAAAGAAAGAAAGCCGCCTGATGAGCAGGCAAGACAGCCTAAATAACTTGCGCTTCCCTTTTCAAGAAAATCTTCATCAACTGTAGTGCCGGGAGTAATTATTTCGACAACGTCGCGCTCTATTACTTTTACGCCTTTAGAGGGACCCGTTAACTGTTCGCAGATAGCGATTTTCTTTCCAAGTTTTAATAGACGCGCAATGTAAGAGCGGGAAGCGTGATACGGAACGCCGCACATGGGAAGTCCGTTTCGGCTTGTAAGCGTTAAATTTAAAAGGGAAGAAACTTCAATCGCGTCCTGAGCGAACATTTCGTAAAAATCGCCAAGCCTGAAGAAAAGAATATTGCCTTCATGTTTTTTCTTTATACGTCTGTATTGTTCCAGCATCGGACTAGTTTTTGATACAGACATATAAAAACCTTACAGTACGTGTTTAATTTCTTGACCTTGAAGTTAAACTTTGAATTAACTTTTCCGTTATATCAACAGAAGGACTGAACCAAAGAATACCGGAAATATCTTTTAAATTGATGACCATACTGTACCCTTCGCTTTCTGCAATATATTTTATTTCATTATTAACTTGAGTCAAGAAAGATTGGGATTGCGCGAGCTGTACTCTTTCTCTTTCTAACTGCTCTGTTCTATTCTGAAAAAATAATCTTAAGTTTTCGGTAGCCGTGTTTATTTCACGATCAAGATTATTCGCCGCATTTTGATCATCTCTTTGAATAGCGTCTGCTTGCCTCGTCTTTAAATTCTGTATGTCTCTTGTCCTTCTGTCGATTTCACGCTGAAGACCGGCTCTGCGTTCTTCCCATTGCCTTACAGCCTGAGATTCACGGAAGAATGACGTATAAACGCGCGGTAAATCGACAACAGCAATACGCGTAATTTGCTGACTGTACGCAAGACTAAAACCAGAAACGCTTAATAAAAATAAAAACAAAATTCTTTTTAACATACCGTCCTCTTTCAATTTTAATATGATACTACAAACGATAAAACAAGGTCTATACCAGACGATGGATTGTCGTCATTTGCAAAGATCGCGCCCTTCTGCCATTCAACTTTATCATCTACAATTTTAAACCGTTTTACTAAACTTAAGCGAAGCGGAAATTGAGGCAATGTAAATCTCAATCCGGCGCCTAAACTGAAACGTAATCTATCTGCTCCAAAGTTATTATTTCCTTCATCGTTAATCTTCTTAAAATACCAGCCTTCCCTTGCTTCAGTTGCCGCCATATCAAAAAATAAATCGAAAGCAAGAATTCCCGGAACAAGGGGAAAACGCATTTCAACCCAGCTGTCAATAAGTAAAAGTCCTTTATTTTTATATTCGCCGCTCCATCCTCTTCCGATAAACATACCGTCAATAGCCAGTTTATTTGCGTCTTCCATTTCAGGCACTTTTTTAGACGAGTACGGATTGCGGGGATGAGGCAATATTGCCGAAAGCCCCAAATGCAACGCCAGTATACCTTTAAAATTCCAGTTATCCGTTACGCGCATATTGAATAGAGTAAGATAATACTGAGCTTTTGTATCGCTTCTTATAAAGTGTTCTCTTTCGGCGTTGAAAATACCGTAAAAACTCAATCGCTGATAGAAGAAATAACCGTTTGAAGGATCATAAAAAATATCCCGCTGATCAAGCGATGCAGAAAACCAGAATGAATTTTTCGGCATCCATTCATTGTTTCCCTCTCTTAACGAAGGATCAAAAGGTCTGAATAAACCGCTGTCGTAAGAATTTCTTATGATACCAAAACGTATTCCTCCGCTTACTCCTACAATTCCCATAAAAGTCTGCCATCTGTATCCTGTTGATAAGCCCAGGGATAAATACCATTGATCATATTCCATCATATATTCTCTTGTCGGAGTTTTATCTCTGCTTATATATTCCTGATAAGAACCGCCAAATCCGTCCGGAACCGCATAAGGTTCATCGCCGTGAAAAAACGGAGGCTGATTATTCATAGTCGCAAGACGCGTTATATAATTCGCTGAAAAATCAATGCCTAACGAAAGCGGCAATCCGAATATCCACCGATGCATATAATTAACTGAAAATGTCGCTGAGTCTACAATGGACGAATTTACCTCTACCCCAAGCTGATTTCCCGTTCCTAAGAAATTCCTGTCATTCCATTTTAACATTCCCGAAATAGGAAACGTATCAGGATCCGCGCTGCCTGAAAAAGTAAGTCCGAATTGTATATCGGTTGTCGGCTGTTCTTCAAATGTAAAAACCAAATCCATAAGGTTTTCAGTGCTTCCTTGAAGAGTATCCGGCATTATCGTGGAAAAGAATTGAAGGTTATAAAGATTTCGCATTGCATCCATAACTTTTGTTTTTGAAAAAACATCGCCTGGCTCAAGAGGGATTTCTCTTAAAATTACTTTTGTTTTTGTTTTTTCGTTTCCAAGTATGATTATATTTTCTATGTATGCTCTTCCTCTTTCTACAATGCGGATAGTGTAAGAAAGAAGCATATTTTCATTGTCTTTATGCTGAATTCTGTTGATCAAATTAAACGTATACCCGTTCTCAAAATATAAATCGTAAACGCGCTGCATATCCATTTCAAGACGCGTCATATTTACTGTTTCTCCTGTCTTTGAAAAAACAAGTTTATCCAGCTGCTCAGTAGTAAAAATAACATTGCCTTCAAATGTTATTCCGTCGAATTTAAATTCATTGCCTTCCTCTATCATGAAAGTTAAAAGTAAATTCGTTCCTTTCTCGTCACTGTCAGCAGTCCGCGTAACATCTCTTACAACGGCGTCTATATACCCGCGATCATGATAATATTTCGCGATTGATTCCCTGTCCGCAAGAAGTTTCGCTTCCTGAAAAGCGCCGTCGTTAAGAAGAGAACGCGCTTTTAACGATAGCTGGCTTCTCAATGTGTTAGCGGAAAATCTGGTGTTACCTTGAAATTCAATTTTTGAAATTGAAATTTTTGCCCCTTCATTGATGATGAAATTCAGAGTTATGTTTCCGTCTCCCGCTTTTATTTCGTTTGCGGTTACCGAAATATTAGGATAGCCTTTTTCAATGTACTTGTTGATAATTGCCTGAATATCTACGCGGACTTTCGCCTGATTATAAACGGCTTTTTCTTTTGAAGTTAAAAGATCGTTTAATTCATTGCGCCTTACGCCGGAATTTCCTATAAAATTGATCCTTCCGATCACAGGACGTTCAACTACCGTAAATCTTAGAATTACTTCGGTGCCTGCCGGATTTCCGCGGTGAGTGCTGGCATCAATTTTATCAAAATATTCAAGAGCGTAAAGTTTGCCGGTTATTTCCCAGAAAATATTATCTTCAAAACTGCGGCCTTTATAAGGATTGAGAAGTCCGTCAAGTTCGGACTGAGATATATTTACAAGCCCTGAAAAAACAATGTCTCTGATTGGTTTTCCGTGATACCAATCGTCCCCTCCCTGAGGAAGTTCCTGGGAAAAACTTATTACAGCTATAATAAAAAAAAGAAAAACAAATACTCTAAATTTCATCAAAACTCCTAAAACCCTATAAAATAGGGCTTAAAATGACTTACTCCAAGTTAGAGTAATTGAATTATCATTCACCCACCAATTTTGAGGGCTGTAAGGGAAAAAATCCCATCTAATTGTGAAATAAGGACTTTGTAATTCTATCCCTATATCAGGTTCTAATTTTAATCCGCCGAATTTATCGCTGTTTTCGTCGTATCTTAATGTAAGCATCCCTTGAATAAACATATTCTGTCCTACATACTTACCTATAGAAACAGATGTATTATCGAAAAAGTTACCAACACGGTTGAACTGGAAATTATCCTGCCCTATTGCCGACGCGCCTGTAACAACAGCGTTTTGAAGCAATCTTGTTCTGAAAGTGAATACATCCAACCCTAAAAACCCCTTTATTTGCCTTTCAACCAGCCGTAAAAAGGCAAATTGAGAGAAAACATCCGATGTTGCAACCAATTGGGTTAAAATATCGGTTGTAGAAGCCAGTAAGAATCTCTGCGCTGTATCGGGATTCTCGAGCCCCTGACCACTGTTAACATTCTGTCCTAAAACGGAATATATTTCAAGCTGGCTCAAAGTGGGGCTTGCCTCAAAACGAGGTTCAAAAGAAAGTAAAGGCTGATTTTCAACAACCATTGAAATCGTTACAGGCCCCGAATCTGTACGGTCACGGAGTTCCGCTCTTGCTGTAAACTTCGGATCAAAACTCCCTTCGCTCTCTTTGAAGATCAACATACCCTGCTTAATATAAAAACTTCGATCAAAATAGAAAAGTTCTCCGGAACGGACTTTAACATCGCTGTTCAGTGAAAATATTCCCGCTCTGGCATCGGACGAAACATTTACAATAGTTCCGATTTCAGGAGTTGCTCTTAAGATAGGAGTTGTTGTAGGCCATAAAAATTCAACTTTAGAGCCTAATGTTATCTTTAAATCAAGAACCGCGTTAAGTATTTTTCCTCCGCTGCTTCTATTGCTTTCGTCCTCTGAAGCAACCTTCGATTCGTCCATGTTCATTCCCATTTCCGCATCGTTTGTAAAAAGATCTCCGGTTAATTCCATTAATTCATTTGTTGAATCTACATTCACTTTTAATTTTCCGGATACATTTCCGTTTGCTAAAAATCCGAATATTTTAAAATCATAAGGAATCGGTTTGTCTCGCGGTACGTCGATATCAAGCCCGACGCCGACAGGTATCCAGCTGTCAAAAAGAAACCATCCGTTAACAATTCCTCCGCCCATTCCCGCTGTAGCAACAACGGGACCAAAAGTCATTTCATATCCTTGCGCGGTTATATTAAACGGCACAGGTCTTATATCGTCGTTTATGAAATCGGGTACGTTAAAACGGAAAATTGTTCCTCTTGCGTTTCCGTAAAATTCCGGATTTAATACGGGTCCGCGAATATCAAGGGAACCTGTAATGTAGCCGGAACTAACGCTAAATCCTTTCATCGATACCATTAAAGACCAAAGCGATGATACGTCAAAATAAAAGTTATTGCATTTTGCGTCTATATTTCCGTTCTTGTATGTACCGATAATTGAACCTCTGATAGGCATTGGAGCGGATAACCCTGCGAAGAAATTACCCGCGTTGTCCATTTCCAGCCTTAACATATCTTTAATACCGCCTGAAACAGATACCGCGCCGTTATCAGCGGAAAAAGCGAATAAAAAAGGATCCTGCTTTTCATTGTTATAAACTAAATTATCAATCCGCAATGTTCCGTTTAATTTTTTCAGCGCGTTTGATATGTCAAACCACGAATCTACCTTAGCGAAATTTGCATTTAATTTTACATTGCCTTCCAGCGCTCTTCTAAACGCAAAACCGCTTAAACTTGCGTTTGCCTCCGCTTCTCCCTGAGAACAGTTTATTTGCAGTAAAGGTAAATTAGTTTGCAATCCGGCGATATCCAAAAATAAATCATTGATTGTCAGTTCTTTATTATCAACAACAATGTTTCCGTTCCCCAGAATATTGCCTTTCGGAAGAATAGCGTCAAATTTTTCAACGTTGATATTTGCCTGGAATGAATCAATTGAATCCCAATCGACAACGGCTTCCGCTGTCAGAAGCATCGATTCGCTTTCTTTGATAAAACGGTTAATCCGCAGTTCTGAAACGGAAGCGTTAACTCTAACCTTCTCTTCCATCAAACCGCCTTCCAGAAATACTTTTTCTCTGTCGTAGTTGTCGTTTATATTTACATTAAAATCAAGATAAGAAAATTTTTCATCCCATGCAAAGGCGGCATTTCCTTTTAATGTTCCAAGATTATCTGTGTATATAAGTTCGTTGAAAAAAGCGCCTCTCTGATCCGCTTCCCCCGAAATTCTCAGCAATTCATTCCCGTTAACTGCATTTTGTTCCCGCGCGGTAAGACTGTCAATATTTAGATTCCATAAGCTTTCCGAATTATAGCGCAAATTAATAAAAGCGCCTAAATGCACGATTCTATTATTTATATACAACGGAAAATCTACGGTTTCAATATAACCTGAGATTGCTCCTGAATTTGTAATATTTCCGTAAATATTCAGTCCGTTTGATTCGCTTATAACAAGCGTATTACCGTCAAAAAGCTGACCGTCAACATGCCATGCAAGATCAAGATAACTTGCGCTTGCTAAAATTTCCAGATTTTTGGAATCAGAGTAATTAAAATCTGCTGTTATCTGAAATTCATTTTCACCGATATTAAATACGCCTTCGCTTAGCGTAACTTGGTTATTAGTCGCAGATAACGATAATCTGCCCGGAGAGCCGTTTATATCAAGGGCAATATTCGGAGCATTAAAAAGCGTATTACTGAAATTAGTGGAATAAAAAAACTGCGCGTCAATTAAAGTATTATGCAAAAATGTATTTAAAAAAGGCAGATTTAAATAATCCGCAAAAGGACGAATACTCTCTGTAATGTCAAATAGCGAAGCAGAAGCAAGAACCAAAGAGGCTTCAAGCTCTTTGGGATTTAGGTTATAAACAGCATCGGCATAAACCGAACCATTGTTATTTAAGAATGTAGAAAATGAAATTGCTATATCTTTCTGCGACGGATAAATAAATAAATTAATATCCGTCAGCTTTGTTTTAGCCGCATTTATCACGCTGCTGGATATTTGTATTTCACCGTCGCGGCTTGATATATCAAAAACGGAAGATAAGCTTTCTTTTCCTGTAAGAGAAAAACGGTTAAACGCTATTTTTCCGTCTGCTTTATATTTTTCAAATTCCATTCTGCCCGACGCTTTAACTTCGCCCTGGAAAAAAACCGTTCTTCCGCGCTGATCCGAAAGTGATAAATTAATATTGTTTACTGTTATTGATTTTTTATTTCCGTAGAAATCTATTATAAAAAAATCATTTACGGAATTTAGAATATTATTACTGCTTAATTTAATATTGTAATCAGCATTGCCGTTATCAGTGCTATATTTTACGCCGCCTGTTATCTGCATTTGAAGCAGCTGATTCGCGTAATTATACTTTTCGGAAATGTTAATAAAATTCGCAGGCATAAAATTAATAAAATTTATTTCCGTGAGCAATTGATATGTTTCCGCATTGTAATTGAAAAGATAATTAAAAGAACTTGTTTCATTATTATGCGGTTCTATACTTATAATTTTATCTTTAAATAAAAATGAAATACTTACCGGGTTTATATTGAAAATTTCATGTGCTTTTACCGGATTAAAAACATTCAAAGAAGTGTCTTCCTGCGAACACGAAAGAGAATAAAACATTAAATCCGCTTTTCCGTCGTCAAGCGTGCTGTTAAATACTGCATTTATGCCAACAACAGAATTAAAAATAATTCTGTTATCAAAAAGATCGGATATTGTCTGCAAAATAAATCTGCCGGTTAAAAATAATTGTTCGTCTTTGCCCCAAAGACTTAAATTCATATTCTCGGCTTTATAAAAATTATTATTGTCTACAATATTGATTGTGCAATTCCGTATCAGATAATCGATATTTCCGGGAAACAATTGCGATATTTTATGTATAATTTCCAAAAGTGAATCGTCTGTTTTTAGCAGAAAAATAACATAATCAATTATTTCTTTATCTCTTTGAGCGTCTATATTAAAAACAGGTTTATCCATCAGAATCGTATGTATAAATGTTTTTTTTCGCAAAAATAATTCAAATATTGAGAAACGCACCTTTACGCCTGACACCGTTAACAGCGGATATTCATCCTGCATCAGCCTTAAATTTCTTATCTCTATAGCTCCGAAAAGCGACGGGCGCATTGATGAATAAAAAATTTGTAACCCTGTAAGTTCTTCGGCTTTTTTTATTATATCTTCCCGAATATGACGCATTGACGACGTAACCGCGGCTTGAAAAGGCTGAATTACCAAAGCAGAGATAACAATAAGACCGATAAAAATGAGAATTTTTACAATTAACGAACGGGGAAGAGTCTTTTTCCCGTTTCTGGTGACAAAAATATTCAAATTTACATCCTGAAAATACTGCCTTACTACATATTATAACACATTTCAGGGTAAAAAGTATCAATGCCTCGATGAATTATCGCTGAATGAGTACAATTCTCTTAGTAAACTCTCAATTTTCTCACGGTATCTGGGATATGCCGACCATTTTTCATACAATTGTTCGAACGTATGCACATTTCCTCTGTTGGCATTTGATATCATTTCCCACCGCGGGCTCACAATCGGCATTCTTACAACAGTTCCTCTCGCGTAGCCTCTGAGCTGATGAATATGAGCGCGCACTCCCCTCTCTCTGTTCGGGAATGTTCCGTCAAATCCGCCGCGAATCGGAGATAAACCGCCGAAATTGTTAGCTCTTACAAACTGCCTGTTACTCAGCATCGCCGTCTGATACAGCATTTGAGCTAATGCGAAATCATGATTTATTTCTTCGTAACGCGCTTCCTCAATGTATAAATCTATTAATTCTTTTACAAGTGAATCTGTTATAACTGCCGTGGAAGGTTTTGATTTTATATAATTAAATATTACATCGGTTGTCAGAGTGCCCTGTGCAATAAGATTAGCTGATCTAACTGTATTCCGCGCAGAAGGCGGCGGTGTCTGAGTTACTGTATTTTGCCTTGGAGTGTTATTGGCTGCCTCAACCGCAGCAGTTTCTTTCTTTTCTTGAACAACTAACGTTTCGGCGGTAACCTCGTTTGTTTCGTATCCGCTTGCTTTGTTTTCCGAATTTTCATTGTTGTAAGTCTTTTCGGTAATTTTTTCTGCTTCAGCGATATGTTCATTTTGAGCATTTTTTATTTCAGAGGAGTTTACATTATTTGCAGTTGCAGTATCTGCGTTATGTGTTTTTTCCTGTTCTTTAATTTCAGCAGGAACAGTTTGCGCCGGAACTGTTTGTGTGTTCTGCCTTGGAGGTCTTGACGGATTTGCGGGAATAGCGATGAAATCGCCTGTATGAACATACTCATTCCTGATATTGTCGTCTATCATCGCGTAAATATACAGTTTAGGAAATTCGTTTTCTGATTTGATATTGTAATTTCCGGAGGGGAATTCCATCGCGTAAATCTCAAAATAATCATTGCGCGCGTTTTTCTTGAATTTCATCGATACAGGCTCACCGTCAACTGTAATTCCAATAATGAATGTTTCGTTGATTGCAGGGGTAAAACTTTCGATTCTGCCCTGCTGGTAAGAGGAAAACCGGATAAGAGGAGGAGGCGCCTGAGCGCTGATAACAAGCATCCCATCGCCGGCTATCCCGACTATCGGGTCATAATTCAGATCGTCTATTTCCAGCGTGAATTCCTTATCAAGATAGAAAATCAGCTTTTTTATATCGTCAGCTTCATTATGCGAATCGTCTAACTGCTTTATCCAATTTACAATTTCTTGATTAACAAGCACCCTCTGTCCAAAATCCGGTCTGGAAACCGCAGGAGGAGCAGGAGGAGGCAGCGGCCGGGACGGAGGCGGTTCCGGGACAACTGTGGGAATCGTTTCTGCTTTGGTATTACAAGCGGTAAAACATAAGAAAAATGACAATACAAACATTAAGTATTTCATAAACTACCTCACTATTAATTATATTAAACTGAAAACCATTTGTCAAATTAAGGTAATTCTGTCTGTTTTGTTATCTTTTCAAATGTTTGGCGATTTTATTATTTAATTCATCCGATCTGAAGGGTTTTACCATGAAGTCGGTAGCGCCCAAAGACACAGCTTCGTTTAAATGGGATACCGTTCCTTCGGAAGTTAATATAATGATGGGAGTTTTTTTATATCCCGGAAGTTCGCGTATCATTGGGAGGAGGTCAAACCCGCTTAAACCGGGCATCAAATAGTCCAGAATAATCAAATCGATCTTTTTTTCGTTCAATAAATCGATCACACGATCGGACTCTGAAAGCGTAAATACGTTAAAACTTGAGTCAAGCGAAAATTGGATCGCTTTTAAGGTGCTTAACACATCGTCAACAACAAGTATAGAAATTTCTCCGTTATTTTTTTCTCCTTCTTCCGACGGCTTGCCGTAGCCGGAAGGACCTAATTGCTTTTCTATACACTCTATCAGTTTAGCGTTTTCAAAAGGTTTTACTATGTAATCCGCGGCTCCCATGCCTAGCCCCTTCATAACGCTTTCTTTATCGTTAACGCCTGTTAAGAAGATAACGGGAATGTCTTTGTAGCGATCATCGTTTTTCAGGCTTCTTATGACTTTAAAACCGTCACTGCCGGGCATATTAACATCCAGTAAAATTAAATCGGGCATAACATTTTCTAGGATATTAAACAGCATAATCATTGACTGCGCGGGATATACTTCGTACCTGTCTTGCAGTCTTTTTTTAACCGATACAAGACTGACCTGTACATCGTCGACATATATAATTTTTTTTCGGTTTACGCTGATCCCGCTGAGCGCAGACGCCGATACAAAATCAAATTTTTTCATACGATACCATTATTATAATTAAACGGTTGTATTTATGTCAAGTTTATCAAATTGCTAAGTTTTTCTTTAAATTTTCCGCAATTTGCTGGAAATTTCCCATGTCGATATATTCTCTGAGTAATTCAACAAGATCGCCGCCTGTGTCATACTGATATTTCTCAAGTTCCGCCATAGCGGCGTCCATCCCGTCCATATCGTATTTAATACACGCGCTGTAAAGCTCTGTTAATACGTCATTATCCGGCGCTTCTTTTTTCTGTTTCGGCTTTTCGGATGACAAATCGGCAAGGAATTCCTTTATATTATTGATGAGCGTCCGCGTATTATTCACAAAATCACCGTTATGCGATTTTATAAAACTATAGTCGCGTGATTTCGCAGCGTTTTCAAGATCGAGGGCGTCCTGCGCGGTTTTTTCGGCAAAAACATCGTAACTAGTTCCTTTTATTCCGTGCACTTTTATTCTGTACGCGTCAAGCGTTTCTTCCGTAACATTCTCTACCGTGTATAACATTGATTCTACGCTTTCCGCGTAAGTAGCTAAAACTTCGATGTATATTTGTTCATTGCCGCCAAAGCGTTTAACGCCTTTTAATATGTCAACTCCTTCAATATTTTTATTTTCAAAAATTGTCAGCCGGATTTCATCTTTTTGCGATTGATGAGTTTCCTTTTTTTGCGCGCGGGCTTGCTTTAAAACTTCTTCGCTTTGTTTGTCGCGGACATATTTATTTAATATATGATTTAAATGACGTATATCAATCGGTTTGGAAATAAAATCGTCAAAACCGTTTTGTAAAAATAAATCGGCTTGATCTCCTACAGCGTTAGCCGTCAAGGCGACAATAGGATCTTTGTATCCAGCGTTGCGGATATGGCTGACGGCTTCTATACCGTCCATTTCGGGCATCATATGATCCATAAAGATTATGTCGTACACTTCGCCGTTTTTTATTCTGTCAATAGCTTCAAACCCGCTGTTTGATGATTCGATTTTTAATTCGTAAGGCGCCATAAGTCCCTTCGCTACGTAAATATTCGCGTCTACATCATCAACAATTAAAATATTCCCGTAAGGCATAGGTTCGCGCGATATCTGCACCTTCTTTAAGAAATCCCTGTTGCGCATTTGGAATTTATCAAGATTTTTAGCGGCATCACTTCCCAATATATCAGAATCACATTTCCCCTGAGGAAGACAAACAGTAAACACCGATCCTTTATCGGGAACGCTTTCCACTTTGATTGTGCCGTTCATTATCTTAATTAAGTTGCGCGTAATGCTCATTCCCAATCCTGTGCCTTCGGTTTTTCTGTTCGCTTTTTTGTTGAACTGAGAATATTCGTCAAAGAGCCTATCTACCTGTTCTTTTGTCATGCCCTGTCCTGTGTCGCTGACAACAATAACAAGAGTTATTTCTTCTTCAAATTTTCCTTTCTCGGGATGTATTGAAAGTTTAACTTTTCCCGAGGGCGTATATTTAAATGCGTTTGAAAGCAAATTATTAAATATTTGTTTGATGCGCAGCTCATCGCCTAATAATCTTGCCGGCGTGTTTTCGTCAACACTAAGTTCAAAATCAATCGGTTTACTGCTTATCCGCATTATGTTTAATAATGTAGTATCGCTGATCATGCTCGCGATATCGTATTTATCAATTATCAGTTCAAGCTTTCCCGCTTCTATTTTTGATAAATCAAGAATGTCGTTGATAATGCTTAAAAGCAAATCTCCAGATGAATATATTTTTTCAAGCGCCTCTTTTACGGACGGAGAGAGAGATTCGTTTTGGAGCTGTATTTCGCTAATTCCTAAAATCGCGTTCATAGGAGTTCGAATCTCGTGACTCATCGTGCTTAAGAATAAACTTTTCGCTTTGTTCGCGGCATCGGCCTCTTCTTTTAAAATTTCGATTCTTTCAAACGGTCTCTTAATAAAGTTAGATCCGATAATCGCGGCAATCACATTAAGAAAAAAACTTATAAGCCCGACAAAAATCAGTCCTTCGGCGGTATGTCTAATAGGGTTTTCCGGAAGAGGAGCCACAACGCCCAAACTCCATCCCTCTTCTGAGCCGTAAACCGGTCTGTATGAACAAATGCGCGGAATGCCGTAAACCGTGTAATATCCAATTCCTGCTTCGCCTCTCGTCATTTTTTCTACTGTTGCGGCTAACTCCCTAAAATCACTGTCGGTTTGAGCCGCTTTAATATAATTGAATCGTTCATTAAGCCAATTTATTCGGGGATTTGAAATAACGTAACCTTCGGAATCGCTCATATATATGTGACCCGATTCCCAGATAATAAATTTAGAAAGCAGATCCCTGAAATACATCCCAGGAATAGTCGCGACAAGAATACTGTTATGCGAAATTTCAAAAGGAACAGCAATATAAAAAACAACTCCGTTCTCGCTGAAATATGTAGAAGAAATTGTTTTCTTTCCCAGAAACGCCTGACTGATATTTTTATCGTTAATTATACTTTTATCGGCAAACGCTCTTCCCTCCCTTGCTTTAACCTCGCCGCTTTCGGTAATTACTGCATATCCGATAAATTCGGGATACAGAATGTTTTGCTCTCTCATAATTGACGACCATCGTCTTTCTTCATTTGCCTCAAGCGCATTAGATGTCATCGTTAATTTTAACTTTAATTTATCAATTTCCGCGCTAATAAAAGAATCCGCGATATGCGACATAACTTCCAAATCGGTTTCAAGAGAAATATCAATATTTTTCTGCACAAAAAGAATGCCGACCGATACGCTGAAAACTATTATAAGAAAATTAGTTGTTATTATTACGAGTATCGCGATAGTCCGGATTTTCATGGTTAGATTAATGGTAACATGGAAAAGATAGACAAGCAATAAAAATATAGAAAGTGTTCTTGTCACTCGTATTTAACCGATCTTGACAAAAACAGATTTTTTCATCAAAGTCAAATATATCACGGTGGATGTAGCTCAGGGGTAGAGTACAAGATTGTGGATCTTGTCGTCGCGGGTTCGAGACCCGTCATCCACCCTAGATGATATGGTTAATGAGTTGATTGCCCTTCATGTTTGCTTTTTTTATTAATTGGTTTACGGGTCTCGCCTCACCATGGAAGGCGAAATCCGCCATCCTATATCATCATTCTGAAAAAGCGCCTGTAGCTCATCCGGATAGAGTAACGGACTTCGAATCCGTAGGTGGTGGGTTCGAGTCCCGCCGGGCGCGTTAACGCTAAATCCTTATGTTATGAAGCAACACGAACCCCAACCGAGCCGCAAAGCGGCGAAGGTTCCCCTCTTGTAGTTGCTGAATGTAAGGCGAGTCCCGCCGGGCGCGTTAACTAAAGACTTTTACCACAAACCACAATGCCAGCCGGGGAATGGTTTCTGACATTACTTTTTTATTGACCAATTTTAATTAAAGTTCTATATTTGTGTATAGGAGAAAGCTAATGGCTGCATGTAAAATAAAACCCGTCCAGCCGACGGAAATCAAAGATAAAAAAATTGCTCTCGAAGTCATTGAACAGATCCGAAAACCCATACCTTCATCAGTATACCATCGAAACAGGAAACTAGCCGATTTAGTTAAAAGCATGACCAAGAAATGAAACAACATATTAAAATTACCTCGAAGAATGCGATTGAGCATTTTTACTTTGAAAAACTAAATGTAAATATGTCTTTTGAATCTTTTAATTGTCAAATAGATGAATATAATAATTACCTTCATCAAGACGCAATCCGCTCTTTAAATGATCATATAGCAAAAACATGGCTTCTTCGTGAACATAAATCAAATAAAATAGTTGCTTATATGGCTCTGATAATGGATTCCATCAAACTATCATTTACAGAGAAAGAACTCCATAATCTTGACTATCCTTTTAAAACAATACCTGCAATGAAAATCGCAAAACTTGCAGTAGACAGCGATTTCTCTGAAAAATATAAAGGAATAGGTTCTTTCCTGATAGACTCCGCGATGGGAATTGCCGCTGACTGTAACGAAGACTACTGCGCCGCCCGTTTTCTTACAGTGGATGCCGACATCGAACATAATGAAGGTGTCCTTGCTTTTTATGAGAAAAACGGTTTTATCCCGAATGCAGAATTAGTAAAAAAGAACAGTAAAACAATCAGCATGAGAAAAGATATTTATCAGTAAACCACACAGTCCAACACGAACGGTAAGTCTAGAATATCCTCACGCGGAGAGGAATATCCACCCACCACGGATTTCCACGGATGCTACACGGATTTTCACGGATTTATTTTTGCAAAAGTACAAATATATGCGTCAGCTAGAAATAATTAAATATTAAAATTTTTATTAATAAAAGATATCTGGGTTATCATTGCTTTGAATTAAAATCCGTGAAAATCCGTTTAATCCGTGCAAATCCGTGGTAGGTGTTTCCACTCCCCCCCCATTGCACCTAACAACGCTATGGAATTCGAGTGGCTGCCATCATTGCGTCACCAAAACAAGCTGCGTAATGTTTTCATTAATTTTTACCACAAACCACACGAACTGAGCCTGTTTGATATCGATTCATTATTTTTGTTTTACAAAACAGTCTCTTATCTCAAATGAAATTTGATTTTTTTCAGTAATATTTCTATTTTGTGTAATGATATTATCATATAATTCTCTTTTCAGAAACTGGTTTAGTTGTCTTGTTTCTTTATCATTATATCCACATTTTTCATTATTATCTTCAAACACCATAAATTCCCTACAGTAATATGGACGCACCTCGTAAATAATACATTTTTCATTTTCTAGGAATGGACAATCTTTACCACTACACATATATCCAATAACTTTACCTTCTTTTTCTTTAGAAAAAATACTAGAAATATTGTCAATTTTTCTTGTTATTACATTTATTTTTTTTTCTAATAAATATTTTTCAATAAGATGAATTTCCAAATAAGATACAGAAACATCTATCTTACAACAGTTTGAACATCTTATATTACATGGTGTGAAAGGCTTTATAATTGATTCTATTTTATTCATATGTTTATATAACTTCTCTAAACTTTTCAATGAATTTCTATTTTTGATGTTGATATCTTTCTCTAATTTTTGTTCCAATTTATTTATTTTTTCTTTTATTTTTTTAAATAGCGGACTATGTGAATCAAATTCTCTTCGTGTTGGCATAAAATATCTCCTTATAAATATTTCTCATTTAAAAGATTATTTAGCATGTTATTTTGTTAAATTAGTTAAAACATCAATTTTGTTTTTACCTAATTTAACATCAATGTAATGAATAATATAATGTACATCATTAAACAAACTACTATTCATTTCATTAATTAATCTAAATAGCAAAATCATACTAAAATAATCTCCCCCCCAACAGCGCCCATCCCCCGACAGACGCTGCTGTTCTTTCTCTAAGACTTCAACGAAGCCCTTTCTAAACCTCTAATCAATAATAAAAACCTGTGTTGGTGTGTTTCTTATGTATTTGTCAACACCAAGACCAAGCTGTCCATTATTATTACGTCCCCAAACCCACAACGAGCCGTTAGTTTTGATGGCTACTGTATGACTACCTGCTGACACAGATGTCCATCTATCCTGACCTATTTGAACAGGGGTGTCTTTACCTCCATAATAGCCAATACCACTTGAACCATTACCAAGCTGCCCATAGTTATTATCTCCCCAAGCCCAGAGAGTGCCGTCCGTCTTGATGGCTACTATGTGATCACTACCTGCTGACACATATGCCCAGCCCGTCCCAATTAAAACAGGGGTGTTTTTACCTTCATTCGTACCGTCGCCAAGCTGTCCAGAAGAATTCCTTCCCCAAACCCAGAGAGTGCCGTCTGTCTTGATGGCTACTGTGTGATTACCTCCTGCTGAAACAGATGTCCATCTATCCTGACCTATTTGTACAGGGGTGTTTTTACCTTCATTCGTACCATCGCCAAGCTGTCCATAGTCATTATCTCCCCAAGCCCAGAGAGTGCCGTCTGTCTTAATGGCTAATGTGTGATAATCACCCGCTGACACTGATACATAGCCTGACCCTATTTGAACAGGGGTATTTTTAGATTCAGCCGTACCGTCCGTACCGTCGCCAAGCTGCCTAAACCAATTATTTCCCCAAGCCCAGAGAGTGCCGTCCGTCTTGATTGCTACTGTGTGACCACCACCTGCCGACAAAGATGTCCATCTATCCTGACCTATTTGTACAGGGGTGTTTTTATCTTCATTCGTACCGTCGCCAAGCTGCCCATACATATTCCATCCCCAAGCCCAGAGAGAACCATCTGTCTTGATGGCTACTGTATGACTACCTGCCGATACTGATGCCCATCTATCCTGACCTATTTGTACAGGGGTATTTTTTTCTTCATTCGTACCGTCGCCAAGCTGTCCAGCCCCATTATTTCCCCAAGCCCAGAGAGTGCCGTCTGTCTTGATGGCTACTGTGTTACCTCCGCCTGCTGACACCTGACGCACTAAGCCTGTACTCTTCCTTGTCAAAGTCACCGAATTTCCCATTGTAATCAATTGAATCGTAAAAATTAGCGAAACTGAACTTCCCTTATAGGTTAGGGTCACTTGATTTCCGCTTGCGGAAAGTGAAAAAGTTTCCGCGGGCATCGGATAACCCGCATTCTGAGAAGAAGTATCGGTCAATGTGATGTCTTTGCCCTTGACCGACCAATTACCTGTGTTTTCGACAGAGCCGACAGAACTGGTGATTTTGTAGGTTTTGTCTGTATTGAAAATCAATGTGTAGACAAGAGTGCTGCCGCTCTGAGGCAAGGTTTGGCTGTAGGTGTACACCCCTGCGATATTAAAATCTTCCCCTGAATTTTCGTTGTTGGGATCACCCCCGCACGAACCGAGCGTGATGGTGATTACCGCTATTAAGATAATAATCTTAAAAAAACCGTTTTTACTCATACCGATCCTCCTGATCAAATGTATTTATTTTAAAATCCTTATAGTTATCCTATTTTGGATAATTTATAGAAAATTGTCAACAAGTGTATAAGGTTTATTATTAAAATATGAAAAATCAATCAGAGCAAAATATTCGATATATTTTTGCCAAAAATGTTATGAAATATAGAAAATCCTTAAATTATTCGCAGGAAAAACTGGCTGAAAAAGCCGAACTATCTGTTCAAACAATAAAAAACATCGAATGCGGCAGACGATGGATCAGTGATTCCACTCTTACAATGCTTTCAAAATCCCTAAACATATCAGAATACCAATTATTTTTACCTGAAAAAAATCTTAAAATTGAAAATCATAAATCAGACAGACTTTTTAAAAATCTTCTTTCCTTAAAAAAAGAAATAAAAACACTTCTTGACGAAAAATTCGAATCTGCATTAAATTCAGGCGATTTTTCTTTATAACAAAATCTTTTAACTATAATGGTGACAGTCACCATTTTCATTCGCAGGCAATCTGCTTTCATTTGTAAACGGTGACAGTCACCGCAATTAACACGCTTGAAAAAGTGTTACTCGACGACAAATTCAACGATATCTCTTTCGAGATTGGCGGAAAACTGGTTGTTCTTATCGAACACCAGAGCACAATTAATCCAAACATGGCGCTGCGTAT
>Ga0209755_10001315_pt1 | contig 39581 bp, 42 predicted proteins | sample TergutCo191P1_FD_187301 | JGI IMG/M metagenome (GOLD analysis project Ga0209755, IMG submission 187301) | Cornitermes sp. P1 segment gut microbial communities from Petit-Saut dam, French Guiana - Co191P1 (SPAdes) (version 2) | ecosystem: Host-associated > Arthropoda: Insects > Digestive system... | reverse complement strand
ATGCTTACGGTATTTGCAGCGGTGGCTGAACTTGAACATGAATATATACGAGACCGCCAACGCGAAGGCATCGAAATCGCGAAGAAAAAAGGTAAATATCTTGGACGCAAACCAAAAGTATATCCGGACTTTGAGCGGCTCTTGGCTAAGAGCAGGCATGGTGAAATCACCGCAGCTGCGGCAATGAGGGAACTTGGGATGAGTAAGACCACATGGTACAGAAAAGCCGGAGAGTTTCAAGAGCAGTGAGTTTCTTTGTAATTAGAGGGCAATAGCAATTTCAGCCCTAGTGCATACGCTGAACATTGCGCCAAATGCAAACCTTGATATCAACTCCATTAGACTTTCTCATTTATTTTATCAATCACTGAAATAATATCATTTTCTATTCCCTTTAACTCTTTGGCACTCAAGCAGACATTCAGCGCATTAGATAAAATCATCATGGAAAAACAGCTAACATCAGACAGCACATGTCTTATTAAGTCCTTTAATTTTGTAGAATCTTCAGTGGTTTCGAATTGAGTTCCCCAAAAATCCATACCTTTCATAGAAGTATGATTATACAAACAAAAATAATCATATTGTTGATTTAGCAAGTCTATATTAAATTGTTGGTTTTGAGATTGCTGTTGATAACTATTTAATATTTCACCAGCCAAGCAACGTAGTTCACGCTCTCCGGGTTGCTCGAAATTAAAGTTGCCCTTATGTTTCTTTGCAGCAGATTGCATCTGTGGGTGATGTTTTATATATTTTTTGTTTTTCCTTCGCTTTTTTCGTATTCTCGTGCGGTTGGTGTGTCAGATATGACTACAAAATACAAACAAAATAATTCAATAAAACACCTAAACAAAGAAAAAGCCGAATGTGCAGAAACTAACGTTTCACCATAGTCTAACAACTTATTTATGTCATTTCCACGGGAAACTGCGTCTCGGGCAAATAAATAAGCAATTTCTTTTATAAAACAAATGTCACATAAATCTTTGCCGTCTTTTTTAGATAAATCTTTCAATGAGCAAACATTGCACAAACTATCGCCCATTGCATCATTGAGTATAAAGAAAAGACGATTTATTTCTGGAGTTATTTCTTTGTTTTGCTTTACAAATTCTACCATATCTGGATGTAAAAGCTTTTTGAAATTCTCTGTATAGCAATCTCTGCACAAGCATCCTTATTGAGGTCTTGCTTTGAACAGTTTTCGCACAAACCTTCTTTTGATAAAACGGAAAAATCGTCTATTAGGGTTCCTATTAATTTCATACTGTACCTCACTCTTAATAATCGCATGAGTCAGCGATTTTCCTTATTTCACATGTCCGCAGGCGTAGCGAGAAAGCTCATAATCATTCACAGGTTGTATTTTAAAAATATATAAAAATTAAAGGGCTTTAACATACTTTTGGTTTCGGCTGTTTGGTTTGCTCGGCAATGTCATCGTTAATAATCCAAATGAGAGCATTGGAATAATAATATTTTTGCGAAAATACTCATCTGATTTAATGGCACAGAGCTCCTGCATTTCTCGCCGACTTCTTGGGGTAGAGCAGAAATTTATCAATGCATCTTGTTTTTCTTGTGATAGCTTTACTTCCATACTAACTTCCGCACTGACTTCCGTACCAACTTCCACTGCGGAAGTCGCTGAATTATAGTTCATATTCTTTAAGATTACCGTTCTCACGTTCGATAATAGTTTCAACCTTTGTTTTAGTATCGAAAATTTCCACAATAGAGTATTTGAAGTTTTTCTGAATGTATTCTTCATTCTTGGTTTCTAGGATTTCAATAAAACCTATATTACCGCCTGTCAAATTTTTTATATCGGCATATGCACCCCATCGTTGCCAGACTCCTTCGCTGTTGCCAGATGCAGAGCCAATATACAGCTTTCCGTTGATCGAGTCAGTGATTACATAAACGCCCTTAACACTTGACAAGGCTTGCTTCCAACTTGGTTCGTTTGGGTTCAGGCGCTTTGATAAAATCTTCAAATTTAATCATAAACGTTTTCCTCCGTCATCTGTTGTCGTACCAAACAAGCCAATCGAATTTCCTGCGTTTGCCTTTACCTTGGATGTTATTGTTCTCCAGTATCGTATCAATCAACTTTAGGTAGCCTTCGTAATCATAGGTTTTGCGCATCGTCTCAATGCAGTTGTGAATTTGTGAACTCCTATACAGCTTATCCTTGTACTTGTAGTGAGAGATGAATTCCCCCAAATGCTTCTGCATTACACCGTCAAATATAGCGAAATCATCTCGCTCATATACGTAATAGTTGTGGTACAAGCAATACTTACTGAAAAACGAAAACAAATTGATTTCGTTTTGAGCCAACTCACTGATTAAGGTGGCATCGCCTACGGCAACACGTTTGTCAAACTCACAACTCAAAATCTTTGCAATCAGCTTTGTTAAATATATCTTGCTCAAGTGTTTGTTGAGGTTCGTAGAGTTGGTCATGTCAATCAAAGCTATTTTCATTGCGATTATATCGCCGTCATTATTTTTTGGGAACTTGCGGAAGCAATTGCAAATTATCGTAGCCTCTTCGCCATATCTTGGGTCACAATTCACGCGCCGAGCAGCCTCTTCCAATGATTCTTCCGAAATCGTAGTCACTGGCACGTCGTCAACAATGTTCCAAGAAGAGCTGTATGTATTTCGATTACCTATTGAGTAGTCTTTTGGCTCTGGTATGTCCTCGCCATCCATAGGAAGCCGGATTGTATAAGGCCTTATCGAGTCATTGCGAATGAGTTTTTTGTTTTGAACAAGCGTATTAATTGTGGCATTAATATATGGCTGATGCTTGCCGGGAAAGCAAGCATCAATAATCTGCCTTGCCGTCACAGGCTCGTTAGCCGCTTCACAGAATTGCATTATTACATCTGCATTACCCATGCCGCTAATCCTTCCTTAGATTTACGTTTCATTGCTTTTGTCTAAATAGTTTTCCAGTGTTCATAATATTACAAAATTAGTTTATCATAAGCGAAGTGTTTACTCAATAACTTTTCTTCCCATAAATCAAATAGTAACCAAGACATTAAGGCAAGCTATATTGCGGTGCGTTCCTGCATAGCAAATACAATTGCCTTAATATCTCTTCCCATTATGCTCTATGGCACGTTGTCAAGTGTCTCCGATTTCATAAATGAAACGCCTAACGGCGCACTTGACAAGGCATATGCAACGAAAACCTGAAAAATTACTTGCACCAATTTTCCGCTAAGCCACTTCAAACCATGAAATCACCGCAAAAATAGCCCCATAGATTTACTTGCATTTTACTTGCATCTTTTCAAAAAGCAGCAGTTTTTTGCGATATTTTACGGTAAATCGGCAAAATGTATCCGCAAAACAAAACCCCTGCAAGTCTTGTGATACCAAGCCTTTGCAGGGGTTAGTCGATGGTCGGAGTGATGGGATTCGAACCCATGGCCTCACGGTCCCGAACCGTGCGCGATACCAAACTTCGCCACACCCCGATGGCTAATATGCAGTTTTAATTTTTCATGCCATATTTTAAATCAAAAATGCAAATTTTGCAACCATATTTTTTTATCATCCCATAAATTTTAACTAATAAATCAAAGTAATGTAGGTATTTATTGCGGTTTATGCAAATATTTTCCATGTTAATATTGCCAATCGTGACAAATTGTGGTAAATTGGGTATTGTAGATTCAATTGTGACACAATTCGAGTGGAGGAAAGTAATGCAAAATAAAGCAAAAAAGGATTTGACGTCTAAAACTACCGATGAGACCAGCGCACTTGAACTCATGGAATTCACAATGGCGGGCAATTCTTATGGGATTAACGTCGCCAAAGTCACCGAAATCATGAGGTACAGTCCGGTTACGCCCATGACACAATCTCACCCTTGTGTTGATGGTGTTTTTAAACCACGTGGAAACCTCGTAACTGTAATAAATCTGCCCAGATATATGCGGCTGAAAGAGAGTGAAACTCCCGATTACGACATGCTGATGATTACAAATTTTGACAATGTCAGTGCGGCTTTTCTTGTTCATACAGTCGAGGGAATGCACCGCATTAAATGGAGCAATGTAGAAAGACCATCTGAGATAGTTTATGGTAATAACGATAGTGTTGTTACCGGCACAACAAAAATTGATGGTAAAATTATCACGATAGTCGATTTTGAAAAGGTTCTTTACGATATAAATCCTGAGACAGGGCTGCAAATTGCTGAAGTTACACGTATGGGCATTCGTGAGAATACAAGTAAGCCTGTGGTGGTTGTTGAGGATTCTGTATTTCTCCGCAGGATGTTACTGCAAGCTCTCGAAGCTGCGGGTTACACAAACATCACGTCATTTGACAACGGACAAGATGCATGGGATTATCTTGCAAAGTGCAGAACGGAATGTAAGGACAACATTGTACCAGTTGAGAATAAAGTTTCAATTGTCATTACCGACATTGAAATGCCGCGAATGGATGGACATCACCTTACAAGACTCATAAAAAGCGATGAGATACTTTCCAAAGTCCCTGTTGTGGTATTTTCGAGCCTCATAGATGATACGCAAAAACAACAAGGTCAGCAAATTGGAGTAAATGCCCATCTCACAAAGCCACAAATCGGCAAACTTGTGGAAGTCATAGATTCTTGCATATTATAGGATAATTATCCAATCAATTTCAGGGTTTTCGTCTGCTTCTCGGTGGCAGAGAGAACCCTGTTTGCTATACCCTTTGCATCTAACTCAAAGAGTTCCATAAGCTCTTCAGCAGTTGCGTGAGGCACTACCGCACTTCCAAGATTTATTGCATTAACACTTATGCTTGTGTCATTTTCTCGTAGTGTAAGTGCGAGAACTGATGCGACCGAACCTCCTGCAACGCACTCTTCAACTACGAAAATTCTTCGTATACCGCTTAGGCAATCTGATAGTCTCTCATAGGATAAGTTACTTATTTCTGTGAGCTTTATCACACTTATCGAAATGCCGTCACTCTCAAGTATTTCTGCGGCTTTCATGGCATTTTCAATGAGCCTGCCATATGTCACAATTGCAATTTCGCCGCCTGTTCTGAGTAGTTTTGGTTCTAGTGAAATATCTTTTGATGAATACACATCACCGCCGCCGCGAGGATATCTGATGGCGACGGGCGTATTCATATTTTCAGTGGCAAATTTAAACATATACTTCATCTCTGAAATGCCGGAAGGACAAAAGACTCTCATGTTCGGCATCTGCAAAAACATGCCCACATCATATATGCCCTGATGTGTTTGCCCATCATCACCAACCAGCCCTGCACGATCAATGGCGAAAATAACGTGAAGATTTGGTAGGCACACATCATGGAAAATCATATCATATGCACGCTGAGAAAATGATGAGTAAATGGCGCATATAGGTATCATTCCCTGCTTTGAAAGTCCACCCGCCATCGTCACTGCATGACCTTCAGCGATTCCAACGTCAAAAAAACGTTCCTCAAAAGCACTCGCAAATTCATCTAAACCGGTTCCTGATTGCATTGCGGCAGAAATTGCACATATTCGGTCATTTTCAACGGCAAGCTCCATTAAGGTGTTGCCAAACTCAGATGCAAATGAAATCGACGCAATTTCATTAGGCTTACCATTTTTCACATCAAAGCCGGACACACCGTGGAAAATCTCAGGCGCATCTTCCGCAAACTTATACCCTTTGCCCTTTGTAGTCTTAAGATGAATGATTGTAGGCTTCGACATTCCCTTAGCTATTTTAAGTAGCTTACACACTTCTTTTATATTGTGCCCGTCAGCCGGACCGAGGTAGTTAAATCCCATGTTCTCGAACATGCTTGAAGGGAGTACCGCTTTTTTTATGGCTGTCTTAATTTTTCGCATGAATTTGTCAATCGCCTTGCCAATGACCGGAATTTTCGCAACTGTTTTTCTATAGACTTGTTTCAGTGACAAGTAGTATGGGCGCACTCGTAATCTCGAAAGGTGCATAGCAAGTCCGCCGACGTTTTCTGTGATGGACATTTCGTTGTCGTTGAGAATAATAATGAGAGGTTCTTCACTATGTCCTGCATCGGACAGCCCCTCATACGCAAGACCGCCTGTTAAAGCCCCATCTCCTATGAGGGCTATGACTGAGTAATCTTTATTAAGTGCAGTTCTCGCCCTGGCCATACCGATTGCCGCCGATACAGATGTGGAGGCATGACCCGCCAAAAATGCGTCATGGTCGCTCTCAGCAGGATTTGGAAATCCTGAAATTCCATCTTTTTTGCGCAGGGTCGAAAAAACTTCTTTTCTGCCCGTGAGTATTTTATGTGTGTAACATTGGTGTCCAACATCGAAAATAAGCCTATCAATTCCTGTGTCAAACACATTATGCAGGGCAACAGTTATTTCAACTGTACCCAAATTCGAGGCGAGATGCCCACCTGTATTTGAGACGTTGGATATGAGAAAGCTTCGCAAATCTTCACATAGCTCGTAAAGTTCTGCGATGCTCATATTCTTTATATCATTCGGAGAATTGAGTTTTTCCAATAAACTCATATTAGTAAAAATCCTTGTATAAAAATACAAGCGCTCTCACAACTCAAATGCCGTAAGAGCACCTGTTAGATGGTGCGGATGAAGGGACTCGAACCCCCACACCTCTCGGCACAAGAACCTAAATCTTGCATGTCTACCAATTCCATCACATCCGCAAATGCACGTCAACTATTAACGCTCTGTTTCTTGACATGCCGTTTGACCACTAGAATTGTACCACAAAATGTGGTTATCAGTCAAACTATAATTCTTGCAATTTATTTCTCTTTTAGATTCCACGCTCAGCCATGATTATTTCTATTTCGTTTTCATTTAAACCAACCATTGCATTGCCTAAGTCTTCTGATACTTCAGCAAGTATTTTGCTGTTATCATAATTTTTAACGGCTTTCACTATTGCCGCCGCACGTTTTGCAGGGTTGCCTGACTTAAATATTCCTGAGCCTACGAAAACGCCCTCTGCGCCTAATTTCACCATTAGCACTGCATCTGCAGGGGTTGCTACACCACCTGCTGAGAAATTGAGTACAGGCAAACGGCCGTTTTTGTGTACATAAACCACAAGCCCGTATGAAACTTGCAGGTCTTTAGCTTTATTAAAAAGCTCGTCCTCGCGTGAGGATTGTAGTTTACGAATATCGCTGTTAATCGTTCTCATGTGGCGCACAGCTTGAATTACATCACCTGTTCCCGCCTCGCCTTTTGTGCGAATCATCACTGCGCCTTCTTCTATACGGCGTAGCGCTTCGCCTAGATTTGTAGCGCCGCACACAAACGGTGTCTTAAACTGTCGCTTATCAACATGGTACATGTCATCAGCCGGTGTCAACACTTCGCTCTCATCTATGCAGTCAATTCCGAGAGCTTCAAGTATTTCCGCCTCAACAAAATGACCTATACGTACTTTTGCCATGACAGGAATTTTCACGCTATGCTGAATTTCTTTTATTACTTTTGGATCGCTCATCCGTGAAACACCACCGGCGGCTCTTATGTCGGCAGGTACACGTTCAAGAGCCATTACAGCCGCGGCTCCTGCTTTCTCTGCAAATTTAGCCTGTTCCGGAGTTGTCACGTCCATGATGACCCCACCTTTTAGACTTTTTAGTTTATCGCCTATTACCTCATACTGATATCTCATGTTTATGGAATTACCTTTCTCTTCGCTCGTTGATTTACAGCAAATTATCCACAATCTGCTCTGCTATTACTTTCGCATTAAGTTTTTCCGGCTCTTTGGGCTCAAGGTTTCTGAGAATTACTGATAGATGAACCAAACTTGCACCGATAATTGCCCCAAAAATCAGCTTTTGCCCGATGTGAATATCGTCGGCAAGAGTTATTGAGCTAAATAAAATTGATAAGTAATATGATATCACCGCTCTCCCCGGTGCGGGCTTATTGTATATAAATCCTGATGTAAAATAAAACGCAAGTGAAGCAAATACAATAGCCAGACATTGATACACAAATCTCAGCAGTATTGGATTTGTTGCATTTTGGTCATATAGCACAATTAGCCAGAAACACAGGAAAATTGTGGGCACTAAACTTAGTGCATATATCGCTTTTCGCCTAAAGTCTTGATACATTTCAATAGCAAAAAATGTTACACATATTGCTGCAAGCGCTGAAAGTATTAAATAAATGCTATCTGTCAGAGCAAACGCCCCGATTGACCTCTGATACTGAAAAAGTAAAAATGTTCCGACAAGCCAAACAATTCCAATCACAACAAAAACAATTGGATAAAACATAGGGTCAATACCGAATGCATTATCAAACCCTTTTGGTGCCTTTCGTTTTCTGTAGATGCATATTCCAAATATTAGGGCTGCCAGCAGATTAGCGACAACAAAAGCTATAAGCACCATTGTTGTGAGAGCTCCTCGTCCGGGCAGTCCTGTAACGTCGTCAAACACATAGTTTAGCTCGCGGCTTCTGAGTAAAAATCCACCTACGCCTGCCAGTATTGAAATTATAGGCACTATAATCGCGAGTTTTTTCATAAATCCCTATCCTGTCGTTTAAATAAGATGTCTTTGCATATTTTACAGTAAACCACGCCCATTAGTCAAGAAAGAATTATCCTTGACTAACTTTCAAAATCAAATTCGATATTATATATGCTCACGGTATCTCCATCTTGAATGCCCATGTCTTGGAGTCGTTTATATATTCCGGCATTTCTCAAAACTCTATCGAAGAACATTCTTGATTCATAATCTTCAAAGTTTACATTTCGCATGAGCCGCTCTATCCACTCGCCCTCAATTGACCACACATCGTCAAAGTTTTCAATGACAAGTTCTTCAGGACTGCCTTTTATTTGCTGCTTTGGCACGTAATCCGGCTCAAAACGTTTTATTGGCGGAAGTTTTACAAGCTCTGCGGCCGCCGCATTTACAAGGTCTGTAACTCCATGTGTAGTCGCGGCAGAGATTCTAAACAGCTTATGTCCCTCTTTTTTTACATGCTCACAAAATTTTTCATAAAGCTCTTCATCTTGAATTATATCACTTTTGTTCGCCGCAACAATTTGTTGCCTTGCGGCGACTTCAGGGTTATATTTACTAAGCTCTGAGTTTATTGTATTAAAATCCTCAATTGGGTCGCGGCCTTCAGAACCTGAAATGTCTACAACATGAATAAACAGACGGCATCTGTCTATGTGCCTGAGAAAATCATGACCAAGCCCGGCACCGTCCGATGCTCCTTCAATTATGCCGGGAATATCAGCCATAACAAAAGAGCTGTTTTCCCCCACATAAACCACGCCCAAATTTGGGAACAGAGTTGTGAAGTGATAATCAGCGATTTTGGGGTTAGCCTTTGACACCACCGAAAGCAGTGTTGATTTGCCTACGTTGGGATAACCAATCAACCCTACGTCTGCGAGTAGTTTTAGTTCCAGTATAACGTTCATCTCCTCACCCTGGAGACCTGCTTTTGCGAACCTTGGAGCTTGGCGCGTGGGTGTGGCGAAGTGACGATTTCCCCATCCGCCATTGCCGCCACGCGCCAGTTTAAATGTTTCTTCGTTTGACATATCAGCTATTATTGCATCGCTATCTTTATCGCGTATAAGCGTTCCGTTTGGTACACGAATAACTAAGTCTTTTCCGTCTTTTCCTGACTTATTTCCGCTCGAACCATCGACACCGTTTGGTGCGACATACTTTTTTTTGTAACGAAAATCCATGAGTGTTGACATGTTTGTATCTGTGCGTAATATGATGTTACCGCCGCGACCACCGTCGCCGCCATCCGGACCACCTGCTGATATGTACTTCTCACGGTGGAACGATACCGCACCATTGCCACCTTTGCCTGCCTTGACTGATACCTCCGCCTTGTCTACGAACATTCTTATGACCTATTCCCTTTTCGCTATGCCTCAAGTCACAAAACAACCATTTAAAAGTGATGGTCATGTTGTGCATCATTCGGCGATTACTTATATTTGCCCGTAGATAGCATGTCCTCAATATACTCCAACACTTTTGCCTGACCCGCATTGTTGAGCAAGCAAATTTTATCAATCAACTCTTCTTTGTCGTCATTGTCAGTGATAAGTGATCTCTTGCCACCATATGGAACACCTTCTGCTTCTTCTACTTGCATTTCCGCTCCGGCACTTTTTCTCCTCTCGCCATAGGCAAGAAAGCTGACAGTCGTTCCCAATGCCTTGGCAATTTTCAGCGCCGCAGCTATTGACGGCATTCGCTGTCCGGTGCAGTAATGTGATACCATCGACGATGCAAGCCCTGTCATTCTACATAAATCTGCCTGCGATACGCCTCTTTCATCCATTGCTTTTGTCAGTCTTTTGTCAAAATCCACTATGTCGTTTGTCATTTTGATCCCTCTCCTTTAAAAAAATTTATTTTATCCCCTTCAAGATAAATACAACTAAAATAAATAGCAAAATAGCATTCAATGCCTACAGTTAATAAAAAATACTTACTGCTCATAATAGTACAGTTTTCAAAAAAGTGCAATGGTTTATTACGTATAAATTGATGGAATATTAAAGTACAATATGGTTCAAATCATTCACATCGTCTATCTCCCCTACAACCCCAACAAGTAGATACAGGTCTGTTATAGGTTCTTGCAAGAGTTCTTTGAGCAGTGTGAATTTTTCTATCTCCCCTGTACTGCGCACATGCATTCTGGGACCGGTACACTCATGCAACTCATCGTCAATCAAAATGTGGGTTTCATTTGCATATGATATGTCAACATCATCTTCTATCAACTGATTGACCTGCTTTTCAAGAAGGTCAAAATCAATTTCCGGTTTTCGCACAAAACTTAAAATGAAACCATTGCGGACTTCAGCGTGGTCATACATATGAGGGTCAACCCCTTGCTTTCTAAGGCAAAACTCACACAAGTCCTCAACAGTGTGTATTCTCAGCCTCGTAGTTACAGACTTAAACACAATGTCGCTTATCTCTTGTGGTCGCGGACCGAATAGAGTTGGACGTGTTATTATGACCTCCTCGCCTATGCCGATGAGCATATGGGCATTTCTTCCGCCGAGATGCGGATAAATGAGATCAAAATGTTCCACGATAACACGCTTACCTTTGCCTACTGCATAGAGTATAGCATCGGCAAGCTCATGCATTTGCATGAATGCCGATTCAAATCGTATATCAAGGTGGTATGTGTGGGCGGTATAAAATCCGGTCTCATCAACATTAAATAGTGGTAACGGTCTTATATTTACGCCTTCGTCATCATTTGTCAGCTCAAGTCCGGGAAACATGCCTTTTATAATCATACTTTTACCGCTACCTGCAACACCAATAAGCCCGATAAGTTTATCAAACGGACTCAAATAGAGCTGTGCAATTTGCATTCCGAGGTCAGCCATACGCTCACCACCTCTTGGTGCAAAAAAAATACTGTAAAGGTGGCTTTTTTGCATTCTAGCTGAATAAGGCATTATCATTCCTCCCTTCGTATCTCCTGCTTTCAGGAGATATCCGATTACATATCAAACTCTAAGTTGAGTAGTGGTGCGTGCTGCTGGGCACCATAAACATCTGTTTCTCCAATATCGCCCGAACAAAGCGGACGCTTAATTGTAGCTTTTATTGCTTTTGCAGGAACAAATGCTATGATACTCACAATTTTATCAGATGTCAAGCCATATAATGAACAAATTAGTTCTTCATTTATGCATTTTAAGTTACAAATCCTCTCAAAATCCTTGCGCTCGTTGAAAATAATGTCAAATGTGATTTCATACGGTCCGGAATTTTTACTGCGAATAACACTTGCAATATCTGTAATTTTTGTTTTCATAGGCTCTCCTTTTTGCTGAGTTTTTTATTTCACGCTCATGCGCGGGCGACCGAGGACGGTCGCCCCTACAAGTTTATATAATCAATTTTGAAATATTCTGCGGGGTCATCTACCTGCATCAGGTGGTAGACACTAAACGCATAAACCTCTCCTGCTTTGAAATCGCTTGGTGAGTATGGGAACGCAAGGTTTCCTGCGGTGGCTCTGCGACCCTCATAGCCGTAGTGTAACATGGTCGAGCGTGCCGTTGCACAGATTGTGTTGGCAAGCTCCTGTGTGTCGGCTATTGCCTCAATGACAATACCGAATTCGTGCGATTTTGATGAATTTCGCAGAGGTTCGAGCGCGCCCATTACACCGTCTCTGCCGTAAACGATAAAACTCAAGTCATACTTTACATCTTTGTCTTTAAAGTTATCCGCCACCCGCTCTTTTACACCTTTTATGATGTTGTCCATCTGCTCCATCATAATCGGGTCACGAGTTCCGGCTATTGACACTGTGCGGTAGCCAATTTTTCTGGCACCTTCAAGCTTCAGCGCATAGTTACTACTTTTCACATATTTACTTCCGCTCACGCGCACAATACTATCTGTCTCCTGCTCAAAATGCGCCTCCGTTAAGTCTAAGTGACCACCCGGACCCGGCAGAATGCTGGGGTCACTTTTTTCATAGAGCGTGTGTGCCGCAACCGAAACAGTAGTACATTTTCTCACATTACTCAAAGGCTCAACTCGGAAATAATCCTCCCCGATATAACCAAACATGCAGTCCGAGCCACTCCCCGGCAACGCACATATAGCCGCGCATTCCAGTATTTTTCCCAAGTGAGTTGCAAGTCCCATGTCGTAACCGTTTGCGACCGCTATAGCAGAAAAAACAGCTGGGTCATATGCACGCCCGGCTAAAATTACATCAGCTCCGCCCTCATATGCCTTGATAAAAGGCTCAATGCCCATTTGGGCTACAATGCGAGTGGTTTCTTCAATAAGCTTAAGCGTCAGCGGTGCCGGCTTTGATTTGTCGATTTTTCCATCTTTAAAAGCATTTTTCACCAATTCTTTTGGTAGCTCGGCATGAATAACAGCGAGCTTGAAGTTTAGGTTATTTTCCCTTGCGATTTCCTCAATAATCTCCTGATTCCACTTCACATGCGGCTCACCACCGCTTCCTCCGGCAGTGCCTATGCATACGGGAATTTTGCGCTCTACTCCCGCTTTTATCATAAATTCGAGGTCGCGCTTCACAGCACCACGGTCTGTGAACGAGACTCCCGCTCCGAGATAATACGGCCCGGGGTCTGTTGACCCTGCATCAACAGCTATCAGGTGAGGATCACGCTTCATGCCCTCTTCAAAAGACTCAATCGGAAACCCATATCCCAGTATTGCAGTTGTAGAAAGTATTCTATACTCGTTTTTCATTTGTTTCCTCTAGCTTTCATTACCGCAAGTATTCGTTGCATTACATTATACACAATCATGTAACCCTCGTCTACACCCATGCCCGGTTTTGCGAGAATCTGGTCAGGATTGGTCGCCATTGCAATATGAACACATACCGCCGCCGAGCGGTCTGTCTCATTGCATGTGCCACCCTGATAAGCGCCAATTCCATGTTCTTTGCAATAGAGAACCGCTTCAACAGTATTTCCGATTCCGCCGAGGTCGGGAGTTTTAATCTGGAGCATATGCCCCGCCTTGTTGTCAGCAAAATACTTTATATCTTCAAGAGTATTGCACCATTCATCAGCGACAATTTCAACACCTATGCCACGCTCATCTATAACCCTGGTAAGCTCTTTAAGTGCATACATCTGCTTATCTCTGTCGCCCACATCCATAGGTCCCTCAACACGAACCTTAAATGGATATGCCGCACGCTCAAGTTTTGACATATAATCCGCCATGGCCGAAATATCTGAACCAAAGATGTTTCCAATTGTACCATAGACATCGAGATGTAAAATCGGCATATAGTCTTCGCTTGCCCTGAGTGTAATAATGCGTTCACGGAGCCAATAGAGATATTGCTCAAGCAGTTCCCCACGTTCACCGAGCTTATCTATATTATTTATAAGCGCATGCGGCAAAACTTCGGCACCTTTAATAATCATTTTGTCTGCATTGTCATATCTATTGTCGCCGCTCTGTGTGAAAATTGGAATTGCCTCTGTGCAGAGGGAAGTACCGTACTCTGCGGCAATGACTTCACACATTTGCTTGTGCATAGACTTTGCCACCGCATCTAAAATGGCTTGACTCACACCGTAACGAATCGCGGTGTGGATAAGTTTTCCATCTACTTCCATCTTTTCAATTTTGTCAGCCATCTCACGAAATGTTGTTATTTCCTGCCCAACAAGGGCCGGCTTTATATGCTCGTCGATAAATGGAATAAAATTTTCGGCAAGAAACAGAGGATCACGTCCACCCGTACCCGAATACTGCACTGCCGCACAGTCACCCCAAGCAATCTGCCCATCCTCTAAGACCAGCATAACCGAGATAGCCTCCCCTGCTTGCCTCACTGCAATAAACCCGTCCGTCACGGGAGTACCTCTGTACCTACTTCCATCAGCAGTCGCACCCTGCTTGATAGCAAGCTGATCGTCAAAATAAAATCCGGTTCTGCCGGGGGCGCATACAACATCTACTATTTTCATAAACTTTCCTTTCTTATTTAGAGAAATATCGCCGATTCTTGACTGGGGTAGCCCGAAATTGGCTGTTTGTGGAGTCTTTTTTGCGAGAACAGCGGTGTAGATCCCGATGGCTCGCAAAAAAGCGGAACAAATAGCCAATTTCGGGCGGGTACGAAGCGACAAAAATTACCTAGGTCTGCCTACCAAGTCACCTTTGCCGATAGCATAAACGTCGTCAATGACCATTTGGAATGACGCCTGCCGTCTTTCAAATGCCGCTCTCTCCGCTATTTTTTCAGCGTGGAAATCAAGAAGTTCTTTATTGAACGGCAATGCTCCGGGAGCAAAAATTCTAATTGCGCCGTTATTGTCACGTGCAGGGAGCATTTTTCCTGCGTTATGTCTGCTCGGAGCAAAAGGTATGTCGATGACACCTGCCTCAAAGGCACGCACAGCACCTTTTGCAATGTCACCCTCGCCGAGTTCAAAACACTTATCGATGATACAGCGTGTTTCCTCTTTAATTATTCGCTTCTCCTCATCTACCTGCTGATTATCCAGTCTCTGGTCTGCAAGCATTGAAATCAGTTGCTTTGTGCAACGAAGACCTTGGGCATTTGCCTCCATTGTCGGAATGCCTATCGCTTCGTGCGGAGTTTTGACAATTATTTTTGTGGCACCGGAGAGAGCACCCACGGCACTTCCCCACGAAATAACACCAAAGGCTTTTGCCTCATCAGCAGGGAAACCTCCCATAAATTGATGTAAAACCGTAGTTACACAGATATCGGTGTACCCATGCTCGGCGAGATATGCCTCTGTCAGCTCTTCAAGAGACCTAATCGCAGATACATCTTGAACAAGGTTGCCGCACTGCCCATAACCAACTGTTATGTTTTTCACACCCTGCTCTGCGGCAAGCAGGCTTTCAATTATAGCAACCGCATGAGAAATACAGGGCGGCACAAGTGTGCCTGTGAGCGGCCCGAACGGCTCGCGGTTTATGCTCACACCCATTTCCTCATAGAGACCCGTAAGGCGGTCAGCGTATTGCCAGTCGCGTATGGTTTTTTCGAGCGTGACATCTTTTGCGTAGGGAATATTATACGAAATTCCACCACCCTCATAGCTCGTAAAGCCGCCTGCATAGGAAATTTCAGTGAGCAAGCGGGCGTCGGGTGTGCCGTGGCGAATTTGCACAGGCACATCAAGGCTTGTGACGATTGAGCGGCAACTGTCTACACCATGATTTACCGCAGGGAAACCGTTGAGCATGGACTTGCTCTGCTTTACACTCTCCTCAATGCCGTCCTCCGCTTCTTTATAGCGGTTTTGACGTGTGTATGAGTCGATAGTCGTTGGCAATAAATCAGCCTCGCCCTTATCTTGGAGATAAGTCAAAAGCTCGATATGCTCACTCACCAAAGCTACACCGGCACGCGGCTGAATTAGGGTTTTGCCTTTCTTTTTTGCATCGCGGAGCTTTCTGGAAAATAATTTTTTCTTTGGAAGAGCATTGTGAAACTCCACAGCTTCATCAAGGTCTACTCTCGCCCCTGTCGGCCACTGGGTTAAAATCTCTGCCCTCGAAGCCATAAACTCATCTTTGTCGATTTTTTTGTTTTGTAGTTCCATATTGATTTCTCCTGAAAATGTCCTTATGTCAAGTTTTCTAACATTATTTCAAGCGCTGTCTCCGGCGCATATGAACACAAAAGCCCCATTGATGCGAGTATATATTCTCTGTCTACCAGTAGCTTTGCATTTTTAGGACGTAGTGATTGCGGGAAATTTTCGCTGTGCTGCGCAAATTTCGACAACTCGATTTGATTATCGGAGTGAATGAGCGCACCGCCTGTCAAAATTAGGTTTTTTGTCTCTGATAAGTCTTTTCCAGTCTGTGCATATGTCAGACCGGCTATTGTGTAGACCTCTTCATAGCTCCCCGCATGACGCAAAGTTGCTGTTTCTATCGCAAGAGCCGCCAGCGCAAAATCCAGCTTGGCTTCATCGTCATTCTGAGATAGAACAGATGGATTATTCATTATAAAGTCAACTCTCTCGGAAACTGCTTGTTCGCTTTGATTCGATAACTCAGCTACTCGTCTCAAACCCACGGCGTCAACAATTCCGCCTGAGGAGTATCTCATCCCTATATCACCCTCGACGGTGCGTTTTGCCCACGGTTCAGGCAATCCTTGAAGTATCGTCCCCGCGCGCGATGGGTCGCCGTAACCCACAGAATAAACATCGGTTGTAGCTCCGCCTACATCAATGAGCAAAAGGTCTCCCAATCTGGGACTGTTTTCATGACCCTTTGCAAGCAGCTCCGCCGCAGTGAGTACAGCCGACGGTGTTGGCATCAAAACACCCTTTAAGCCCTTTGCCAAAACAATTCTTTCAAGGAAAATATCACGAATCAACTGCCGTGTCGGCTCAGTATTTAATGTTCCAATCGTAGGCATGACATTTTCACAAAAATATGCCCTGTGATTTGCCAAAAGTTTCTTAATATCGGAAGTGCATTTGCTGTTGCCTGCTACAATTATCGGAAAAACGCAATTGACCTGCGAGAGCATTTTAGCATTGTGTAAAATGCAGTTTTTATTGCCACCGTCAGTGCCGCCTGTTAGAAGTAATATATCGGGTGAAAGGCTTATTATTTCCGCAATATCGTCCTCAGTCAATTCAAAGCTGTATGACCCTATGACCTTTGCCCCGGCACCCATAGAAGCCATAGAAGCCGCCTTCGCCGTAAGTTCCGGAACAAGTCCGATAGCAACCATTTTCAGCCCACCTGCGGCACTTGACGCCGCCAATGTTTTTTGAGCTGTGATTTTGCCTGTTTGCTTGTAAAGTTCATCAAGCGCATTATTAAGCCCTTGGCTTACATCAGTCTCGACCGTGGTAAATGCCGATGAAGTGCCTAAGATGCTTGCGGTCGACAAGTCTACCGCTGTTACCTTTGTATAAGTGCTTCCATAATCTATTAGTAAAATACACTCCATGCTCAGCCTGCCCCGGTCTATTTCTTAATGTCTTTTGCGAGAGATTCAATTGCATCTTCAGGTGTACTTCCCGGTGGAAACACTCTATCAAATCCCATGGCTTTAAATCGTTTTTCAACATCTTCAAATGGCTGTTTGCCCACAACAATGTTGCCACCCACATAGAGTAATATGTTATCAATACCGCTCTCTATACATTTATCCCTCATACCTCTGCAATCAAGTTCACCATGCCCATAGAGTGACGAGACAATTATTGCATCTGCATCGGTTTCAATAGCCGCGGCAATGAATTCCTCTTGCGAAACCATAACACCGAGGTTTGTCACATCAAATCCTGCCCCTGTGAATGCATGAAACAATATTTTATTGCCCACAGCATGAACATCTGCGCCGATGACCCCCAAAACCAGTTTACCTTTACTCATCTGTTTCCCCTTTACCTCTGAAATCCAAATATAACGCTCTGCCTTTTTCATATAGGTTATTGCCTTCGCAGTCGATTATGACGGTCAAAGGCATTTTTGCTACAGTTAAGCGCCGAATCGCCTCTGCACCTAAGTCTTCATATGCCACCAGTTGAGATGATTCCACACACTCCGCAAGGTAAGCTCCGGCTCCTCCGAGCGCCCCAAAGTAGACAGCCGTATGCTCTTTCATTGCACTTATTACATCAGAAGTGCGGACACCCTTACCTATCATTGCCGTAATTCCCTCTTTAATGAGCGTGGGAGCATAGGCATCCATTCGACCGCTTGTTGTCGGCCCTGCCGAACCTATCACCCTGCCCGGTACAGGTGGCGTCGGACCAACGTAGTATATTATACTGTCTTGTAAATCAAATGGCAAATCTTCGCCTTTTTGCATCGCCTCAACAAGCCTCTTATGTGCGGCATCACGCGCAGTGTATATTTCACCTGTGAGCAGTACAGAATCTCCGCATTTCAGCGACTTAACGTCACTTTTCTTCAATGGTGTTGTGATTTCTTTTGTAGTCATTTGTATTCTCCGGACGTTATAAATATTTTGTCATATGCCTTGCCACATGGCAGTTTAGGTTCACGGCGACCGGAAGTCCGGCGATATGCGTTGCCATGGTGTTTATCTTCACTGCCAGAGCAGTTGTGCGCCCGCCAAAGCCTTGCGGTCCGATGCCCAGTGCGTTTATTGATTCAAGCAACTCTGATTCGAGTTTTGCATACTCAGGGTTGGGATTAATATCGTCTGTGTCACGCATCAAAGCCTTTTTTGCCAAGAGTGCCGATTTGTCGAATGTTCCGCCGATACCAACACCCACAACTATGGGTGGACACGGATTAGCTCCCGCCTGCTCCACAGTCTGTATCACAAAGCTTTTAACTCCACTCAGCCCCTCTGACGGCTTTAACATGGCGAGCCTGCTCATGTTCTCACTACCAAAACCCTTTGGAGCTACAGTAATTTTGCACTTATCTCCCGGCACAATGTCAAAATAAATCATGGCGGGTGTATTATCTTCGGTGTTTTTTCGCTGTAGAGGGTCGCCAACGACCGAAAGGCGCAGATAGCCGTCTCTATAACCCTGTCTGACTCCCTCGTTTATTGCATCTGTAATATCGCCAACAACATGAACATCCTGCCCAAGCTCCACAAAAACACATGCCACACCTGTATCTTGGCATATAGGAACATCCTCCCGTTCGGCAATCTCATAGTTTTTTGTTATAAGCTCCAGCGATTCCTTCGCCTGTGGATATTCTTCCATTTTCAAACATGAGTCAATGGAACTACGAACATCTTTTGGCAAAATAATATTTGCGTCAATGCACATTGCTTTAACAGCCTGAGTAATTAGGGTAGCGTCTATTTTTCGCATATGAAAAATACTCCATTCAAAATCTTATCTAAAGACCAGCGGATAATGGGCTATTTGTGGAGTCTTTTTTGCGAGAACAGCGGTGTAGATCCCGATGGCTCGCAAAAAAGCGGAACAAATTGCCCATTATCTGCGGGAATAATGCGGTGCGGGACGTCGAGGATGCCGTCCCCTGCGGGTCACGGGTCAAACAACAGAAGGCTCAACAAGCAGTTCTCCCGTCTCGTATCGCTCCGTTGATAACATGTTTATGTCAATGCTGTCCTCTTTCCCTGTGAGGTGATTTGCCACAAGAACCGCCACTCGTGGTGCTATCATGAATCCATGACCTGAGAAACCCGCAATTGTCCAGAATCCCGCCGCACCTTTTGCCTCACTTATTATAGGATAGCGGTCAGGACTCATGTCGTAGAGACCCGCCCACTGGCGTACCACACGAAGCTCTCGAAACGCCGGCAAAGTCTGTGTGACTATATGTGCATTTTCTTCCAAATATTGCCAAGAACTGCGGATATTGTAGCTCATAGGCTCTGTTACGTCACCGAATCCCATTATAACACTCCCGTGCGGCGTTTGCTGAACATAGAAATGGCGATGAAAAGACATGACCATCGGATCCATGATGTGAGCCACAGGCTCAGTTATCAAGATTTGGTGGCGCTCAGGTTTTATGGGCAAATCTTCACCAACCAGCGAAGCCATTTGCGCGGCATGACCTCCGGTGCAATTTATGACAGTTTTTGCCTCCACCGTACCCTTATCTGTCTCAACAGCTTTTATGCGCCCGCTTTCAGTTACGAGTCCTGTCACTTTTGTATAAGTTGCAACAGTCACACCGTATCTCTCAGCACCTTTTGCATATGCGTAGGTACAATGGAACGGGTCGGCGTGACCGTCCTTTGCGCAGAAACACGCACCGTACATCCCGTCAGTGTTGATATGCGGCACTATATCCTTAATGCCGTCTAAATCAACCGCAAATGAATTAATTCCGAGCGAGTGCTGAAGTTCCAGATTTTTTTGAAACTGTGCCCATTCTTTATCTGTATACGCAACAAGTAAATACCCACCTTGGTTGAGACCCACACTGCCGTCATAACCCGTGTATTCTTCCATATTCTCGAAAATATGTGTGCTCTCTACGGCAAGCCTTGCATTGAGATACGAACCCCACTGCTGACGGATTCCTGCACCGCAACGCCCTGTGGCCCCCGATGTGAGGTACTCTTGCTCGATAACCAAAATATCTTTACGCCCATTCTTGGCAAGCTCAAAGGCAACGGAACACCCAATAATGCCCCCACCTATTATTACAACATCATATGCTTTTTTCATTAAAATGACCATTCCTTTCAGAATCACATAACCTGTGAAACGGGCGACCGGGGACGGTCGCCCCTACATGTTTTCGCTATAGGCATCAGCCAGAGCGCCCAGACTCATGGGTTTTGTGGGCGGGCGAAACGTCGGCATTAAGACCTCTTCCATCGGCACGTTGTACGCTCTTGAAAGCTCAAACGCTATGAGCTGGCGACAAGTACGACCTTGGCACGGTCCCATGCCCGCCCTTGTGACACGCTTTATTTCATCAATTGTCCTGTACCCGGCATTTATACAATCAAGTACTTGCTGTCGAGTTACATCTTCACAGCGACAAATCATTATCTCTGTATCTTTGTTTTTCATAAGGTCAACCTTTCATAACTTTTAGTATAAACAGTGCAAACTATTTTCTATTCACAGCTGTCAACTTAAACAAACTTAAAATCATAGTCATTTTGGGCTTGACCCAGAATCCCCTGAATAACGCGCTAAATAAGGGGATTGCGGGTCATGCCCGCAATGACGGGGACAAGGGTTTCTATTAAGTTGACGCCAGTGTTTTCAAACGAGCAATCCGCGCACATCCATAGCCAGAGCTTGCGGCACTGCGAGAGAAATTGTCCACGTCTTGTTCTTTTTACCACCAGAAGTGACACGAATAACCTCAAAACTTCCAAGCTCTTTACCCGCTCTGTCGAGGCCTTTCACCATCTGACCCTTGTCGGGAATTGGCAAATATTCATAAGGAATCAGCACCCGCGCACGGTCTTCACTCCAAGTTTTGTCCACGACAAATATCGCAAGACCCGGACACATTGAAATACACAAACTACAACCATTACAAAGGTCAAAATCCACCACAGGAATATCATTGATACCATTAGGCATGGTAATTGCACCACGCTTACAGGACTTCACGCACGGGTCACAAGGTATCTCTTGAAAACACTCCACAATGACAACAGGGCCTTTGCTAAATCGCTCGTCCGAGGGTGTCACTTTCATCAAATCTTCCGCTCGAGGAATTCCATCATTTATCAGCATAGAAAACATTAATCCTTTCTAACACACAATCAGCGATCCACTAATGTAGCGGATAGTGGGCTGTTTGTGGAGTCGCTTTTCGAAGCAGCGGTGTATATCCCGATGGCTCGAAAAAAAGCGGAACAAATTGCCCAGTATCTGCGAGAACCAAAGCGCACTACAGATTACTTTCCATTTTGAGTAAACCTTTGCGGATATGATTACCCATAGGCCCATCACGAAGTTGCGACAACTCAATATGCGCCTCTCTTTGCAAATTCTCAGCCACACCCACACCGTAACCAAGGCTCAAAGCCGCAGAAATACCGGCAAGGCGACCTTCAACCATTGCTGAAGAAGCCTCTTCGACACCACTGACATCGCCTGCACAGTAGATGCCCATTACAGTTGTCTCAAGGTTTTCGTCAACGATAGGCACATGCCCGGAAAGTTCGCTGATGTATGCCATCTTACAGCCCGCTTGAAAGCAAAGTTCTGTGAGTGGCGAAAGCCCAACAGCAAGACAAATGGCATCACATTTTATATCTATCTCTTCGCCGGGAATTGGCTTTTTATCCTCGCCAACCTTGACAATAACCGCACCTTCGACTTTTCCATCACCATATGCATGAGAAATGGTGTGGCGAGTGAGAATCGGAATTCCCGCTCTTTGAATCTTTGAAGCATGGACAAGATAGCCGTCAATAACAGGCGAACGCCTGATGACCGCATCAACTTCGACACCTGCTTGCTTGAGCTGATAGGCAACGATAAGCCCGATATTCCCCGCACCTATCATCAAAACACGCTCTGCCGGCTTGACACCTGCGACATTCATCAGTGTCTGCACAGCCCCTGCGCCATAAACTCCGGGCAGATCGTTTCCGGGAAACTGCAAGAAATTCTCCGCCGCACCCGTTGCGATGATGATTTTATCCGGCTTAACTTTAGTGTGCTTTTCCTCATGTTCAATGGTGACAACACCATCTTCATATATTGAAAGCACCGTACTCCCATGCCAGATTTCGATATTGGGGTCATTTAACGCATTCTCTACAAGCATTTCTCCGATATGAATACCACGGTCGCCTGCGTATTGCCTCTCCGACCCAAAAAATTTATGTGTCTGCTTTACAAGCTGACCACCCGGAATCTCGTCACGCTCGGCAATAAGCACTTTCGCACCAAGAGACGCCGCAGACAGAGCCGCACAAAGCCCCGCAGGGCCGCCGCCTATAACTAAAATTTCAATCGTTTTCAAGTATCGACACCCCTAACTCACCTTTTCCCCTTTGTTCTTCCACACACATACCCGGCTCGACATTAATCACGCAGACACGCATATTGGGCTTACCATCTACAATCATAAAACATGACGAGCAATTTCCAATGGCACAGAACAGCCCTCTCGGGCGGTGAAGCTCAGGACTTTCACCCAGCTTACGGACTCCTGCCGCATGCAAAGCCGCAGCGATAGTCTCTGTCGGATATGCCTCAACTGCCTGACCATTGTAGGTAAAAAAAATCTTCTCCCCACGCTCAAAATCCAGCACCGGATGTTCCTTAATTCTCAAAGTTCTTCACCACCTAAGTTATAGTATATTTTTCTTTAGTCCAGAAAATTCTAACATATTCGAGAGACGAATACAATAGAATTTATATGAATTTATAAAACTTCTTTGTGCAAATTACATAGTTGTGGTACAATGCCACAGAGGAGTTGATTTTATGAACTATATATTTGATATCGGCAATGTACTGGTAACTTATGAGCCGCGAAAGTATCTTGAGGGGTTGTTTGCAGATGAGACCGCTATTGACCTAATCTTGCACAATGTATATCTCAGTGACGAATGGCAAATAGCTGATGAGGGAAAACTCACTCGTGACGAGATGACAAAAATATTCTGTGAGCGATTGCCTCAGTATAAAAACGAAGTTATTAATCTCATGAAAAATGTAAGCGACATGTTTAAGCCGCTCGACACAATGAAGCTCCTGCCCAAAATAAAAGATGCAGGGCACAAGCTGTATTATCTATCAAACATAACCTTCGACGTGCGCGACTATCTTGTAGAAACTTATGATTTCATTGGTTTATTTGAGGGTGGAATATTTTCATGTGATGAGCGCATAATTAAGCCAAACCCTGAAATCTACCGCCTCTTGCTCAGAAGATATAACCTTAACGCAAGCGACTGCATCTTTTTTGATGACCTAGAGAAGAATATAAATGCAGCTGAGAAAGAAGGTATCAAAGGCGTGGTGTTTACATCTGCTGAGTGTGTTGAGTTTTGAGGTATGTGCTTTTTAATCAATCACGGAGACAGCCAAGTGGCACAACCCATACGCCGTTCTTCATTTGAAATGCATAATCTGTCGCCGTGAGAACCATCAAAAATGACGGTGCCGGTGTTCTTGTTGTATCAATATTATCACGAAATTTGAGCAAGTTTTCTGCCGCAGCCTCAATCATGCCTGCACCCATTTTAACCTCAACCGCACCCCACCGCTCATCTCGTAGCTGAACTATAGCATCTACTTCAACGCCGACTTGATCTCGATAATGGAAAACACTTCCGCCCAAACTGTCCGAATATATTCTCAAGTCTCGAATGCACAGCGACTCGAAGAACATGCCATATGTGAGAAAATCACTCATCAGTTTGCTTGAATCAGCTTGCAGAGCCGATGTAGCAATAGATGGGTCAACAAAGTGCCGCTTTGCAGTTGTTCTGATAGCTCTTTTTGAGCGAAGATGCGGACTCCAAGTCGGCAAATCTTCTATGACATATATTTTTTTCAAGGCACTAACATATTCGCTGATCGTCTTTACCGATAAGGCTTCATCGTTAATAGCCAAATCACAATGAATAGTTGTGGCATTCGCTTCTGTTGAAATGTTTCGTGAAATCGAGCGCATCAATGCATTAACCCTCTGCGGACTGCGCTCTACTTTATCTACGCTCGAAATGTCTTGATTGACTACCGCATTAAAATAGTTATCTACAATTTTAACAGCATATTTTTCATTTGTTTCATTTACTGCATCAGGCCATCCTCCACGAGTTATGAGAAATGCCATCTGTTCCAGTGATATATCGGACTGACCGGACATATCTGTTTTGCCGGCAAACAAGTCTTTAAGCGAAATTATGCCGGTTGATTCACCTGATTCAAACAGAGACATTGTTCTCATTGTTACACGGCTTATACGTCCTGTGCCGGTGTGCATATCGTCAAATTGTGGCGGAACAACTGAGCCGGTGAGGATAAATTGCCCACGTTCTCGCCTTTTATCTACAGCAAAGCGAACCGCATTCCATATGACAGGGGTCACTTGCCATTCATCTATTAGACGAGGTGTTTCACCACTTAACAGTGCCGATGGTTTCGTTTCAGCAGTCACCTTATAACTTTCGGCTTTGTCAGCATCTTGCATGTAAATAACGCTTTTTGCCTGCTCTTCTGCCGTCCTTGTTTTTCCGCACCATTTCGGACCAACTATTAAAACAGCGCCTGAAATAGCTAATTGTATCTCTAACTCTTCGTCTATTATTCTTGGCATATATTGCTTAGTCACTTGCACCACCCTTTGCTATTATAGTACGCACTTCCAACATTGTCAAGAATTTACTTCTATTTTTGACATGGTTTCACTTCCACTTTTGACATAGTTTTACTTTTGGATCTGACATGATTTTGCTTTTGAGTTTGTCAAAAACACCACGAAACCTGTGCAGTTTTGTGGAAAAATATCAGATTACTACAAAAGTAGCAGGTGATGGGCTGTTTGCGAAATATTATTTCGAGAACAGCGGTGTAGATCCCGATGGCTCGAAATAATATTTCGAGAACAGCCCATCGCCTGCGGGAACAAGGCGCAAAGTAAACAACAAACTATTCCTCAGCGACCAATGCCGCAAAAACCAAGAAACGCTCGTCGTCATCAGCGCTGTAGGTACAAGTCGAAAGCAACATGAAATGCTCTGCATCCGGAGGAGCGCCCGGGAACCCTCTGATTGCCCTCTCCGTATCTGTAAACGACAAAGTGTAAGCAGGGTTCCATGCATCTGTCATTCTTGCCGCAAAAATTCGATATGTGAGCACTTCCCCATCAAGGGTTGTAATTTCTATGTACGGGTTTTCCGCCAAAAAGGTACTATTACGAAACCTATGAAGCTGTGAAAACATGGTCCCATCACCGGTCAAGTGCCCATAAATAATTTTAATCGTCTCATCAAAACCCCGCGTATGGCGATAATCCATGAAAATAGCACCCGCACGGTTGCGCTCGCCCATGAAAGTTGTATTTAAGTATCTGACATTATTAGCACCACGCACAATCGGGTAATTAATTAAATCCGCTATGCTAATCCAACCGATGAAGTCGCTGTTAATCTCCAAAAGCTCTTCCATTGCGAGCCGCCTGAGCTGAGCGTAGTCAACGGGGTCTGCCTCCGCTTCATCATAGTAAGATATGTCTTCAGCTTCCGTGGGTAAATCTTCAGGAGAATCAATATCAATAGTAGCCTCCGTGACAGGCAATGGGCTAACAATCTCTCTAAGAATATCGTACTCCGCACGTGCTGTTGACTCTTCGTTGATGATATAGAGGAAAATAGCGAGCGCAGAGATTATGAGCACAGCACCGAGTACAAGCGAAGAGATATAGATTTTTCCGCCTAAACTCTTCGCTTGCTTGTTTTTAACCACTCTTTTGCCTTTAGTGCCAACCAGTTTTTTTATCATAACCGTTTTTTCCTGTCAAGGACGCTGTCCCCTACATGTGGTGCTGTAGAATCCACATTGGCGGGCGATTGCTAATGCCCCTACGAAATAAACCCTTTTGCCCCCAGCACCTCTTCCGCTTTGCTCAGTTTTCCTTCGTTTACCATAACCACGGGGCCAGTGCAACCCATACCGCTTTGGGCGTATATTTCTGCTTTCCATAATTCAAGCACAGCATCATCGAGATCTGATATTTCTATACCTGAGATTTCAGCAGTCACAGGCTCTTTTGGAGGTTCTTTTACATCAGCGTTGCCCGCATCAGATGCTCCGCCTGATGGTGCCGATGCCGCTCTTATATTGCTAAGCACTTTACTTAAGCCCGCTTTTTCCGCCAAACTAAACTCAGTTTCCGATACGCTCTTATACTGCCCTGCCGCAAGCTCCGAGGCAAACTCTATTGCACCTGCAACAACAGGAGTTCCTGATGCACGCGATAGAATCAACACGAGCCTGTCATAACCTTGACCCATGCCGGGGCCGTAACCCCAACCGAGCGATTCATAGCTACCACCCGTTGTGAACGAGCTCATGGTTTTCATTATGATATTGCCTGTGAGCGAATCTGTCACCAGAACATCACATGTTCCTGAGAGCATATCATTGCCGCGCATTATCGAGCCTCCGTCTGAGCGACCTGACTCGGCAAATGTTATATCGTATCCGTTTTTTGAAAGTTCCCTGAGTGCCGATTCAGCACGCTGGGCACCGTCAACATTGAGGATTCCAACAGTCGGATTTTTGACACCACAAGCCTTTGCCGTAATTATACCGTAAAGGGCGTTTTTCACCATGCCCTCAACTCTGTCGGTTGAGGAAGTTCCTGTGGTCGTGGCAATGTACATTGCCTTACCTTGGCCCGGTGTCACTACTCTCCCTACGGTAGAGACTCCGATTGGGAATAGATAATGCATGGTAACAGCGCCATCTGCTTCGCCGCTACTGAGCATGGACTCCATCAGACCGTGAGCCTCTTTTTCGTCCTTTGCATGGACAGTTTTTACACCATCAGCCTCTTTAGTGCCGATATAAACCACTTTTGCACCGCGCGAAGCGGCAAGTGCCGCACCTTTTATCATGTTATCTTCACCATGCTCGCTACCGAGCCCGGTCAGAACAATTGTGGGTTTTCCGAACGAGCCTGTTTCAAGCGCCGAAGCAAGCTCCATAAATGTATTAGCAATAACTTTTTCTACGGGTTTTGACATATTAATGACCATACCTTTCTTGTTTACTTGAGGCACAAAACGACCATGAATAGGTATGGTCATTAACGTGCATCATTTGCGGTTCCCCGCAGGGGGAGCAAATCACACATTCCCCCGTTAGTTTGAACTTGTTCACACTAATGACCATACCTTTCTTGTCTAGCATAAATTCAATTTAAAAAGAGTGCTCTTTTTAAACTGCGCCCATTGAGCGAGCAAGTTCTCTCATCGCCTCCGCAATTAGCTTTTTGACCTCAGCTTCTGAAACAGCATTTGAATCTGAATCTGCACTGCCGCCGCTATTTTTCTGCATTATGAAAGATACACCGTCAAAGAGATTTGTCATGCGCCCTAAGAACAAACTTCCTTTGCCTACAATCATGGTACGCTCTATTTCACCTGACATCAATGCCTCACGTGCAAAGCCCATATATGGCACACCTGAAGGAATGTGTCCTTGAGTCGGTGCCCAACCCGGCATTCCGTGTTTTTTTGTAAAATCATCAATTCCGGCTCTTTCAAGCTCGCCGCGCTTTACGCCGAGTGCCGCAATCATCTTATAGTTTGCAAGTGGCACATCGCCTGCGCCTGCGGGTTTTGTCACATCCGGGTTTTGCATTTCGACTGAATATTTGTCGATGTCGGAAATTTTTATGCCCATCTTGTCAAGCGGGTCTGTCACAAGAGAAGTGATAACCGCCTGCGGGGATGAGCCGGTGCCGACATTGTGCTTGCCTGTAAATGCGCTGAGTATTTCAGGGCTTTTGCCGTCATTTTTGGAAATTAACACAGCAAATCCGCCCATAACATCTTCGAGGGCGGGCATTTCTTTTTTCACATGGTCTTTTGCGTTCATACCGAGCTTTGCTATCGAGCCACCTGCGGCGACTACAACGTTTTCATGTGTTCCGCTTGCAACTAAAGCGGCGGCTTGAATTATAGCATGAACAGGTGCCGCACAAAATGCGCGAATGTCCGCACCTGAAGCATTCTTAAATCCCGCAGTCTCTGCCGCAGCTTTTGCAAGATTTCCCCCGCCTCGCTGGTTCATGTCGCCAACCGCCTCTTCCGAGCAGTCAAGCACAAGGTCTACCTCAGATTTTTCAATGCCTGTTGCTTTTATTAGATGTAAGAGCGAAAGTACAGCAGACGCTTTTGACACCAAATTTTCCAATATGATATGTGACGACAGGTTTTCATCTATATCGTGTGCTTTCTTGACACAGCCAATTAGCTTGCCGTCTTGATACACACCTTCGGCATGTTCGTTTTCGACAGCATTTTTGATTTCGCCTATTTCGACACCCTCACGTATCAGAGCTTTCATCTCATCGTCGACCAGTGGGTGCTTTTCAAACTTTACGCGCGTTTCACTTACAAAACCTTTTTCAAGCAGTAGCAAGTCAAACACATCTGAAACTTGCATTAATATGTAAAACTCGTCTTGCGGCATGATCTCACCGCGTTCACCTGTTCGCTCTGCACCTTTTACGGGCTTGTCATACCAAGCTCCCTCAAGTGAGTTTAAATTTTCGGGCTTATTGTTACCGATATACACCTGATTTGGCATATAAGTCACTGCATCTTCAAAGCTACGCAGATGTTTAGGTAAATTTTTAAGATACTCCGAATCAGGATTTGTGATGCGCTCGGTGAGTTGCGTTGTTCCGCCATGCACAAGCATATCAGGTGCATGGACGAGCACATATGAGGTGCCTTTTAGTACAGAATTCATAAATATAAGTCCTTTCAGCTTTTCGCTTTAGGGTATCTCTGAAAACTCAATGTCTGGCAGATTGGTGGGTATTATTTCACCAATCGAAGGCTATTTTCGCAGGAATACTAACAGTATTTCAAGAAAATAGACGAAGAGTGGAGGAATAAGACCTACCAAGATGGCGGGCAGTGGGTTTTCGGAGATACCCTTAGTATCTGTTTGTATATCTAAATATATTCTATTGGCGATGTATTGTCAAGGTTGTGTTGCAGTATTTTAAAGAGTAATTTGGCTATTTTTAAATAATGTGATAAAGTTAAACTTATCTACAAACACATTACAGTTGGAATTTTCAAAAAAATGTCAGAAAGAAAAGGTGAGTTATGAATTTTAATCCTGATTTCAACCCTTATTCAACGCAGAAAAGACCCGTTTATGGCAAAAAAGGCATGGTCGCCACCTCGCAACCGCTTGCCGCACAGGCAGGCTTAGAAGTTCTGAAAAAAGGCGGAAATGCGGTTGATGCCGCCGTGGCAACCGCCGCCGCTCTCACAGTTGTCGAGCCGACTTCAAACGGAATAGGAAGTGACTCTTTCGCCATTGTTTGGCTCAATGGCAAAATGTTCGGACTCAACAGCTCCGGATATTCACCTAAAAGCATAAGCATTGATGCTTTGCATAGCTTGGGGTATAAAGAAATGCCAACTCATGGAATTGTTCCGATTACAGTTCCCGGAGCTCCTGCGGCTTGGGCGGAGTTGACATCAAGATTTGGCAATCTCACGCTTAAAGAGTGCCTTACACCTGCAATTGAATACGCATCAAGCGGCTATCCCCTATCCCCGGTTCTCGCAAAAAACTGGAGTAACGGCTACTCTTTTTATAAGAAACTTGCGTCTGAACATGACTTTAAAGCGTGGTTTGATACATTTGCTCCGCAGGGGGAACCACCAAAGGTCGGTGAAATATGGAGTTCTAAGGCACATGCAGAAAACCTGCTTGAAATAGCCGAAACAAACAGCGAAAGTTTTTACCGCGGACGGCTGGCGGACATTATCTCTGATTACATGGCAAAGTCCGGTGGGTTCCTCTCTAAGTCCGATTTAGAGGAATACACACCGGAGTGGGTGGAGCCGATTTTCACAAACTATCGCGGATATGATGTCTGGGAAATGCCCCCGAACGGACAAGGACTTGTAACTCTGATAGCTCTAAACATCTTAAGAGAGTTTGATGTCAGCTCCCTAAGTCCCGAAGACTGTTACCACAAATCATTTGAGGCTATGAAACTAGCCTTTACAGCAGGCAAAGAATTCATTACCGACCCCAATCATATGCGCATCTCTGTGGAAAGCCTGCTGAGTAAGGAATACGCCGACAAACTGCGAGATAACATCTCCGATAAAGCTCTGGAACCGAGTCCAATAAGCCCATATTCCGGCGGCACAGTATATCTATGTACTGCCGATGGAGATGGAAACATGGTCTCGTTTATCCAAAGTAACTATTCAGGATTTGGCTCAGGTATAGTCATTCCCGGCACCGGCATATCCATGCAAAATCGCGGCGGCGACTTTCACCTAAACCCCGACCACGCCAATGCACTCGCCCCACGCAAACGCACTTATCACACTATAATACCGGGCTTTTTGACAAAAAACGAAATCCCAATCGGACCTTTTGGTGTTATGGGCGGATATATGCAACCGCAGGGTCATTTGCAAGTGCTAATGAATACGATTGACTTCAACCTAAATCCACAAGCGACTTTAGACCGTCCGCGTTGGCAGTGGATTAAAGGCAAAGAGTTTGAAATTGAGTCTAATTTTGATGAGAACATTAGCAAAAATCTAGCCAAAAAATGCCACGAAGTATCAATTTCGACCGCAACGGTCAAATTTGGTAACGGACATATCATCTGGCGAGACCCGGCCAGCGGTGTCTTATGCGGTGGCATGGAGTCCCGCTGTGACGGGCATATCGCAGTTTGGTAGCGACACCGCTGTTTGCTTGTGTTTAGTCACAAGTAGCAGCTGCAGGGCAGTTTGTGGAGACGCTTTGCGAAGTAACAGTTACATTATGCAAACGGCAAGAAGGGGCGACCTAAACGGCCGCCCCTACAAGCGGAACAAATAACCCTTCCATTGCGTGAACCGGCAGATGAGCATGACCGGCAGTTTGGTGATTAGTGCATATCTGTCTCTTCGGTGTCTATGAACACACTGCCTTCAAGGAAGTATGCCCCTGCCGCTCCGTACACATCTCTAAAAAATTGAAGCGGTACATATATTTCATCGTCAATCCGCACGACCTCTTGCTCCAAGGTTATGGTTTCCCCTTCAACTATGAACTCTGTTGAGCCAACAGTGAAGGTGACAAATCCATTTAGCCCCATGAGTGAGAGCTCGTCTGTCTGCATGTTCCAAAACACATCCATGCTGAGTGCGAGGTCAAGTGCCATAAGTGAGACATGAGTCGGAAACAGTGAGTCATCGCCAACAACTACAAAACTCGCATTTGGAATACCCACGCCATCTACCCAAACCGGATATAGTACAAATTCATCATTGTCATCAGGCTCCACTACATCAACTTCAGGAAGCTCCGCAATAGGCGGCACAGCTTCGACAAAATCTTCTTCATCGTCAGTCGCAGGAATTTCAGGCACTTCGGGAGCCTCAGGAGTTTCAGGCACATCTTCAACTACTTCATTTGGAACAGGCTCTTCTACATTATCGTCACATGAAATAACTGCCAAAGATAATGTAAGGATTAATACTACTAACAATACTTTTCTAAACATAAAAATCTTCCTTTCTATCTTGTCGTTCATGTTTTTGACGAGTATTGAAGTAATTTGTTCCATTTCTTGAAATTTTTACTTAACCCTTTGCATATTACTACTTCCTCGATTGAACCGGTACAATAACTTTGTGCCTAAGCAAAATAAAGTAAATGACTGTAACAAAAAACAGGGAAACGGTTCGCTTTGCTTCCGCTTCCCCTGCTTTTCATTTATCAATACTTTGTATATTGGCTTCTTATCGCTTCCATCTCTTTTTTGATTTCATCGACATCAAGAACCATTTCCATCATACTGATTTGCTCTTCGTAGACATCTGCGTCTACTGCATTTTTGATAGCGTCCTCACAGACGTGATATACCGCGAGTCCCAACGAGACTCCTGTCAATGGACCTGCATACGTGGGGTCGCCCGCTGTGACTGTTTCGGCGGCAAGACCTGCTGCCTCTCCTTCGGCTGCGCCGAAGATAACCATCACATTTTCGGGACCGAACTGCTCTGCATATTCTTTGACCCTTTTTTGATTTTCCAAATCCATTGCACCTGCGGCTGTTCAGACGAAGCATTCAGTAGAAGAGAATACAATCTCTGCTCCGGCTGTCTTCAAGCACTCATCAATAGCAGGACCCGGAATTCCGTCACGGTCTCCAATGACAATGAGTTTACGATTTTCAAACATACTCATTATCGTTCCTCCTTTCCAGTGTATTGATTATTTAGCACTAAAGACTCGCAACCATCCTCCAGTCTAGCAGATGATGGGCTGTTTACGGAGTCTTTTTTGCGAGAACAGCGGTGTATATCCCGATGGCTCGCAAAAAAGCGGAGTAAATTGCTCATCGTCTGCGGAAACAGACGGTTACTCTTGTCTCTAGATGTGCCCTTGAATCATTTTTTCGATTGCCTCTTCTGTGCAATCATCTTTTACAAGTTCTTCGATCTTTTCTCCGCCTTTGTAGATTGCCATAACAGGGAGTCCCATTACTTTTTGAGCAATCGCCAAGCGGCGAGCTTTCATTGTGTTTAGTTTTGTAAACTTCAGCTTGTCGCCGTATTTGTCGGCGAGAGCGTGTACAGTGGGCATAAGCGCCTGACAAGGCTCGCATGAGTCGCTGTAGAAATCTACGAAAATTGTTCCGTCTGCATTAAGCACTTCGGGTTCAAATGTGTCTTTGTCCAGTTCAAGCATGTTTTTTGCTCCTTTTCTTTTCGGGACGCAAAAATGTGCGTCTTCAGTATCATTAGTCTAAGTTCGAAAAGAGTGTTTGCTCTTTTCAAACGCTCTAATGTGCGAGGTATTTTTCAATATGCATTGCCGCTATCGCTCCGTCTGCCGCTGCTGTTACTACTTGGCGTAAAGGCTTTATGCGGCAATCGCCTACGGCGTATACGCCTTCTATGTTTGTGCGCATATTTTCATCTGTTCTGATGTAACCGTGTTCCATGTCAATTTTACCGGAAAACGCCTCTGTTCTTGGGATTAATCCGATGAATACAAACAGACCGAATGTGCCGTCTTCAGGGTCAGCTTTGAACTCTGTCAGCTCGCCTGTTTTGTCGTTTTTCACCACGATTGTATCAAGCAAACCGTCATCGCCCTTTAACTCTTCAACTACTGAGCTGTAGACAAAGCTGAATTTCGGGTCATTTAGCACTTTCTCTTGTATTGATTTTGCGGCTGTGAGTTCGGGCAAGTTTTGAATGATTGTAATTTTTCTTGCGAATCTGGCGATAAACAGCGCCTCTTGAACCGCACTGTCACCACCGCCGACAACGTAGACTTCCAGCTCTTCAAAGAAAGCCGCATCACATGTGGCGCAGTAGGAAACACCCTTGCCTGTGAACTCAAGTTCGCCTTTACAGCCGAGAGTTCTTGGGAAAGCACCACTTGCAATGATTACTGTCTTTGCTTTGTATGTGCCTTTCGAGCCCGTAAGAGTTTTCACATCGCCCTCAAGCTCTGCACCTGTGATGTCGTCCGTTTGGAACTCAACACCAAAACGCTCTGCCTGCTTTACCATCTTCTCTACAAGTGCGGGACCTGTCTCATCTTCGACCGCACCGGGATAGTTGTCGATTTCGTGGGTCGTAGCGGCTTGTCCGCCGTGCTGACCTTTCTCTATGAGCAATGTTTTCAGCAAACCACGCCCTGCGTAGAGACCCGCCGATAGACCCGCAGGCCCACCACCGACTATTATTACATCATAAATTGTATCTGCCATTTAAAATCCTCCATAGCAGATGATATGTGGTTTGCGGAATCTTTTTTGCGAGAACAGCGGTGTAGATCCCGATGGCTCGCAAAAAAGTGTAGCAAATTACATATTATCTGCGGATACCTTTTTCCTATTTTACTTCAAAAATAGTCTGTCCGTCAACTTTTGTTGCAAGTGCATCCAGCGCTGTTTGGACAATCTTGCGTCTCAGTTGTTTTTCTTCCGTCGCTCCGAGTGACGGATTGCCTAGTGGATGAGGAATCGCTACAGCCGGAACAATTCTATTGGCTCCAACTGTCATAGAAATTGGAGTTACCGTACAGACATGCACCACCGGGATGCCTGCGCGTTCAATTTCTTTAACCATCGTTGCACCGCAACGTGTGCAAGTTCCTCATGTAGATGTCAGGATTACAGCCTGCACATTGTCATTTTTAAGCTTTTGTGCAAATTCAGCCGCAAACTCCTTTGAACTTTTTGTAGCTGTACCGTTGCCGACAGTGGTGTAGAACATGTTGTGGAGTTTTCCGATAATACCCTCTTTCACCATGTCGCGAAGTACGTCAACAGGCAGAACTCTGTCTGCATCTTTGTTTGCATAGACAGGGTCGTAACCACCGTGTGCTGTTTCGTAGCCTGCTTCTGTTAAATCATCAACGCCTGTAATGTCGTATTCGCCATACTTTGACGCACTTGATGACTCTATTCTGTCGGGGTTGCCTTTTGGCACGATACCACCTGATGTTACCAAAGCAATTGTCGCTGATTTCATGTCTGTTATCGGCGCATTTGGCTCTACACGGTCAAAATCAGGCATTGGATATTCCGTGACAAACGGCTTGCCCGCCATTTTTTTGAGAAGCATGTCAACCGCACGACGTGAACCGCGCTCTTTTTCAAAGAAGTTAACACGTGCGCCACCCGGTAGATAACCCTCTTCTATTGAGGCACCGATTTTTTCTCCGCCGGCAAGTTTAAGTGCAAGCTTTGCCATTACAGGAACGGCATCACGCATACCTGCTGCGCTATTTTTGGTTGCAACGATGAGAAGCTTGTCTTTGAACATTTCCGCTCCGGGATTTTCCTCATACATACCTGTAAGAACAGGGATACCGAGTTCTTCACGTACTGCATCGCAGATTGTTGCACATGCGACACCGTAGCGTCCTGCGTTAAAAGCAGGACCTGCAATGAAAACGTCGGGTTTCTCTGCTTTAACCATGTCGAGCAGAATTTTCTTTGCCTCGGCAAGGTTTTCATTAAAAAACGAGTCGCCACAGACTATTGTCTTTGCGATTTCAGCTTTATCGCCGAATGCTCCGGCGAAAGCCATTCCGGGACCTACGACCCCATCTCTTATTTCAGGTTTGTGGTCGGCGAACTCCTCGCCGCCAATACCCGCATAAAATTGGTTGATGTAGTGAACTACTTTTAATTTACCCATATTTATGACTGTTCCTCCTTACCTAGCACTCATTCGATTAAAACCGAGTTCGTTTGTTGCGCCTGTGATTGCTTGGATTTCTACCGTTATGCTGCCGTCGGATTCCAGACTTCCTGCAAAACCACCGGCAATTTTTTCTGTGTAATCCAGTGTGCCTATAACACGGTCGAGTTTTGGAAGTGTGATGACTTCATTTGCATTGCCTGCTGTGACTAGCGCGTCTGCTTTTGCATCGGCATCAGCGAGTGACTGTGATGTACCGTCTCTTCCTGCATACTCGTCTGTGATGATGACTGTGTGTGTGCCTGTCTCCTCGATTTTTTTGCAGTTCATAATTAGGTCGGTGTCGGGGTTTCCAAAACCTTCCTGAGAAATTACGACACCTTCAAGGTCAAGGTAGTCTACAAGTTTTGCAGACCAATCGCTGCTGCGGATTTTATCTGCGAGATAGACATTTTCATTTGTGATAATCATGGCGGCGAAGTTGAGTGTCTTGCCGTGCTCTTCAAAAAGGTCATGGATAACAGGGTTGTTTTGATGGTGATATGTTGTATTTTTGTCGCAAGCAGAAACACAGTTACCGCTCACAATTGCACCGTCCATAATTTCTGTGGGACTGAGCATTGTTGTGAGTGATTGTTTCATATCAACGCCATATACGTATGTGTCATGCAAAAGCCCTTGACTTTGGAGCATTAGGACATAACCCACACGCGGTAAATCGGGGAATGCTTTTATGCCTTCCATCAATGACGGGAAATTGTACTCTTTTGTCTCGTCGGGCGTTAAGTCTTTGCCAAGCTTGCCGATTTCGTAGGCGATTTTGAGTCCGGCTTTGCGAATCGCCGCTTCGTATTCGTGAGGAGTGATTCCATCAATCGGAGTGAAATCAACTACGAGATTGTTTGTCGCAGAGAATGGTGTATAGTCTGCGCCAACACCTGTCATGTCAATGATTCCCTCTTGGAAACCAACGATTTTGCCGATTGTTACTACGGCGGCTCCACGTAGTACGTGGGTTGTGCCTGAACCCACAGGGGCAACCTTTGTGGTAACTCCGGGGAAGATGTCTCCCGGTCCGTCAACCTTCGTTCGCGGCTCAATGACATCTTTTACAGGAGTAATGCGTATGCTTTCTCCCGGCTTTGCAACATCAAATTTCACAGACTTGATGTGCTCATCTTCAAGCGCTAACGCTTCAAGAGCTTTCGTCTCTACGTACAAAACGCCGTCTTTGACCTCTGATTTGTCCGACAGCTTAATGTCACGTATTTCGATGTATCCGACTTTTAGTTTCAATCTACAGTCCTCCCTTTTCATGAAAACTATTTTATGTTTACAGTTCTTATTCTGTTGTATATTAAGGTTTTAATGAATTTCACCCAAGAGCTCCTGATATTAGTGATAGGTCTACGATTTGTAAATCAGGCAGATGTCTCTCATGAATTACTCTTTTTTCAAACTTCTGAGCAGTTAAAATGCACTGCTCTATTATCATTACCGAATCGTCGTCCGTTTTACCGAGGGCTTTTGTGAGCAGTACGGTTTTATATGGATTCTCATTTGGTTTTACGCTTCCTGATAGCGGATGCGTCAGAAGCTTGTGCCCTCTGTGTATGTGGTCACGCACTTTTTTAAACACGGTTTCTATGCTCTCGTCAATAAACAGGGTTTCGTATTTGTCTGCGTATTTTTCTTTAACCTTTGGGTTATTCGTAATGAGGGTTGCGCCCTTTGAATCTTGCAAAACTGTTCGCTCCTTGGGGAAATCTACATGTCGGTTACTACAACGTTCTTATTGTACAACATGCTCAGTATAAGTTCAACCTTTTTTATTTATTTTGTAAAATATTTCATAATTTTCTCATTCTTATGACAATTTCTTTCAAGCGGAATGCTAGTGCTCATTTATCCAATCTACAATATCTTTTAGCACTATTTCGTCAACATGACCCGGTGATTCTATTATTCGCATTGCGTGCTGTACAAAGTTTGTCGCTGTTGTTTCCATGAACAGGTGGTCAAGTCCGTTATATATGTTAAAGCTGACATTATCACGCCCTTCAAGCAATTCCTGTAATAATATTAAATCGACTGTCGGGATTACTTGAAAGTCGCTTAGACCTTGCATTACCAAGATAGGCACATTTACTCTGCTGATATAAGCTTCAAAGGAGTGCGCCTCTAAATCTGCCAGGTAATATGCCCAGACCCCCAATCCGGGTATTTGGGTTATTCGAGCTTCCTCGGCTGTCATATTTTTAATTGTATCGAGCAACTCTGCTAACTCATATAGCTCTTCAAGTGCCGCTTCCAGAACACTTTCATCTATCAGCCCCTCTTCCACTCCTGCATACGATGATGCTCTCATTTGTTCGAGAAACAGTTCAGGCAATGACCTTGGAGTTGTCGCCATCAATATAAGTCCGGCAAAGTTGCCGTTTGATGCATGAATACGCGGCGCGAGCGTTCCACCCAAGCTATGCCCTATTATAAAAATTCTATTTTCATCTATGCGCCTATCGGCTCGCAGCAGTTCTGTCGCAAAAAGAGCATCTTCAACCGTTTCTTCCCAAACTGTTGCATATCCGCCAAGTTCCTGAACTATTCTCACGCCATGCGTATAAGTCCGTTTATCTGCGCGGACAACCGCGATGCCGTTTGCGGCTAAAAACTCTGCGATATCCCTATATGGTCTGTTTCCTCCGATGGTTCCATCCATGTCACTGGCTCCGGAGCCTTGAACTATCACAGCCGCGGGAATAGGCTCTGCCGCACCATCAGGCATCGATAAAATGCCAACTATAGGAAAGCCTGTGTGCTCTCCTATAATTATCGGGTAATCTGTAAATCCGTCTCGCTGAACGGGTTCTGACGGAAAGTGATTTTGTGCTGTTGGGTCAGAAAGTGGAGCCGTTCCACCCGAATGGAGTCCCGATATATTGCCACTTTCATCAAACACGACAGTCCAACCAAAACCGGAATTTTCATGGCGTATTATGACACCGGAAATGAAATAAGGGTCTATATTCGCATTTTCGATATCGTGTATTTCTATAAAGTCTCCCACTAACGCGATTACTTCAGCCCAAGCGACCTCCAAGCCTGCCGCACCGAAAACTTCAGTCATGGTTTCATCAAACATTGCCGCCGCATCGTCATAATTTCCGCTTGCTGTCAAATTTATGAATTCCACTGCTCGTTCGTTGAAGAACTCCCAGTCTACTTCGGTCGGCTCAGGAGGGTCATCTTGCTGTGCTTCTGTTGGGATTGGATCGATTGCGGGTTCTTCCGGCGGAGCTTCATTATTATCGCAGGCTATAATTATTGTCAGTAACAAAAGCGACATTACGAGAGCTACAATCAACTTTGTTGCTTTACTTTTGGACTTCTGCATGTATTCGCGACCTCCTCGGTGTTATGAAATATCTCATCATATATTTTACTAAAATTTGCTCGTTCATGCAAGGCAAAAACTTAGTTTTTCTTGAGTTTCATTGTACACAAAAAACTGTATTTTGTAAATAGACAACTTGCATATTCATCCTATAGGTATGTGTCAAGTAAAAGTGGGTGAAAATAAATTGCGGGTAAAATTCAGTAAAAAAAGTTTTTAGGCACTAGATGAAAATGCTGACTGCGGTCATCTTTTTCATCTGTTGAAATGATAAAATATCTG
>Ga0209755_10001314_pt1 | contig 39591 bp, 42 predicted proteins | sample TergutCo191P1_FD_187301 | JGI IMG/M metagenome (GOLD analysis project Ga0209755, IMG submission 187301) | Cornitermes sp. P1 segment gut microbial communities from Petit-Saut dam, French Guiana - Co191P1 (SPAdes) (version 2) | ecosystem: Host-associated > Arthropoda: Insects > Digestive system... | reverse complement strand
TTCCGATCTGTTTATTCGCGGGGCTTTTGGGGTGTTTGATGCAGGGATTGTGCTCCTTGAAGGCGGCTTAATTTTCGTGCTGACGCTGGTGATGAGCCAGGGAGTGGCGGCTTTGACGCCTGCGGTGCGGCGGGGAGTGCTTACCAACGAGGAATTACTCAGCATCCTTGTAATTGCAGGCGTTATCACCATAGGTGTTGCCGATATACATATTTGGCTGTTTAGTTTAAGGCATTTTGCAGTGGCACTCGTTGTGCTTTTGGCTGCCGCCAGCAGCGGTGGGATGCTTGGGGCAGTAACAGGCATGCTATTTGGGCTTTTGCTTAATATCACGGGTTTTGAGTATATTTTCTTTGCCATACTTTTAGCCCTTGGCGGCTTTACGGCAGGTGCTGTGCGCGGGGCTGGTCGGGTGGCGTCTCTTACAGGGTTTGTGGTGGCTGCGGTGCTTGCTGCCCTCTATTTTGACCCGACTCTCCTAAGCCTGCAATCTCTGGTTTCTCTGGGGCTTGCGGCTGGTATTTTCATGGCTTTGCCTAAGAAGTTTTTTCAAAATATTAACTCAACTCCCGCCGTGAGCACTCAAGAGAATTATCTGGAGAAGGTGCAAGAGCAGGTGATGAAGCGGGTTTACGACATCGCAGGGGGCTATAGCAAGCTGGCAAAGACCTTTGAAGGGCGCATTGCCGCAAAAACAGGTAAGCCTCCGCCATCTAAATTGCTACATAATATCCAAAGCAGTTTTTGTAAAAATTGCCATAAATTTACTGCTTGTTGGGACAAGCATAATGAGGAGATGACAGGATATTTTGAAGAAATCCGCGCAAAAGGCGAAAAGCGCGGCAAGCTTTATCTGGAGGACGCGCCCTTAGGCTTTAGCTCCATGTGCATCATGACCCCTGATTTTATGGGGCATTTGGGGGCAAGCCTTGAGCTTGCGAAAATGGAGGGCAAGTGGCAGGAAAAGGTGGTTGAGACAAAATCTACCATTCACCAGCAATTTGCGGGGTTGTCCTCTGTTATGTACGAATTTGCCGTGGAGCTTTCGGCTATGATGAATTTTCAAAAAGACATGGAAGATAGGATTTTAAGGGAACTTGCCAAAGAAAATGAGGAGGTGGAAGGTTTGATTGTTATTGAGAACACTTTGGGGAAATATGAGGTAAGCCTGAATCGCCGCGGACGGCGCGGGGAGAGCAAGATTGTCGCCTTTTTGGGCGAGATTATAGGACGTGCTTTGGGGCGTGAGATGGAGATGACTGACGAAAAGGCTGTAGGACGGGGCAATGTGCGGCTGACATATGGCGAAAAACAGCGGTATTACGTCCACAGCGGCATTGCCAAAATTAACAAGCAAATGGCAGACGAGAGCGGGGATAGCTTTTCGCTGATTCAGCTGCGGGACGGGCGGGCGATTGCGGCACTGTCTGACGGCATGGGCAGCGGCTCAAAGGCGAAGGAGGGTTCAGAGGCGACTATTGAGCTTTTGGAGGAACTTTTGGAGAAGGGCTTTAAGAAAGACATAGCCATAAGGCTGATAAATTCGGCACTTCTCCTAAAAAGTCATGATGAATTTTTCTCTACACTTGACATTTGCATTTTTGATATGAACAGCGGGGTTAGCGAGTTTATTAAGATTGGCGCGTCTGCAAGCTACCTGATGCGGCAGGAGAAGGTGGAAGCGATTGGCTCGTGGACGCTGCCTGTGGGCATACTCGAGTCTGTGGAGATTGACTCCTGCGAGCGGCAGCTGGCAAATGGGGATATTGTTGTCATGCTCACTGACGGGGTGGCGGATTCCATCAAAGACAGCCGTGGGGACTGGATTAAAGCCCTTTTGGAGAGCACCCCCCTTAGAAATCCCCAAGACATAGCCGACCAAATTCTGGAAGAAGCCAAACGAAACTACGGACGCCAAATTGGGGATGACATGACCGTGCTGGTCCTGCGCATCCTTGACAGAAAGTAGTGGGCACAAAAAACCGCAGACCACCTATCAGGGCAGGTCTGCGGTGTTTTAATTGCAAGTTATACTAGCCTTTATTTGAATATACGATATAAACTCGCTTTTAGAGTGTTGCAATTCAACATTAATATCTTTATCATGAATATGTTTTTTGACTATTTCAAACGCCCAAACTGCGATACCCTCATGTATCAACTCATCATAAGAGTAGCCAGAAGCCAGCGCACCCCATTTTCTCACTTCTTCCATCTGGTTCGCGGTATGACCATGAGTTCTCTCCACTATGTACAAATCGTAGAGCGATACAGCTTTTTTGCCAAAATCTTCCGTATTGGACTTTGCAATTTCAAGTTTTTCAAGCAATTCTTTGGCAACCTCTTGAGGGTCAAAAATGCCCTCAAAATGCTGACTGGTCAGGTTTTGAAGTTTTTGATTGTCCACAACATACCTCCTTATCTTAAAACAATGCTTGACTAATGAGCCTAGGTGAGGTATAATCACACTAGGCTGTAAAGGCCAGTTGGGGACACGCAGGTCGCGACTTTTTCAGAGCTGGACGACCTACGTGTCCTTTTTTGCCTTTTTGCTATTTCACTATAATCTAAGCCACACATTTTGTCAATGCTATTTTTCAAAAAAATAAAAAAGCTGTGTACTCTACGGCTTGAAGGTGCAATGATGGTGACGGCAGTTGAGGGCTGTCTCGCAAATCGGAATGGCGTGAGCGCACTTCACACCTGCAGCCCCCCATCCGTCACCCCGCGCTTGACGCGGGGTCCCCTCGGTTTAGCCGAATGTATCTTCGCTCTAAAGTCACTCGGCTAACTTGAGGGGACCCCGCGTCAAGCGCGGGGTGACGGATGGGGGGAAACTCAGAAACTACCGTCCTCGTTCCTACATTTTCAGGCTTGACCCAACCAAATAAATGTGATAAAATGGCAATATGGTTTATGAGAGCTTTTCACAAATTGATACGGAGGAAATAGGATTCAGGCTGGCAGGGGATGCTGAGCCTGGGTCTTTTTATGCTCTTATTGGCGGGCTTGGGGCGGGCAAAACTGCCTTTGTTCGCGGGTTTGCCCGCAGGCTTGGGGTGGGTGCCCATGTGTCCAGCCCAACTTTTGCAATTGTAAATGAATATTTGGGCGGCGATATTCCATTGTATCATTTTGATGTGTATCGGATTGGCTCGCTGGAAGAATTTGAGAGTACAGGTTATGAGGATTATTTTTACGGTAAGGGCATTGTGCTTGTTGAATGGGCGGATTTGGTGGAAGAAGCGTATCCTGAGGGTGCTGTGGTGGTGAAATTTGAGCATGACCCCGCCCGCGGGGATGACTATAGAAAGATAACGGTGGAAACATGATTATACTGGGAATTGACACATCAGGTAGCAAGGCTTCGGTGGCACTTGCCGCCCCTGACAAGGTGATTTGCGAGATGGGCGTAAACAGCGGGCTGACCCACTCTCAAACCTTGATGCCCATGATTGAGCAGCTGTTCAAAATTAGCGGCTTAACCCTCGAAGATGTGGGGCTTTTGGCGTGCTCGGCAGGGCCTGGGGCGTTTACAGGGCTTAGAATTGGGGCAAGCGTAGCAAAAGGGCTGGGGCTGGGGCTTCAGCTTAAAATTGTACCTGTTTCGACACTTGAAGCCTTAGCATACAATGTTTTTATGGAAGATACGAAGATTGTACCTGTTATGGATGCGCGGCGCAGTCAGGTGTATGCGGCTGTTTATCAGGATTTTCAGTGCATCTATCAGCCAGCGGTGTGTGAGGTTGCTAATGTTTTGGAACTGGTGAGTAACCACCCTGCCGTCTTTTTGGGGGATGCCGCACCCATCTATCAAAGCGAAATTCTAAAGGCTGGGCATAAAATTGCTCCGCCTCATCTGCTCCTGCAAAACGCTGGAAATGTGGCATTTTTGGCGCATAGATACGCCCATTGTGCAGTGGATTCATATGAGTTTTCCTTAACATATATTAGACAATCTCAAGCTGAGCGAGAGCGAGGTTTGGTGCATGTGTAAAATTAGAATCGAGCCAATGACAATCCACAATTATGAACAGCTTTATGCCATGGAACTTGTGTGTTTTGACGACCCTTGGCCCCTAAAAATCTTCCAAAGACAGCTTTTGGTAGATTATTCGTTCTACATCATTGCATATGTGGATGATGTGCCCGCTGGATATGCGGGAATGTGGCATTTAGGCGACGAGGGCGAGATTATGAATTTCGCTGTGCTTCCAGATTTTAGGGGACTTGGGGTGGGAGACGCTATGCTCGCCCACTATATAGGGCGCGAGGGCGTAAAATGGCTGTTTTTGGATGTTCGCGCCAGCAACACCCACGCTCAGGAGTTGTACAAAAGACACGGTTTTGCGGCTTTTGGGCTGCGGAAAGATTATTATAAAAACCCAAACGAGGACGCATTAACAATGCGGTTGGAGGTCAAACATGAAAAAGCTTGAATATCACGAATTAAAAAGGTTTTGCGATTACAAATCCCTTGGTTTTGAGACTACCGAAAGCCTGTCAGCTAACAAAGAGATTATCGGGCAGGGCCGCGCCGTTTCAGCATTTACATTTGGGCTTGCCACCCGCCGCTCAGGCTACAATATCTATGTTTCGGGCATTTCTGGCAGCGGCAAAACCACATTTGCAAAGCATTTTGCGTCCCAGGTGGCGGCTGGCGAGCCCTGCGCCCCCGACCTTGCCTATGTCTACAACTTCAAAGAACCCAAAGAACCCAAGCTTTTGAGCCTTTCTTCGGGAATGGGTGCAGAATTCAAAGATGATTTGCAGGAAATGATTGACATTTTAACTGTGGAAATTCCAAAGACTTTTGAGGGCAAAAATTTTGAAGAACAGCGGAATGAAATCGCCAAACGCTTTGAAAAAAGGCGTGACGAGATTTTTCGCGCCTTTGCTAAAGACGCGAAATCAAAGGATTTTGAGGTACGCATTACGGAAAAAGGCATGACTTTCGCGCCTATTGTGGACGGCAAGACTATTGATATGGAAGATTATGACAACCTCACACAGGAGCAACAGGACCAAATCACGAAAAATTCTGACGAGGTGCAGGAGGAGGCTCAGCTGATTGTCGGCGAAATCCGCGCTCTTGACGAGCAAGCCCACGCCCAAATTAAGGAGCTTGAGTATAATATCTCGCTTTTTGCGGTGGGTCACCAAATTGCACGGATGCAGGAAAAATATGGAGATTGTGAAGACATTCTTGAATATCTGTCACTTCTAAAAGAGGACATAATTGAGAATATATCAAGCTTTCAAGAGACTGACCATGAGGAAGATGAAGCCCTGATGCAGCTGCCCCCATGGATGAGCAGAAAGGTTAAGGAAGATATTACCAGCAAATATAAAGTGAATATTGTGGCGGACAATTCGGGCATGGAAGGGGCACCTGTGCAGGTGTGCGAGGGGGCGACATATGCCTCTATTATGGGCGAAATTGAGTATGACAGCGAATTTGGCAACCTGACTACGGATTACATGAAGCTTAAAGGCGGGCTGATTCACAAGGCAAATGGGGGTTATTTGGTGCTGCAAGCCAAGGATGTGCTGGGGATTCCCTTTCTTTGGGACGCCCTCAAGCGCACCCTGCGCTCCAAAGAAATCACCATCGAAAATCCCAAAGAACAGCAAAATACCGTCGTTTCCACCGTGCGACCCCAGGTCATTCCTTTTGATGTGAAAATTATCATGGTGGGTGCTGGATATTATTACGAAATAATGCGGGCGCATGACGAGGATTTTGCCGATTTGTTCAAGGTTGTAGCCATGTTTGACTACGAAATGGACTATACCGATGAAAATATTGCTGAGATTTGCCGCTTTGTAAAGCGTTTTGTGCAGGAGCAGGCAACGTTGGAATTTTCTGCCTGTGCTGTGGCTGCTGTTATTGAATATTCCGTGCGGCTGGCAGGCAGCCAAAAGAAGCTTACAAGCCGCTTTGACCGCATTTGTGAGACCTTGACCGAAGCCTATATTTGGGCAAAACGGGATGGGGCTGGCTTGGTTGTGGAAAAATATGTTAAATATGCCATCGACCAAAGGGAATACCGACTTGGGCTTTACGAGGAGAAAATAAATGAAATGATTGATAATGACGTGATTATGCTCACTACAGACGGTGCGCGGGTGGGTGAAATCAACGGACTTGCCGCCATGGACACCGGAGATGTGGTCTTTGCCAAGCCCACAAAAATCACTGCCACCACATATGTGGGCAAAGCGGGTATTGTCAACATAGAAAACGAGGCGGATATGAGCGGCGAAATCCACGACAAAGGCGTGCAAATTGTGATTGGCTACCTTGGGCAAAAATACGCCCAGCACTTTCCGCTGTCTTTGTCCTGCCGTGTGTGTTTTGAGCAGAATTATTCGGGCATTGACGGGGATTCAGCCTCCTCCACTGAGCTTTATGCCATCATTTCATCCCTTTCACGTTTGCCAATCAATCAGGGCATTGCTGTAAGTGGCTCAATCAACCAAAAGGGCGAAATTCAGGCGGTTGGGGCTATAACTCCCAAGATTGAGGGTTTTTTTGACCTGTGCAAAAAACGGGGGCTAACAGGCAGCCAAGGGGTCATCATCCCACGCCAAAATATCCCGGAACTCACCCTTAAAGACGAGGTCATTCAGGCGGTAAAAGAAGGCACTTTCCATATATATCCAATTAGTAACATTGATGAAGGTATAGAAATTCTAATGTCGCGCCCTGCAGGCGATGTGGTGGACGACAACCCAGACGAAAGCACCATCCACGGCATGGTCTATGCCCGTTTGAAGGAATTTAACGAACGGGCTTTGGATGAGTAGCGGTTTTATAGGATTCGCAACTGCTGGTTGCGGGCAGTTTTTGTAAAAAGTGCTTGCTTGCAACCGCATTTTCTGGTACAATATTTCCAAAGAATAGGAGGAATTTTTATGGAGCTAAGAGAAAAAATTTCTGCACTTAGAAAGCAAAGGGGCATGAGCCAAGAGCAGCTGGCAGAGCAGATGTTTGTGTCGCGCCAATCCATTTCAAAATGGGAAAATGGCGAAACCGTCCCTGACTTGGCGAATATTGTGCGGCTGTCCGAGATTTTGGGAGTTAGCACGGATTATTTATTAAAAGGGGCGCGGATTGAGGACACACCGCCTGCGCCGCCATATGAAGATTTTGCCCCGAAAGTAAGCTACAAAAAGGGCTATGATGAAGATGACGAAGAAGAAGATAAAATCGAGGTTAGGCTTAAACGAGGGAATATTCTTACAATAAATGTATGGTCTGCTGCCACTATCATTTATTTGGTGCTTGGATTTGTTTGGCATTTGTGGCATCCCGGTTGGATTATATTTTTGCTGCCCGGTTTGGTGAGTGTTGTAACGATTCGCAAGGACGAGTAGGAGGGCCGTTATGGAATTAAGAGAAAAAATATCTGCACTTAGAAAGCAAAGGGGCATGAGCCAAGAGCAGCTGGCAGAGCAAATGTTTGTGTCGCGCCAATCCATTTCAAAATGGGAAAATGGTGAATCTATCCCTGATTTGGCGAATATTGTGCGGCTTAGTGAGATTTTTGGGGTTAGCACGGATTATTTGTTAAAGGGCGCGCCTAGCTCTGGCGAGCCTGTGAAGCCTGTTGAAAGCTCAAATGCAAATAGAGTTGAAATGCCGTATCACGGCACAAAAGCTGCGGACGAGCTGCGGCGGACAAGACGAAGAAGCGGATTTAGCGAGATGTTTATTGCAAATCTTTGGCTTGTAACAATCGGGGTATTTCTTTTTCTTGGATTTAGCTTTAATTTGTGGCATCCTGGGTGGCTTGTGTTTCTTGCGGCTACGATAATCACCACTTTTACCGCCCTTAATAGCGGCCGAAGGGCTGTAATCCCATCAGGCGGCGGTTATGCCCATCATTTTATGAAGATGGCAAGTTGGCTTGTCCTGCTTTGGGCGGCTATTGTTGGCGGGTTTCTTTTGCTTGGATTTATGTTTGACGCTTGGCATCCAGCGTGGATTGTGTTCCCGTTTGGTGGCATTATGACTGCATTTATCACCCTTCGCACCGTCGCAAATGCCACACGAAAATAAAGGAGGTATTTTACATTATGAAAACTGCATTGCACATCCTGATGTTTGTAATCAACTGCACATGGGGCTTTATTCAGTCGTTTATCGGGTTTATTGTGTTTTTGATTTATGTGAAAAAACCTCATTTTTGGCATAAAGGGAGCATTGTTACCACAAGTTCAGTGCCGAGGTTTATTGGCGGCATGTCGCTGGGGGTGTTCATTTTCCTCACACAGGAAGCCGAGGCGGTTAAAGCAGACAAACATCAGATTTTGGAGCATGAATACGGTCATTTTTTACAAAGTTTGCTCCTTGGTCCGCTTTACATAATTGGAGCAATTTTTAGCGTACTTAAAGTCCAGTGGTTTGAGGGCTGGGCGGACAGATGGGGCAAGGCATACCGGAGGATTTCCGGGGTTTAGTGAAGTTCTGGCAAATACATCCAATAGCGTTTAGGCAGGTTGTTAATCCGCAGTTTTGGGTTGATTCTGCTTTCTATGGCGATTGTGTTGTAAAATTGTTTCCACAACGCCCTAAACATCAACTCCTCGTCGGACGCCTCAGGCAGCTCAAGGTGCTCAAGAGGGAGAAGCTCCCTTTTGCCCTCGTGCTGAATAAAGGCGTGTTTGTGGGTTTTGTCGTATATCAAAAACTGCTCGCTGGGCATCCTATCACAGAAATATGGCGCAATCACAGGCAGGATAAAGCATTTTGGCTCAATTATGGCGACCAGAGCACCATTATAGTCACCAAAGCGCGTAAAGCCCTTAAAAATGTGGGCTTCAGCTTTCACGGTCTGCGCGCTTTTTATGATGGGAGTGACTGCGTCATGGACAAGCATCCCTGTCACCTGCCTGCCCACTTTGTAGCCAAGGCGAAGGAAGTTAAGCACCGCAAGTTCGCGGTTTTCAAGCTTTGAGAGGTAGCTTAGCTGCACCAGCTCAAGTGCCTCCCCCGAAATCTTTTCCACAATCGAATCCCCCACCCTCTTAGCCTTCTCAGGGTCGGTCAAAATCTCCTTTATGGCAAAAATTGCCCTCTGCTCCTCTGAATAATCAAAGATTGCAAAAGGCAATTCCTTACAATAATAACTTTCATACACACAGCACAAAAGCCCTTCAAAAGAGCCGTCATAAACATAGGCTATATCGCTCCTATAAGGCATTTGAGCAGTTCCTCTCTTGTAGAATCTGTGCCACTGTCAAATAGTGACAATTGCTCCGCTTGATTGACCAAAGACGCGCTTTGCTCGGACAAAAGCCCCCACAAAATGGATTCGGGGCTTGAGGGGATGCCCATCATAGGCTTGCCGCCGCAGGTTATAAAAAACCGCGCCCTTTTTAACACCACATTCATCTTCTTTAAGTCATGAAAATCAAGCTTTGTATGCCGCCGCGCCTGCATAATTTTTTGGGTACTTTTCACGCCAATCCCTGGCACTCTCAGCAAAATTTCATATGGCACGGTGTTTATTTCCACAGGAAATAAATGGTAATTATTCAACGCCCAGTTGCATTTTGGGTCAATCAGCAGGTTAAAATTCGGATTGGTCTCACTTAAAAGTTCGTGAGCTTCAAATTTGTAAAAGCGCAGCAGCCAGTCGGCTTGATACAGCCTGTGCTCCCGCAAAAGCGGCGGCTTTGTGCCGATTGCCGGCAAATTCTTCGATTCAGAAACAGGGGAATATGCCGAATAAAACACCCGTTTTAGCTCGTATTTTTTGTACAGGGCAGAGGTTAAGTTCATGATTTGGTGGTCGCTTTCAGGGGTGGCACCAATGATAATCTGGGTGGACTGCCCCGCAGGCACAAACCTTGGCGCGCTCCTAAATTTCACAATATCCGTGCGGTTTTCTTTTATGCCTGTAGTAATCATTTTCATGGGCTCAAGGATACTTTGGCGGCTTTTATCCGGTGCGAGCAGGGTCAGGCTCTCATTGGAAGGAAGTTCCAAATTAATGCTCATGCGGTCAGCCAGCATCCCAAGCGAAGTCAGCAGCCTGTCATCCGCCCCAGGTATGGCTTTCACGTGAATATAGCCGTTAAACCGATATTCATTGCGAATGAGCGAGAGCACCTCAATCATCTGCTCCACAGTATAATCAGGATTTTTTACAACCGCAGAGCTCAAAAACAGCCCTTCAATGTAATTGCGCCGATAAAATCCAATCATCAAATCCGCAAGCTCCCTCGGCTCAAAGGTGGCGCGTTTCACATCATTAGAGCTTCGGTTAACACAATAGGCGCAATCAAAAACACAGACATTGCTCATCAGCACCTTGAGGAGTGAAATGCAACGCCCGTCCGCCGAAAAAGTGTGGCAAATGCCCGCCGCCACCGCATTGCCAAGTTTGCCCGCCTCGCCTGAGCGGTCCACCCCGCTTGAAGTGCACGCCACATCATATTTCGCCGCGTCAGATAAAATTGTAAGTTTTTGTAAGGTATCCATGCTAATATCATACCACAAAAAAATGGAAATGTCAATACTAGCCCTGCCTGGATTCTGCAATCATCTCATAAAGCTTTTCTGTGGCTGAGCTAAGCCCGCCAATCTCGTCAATAAGCCCCTCATTCACAGCTTCCTCGCCAATCAAAAATGTCCCCATATCCATAGCCAAAGTGGCAGTGTCCATCATTAAATCATTTAGCCGCTGTTTCTCGATTTTAGAATTTGCAACAACAAAATCAAGCACCCTGTCCTGCATTTTGTTAAAATAGTCATAAGTCTGCTGGGCACCAATCATAGTGCCATTCATGCGCACAGGATGGATGGTCATTGCAGCTGAGGGCGATATAAACGAATGGCGAGCAGACACCGCCAGCGGCACGCCAATGGAGTGCCCGCCGCCCAGCACCAAAGACACCGTGGGCTTGGTGAAATGCGAAATCAGCTCCGCAATGGCAAGCCCTGCCTCCACATCGCCGCCAACAGTGTTGAGCACCACCAAAAGCCCGTGGACATTGGAGTTTTCCGCGGCGTCAAGGAGCATGGGAATTGTGTGCTCATATTTTGTGGTTTTGTGCCCTTGGGGCATTTCCATATGCCCTTCGATATGCCCAATTATTGGCAAATACCATATATTTCCACGAGGGTTATCGGCACCTTCTTCCTTCTCAATTTGTCCATATTTTTCCAGATTATCTTGATTCTCCATCAAAAAAACTCCTTTTTATAAAAATTTTTCCACATTTACTTGATTATTTTTTCAATATCTGTTAGAATAGAAATGTAAGTCCAAAAAAATTTAGGAGGCGGGTAATTTGAAGCCGAATTTATTGATTCTTAGCACCGACTCCAATATTAAAAGTTTCTTGCGTGTGGAGTTTGCCAAACATGGCATTAACATGAATACAAATGCAAACAGTATTTTTGCTGTTCCTAATCTTTTGCAAACGGACAGGGTGAATATCCTGATTTTGGACACCGACACTGTTGCTGCCCCGCCTGACGCTATCACAGGTCTTATTGTTACCCATGGGCTGTATATTATCATCATGGGCATCAAAAATGCGGCGGCGGCTGTGGCTGCGGGGGTTAAAGGGGTGCTTTCAAAGCCTGAGCCAAGCAATAATTTTGCACATAGAATACTGTTTAGAAATATTTTGGACAAAATTGAGGTTCATATGCGCACTTTTCAATTATCGCCCATGCAAGGCGGCGGTGGTGGCTTAGACTCTCACACATCAAACCTTAACGCTGCCGAGGACATACACAGCAAAGTCGTTGCAATTGCCGCGTCCACCGGAGGTACTGAGGCTCTTTTTGAAGTTTTAAGGACTTTGCCTGCAAATGTGCCTCCAATACTTATTGTCCAGCATATGCCAAGTGTGTTTACCCATCAATTTGCAGGCCGCCTTGACCAAGCCTCCAAATTTGCCGTTAAAGAAGCCGCCATTCGCGATATTGTCAAGAAAAATCAAGCCCTGATTGCCCCTGGTGGACTACACATGAAGGCAGTCAAAAAAGGCAAAAAGCTGGCTATAGAGTGCTATGACGGTCCAAAGGTTCACGGGGTTATTCCTTCGGCTGATGTTTTATTTAACTCCATGGCTGAGTTTATGGGCAAAAACGTGATTGGCGTGGTGCTGACAGGCATGGGTAGTGACGGAGCGCGGGGGCTTTTTAAGCTCAAAAGCAAGGGTGCCACAATTATTGCTCAGGATAAAGCCACAAGTGTGGTTTATGGCATGCCCAAAGCCGCCGTTGACCTTGGCATTGTGGATTATGAGCTGCCGCTTAATAAGATTGCAGAAAAGATTGTTTCACTAATTTAAGGAGGGGTAACAATTGGATTTAGGACCCATATTTGTTGCACTTGGGTTATTGTTGTTTGGATTTTTGTTTTCTATGGGCGAGACTGCGCTGACGTCAGTTTCTAAGCTCACGGTGCGCCAGCTTAAAGAAGACGGCAAGAAAAAAGCAAAGCTTGTGGAAAAGCTTACCAGCAATAAGGATAAGCTACTTTCTAGCGTGCTAATCGGAAATAATCTAGTGACAATTGTGATTGCAACCATTGTCACTACTTTTGCTGTAAACAGGGCAAGTGACGAGAACGAAGCCTTTGTGGTGACAATGGCTACTGCTATTACAACTGTGGTTGTGATTATTTTTGGCGATATTATTCCTAAGGCAATTGCTACCAGAAACCCTGGGCGCATGAGCCTTTTTGTTGCGCGCCCCATCTCGTGGCTAATGGCTGTTTTATCACCAATCAGTTCGGTACTTAATGCAATTTTTAACAAGATGTTCTCATTTTTAGGTGCAAAAACTGACGAGGAAGAACAGGCGCAAAAAGAGCAAGAGTTTGCGACTTTTGTTGATATGTCCGTTGAGGAGGGGGTTGTGCCTGAGGAGCAGGGCGAGATGATTGAGGCTGTGATGGAGTTTCGCGAGGGTGTGGCAAAAGACATCATGACCCCTCGTGTGGACATTGTGGCTGTGGACATTAATGAGGATGCGGAGCATATCCTAGAGATTTTTGAGACGGAAAAATTCTCCCGCCTGCCTGTGTATGAGGAAAATATTGACAATGTGGTCGGCATCCTGAATTTTAGGGACTTTATCCTTAATATGGTTGCAGGTAAAGAGTTTAATATAACCGAGCTGATGCGCGAGCCTTATTTTTCCCACGAATATCAGACCACCGACAAGCTTTTTGCCAAAATGAAGGAAGAAGGTACGGCAATTGCCATAATTTTGGACGAATATGGCGGCACGCAGGGACTTTTGACCATGGAGGATTTGATTGAAACCATTATGGGTGAGATTTTTGATGAGTATGACGAAGAAGACAAGGAAATCAAGGAAAATGAAATAACCGCCGTCCACGAGGGCGAGGAATACCTGATTTTAGGCTCGGTGAAGATTGACGATTTGAACGAGCTTTTAGAAACTGAGCTGCACTCAGATGACTATGACACCATGGCGGGCTACGTGCTGGAGCTGTTCAGCGACATCCCCGCCGAGGGCGACGAAATCACTGATGGCAATATTACCTTTAGGGTTGAGAATGTGGAAAAAAATAGAATCAACAGCCTGCGCATTAAGATTGAGGTTGAGAAAGTTGTAGTGGAAGAGGATGATGATTGATAAACTAAAGGAATGGTTAGCTGATTATGAGGTTAAGGTTATAACCCGGTGTAATTTTGAGGAAGTTTTTGGAGTTTATGATACTAATCAGGATTTTTTTCTGCTGACGCAGGGTAGCGTGGCTACTATTGAAAGTAGTGCGGGTGATGTTGATGCGCTGCCGCCAGATTGTGATGCTGGGCAGAAGTTGTATGTGGGCATATGGCAAAATAGCAGGGCTGTAGCTGTTTTGGATGTGATTGAGAGGTATCCGGAACAGACCAGTTTTTGGATTGGCTTGATTATTGTGCATGGTGATTTGCAAGGGGCTAGGCTTGGGAGCGCGGTTGTTGATGCCGTAATCGGTGCCGCAAAGACGGTAGGGTATGAGACTGCTCGGCTTGGGGTTGTTCAGAATAATCTGAAAGGTATAGCTTTTTGGCAAAGACATGGATTTGAAACGACCAGAACCAGTGGAGACATTGTTGTTATGCAAAAGCTTATATAGATTGAAAAGGGGTAAGGATGCCTAGACAAAAGACGGTTTTTACTTGTGGGGGCTGCGGATATGAGACAGGGCGATGGCTTGGGCGTTGCCCTGATTGTGGTATTTATAATAGTTTTGAGGAGTCGGTGGTTGTTAAAGAGGTTAGAGGAAAGACACTAGACACTAGAGGCGGGGGTTCGAGTGGGGCTGTGCCGATTGGGCAAATTCGGTCGCTTCGGGAGGAGCGGTTTGAGACTGGGGTTTCGGAACTTGACAGGGTGCTTTCTGGAGGGATTGTGCCGGGGTCGCTGGTGCTTTTGGGTGGTGAGCCTGGGATTGGGAAGTCTACTATACTTTTGCAAATTTGTAAAAATCAGGAATTTGATATATTGTATGTTTCGGGGGAGGAAAGCCCTGGGCAGATTGTGCTGAGAGCAGGAAGACTTGGGGATTTTGGCGAGAATTTGTATGTGCTGGCTGAAACCAATTTGACAGCGGTTCAGGCGGCTGTTATGCAGCATAAACCCAAGCTTTTGGTGATTGATTCTATTCAGACTATGAGCCATCCTGAGCTGACAAGTGCACCCGGCTCGGTAACGCAGGTGCGAGAGGCGACGGCATTTTTCATGCGGCTCGCCAAAGAGCGGGGCATGGCTACGATTATTGTGGGGCATGTTACCAAAGATGGCGCGATTGCAGGTCCTAAGATTTTGGAGCATATGGTGGACTGTGTGCTATATTTTGAGGGGGAGCGGCATGGGGGTTTTCGGCTGATTCGCGCCACTAAAAACCGTTTTGGCGCGACTGGCGAGATTGGCATTTTTGAAATGGCGCACGATGGGCTTAAAACTATTGACAACCCTTCCGAATATATGCTGACTGGGCGTCCCACGGACGCGCCCGGCTCAGTGATTACCTGCGCTATGGAGGGCAGCCGCCCTATTTTGGCTGAGGTGCAGGCTCTGGTTGCCCGCACACATGCTCCAAACCCGCGCAGAGTGGCAAGCGGCACGGATTCTCAGCGGATTAATATGCTCATTGCCATGATGGAAAAACGCCTAGGTATGCCGCTGTCCCAAACGGATTGTTATGTGAATATCGCAGGCGGCATGAAGCTTACCGAGCCTGCTGCCGACCTTGCGTCAATTGCTGCTATTGCCACCAGTTTTCGCAACAAGCCCATAAACCCCCAAGCTCTGGTGTTTGGCGAGGTGGGGCTGGCGGGAGAGGTGCGGGCAGTGAGCCACACCCAGCGCAGGCTGGACGAGGCGGCAAAACTGGGCTTTACAGAAGCTATCATCCCCCAAGCCAACCTAAAAGGGCTGAAACGCCCTGAAAATATGCGGGTTTTTGGGGTGAGCAATATTAGTGAGCTGTTGAAACTAATTTTTACATAATTTAGGGGGAAGCAGAGTGAATCAACTAGAATTATTGGGCACAATAAACAGGGAATCAAGCTTAACCGAGGTGCAGGAATATGTGGCGAAGGTGCTTGAAGCGCGGGGCTTTGCTGACGAGCCCATAACCGACAGTATGCTGATGTTTCTTGAGGAGGCAGGCGAGCTTGCCAAGGCGGTCAGAAAGTCCGCGACCACCATGTCTGTGGACGTTGACAGGCTTGAAAACTACGACACCGTGGACAGCGAGGTGGCTGATGTGTTTATTGTGCTTTTGGCAATTTGTAACCAGTTTGGCATAAACTTATTTGACGCCTTAAAGGCGAAAGAAACCAAGAATTGCGGGCGTAATTGGAGTTTTGAGAGATAGCCGCACCTTCGTCATTGCGGGCTTGACCCGCAATGACGGGTGATTGGTGGATGACGGGCAGTGATGGTGGGGCATAGGAATAAGAACATTGGAGTTTTGGGAGATAGCCGCGCTCCTACAGCCGTCATTGCGGGCTTGACCCGCAATCCCATCAAGATAGCCGAGTTACTGTAGGGCGCAGAGGCGATTGGCGAAACCGAGGGGATTCCGCGTCAAGCGCGGAATGACGGTGCTTTGGGGCTATGGCGCAAATTAGATTGTCGTATGAGTAAGAACATTGGAGTTTGAGAGATGACAGAAAATGGTGCAATTAAATTAGCTGTGCGGGCGGGGGAGGTCATGCTTGCCTCGGGTGCGGAGACGTCCCGTGTGGAGGACACCATGGTGCGCTTGATGGAGCACTCGGGGCTGAAATCTTGCGAGGCGTTTTGCACGACCACGGGTATTTTTGCGTCTGCGCAGGACGAGGAAGGCTTGCCTTTGACCATGATGCGCAGGCTAAAGTCACGCTCCAGCCATTTTGAAAAAATTGCCAAGGTTAATGAGCTAAGCCGCAGGTATGTTGAGGGGAAAGTTGATATAGCTCACGCACTTGATGCCCTAGATGAGATTGACGCCCTGCGCCCCTATCCGTTTATTGTGCGGCTTTTGGGCGCGGCGGTGGCTTCTGCTTGTTTTGCATTTATGGTGGGTGGTAATTTTAACCATGCTCTTGGGGCGTTTTTGTCGGCTTTTTTGATGCAAATCCCTGTCAAACTTCTTGACAGGAATAATGTTGTAATTTTTTTACAAAATATATTGGGCGGAGCCTTTGGGGCGACCTTCGCGCTTATATTTGTGGGGATGGGGCTGGCACCAAGTATTGATTATATCATCATTGGCGCGATAATGCCGCTTTTACCCGGTGTGGCACTTGTAAACGCCATTCGTGATATTTTGGATGGCGACATGCTGGCGGGCTCAGCGCGAATTATGGAGGCACTGCTGACTGCAATTGCAATCGCCGCAGGGGTCGGCACGGCTGTAAGCATTTGGGTTTCTTTTGGAGGAATGTTTGCATGATACTTCAAGTAATTTTATGTATAATGGCTGTTATAGGTTTTTCGCTGATTTTTAACGTGCCGCGCAGGGAGCTGATTTTTTGCGGGTTTACGGGGGCTGGGGGCTGGCTGGTGCTGACCCTTGTGACCACTGGGCTTGCGGGCTCTGCTGTGGTTGGCACTTTGCTTGCCGCCATGACCGCCTCGGTTTTTGGGCGGATTTTAAGCAGTTTGCGTAAGATGCCTTCGACGCTTTACATTATTCCCGGCGTGTTGCCGCTGGTGCCCGGCTCGCTTTTATACCGCACAATGGTATATATTGTAAATGGCGAGCACAGTTTGGCTGTTGTGCAGGGTGTAGAAGCCTTGTCAAGAGCGGGTGTGATTGCCCTTGGGCTTTTGGTGGTGCTGTCGCTGCCCAGGCGGTTTTTTGCTTTCAAAAGAAGGGAGGTATGACGTTGGAAATCTTGATAGTGATAAGCCTTGGATTCTCCGTGATTGGAATGTGGATTCTTTATGCTGTGATTAAAGCGGCAGTTCGTGAGGGGATTTTGGAAGCGGACAGGCGCAGGTTTGGCAGCAATTTACAGCATCCTGACCCAAATTCGAGGACGATTTTTTGTAGAAATTGCAGTTATGAATATCACAGGGATTGCGAATGTTGTCCCATATGTAATGTGAAAAAACCAAATAAGGAGGAAAAGTAAATGGGAAAAAATGTTATTGTAGGTCAATCGGGCGGCCCAACAGCCGTGATTAATTGTAGTTTGGCGGGGGTATATGCCACAGCACTTGAGCACCGCGCCTCAGGCAAAATGGGCCGCGTGCTTGGAATGAGAAATGGCGTGAAGGGGCTTTTGGAGCGCAGGTACGTTGATATGTGCGAGTATATCCGCGATGATTTGGATGTGGAGATTTTGAAGCGCACGCCCTCGTCCTTCCTTGGTTCCTGCCGTTTTAAGCTGCCCCATCCTGATGCTGACGAGGAAGTATTTGCCAAAATTTTTGAGATTTTGAAAGAGCTTGAGGTGGGTTATTTCTTCTACATAGGTGGAAATGACTCGATGGACACCATTAACAAACTGAGCATTTATGGCGAGCGAATGGGCAGCCACATCCGCTTTATGGGCGTGCCAAAGACCATTGACAACGACCTTGCTGTCACCGACCACAGCCCAGGCTTTGCATCTGCGGCGAAATATGTGGCTGTGACCACTAAGGAGCTCATTCTTGATGCCCAAGTTTACGGCAATGGGGCTGTTACAATTGTAGAGGCTATGGGGCGAAACACTGGCTGGCTTACCGCCGCCGCATCCCTTGCCAAAGGTCCTGACTGCGTGGGTGCTGATTTGATTTATCTGCCTGAAAATCCTTTTGACATGGACGGATTTGTTAATTCTGTGGCTAAACTTACTGAAATTAAGGGGCACAGCCCTGTTATTGTGGTGAGCGAGGGCATACAGCTGGCGGACGGACGCTATGTGAGTGAGCTTGGGCGTGAGGATGTACCCGCGGATGCCTTTGGGCATATCCAGTTAATGGGAACTGCCAGCTACCTAGCAGGGCAAATCCGCGCGAAACTGGGCGCGAAGACGAGAGCAATTGAATTTGCCACCCTCCAGCGTTGCGCGGCGCATCTACAATCGGTAATTGATGCTCAGGAAGCCTACGCTGTCGGGCAAAACGCTGTAAACGCCGCCGCCCTAGGACAAACCAATCAGGTGCAAATTATCAAACGCCTATCCAGCCGCCCATATGCTTTTGAGATTTGCTCAATGGAAATTGAAAAGATGGCGAATATTGAGAAATTCGTGCCTGCTGAGTGGATTAATGCCACAAAAGACAATGTGACTAAGGACTATATCGACTACGCCTTGCCGCTGATTCAGGGCGAGGTGCAGCCGTATTATGTAAACGGCATGCCGCGGCATATCAAGATTTAGATTTGGAGGCATGTAGATGAAGAAGTTAATTTGGACTATTGCATTTTTTGCCATTTTATTTTTGGTGGCTTGCAATGGCCAGTACGATGAAGCGCAGCCGACCACTACAACCGCCGCAAAGGAGCTTCTAAACGATTTTACCAGTATTTTCTTTGGGCCATTTAGTGCTACTGGCGAATCTGCATTTTCGTATATCTGGATGCCAAATTTTGGTAGTTATGTTGTGGATGCTTACGACAATCAGGTCTATGACGTACCGTTTGTCCGCACTTTTTGCGCTTCGGTCTGGAATTCGGATTGGTACACTATTGTGGTTGCATACGATTTTAGCATTTTCACCACCCACGATTCCCACAAGCCGCTGATTATCAGCATACGCTTCAGTTCGGGCAGTTTTTCTGGCGGCGGTCATGTGGTTTACAAGTTGTCAAATGACGGCAGCGAATTTTTGCAGCTAGGTTCAATGATAGGTTATCATTGGGGCGGTCCTGGCCCTGCGGTTATCAGCTTAACCCCGTTTATGAGTGAATCAGGGGACAAAATTGTGTATGCCGTTCAAGCAGGCAGCAGTAATTTTTATGCAATAGGCAGCGGCGGTGATTTTGAGGTCGTGGCGTTTCTGGAGGAAGGTTTCGCACCTATGGTGAGGATGTATGACCTTGAGTGGGAGCTTACCGAAGCAATATCCCAAAATTTGTATAACACACTTTCTTTTGTTGAGGAAAGGTTTATTTGGGGAGAGTAGACCTGTTCTAAAACCTCACACAAACAGGAGGGTGACTATGGCGAGGGATTTGATGTGGTTGTTATGTCAGGCTCGGTGCTCGTGAATATCGTTACTGATGGCGATTATAAACTAGCACAGGAGATGTTTATCAAAAAGGCGTCCCGCGCGGTGAAGCAGGGCGGGTATGTGTATCTTGATTTTACTTGTATGATTGCCGAAAGCCACTCAAATATTGGCGAAGAGAGCATCATTTTTGAGGGCGTAGACGATATGGACACATACGGCAAGTTTATTTTTGTCGGTGGCACATATGACAGCCAGACCCGCATAAATGACAACTCTCGCCGCTTTGAGATTACGCCAAAGGACGGGGAAATGTTTACAATCACCAAAAAAGTTGTAAAGCACTTTCCGACCCATGAGCAGGTTGTGTTATGGCTTGAGAAATATGGGTTTGAAGTTTGGTGGCAAAGCCCGATTGAGAGTGAAACCTTCCACGCAATTATTTGGGCAAAGAAAAAATAAAAAACCTAATTCAGCCGACTTTACTTTAGTCGGCTGATTTGTTAGCACCGCCCTTTTTCCCTGCAATTTTCGACATATCCCATTTCCTGCCAAAATTAGGCTGCATGGCAGTGTTTGAGGAATCTGCACCCCGTTTGGATTCTAGGTATTCCCGGTGGGTCGGCTTTTGGGGCTTAGCATCCGCTTTGGGCGCGGCTTTTGCCTTATCCACAAGCTTTTGCGGGATTTCGCCTAAAAAGCGAGATGGCGGGTTGTATTTGGTTTGTCCGTTTTGCATACGGCGGTCGGCGCATGAAATGTATAAAAGTGCGCAGGCACGGGTAATGCCCACATACATCAGGCGGCGCTCCTCCTCCATATCCTCGGTGGTGCCTGTTGCCGCCTGAAAGCCTGGGAAAATCCCCTCCTCAACACCTGGCATAAAAACCACAGGAAATTCCAGTCCTTTGGAGGAGTGCAGGGTCATTAAAGATACTGCATCATCATTTTCATTTAGGGCGTCAATATCCGCCACAAGTGCCACTTCTTCAAGGAAAGCAGGGAGTTTTGGGCGTTCGTCTTCGTCATCAAAAGTTTGTTCAAACTCTGCTACCTTATTCAGCAGCTCGCCAAGGTTAGACGCCCTATCCGTCTGGTTTTGGGCGTCCTCGTCAGCAATTGCGCGGGCATATCCTGTTTCTTTCATCAATTCTTCTACAAAATCTTTAAGGTTGGCAGCTGTAGAGCTTAAACCCCGAAGCATGTCCATCATATCCACAAATTCCGCGATTTTCTTAACCCTTGCACGGTTTTCAGAAAGCTCGTCAGCCCGCTTTAGGGCATCATAAAACTTAATACCCTCGGCGGCTGCTACGCGCTCAAAAAAGTCAATAGCCGCATCCCCAATCCCCCGCTTGGGCACGTTAATAATCCGTTTCAATGCCACATCATCATAAGGGTTTGCCACCGCCCGCATGTACGCCAGCGCGTCTTTAACCTCTCTACGCTCGTAAAAACGAGTGCCGCCAAAAAGCCTATAGGGCACATTTTGTGTGACAAATTTTTCCTCCAGCACACGGCTCATGGCGTTGGTGCGGTACAAAATCGCAAAATCTTTGTGCACAGCCCCAGCCTTCACGCCCTCGCGGATTCTATCAATAATAAAACTTGCTTCATCCAAATCACTTTCAGCTTTGAAAAATTTGATATTTTCGCCATCAGGAGCGTCCGTCCACAAAACCTTGCCCTTGCGCCCTTGATTGTTGGCAATAACCGCATTTGCTGCGTTCAAAATATTAGCACTTGAGCGGTAATTTTGCTCAAGTTTAATGATGGAAGCTCCGGGGAAATCCTTTTCAAAGTCAAGGATATTGCGGATGTTAGCACCCCGCCAGCCGTAGATGCTCTGGTCGTCATCCCCCACCACACAAATATTTCCATGCACATGAGCCAGCATTTTCACAAGATTATACTGGGCAGTGTTGGTGTCTTGATATTCGTCAACCATTATGTAGCGAAAACGATTGGCATATTTATCCAGCACCTGCGGATGCTCGCGAAAAAGCTCCACAGTTTTCAAGATAATATCGTCAAAATCCAGCGCATTATTGCTTCTTAAAGCTTCTTGGTATCTTTTATAAATTGCGGAAATTTTATCATCCCGGAAGCCGCCCAGAGCTTGCTTTGCAAATTCATCTGGACCTATCATCTCGTCCTTCGCCTTGCCAATAATTGTAAGCATTGACTTAGGCGGAAATTGCTTATCATTTATATTGAGCTCTTTAAGCACTGACTTCATAAGTCGCTGGGAATCGTCTGTATCATAAATTGTGAAAGAATTGTCATAGCCCAAATGGTGAATCTCACGCCTTAAAATCCGCACGCAACAGGCATGGAAAGTGGACACCCACATCTCATGAGCACCCTGGGACTCAAGTTCCCCTACCCTATGGCGCATCTCCTTAGCTGCCCTATTTGTGAAAGTGATTGCCAAAATATTGTACGGCTTGGCAAAATTAGCCGCAATATAAGCCATGCGGTGGGTCAGCACCCGCGTTTTGCCGCTGCCCGCCCCTGCAATCAAAAGTAAAGCCCCCTCGGTGTGCTTAACCGCGGCTTTTTGCATGGAATTAAGTCCTTTTGTGAAATCTATGCTCATTTGTAAATATCACCTCTGTTGTCAATGTCATAAACAGTAATCTTGTTTTCAACAATATCAAAAGTAGCGCGCCATTTTCCAATGCGCAAACGAAAACTGTTGCCGCCACGCAAAGGAGCAACATCACCTTGGGGTAGACTCAAAATAGCCTTCAAGATTCTTTCTCTTTGTTTCTTTGGTAGTTTGGACATGAATTTTTCGGCTCTTTTTCTAATGTCAATCTTCATCAGAAGTCTCCAAATCTATATCCCATTTTTTTGCAAGCTCAAATATACATATTCCCTCAGCATTGTCTGGGTCTGCTATGGCACGGTCATACATATCTTGACAAAAAGCCAGGTCGGCTTCTTCTTCTTTTTCTAGTATTTCTTCTATTGATTGGGCGAGATTAAAAAGCAGACGCGGCGGCATACTTTCAATCATCGAAAAAATTCTTTGTTTTTCAAGGGCAACGGCATTTGCACTCATAAAAATCACCTCAAAACCATTATACCATAATTTTCAATCTAACGCAAGGGTGTATAAATTTCCATGACTTGGTAGATTGAGTCTACAATAGCGCGGGCAGCGCGTGCCAAAAAGTCGGGGTCGGCAAGGCGGGCTGCCCCTGCGGGGGCGTCTAAAAACTCGATTTCCAAGAAGGCGGCGGGAATGTAGGTGGAGTTTAGGACTAAAAGGTCAGGGCGGTGGCGCAGGCCGCGGTCGTTGGTGCCAAGGGCTTCAATAAGGTTATTTTGGAAGATTTGGGACATTTGGCGAGAGCTTAAAGCACCAGTTTCGTTTGGATGGTTAAAGTACAAGGTCTCTGTGCCTGTGGCTACGCGGTTTGCAGCATTTACATGTACAGTTACAAAAATATCGGCAACCTGATTTGCTGTGGCTGCGCGGTGGGCGTTTGGCACGGTCACGTCCTCATGGCGGCTCATGTACACATGCACCAGCCCGTCAGCTATCAGGATGTCCCGCACCATATGGCTTATGGTCAGCACAAGGTCGCTTTCCCTCATGCCATGGTGGACCGCTCCCGGGTCGTGCCCACCGTGCCCTGGGTCCAAAAATACAATAAATGGATGCACAACCCGTGGGTTTACAGGTCTGATATGTATAAATTCAGCGTCATAGGTGATTATGTAGGCGTTAATGCGGGTCGAATGGAATGTTAAGGTGGTTTCGCCGCCCTTAGTGTGAATTTCAACATAATTCACCCAGCCAGCGCGCACACGGTACATGCCATAACCGAAAAACTCATAAAAATCCCATGTGAGATTGAAGGTATACTGAAGGTTTATATAATCATCATTTCGTATAATTTGGGCTGGGTCAAAGCCGTATGGGCGGCGCAAAAGCACAACACCTGTGTTTTGGTCGTGGTAAATATTCCTGTGGGTTGGTTCTGTTATGTGTATAACGGCCTTATTGTTTTCATAGTCATATTCTGTAAAAAATGATATGGGGCGGGACAAATCCACCACCACACGGGCGGTGTCCGCATCAAACTGGTCATGGCGAACATTGTGGACCAGATGCCCAAAGACAAAGGGAACCGCGCCAGAATGGTGAATACGCGCATTTGGCAGGTCAATTACCAGTCGGCTTGGGCTGTCTAGGTAAAAAATGTCAGTGGAAGGCGCGGTTATGCCGTGAATAACCACCCTTTCAAGTCCATTTTGGGCATATGCGCTCACAAAGTCCACGCCCAAAATATGGTTGGGCTCAAAGCTCACCACCACATGGCGGCGGTCATAAGACAGGGTGACCTGGTAGCTAACAGGACGATTAAGGTCAAAAACCACACGGGCAACGGTGTTTCCGTGAATGTAATTGCGCCCTGTGCGAATGTTTGTCAAAATATCGTTGTTAATGCCGTGGATTGAGGGGTGGAAAGCGGCACGGGCATTGATGATGTCCACCGCCAGCCGCCCGTCTCTGTGCATATACCACTGAACATCAGTAATGCGGGATGTGGCAGAAATTGTAAACTGATTCCGCTGCTCATTCCAAGTGATGGCATTTGCCGTAGTTTGGGCATTTGACTCAGCCAAAATCGGCTGGGAATTGTCAAAGGAAAGCTCAGCAAAATTAATGCCGTCTTCGTCGCCTTCATTTTCAGAGGTCATAGGTGGTTGCGGCGGCGGGGCAGGCGGTTCATTTGGATTTGGGTTTGGAGTAGGGTTTTGGGGCGACTGCTCCACATCTTGAGAGCTCAAAAACACTGTGGAAGTGTCGTTATCCCACCCCACCTCAAAGCCCAGCTGCCCTGCGATAAAGCTGATGGGCACCATGGTCCGCCCATCGATAACTTGGGGTGCCACATCCATCAAAATCTCATTTTCATTATGCCTGAATATATCCGAGCCAATGTACAAAACAATCAGGCTTGCCCCATGGGCAATCAGCACCCGGTTGTGCTCAGGATGAAAATCCACAACAGCCCCAAGTGACTCAAAAACATGGCGCACAGGTACAAAAGTGCGGCTTTGCACAATAATGGACGGCACGTCCACCACAGGCAGCACATGCCCGTTAATATTCAAATCAACAACCCGACCCCCCTCAAAACTCACCGCAGAAAGGGCGGTTGTTGCAGCCATCAGGCAAAATAACACCACATATATCAACAATCTAACAAATTTTCGCATAATTCATCCCTCCAAGAACATATTATAACACGAAATTGGGCAAAACGCAATAATGTTACGCAAATGTAATATCTGGGTAGGGAAAATTAGCTTGACAAAGGGCGAGTTTTCATGTATATTAGTGTAATTTGGAACGAGGTGTGAAAAAGTGGAACTTAGAGGTAAAAAATATAAAACGTCAGATATATTTCGGCTGCCGTTTCGGGCAGCCCCTGTTTTTGTTGTAATTAAGGTGGTTGTGGCAGTTTTGCAGGCAACCATGCCCACAGTTGTGACGGCTCTTGCCACTGCATTTTTTGTTGACACGGCTCTTGCCGTTTTTGCTGATGAAATGGCGGCTTCATCAATCTATTTGCCCCTTGGGGTGCTGATTGGGGTTGTGGGGGTAGGCAGCGTTTTGGGCGGCTTTCACAATGTTATTCAGGCGCGGATTAAATTTGGGATGGAGCGCGCCTTCATGCCTGCCTTTTTGGACGTCCGCGGCGGGCTTAGCTTTAAGCATATTGAGGACGCGGCGAGTTGGGAGCTGATTGAGCGTGTCTCCAAAAAGCCCATGAACACCTTTTTGGAGGGCACTCAGGCATATGTGACTGTGGTGCGCTGTGTGGTGGCGATTGTGGCTATTTTAGGGCTTATTATGGCGCATGTGTGGTGGGCAGTGCCTGTGATTGGGGCTTTTAGCGTGCCTTTATTTTGGATTGCATTTCGTGCAGGGCAAAAAAATTATGATGCTGAGGTTGAAACCCGCAAGTTTGACAGGCGTTATGAGTATTATACTGAGGTTTTGACCAGTCGCGAGCACGTGGAGGAGCGCACACTTTTTGACTATGCCGACCACGTGAACGTGGGCTTTACTGAGCAATTTGAGCTTGCCAGAAACAAGCAGTTTTGGGTGAATGTAAAAATGTGGGTGGCTATGAAATCCGCCAGTATTGCTATGGGTATGATTGCCATTTTGATTGCCCTGACCCTAATAAATCCAGTAATTTCGGGGTATATAAGCCCTGGGACTTTTATGGGGATTTTGACCGCGGTGTTTGGAATGGTGGCTTTGATGGGCTGGCCTTTGCAAGAAGCCACAGAAAATATTTCCAAAAGCCGTGAATATATGAAGGATTTAACGGCATTTGTAGAGCTTGAGCAAACCGAGGGTGCCCACGATTTGCCAGATGCCGAGCCTATCACCTTTGAAAGCATGGAATTTCGGAATGTGCGGTTCAAATATCCCACAGGCAAGGAGTATATTCTTGACGCTCTGTCTTTTAGGCTTGAAGGCGGCAAGCATTACGCCTTTGTGGGTGCCAACGGTGCTGGTAAAACCACTATTACCAAGCTTTTGACAGGTTTGTATGACGAATATGAAGGAGAAATTCTAATAAACGGTAAGGAGCTACGCGAATATTCCCAAAGCGCGTTAAAAGCTCTGTTTTCTGTAGTTTATCAGGACTTTGCCCGTTATCAAGTGTCCATGGCGGATAATATAGCCCTAGGCGACGCCGCCCGGACTGTGGGCGCAGACGAGGTACTTAATGCCGCCGCCAAAATGGAACTTGATGAAACAATTGCAAGCCTTAAAGATGGCATAAATACGCCACTTGGCAAGATTGCCGAGGGAGGAGCGGACCTGTCAGGCGGGCAATGGCAGAAAGTGGCAATCGCCCGCTCGCTGATTAGCCGCGCCCCCATTAAGATTCTTGACGAGCCCACCGCTGCCTTAGACCCTATTGCAGAGAGCCGTATTTATCAGGAATTTGAAGGGCTTATGCGGGACAAAACCACGATTTTTATCAGCCATAGGCTGGGCTCCACCAAGCTTGCCAACGAGATTTTGGTGATTGACGCAGGGCGCGTGACAGAGCGGGGCAGCCACGATGCTCTAATGAAAATTGAGGGTACATATGCCCAAATGTTTGATGCTCAAAGGAAGTGGTACGAATGAAGAAATCTAAGAAATCTAAGCAATATAGCATTTTTAAGCTGGCTGCGCGCACTGTGACAAGTTATGTAAAAACTTCCAAATGGTGGGCGTTGCTGGACCAGAGCTTTGCCGTGCTCCATTCCCTGTCGTGGACAGTTGGGATTATCGCTACCCAGGTACTTTTTGACGCAATAACAGCCGCTGCCGCGGGAGAGCTGAGCTTTTGGCAGGTGGCGGCTCCTTTGGGGGTGCTTGCCGCCGTCACTGTGGGTCAGCAGGTAATAAATGGCTTGGAAAATTTTACAAATGATGCCCTAATGTATAGGAATTATGGCAGATTTATGGCGCAGTTTCAAAGGAAGCTAAGCCGCCTGCCTGCTAAGCACTTCGAGGACACAGCATTTTTGGATGATGTGAACAAGGCAAAGGAAGGTGCCGATTGGGTGGGCTATTTTGCCTTTATTTGCACCCAGATTTTTACTTATTATGCGGTGTTTTTTGTGTCGGTGGGGGTCTATTTATTCTGGCTGTCTCCCCTACTCCCGCTGGTGATTTTGGCGGCATTTGTCCCTGCAATCCTTGGGCAATTGGCGCAGGTGAAGGTCTTTGCAAAGCTTGAAGAAGAAAATGCCCCTCTGCGCCGCCAAAATGAATATTACCAAAGAACCATAGCTGACCGGGAATTTTACAAAGAAACCCGCATTTTAGGCGGATTTAACTACTTTCGCCGTCTATTCCATGACACCCTAATGCTAGTAACAGGCAAAACATGGAAAACTGAGAAAAAAGCTGCCATAATCCGTTTTTTGCTTAACATTGCGTCATTTGCAGGGCTTGGCGCGTCCATAGTTTTGCTTTTTAACGCCACCATGGCAGGGGCTGTCACCGTGGGCGCGTTTGCAGCAGTTTTTGCAGCACTTAACCGTATTTTTTCGGTTATGGATGAAATTGTCACTTACCATCTTAGCAGCGGCAGCGAGCATTTGGGCAAAATTGCCAATTATTACCGCCTGATGGATATGGACGAGATGCAGGGCACGGCAAATACCCTTGACTTTTCCAAAGGCATAAGTGCTGAAAACATCAGCTTTACTTACCCCGGGCGGGATGAAGCCGCCATTTCTGGTGTGTCCCTTGAAATCCGTGAGGGCGAAACCATTGCAATTGTGGGCGAAAATGGTGCTGGCAAATCTACACTTGTGCGGCTTTTGACGGGGATTTACCAGCCTGACGCAGGCACTGTGAAAGTGGGCGGGCTGGACACAAAGTCTGCTCATCCAAGCGCGGTTTTCGGTGGCATTTCGGGAGTTTTCCAGCGTTATCAGCGTTATAAAATGACACTTTCTGCAAATGTAGGAATAAGCTCAACTAAAACTCCCATAAATGCTGACAATATCGGCTTTGCCCTAGCAGAATCCGAATTTAACGAGCCGGCAGCAGACCTTGACACTATGCTGTCTCCTGAATTTGACGGTATTGACCTGTCGGGCGGCCAGTGGCAGCGGCTGGCAATCGCCCGCGGGCTGTACCGCAGCCATGACTTTATAGTCCTTGACGAGCCCACAGCCGCCATCGACCCCATTGAAGAAGAACGCATTTACAACCATTTCAAACGCATTTCAAAAGACAAATGTGCCGTGGTGGTGACCCACCGCCTGGGCTCGGCAAAGCTTGCCGACCGCATTGTGGTCATGGATGCAGGCACTATCGTAGCCCTAGGTACCCATGACGAACTCTCAAGCGCGCCAGGCAAATACGCCGACATGTGGCGCGCCCAAAGCGTTTGGTACGAAAATCGAAGTTAGCCTTGATAAACCCCCTTTCGTGTGATATAATGTAAATTAAGGGAGTGAGATTTATGCGTGAAAAAATAGAAAATCCAGTTTATATGACCTTTGAGGAGATTCAGGAAAAATATATTGGGTATTGGGTTTATATTGCTAATGCTAATTTTACGCCGGATAGGGGGCTTATTGGGGGCGTGCCTGTGGTTGTCGCTGATTGGCCTTTTAAGGGGCGTGAAGATGGATTTTATGAGGAGTTTAAGCAACCAAAATACGCACCGCGGATAGGTAAAGATTTGGATTACGACAGTCTTCCTGGTATACTGTCAATTTTCGATTTGGAGATAACTGAAGAAAAGGCGGGTGTTAAGATTGACAGTAACTTTTAATGAAAAATCAAGAGTTTTGTTTACGCGCTCAAAAGGGCACTTTTATTTGAACATACAAATTGTTTGCGAAGGGAGTGCGGATAGGGACGATATTGAGTTTATCTATGACACGGCCGCTTTTATCACCACAGTCAACAAACAGGTTTACCAGGATTATGGCTTAGATAGGTTGCCCCGAATCGAAACCTCAATTAAAAGCTATTCTGGCTCAACCAAGGGTTATATATTCCAAATTCCAGGAATTGTAATCGGTGAACGCTTTTTGGTGGGTGTGTGGGCATTTGCTCCCAAAAGTGATGATATAAGGCAAAATTTGCTAGGCAGCAATGTAATCGAATATTTCCGCCCTTTGCAGGACAATCAAAATAATTGCTTTTATTTCGCCGATAACCCCGCCCCAAAGCCCTACACCAGCCCCGACAAATCGTTCACCTTGGCATGCGACAAAGTGATGTTTGTAGAGCAGTACATAAAAGGAGAGTGAATATATGTCAAAAGATAAAGAAATAGCCACAGTTGGCACAATTTTTATGTATCGTATGAATGTGGCTGTGGCGTGCATATTGCTGTTTATGAACATGCAAATATTAATCCATGGCTTGATTTCTGACGAGGTGACAACAACCCAAACCGCCTTTGTTTCAGGGCTTTTAGTTCTCGCGCTGGTGTATGGAGCCTGGGCGTTTAACGGCATGGGCAAGCGGTTTGTGGTCTATGCAAATGCCCTTGAATACCGCTCATTGTTCAAGCGTTTTTATCTTTTAGACGGCGATGTGGAGCGGGTGACAATGCAGCGCAAAGACGAGCGGCGGCTTAAGATTGAAATGTGGGCAAAAGGCGGCAAGCGCATGGTTATCAACACCATGGCGTATAAGGAGCCCCAGCCGCTTATTGATTACCTGGCAAAATTTAAGTAGGGGGAGAAGGATTTTGACTTCAAAGTTTGATTTAACTGAAGGACCTATATTAAATAAGCTAATATCTATGGCGTTGCCTATAATGGCAACGTCTTTTATGCAGATGGCATTTAATTTGGCTGATATGTTTTGGCTAAGCTCTATTGAGGGCGGCGTGGCGGCGTCGGGCACGGCAAGCCTTTATGTTTGGCTGTCTATGGCACTTATTTGGATTGGGCGCATGGGGGCACAAATTGGCGTGAGCCAAAACATGGGGCGCGGCGAGCCGGACACCGCCCGGCGTTATGCCCAAAATTCCTTTGGCATTGCGGTAATCTTAGGCATTTTGTTTGCAGCATTTGTGATTATTTTCCAGCATCCTCTTATTGGATTTTTTAATATTGACGACCCGACCATATCCCTCTATGCCCGCCAGTATCTGGTTTCCACTGCCTTTGCCCTGCCTTTTATATTTGCCCATCAAGTTATAACAGGCGTGTTCATAGGCTTTGGCAACACAAAAATTCCTTTTTACATAAATTCCCTTGGGCTTTTGATTAATATAGCAATCACCCCAATGCTGATTTTTTGGGCAGGGATGGGCGTTGTGGGCGCAGGGGTCGGCACCATAATTGCTTCTATCATTAACCTTGTCCTTAAAATTTGGGTAATGCGCAAATGGAAAGGGCGTCCTTTCCCTGAGTTTAAGCTGTTTGCACGACTTGAGAGCGGCATTTGCAGACAAATATTCCGCTGGGGCGTGCCAATTGGCATGGAATCGGCACTTTTTACCCTGCTGTTTATGATTGTAACCCGCCTAGTGTCTGACTTTGGCGACGGTGCCCTTGCCGCCCAGCGGGTGGGCTCCCAGGTGGAATCGCTGGCATGGATGATGGCAGGGGGCTTTGCATCTGCCGTAACCGCCTTTATGGGGCAAAATTTTGGCGCGAAAAAATATGGCAGGATGCGCAAGGCATATGCCATATCCCTTATAACCATGGGCTCTTACGGATTATTTGTGACTTTTGTATTATTTGTTTTTGCTGGACCTTTAATCGGCATTTTTCTTAGCTGCCCTTACGAAATTCAAATGGGTGTGGGCTATCTGCGCATCTTTGCCGTCACCCAGACCTTGTTTTGCATGGAGGAGGTCGCCGCAGGGAGCTTCCGCGGACGGGGCATGACCATAAATCCCACAATAGTGTCCGTTACAAGCAATGTCATTCGTGTAATATTAGCCTATTCCATGGTAACATTTACTGATTTGGGAGTATATGGCATCTGGATAGGGATTGCCATTTCCGTAACAATCCGTAGTATTTGGATGCTTGTATGGTATAAAATCAGCATGAGGAAAAAGCTGCCCAAACATGACGAAATCTCAGAATGCAGTGCCGCCTAAAGGCGGCTAAAGTAATGGCTAAACCCGGCACTTTCTCTTGCATCTTGCATCTAGATATGTTACAATCACTATAAAATATCTCAAAAATATACCTCAAACGAAAGGCGGTTTTTATTATGAAACAGTATCCTGTTAATTTTACGGCTCTTGCAAATGGGGAGACTCTTGCATGGCGGCAAGGCGGCAGCGGCGAGGTCATTGTGTTTTTGCACGGCAACATGTCTTCAAGTGTTCACTGGCAAAGCTCAATGGAGGCTTTGGAGAATGACTTTAGCGTGTTTGCCCCCGATTTGCGCGGGTTTGGGGATTCGACTTATGTAAATAAGTTTGATTCTTTACTGGAGCTTGCTCAAGATGTGAAAATGCTCCTTGATGCTCAAAAAATTGACAAATTTAGCGTGGTGGGCTGGTCCACAGGAGGCGGCATTGCCCTTGAGCTTGCAGCACTTATGCCTGATGCAGTCAAGAAGGTGTTTTTGCTTAATTCAGTGGCTTTGACAGGGTATCCTATGTTCAAAAAGGATGCACAGGGCAAGCCAGTTCTCACCGACCCAATCTTGACAAAAGATGACATTGCCTCAGACCCTGTCCAGGTGATGCCTGTGCTAAACGCCTATGCTAAAGGCGACAAAAACACCATGCGCGCCATTTGGAACGGGATTATTTACAATATGAATCAGCCTCCAGAGGCTGCTTACGAGCTCTATCTGGAAGCTATGTTAAAGCAAAGAAATTTGGTTGATGTAAATTATTCGCTTATGACTTTTAACATGACAGACAGCCCCACCATGTGGGCTGAGGGCAGCGGCAGGATGAGCGGGGTCAAATGCCCAATTGTGGTTTTGCAAGGTGAAAAGGACATAGTTGTGCCTCCTATTTGGGCTAATCAAATTGCAGAAGCCTTTGGAAGCCAGGCAAAGCTTATAACCTTTCCAAATGCCGGGCATAGCCCTATAACTGATGATTTTGACGGGTTTATCAATGCAATTAAAGCAAACATTTAGAAAATAAAATGAAAAGGGGCGCGCAGTGCGCCCCTGCGGCATTTTACCACGGAATGGATAAATCCAGTTGCTCGCCTGATTGTTCTTCATAGGCTTTTTTTGTTGCTTCAAAATTTATACCTCTTTGCCCGTCCAGCAAATAATAAAACAACAGCACTTTTTTGTAAAATTCGCGGCTTTCGTCCATGCGTCCAAGGCCTTTTAAGGCATTTGCTTTAAGGGTCAAAAAATTAATGTACAAAACCACAGCATTGCTACTTAAAGGAGAGTTTATAACCTCGTCTGCCAGTTTCAAACATTCCTCAAAACGCTCGCTCAAAATCAAGGCATCGCACAGGCGGGTGGCGTTTTCGCGGTACCACATGTCCAAGGTGCTGTTTGGTCCAAAGCTTTCGGCATATTTTTCCTCAATATTTGCCTTTACATTGTACCAAATTTTAATTGCCTCATTTTCTTTTTCAAGCTTCATATAAGCCATGGCTAAGCAGCAAATTGTCTGAAGCTCATGTACTGCCAAAAAATATTCAGGTATTTTATTCTCGTCAAAATCAGGGCGGGTCAGCCGCAGGCACTCCATGGCGCATTTAGCGGCTAAAGCAGGGTCGGCGTGGTGGTTTGGCTGGCTTATATTTAGCAGTTCATATGAATAAAAATACGCCTTTAAGCGCAAAAGCATCTCAAGCCACAGCCCGCTTTGCCAAACAGGGGCGTTTTCTGCGTCGATAGCATCAAGCTGGGCCTTTGCCTCGTCAAATTTATATGCCCCTATGAAGCCATAACATTGGTTAATTCGCTGAAATTTTGCCACCTCGTCTTGAGAGCTCATCTCCTGCTGATACACATGAGACTCCAGCCCAAGCCGCCTAAACAGCTCTCTCAAAACAAACCAATTTGGCTTTCTTTCGCTTCTTTCAAGTTTTACAACTGTCTCTCTAGAGCATATGCCCTCTGCCAGCTGCTCTTGGGTCATGCCCCGCGCTTTTCTGGTTTCTTTAATAATCAAATTTACATTAAACAATGCCATAAATATACCTCTTTCTAAATTTTAAGTTACCATGGAATCGATAGGTCCAATTGCTCACCAGTTCGCTTTTCGTAGTCTACTTTTTCCTCAATAAGGGGATGTGGGTGTTTTTCTGAAATTACATAGTATATAAACAGGCTTTTTTTCGCGGCTTCCCTGCTTTCTTCCACACGCCCGAGGGCATGCAAAGCGGCGGATTTTGTGCTTAAAACCTGTGCATAATTGAAAATGTCGTCATGGGCAAAAACGTGGCGGGCAATTGCCTCATCCACAATTTGCAAACATTCCTCAGCCCTGCCCACCTTCATCAGCGCATCCCCCAAAGATGCTAAAACCATGCGGTATTCGCGGTTTAGTGTGCCTGCAGGCTCAAAGCTAACAGAATGTCTTGATTCAAAGCTTTTTTTCAAGCTTTGGTGAATATTTATGGTTGTTTCATATTCTTTTAGCATTAAATATGCCGTGGCTATAAAGTAGATGGTTTGGAATTCGTGGGTGGCTAGGAAATATTTGTCAATATCGTCCAAGTCAAAATCAGGGCGGGCAAACTCCAAACATTCAAGCCCAAGCTCTATGGCAAGCCTAGGGTTTATATGAGGATTTGTTTCGTATGTATAAAAAAATACCTTTAGCCTAAGCAGCATTTCGTGCCAAAGCCCACCTTGCCAAATTTCGGCATTTTCCGCATCAATGCCGTCAATGGCAATTTTTGCCTTATCAAATTTTCTCTTGGTAATAATGGCGTAAATGTTGTTTAAGCGTTTATATAAAGCAACATCCTCATCTGTGGTAGCCACATCTTGATAAACGCTTGGATACAAATTAAGCCGTCTTAAAAGCTCCCGCTGGACAAACCAATTTGGCTTTCTGTCACCTTTTTCAAGCTTTACAACAGTCTCACGGGAGCATATTCCCTCAGCCAGCTGCCCTTGGGTCATGCCTCGCGCCTTTCTTGCCTCTTTAATTATCAAATTCATACTAAGTAATGCCATAAAACCCCGCCTCCCTCAAAATGGTACAAAAACGTCACTACAATGGTACAAAAATGTCTCTAGCATCAAAGCCTATGTTGGGATATACTGTTTTTATAAACCATTTCTTCATTGCGAAAAAGTGTTGTATAATAATTTCCAAACTCTAATTATAAACCATGGAGATGATTTTTGCAACACTATTTTGCTTAAAAAGTTTAAGGGGGAACTTAAACTACTTAAAAAGGTGAATTTCAAGGAGGAAAACTATGAACAAGAGTATTGGCAAGAAAAACAAAGTAAAATGCTTTCTAATTGGTACAGCTATTGGTATAGTTATGTCTATGGGACTTACCGCGTGTGGAGGTTCAAACGACCCGCCGCAAGCTACCCTGCCGCCAACAACACCGGTGGCAACCACAACGCCAGCACCAATCGCCACGCCAGCGGCTACAACTGCGCCTGCGGCAGATGCCTCAATTGTGGGCACGTGGGAGTGGGTTGACGACTTCTCATTCCGCTACACTTTCAACGCAAACGGCACGGGCACCCGCGGCTTTGGCATGAACCAAGTGCATTTTCAGTGGGAAACCTATGGCACATATCTTGACATTTATGTACCAAGCTTTGTTGAAGAATGGGCATATATTATTGAAGATGACTTGATTCTCTTTAGCAGCCTGCAAGTTGCTGGAATGGAATTTTTGTTCGAGTGGGCAGGATATGTTGAAGACAACACGACCTTCTGGCTTGAGGGCGCGTGGGACATGGTTGGCGGTGACTTTGGCTACATCTTCTTTACAGACGGCACAGGAATCCGCGGCAGCGAAGCCCAAATCGAAGCTTTTTATTGGGCGGCATACGGCAATGACGAGGGCGGCATACTTGAAATTTATGCCCCAAGTGCTGTTGAAGAATGGGACTTTACCTTAGCAGGTGACACTTTGACCATCTTTAGCCCATATTTACCAGGGATACGCTTCATTTATAATCGTATAAATTAGCCTGTGGTGCGACTGGGGGGTTGTACTCAGAGACTTAAGGGCGGCCTAGAGCCGTCCTTAAATCAATCTACTAAAATTATTTAAGGAGGAATTACCATGAAAAAAATCTTAAAAATTTCGGTACTTGTTACTTTGACCTTGGCTGTTTTGGCAGCTTGTGTGTATGACGATGCAGGTATTCCAGTGGTGCAAAATCCGCAAGCGGTCATCCTTAACGAATTTTTGAACCACGTGGTGGCTTCGGACTACGCATCAGCCACTGCAATGCTAACCCCTGAGCTGCAAGCCGCCTTTGTTCAAACGCCCCTTGAGGTGCAAATGTCTGGCAGACGCGGTGCAATGCAAGACTTTACAGTGATAGAGAGTATAGAGCTTGAGGGCTTTTACATAGCCGCTATTTTGTCAAATACTGCCAAAGGTACTTTGGTTGCTAATTTTACTGTAGATGCCAACGGGCATATAGCAAGTATGCAGACCTTAGATTTTGCCTTTGAACCTATGATGCCTCCCGCAGGTGCCACATACACCGCCGAAGCCATTGTTATTGGCGCAGGCGGTGAGTGGCCCCTTGATGGACTTTTGACCATCCCACACGGTGCCAGTGCCCAAAATCCCGTCCCAGCACTAATCCTTGTCCATGGCTCTGGTGCTAACAATATGGACTCTTCGCTGTTTGAAAACAGACCATTTTTTGATATTGCAGATGACCTTTCTTCAAACGGCATTGCAGTTTTGCGTTATAATGAGCGCGCTTTTGCCCACGGCACGCGGCTTAGCACCACCTACGGCACCCGCATGACTGTGTGGCAGGAGTATATTTATGATGTGATGCTTGCTGCCGAGCTTTTGCAGGCGGATGAGCGTATCAGTCACGTATTTGTCCTTGGGCACAGCCTAGGCGGCATTGTAGCACCGCGCATTGCTGAATATGCAGGTCTTGATGGGGTTGTCATCATGGCAAGCTCGCCACGTCCGATGCACCAAATTTCATTTGACCAAAATGTGCAATTTTTTAACGATATGGTTGCCGCAGGGCTTATTACCCAAGCAGATGCGGATGCTAGTTTTGCGGCACTTGAAGCCTACCACGAAGGAATAAGAGCAATCCTTGCCATGCCCGCCTACCAGATTGAGGATATATTGCTAATGGGCGCGATTCCCGCTTTGTATGAACAGTCTATTGTGGAATCCGACCCTCTAGCCTTTATGAAGCGCAATCCGCACATACCTGTGCTTGTCCTGCATGCTGACCGCGACTTCCAGACCACCACAGAAAATGACTTCCAGATTTTCATTGACGCCACGGCAGGGGTTGAAGCTATGAATCATGTGATGCTCATCTACTACAAAGGCTTAAACCACCTTATGATGACTGCATACCGCCAATATGGACCGCTTGTGATTGATATTATGGAATATGCAATCCCAGGGCGTGTGGCAACACAGGTAACAAGAGACATCACCGATTTTATCCACTATAATTCGAGATAATTTCAAATATTAGTACCGCACCACACCGTCATTCCGCGCTTGACGCGCACCACCCCGTCACCCCGGGCTTGACCCGGGGTCCCCTCGGTGTAGTCGAGAACCCTTTCATCGCACAAGTCATTCGGCTACCTTGATGGGACCCCGGGTCAAGCCCGGGGTGACGGTGTGCGTGACTGTGTGCGTTATGGTGTGCAATGACAATACAAAAATAGGAGAAATAAAAATGGAAATGATGGAAACGTGGGAAGTTTCAAAAGTAATCTTTCTATCCGAGGGATTCATAGCGATTATCTTTATCGTGTTTGGTATTTTAGCATATGCGGTTATACCAAGGAAGCCAAATTGGATTATGGGCTACAGAACAAAAAGGGCTCTGAAAAACCAAGATACTTGGGTATTTGCACATAAACACTTCGGCAAACAAATGATTATTTTCGGGCTTGTCTATGTTGCCCTGCTCATCACCAGATTTTTCCTTTTTGATAATGATGCTTCGACATGGATTTACTGGGTTATTGTAGCCGCTCAAGTTGTTTCAGTATTGCTTGCCCTTATACCTACCGAAATAGCCCTAAGGAAAAAATTTGACAAGGATGGGAATCGCAAAGGAGGAAGTAATAGTGGAATATAAAGAACCAAGTAAGAAAAAGGTATTTATAGTCTCAGGGACTGTTGTGCTTGTTATTGCGGGAATTGTTGCGGCGGTGCTGGTGTTTATCTTTAGCCGTCAGGGCGTTGCGGTAAACTCAGGGACATTTTCTTCGAGCAGTTTGGGCTTTTCCGTCGGGATTCAAGTAGGGGCAGGGGCACGGGGCATTTCTAATGTGTCAAACAACACATGGACCGCCTCTCTAAACAGCGGAAACGGCACAAGCCGCGTGGACTACACCTTCACTGCCGCCTGCCTTGACGCTTTCTCTGTAAGGAGTGAAAACGCCGAGGGTGAAATTAGGCTAGTTCTTATACAAGGTGACGCAGAGAGAACATTTGACATCACAGGAAATTTTAACCAAAATATTGACCTGAGCGATTTTGAGCCGGGACGCATCAGACTTCGGTTGGAATTTGAGAGTGCTCGGGATGTTGACACTCTTGTAAGCTGGTAATATTTCCTTAGTTTGATTTACAACGGCAAATTGCCACAATGACCGAAAGACCTGCCATCATCCAAAGTTTTGCTATTTTTTTGTAACAGCCTTACCCTCTGCAGTCCACCATCCCTCCTCATAAGTCAGCCTGCACACATAAAATTTCCGCCCATAAGTCTCTAGAATAAGGGCGATTTCGTCATCCATTCTAAGCTTTTCCCGCAGCCTGTTTATATGTACTTTAACTGTTCCTGTGAAATTGACAGCGTCAAGCCCCCACACGTTTTCATAAATTTCTTCGGCAGTAAGGGGTTTGTCGATATTCTTTAGGAAATATGCCAAAACAGAAAACTCTTTGGGAGTGAGCCCTGCATCTTTGCCGCCAAGGCTCGCCCTTCTTGTTAAATTGTTGACAACAAGTGAACCGTACTGCACAACCTCTGACTGGGACATAGCATCTTTCACCCGCCTGTCTGCCTTTCGCCTTTGTTTAAGCAGCTTTTTAATGCGCACTAACAAAACATCGTTATCATAAGGCTTTGTCATATAATCGTCGCCGCCTTCTCTAATGCCCCGCACCTCGTCGCTGGTCTCTGACGGGGCTGTGAGCAGCATCACAGGCACATCCGAGCCTGCAAGCCTAAGTTCCCTAAGAAAATCCAGCCCGCTTCCGTCAGGCAACATAATGTCAAGGACAATAAGGTCAGGTGCAGCGCAGTTAAAGCACTCCTTGGCTTGTCTCAAACTCATAGCAGTCAAAACTTTGTAGCCGCCTTCTTCTTCAAGCATCTCTTTGTTGAGTTTTTGAATATTCTCGTTATCTTCTACAAGCAAAATAGTGAACATAAGCCTAAACCTCCTTTTCTAAATCCCAAACAACAACCGTTTGACTGCTTCGTCTATAAGCTTTGCCAGACGGGTAATCTCGTCATCTTAAAATTAACATACTATAATTTTACGACAAAAATTGCTACTAGTCAAGAAAAAAATAGACGCTAGATGCCCTATGGAAGTTAGGAGTTAGGAATTGGGCATAAGAAAGACCCCAGGTTAGTTTCTTGGGGTCTTTGTGGTCTTTGTGGTCTTTAGTTGCTTACCGTTGGCAAATGACTTAGGTTATTGTTGTCTGTGCCATCTGGGATGGATTTTAGATATTCGCTTCCGTAACGTTCGGAAATGCCGACCCCTGCAATGCCGCCTGAGCGCGCCAGTGCCACCGCCTGGGGCTTGTCCAAAATTTGCCCGTCAGAGAGCTTGTAGCCTGTAACTTTGCTGCCATCTTTTACCAAAGCTGTTATGGTTGCAGCCGAATCGTTGACGGCAGGAATTTCCATTGCCATGCGCGGCAAAGCCGATGCGGCAAAAGTGTTTGTGTTGTTGATATTGTTCATATTGTTCATAATTTCACCTCCATAAGTATTTTGTGCACCATTTGTTTGAAAAACACCTTGTATTAAAAGGTATATTAAACGGCTAAATGACAAAAATAAGAAAAATATTGAAATGGAGGAAAAATATGAATCACGAAAAAATTGTAATCCCCCACTCAAGGGAGAATATGTGGATTTATGAGAATGTGTCGAGGGTTGCTATGGAGATTTTTCATAATAGGAAAGAGGGGTTCTAAAGGGGATGCCGCCTAAAGGCGGCTGAACCCGCCTGCCAGCACCCGTCACCTTGCGACCCACACCTGTCACCCCGCGCTTGACGCGGGGTCCCCTCAAGATAGCCGAATGACTTTAG
>Ga0209755_10001313_pt1 | contig 39601 bp, 26 predicted proteins | sample TergutCo191P1_FD_187301 | JGI IMG/M metagenome (GOLD analysis project Ga0209755, IMG submission 187301) | Cornitermes sp. P1 segment gut microbial communities from Petit-Saut dam, French Guiana - Co191P1 (SPAdes) (version 2) | ecosystem: Host-associated > Arthropoda: Insects > Digestive system... | reverse complement strand
CGCTGGTGCGCGAAGGGGTTGCTCTATGCAAGAAACACCGGATCGACTGGGTTTTGGCTGTCGGAGGCGGTTCGGTCATCGATTCCGCAAAAGCAATCGCCTTAGGCGCGCCTTACGCCGGAGATGTGTGGGATTTCTTCGTCACCAAACAACAAGCTCACGATGTTTTGCCCATTGCCACCATTCTTACCATTCCGGCGGCTGGCAGTGAAGCTTCGAAAAATACCGTAATTTCCAACGATGAACAGGGGCTAAAGACCGGCTACGGCAACGATGCCCTTCGTCCTGAACTGGCTTTCATGAACCCAAAGCTCACCACTACGTTGCCGCAATACCAAACGGCCGCAGGGTTGACCGATATGTATTGCCACCTGCTAGAACGTTTCTTCTGCAACGCTGGTTCAGTTCCTGTGACAGACAATTTGTGCCTGAGTCTCATGAAAACAGTCATCGAAGAAGCTCCTCGTGTTTTGGAAGACCCCAAAAATTACGAAGCCCGCGCGAACATTATGTGGGCGGGCATGCTGTGCCATCAGGGGCTTGCTGGCTTAGGGCGCAACGAAGATTGGACTTCCCACGCGCTTGAACACGAACTTTCGGCGCTCGACACTTCCATCACGCATGGAGCTGGGCTCGCGGTGCTGTTTCCCGCTTGGATGGCCTACGTTTGCTCTGAAGAACCTGCGCGTTTCGTGTTGTACGGCTCGCAAGTTTTCGGGCTTATTCCCAGCGGAAACGATTTGGCCGACGCGCATTGCGCGATTGAATGCACCCGGGAATTTTTTGCGTCGCTCGAAATGCCACAAAACCTTGATGAATTTGGCATTACCGAAGAAGATGTTGAAAGTATGCTTGAAACGCTCGTCATCAACAAAGGCGAAGCGTTCGGCAGCTTCAAAAAGCTCACCATTGCAGACGCCCGTAAAATTTACCTGCTAGCCCTTTAGCGAGCTGACTTTTCGGTCATTCGCTGAGCTTCGCTTGAAATAAGCTCTATCAGCTGCGGAAGCATTTTGTGCGGGTTGTCTTTTTTCGCAATCGCGTAAAACGGGAAAGATATGTCTTCTTCGGAAATAGGCACCGCAACAATGGATTCAGGGAAGCGAAACGTTGTGAGCAAGGCAGATTCAATCAACATAATATCGTCTTTGAGCACCACGTTTGCAAAATCGTTGATGCTTTCAAAATAAACAGGCCGAACGCTCGGCGGCGGATTCAACGAGCTTAACTTCGGTTCAACTACCTGTCTGCCAACCAACGCGTAACACCCCAGCGGCATGATGATCGTTTCGGACGACAAATCGCTCAACCTAAGGCTTTCGCGCGTTGCAAGATGATGATTTTTGCGCATCAAGGCAAACAGGGGGTTCGAAAACAAAAAGTGCGCCTCTAAGCTAGAATCCAGCGGAGGTTCATCAATGTTGAGAATAGAAAACAGCACGTCAACGCGCCCTTCTACAACCTGTTCAAGGAAAGGTCTATCGTGAAAATCTTTCCGCTTCAAAGTAATATCAACCTTATCTTTTTGAATGCGATACAAAATACGCGAAATCAGTTCAACCACGTCTGCGTTGCGGTTAATACCCCCAAAAACGATGATATTGCGTTCGCTGCGACTCGTTTTTGCGAGCATTGTTTTCGCCCGTTGAAAATGCTCAACAATAAAGTAAGCCTCTTCTAAAAGGATTTTGCCCTGTTCAGTAAGTTCAACATTCGGTTTGTGGCGGTTAAAAAGCAAAACACCAAATTCCTTTTCCAGCAAAGAAATATGTTTGCTTAACACCGGTTGCGAAACGTGCAATCGTTTTGCAGCGTCGCTAAAATTGTCACAATGGGCAAGTTCGATAAAGTTTTTGAAGTAGTCAATGCGCATAGTCCAACCTCTTTTCCCAGGCAACTGCATGCTGCCCAGCCTTCTTCTTTGCTAAGAGGCTGCCCGCTTTCGCGTCCTTTGTTGCACTAACGGTGATTGCCGCTATTCCGCAAAGATATATCCCCAATAGTTCCTTCCACCAAGAACCCCTGTGCCTATTATACGCCTTGAGCTGCAATTTTTCAAAGGGGTACAAATGTCATTCTGAGCGAAGCACGCAGTGCGTAGTCGAAGAATCCATCCTTCAAAATATCTGTCGGTTGCTTGCGCAACCTCCCTATTTACACTTCGTTCGCTATCGCTCACTTCGTTGTGGGTCCTTCACTTCGTTCAGGACGACAAAAGGACGCAGCATGTCATCCTGAAGGTCGCGCGCAGCGCGTACCTGAAGGATCTATGGATCCTTCACTTCGTTCAGGATGACAAAAATGAAACTCTCTTGTCATCCTGAAGGTCGCGCGCAGCGCGTACCTGAAGGATCTATGGATCCTTCACTTCGTTCAGGATGACAAAAATGAAACTCTCTTGTCATCCCCTGAAGGTCGCGCGTAGCGCGTACCTGAAGGATCCACATGAGGCTATTTGCTTTTTGTAATTAACGTAATAGAATGATGTTATTGAAGTGATTCAAAAAAAGAATCAACCAATAAGAACTAAAGAGAGCGAATCGGAAGGCAAGGGATTTACATGAAGAAACGTTTAGCGTTACTTTTAGCGGTGGCAACCCTGACGACTTGTGTGGGCTTGGTGGCACTCTGTTCTTGCACTGCTTCTTGGTCGGGAACCATGATGGCCGAAAGTGAACTTCCTAATAGTTGGGCGGTTTCGGCTCAATCCATAAATGGAAACAGGGAAAGAGAAGTAACCATGACCGAAGAAAGCCTGGGAACTTTTACCGTGGTGAGCTCGAATTCCAGTGGGGAAGTGAACTTAAAAATATCTCAAGACCAAGGGTCTGACGGGAAGGTAGAACAAACTATTGATCTGACCAGCAAATATGCCGATCTGATAGAGATGAGTGCCTTTCAGGCAGGCAAAGTGAAAATCGAAATTCAGTGCGAAAGTGTGAAAGATCTTGAGTTTTTAGCCAACTGGTAGGGTTGTTTGATGGATCCTTCGGTTATGCCTCAGGATGACATGGGGGCAATTTGTCATTCTGAGCGAAGCACGCAGTGCGCAGTCGAAGAATCTATATGGATCCTTCAGCCATGCCTCAGGATGACATGGGGGTTTAGGATGACATGGGGTGGGGGCCTCAACCACTACAAATTGTGCTGTTTTTCTGGTAATACCCCTATATCTGCATTTTTTTACCCCAAAATTTTAAAGAAACACTTGAAAAAGCAGAAATAATAAATATAATACCCCTAACAAGGCATTTTTATGCATTGTTTTTGTATGGGTTTGTGGAAAAGTATAAGCAATAAAAGCAACAAAAACGCAGTACAGAGTAATAGTTAGTGTGGGTGTTTAATGGTGGGTTGTTGTGTGAATAAAGCATAACAGCAAACAACGGTGAGGGTTAAACATAAGAAACGGTAAGAGACAGAGAGATGCCTCTAAGGTTTGCTGTTATGTGCAGCAAGGCTAAGAGACATCTCTTTTTTCTTATGTTTAAGGTAAAAAACGCAACGGATAAACGCAACAGAAACACAGAAGACGGAACGGGGAACTGCAATGTTACGAACGAAGGATTCCAAAAAACAAGCAACAACTAAAAAAACGACAAAAGGGCAGGTAAAAGCGCACGCGCAGATAACCTGGATGCAGAGTCCGGCAAAGACTTTCCTGGCTTTAGCAATGTGCTTCTTGCTCCTTTTGCCACCGCAGCTCGGTGCGCTCGCGTACGCAAACCCCGCTGACGCGGCGAAAGCTATTAACGGACAGGAGGTAACAGCTCCTGAAGCTGTTAACGAAGACCCGCCGCCGGTGGATAAGCCTACATCGGATTCTTCGCAATCACCCGCAGCGCCGGAAGTGTCTAACGTGGCAGACACTCAAGACCCCTCCGCAGCGATGGCGCCGCTCGAAGCAGACACAGCGATGGCACCGCTTGCAGCAGACCTCAATGCTGGCACAAAACCGACTGCAAAAGGAAGCAACATTCATACCTACATAAGAACTCACGATACGATGGCCTCGGGCAATCAATTCCATGTTCTTGCTAGTCAACTGGGTAACCCTAATCCTTCTGACCTTCCTTTAACCGATGCTAGCCTTGTATGGCGACCTAAAGTAGGCGGCAAGAATACGGGTGCCGAAGCATTTCCGGGGAAAGGCCCCTACCTGAGGCCCTTTGAAATAGGCATGGATGTGTCGACCAGGGTTGAAGTTCGCTTGAATGTACACTGGTACGAAGGAAATGCCGAGGGTTATGCCATTTGCTTTACCGTTCCTTATAGTACAACTAACTTTCTCATAGCAACTGATGAGATGAGCAAAACACATATCAAGCAAAGTACAAACAGTACTATTTCTTCAAGCATAAACCTCTATAATGGAGGCTCGGTTAATAATAGAAATAATTCTTTCTTGGAAACCCAGGCAATGGCAGACGCACGTTTTGATATTTCGAAAGATCCGAAGGATCTTGAGCGTCGCGTTATACTACGGTTGAAAGATTTACCCTCGGGTACCACCCTCCTCAACTACAGCTACGACTATTACGTAAACACTATTTTTGATGGAGACACGGGCGATTTAACTCCCAGAATCGTAGGCGATCATGGCGATAAATACGACCCCGCAACAACAACGCAGCTTGGTCATGGTACTCCTTTAGAGGTAATTTCTGTTGCCCCAGGCAAATTCCAGGCTGGCTTGCAATACATTACCGCTACTGCCGAAAATAACTTAAGCCAGACTAACCCGTGGTGGGGCGACGCTATGACTAACGGCGGTGGCGCTGCATCTGCTGGTGGCACCATAAATGGCTACGATGCTCAAGGTGGTGCTGGCACTGCTACCAACAGGGGTTATATGCAGCCAAACAGAAGCCAAAAAGCAAAAGAGGGCGTTTCTTATACGCTGCACCCCATAATTCAGTCACAATATCTTGAAACTTTTGCTGCATGGACGTGGACTTCTGGAACAAGAGACTACAAAACGTTGTGGAGTGAACCAGAAATCTTCGACGATATTAGAAAGTTCAACAACACCCCCCGCATTAGTGGTGAAAACCTGAAAGCAGCAACGGTTGTTATTACTCTGCCGCCAGAAGCTGTCTTGGATCTAAAGAGTCAGACTCCTCTGTTCGGCACAAACTATCAGTATGACCCAGTCGCTAGAACCATTACTACTAGTGCTTGGGGAAGCGATGCTGGCAGAGGAAGTAACGCTCTCACGATGTCGAACTACTATGCCAACACCTATCGCCCGCGAGGAACTTCTTTTCAGATTTCTTACAACAAACCTCCCAGCAACGGAACCCACTATGTTTATAAGGTAAAACTAGAGGGCACCAGGTTCAATGGCAAAACCATTACAGTTCCCAATGATGATGTGCGCCACCTCTACGTCACGGACAAAATTACCGCAAACATGACAAGTGACGTGCGTATGGGCACGGTCTACCTTTCGGATGACCCCGCAACGGGCAGTGGCAATCTGTATACCGATCGCGCAGCAGCCATAAACAGTTACACCAACCAACAATACAACTATTTGGAATCACTTACCCCGGGCGATCATGCTACCTTCACCTATAGGGTACAAAACGATTACGCAGGAGTAAGCCCCACTAACCCTAGTGCCTCTAACTACCAACCTCCTTCGGAAGCTCCCCTTAAAGATGTGGTCGTAACTATGCCGGTTGATGGAAACCTGTGGGAATTCGAAGGTATGTGGTTTACCCAATCGGAATACAACAAAGGCGTACTTACGAACCCTCCGGTAATTGAATTTTGTAAAGAACTCAAAATAACGTATAGCGACGGCTCTATTCGTGTTGTGCCGTATGGTATAGAAGATTCCGAAGGCAAGATTACTGCGGCAGCAGGCTATTGGGATGTACCGAAAACGGGCGACCCTAACGACCGAAGCAAATGGGTCTGGAGAGACGGATCAGGTCCAAACTTCGACGCTGCAGCACTCATTAACGGTGATACCAGCCGTGTAAAAATGCCAAACGTGGCTATTGGGATTGAAGAATTTTTGAATACGGGTAAGGACGGGCTCTGGGTTAAAGAATTCGAACTCTCTCTTCGCCAGCAGCTTGAAAATGCTGATGGCTTTACCTATGGGCTTTATACGCAACTGCGTACTGAAAAGGCAGATGGTACTCCTATTAAGGTTCAAACCACTGTACCTGCTAACACTACCGATACTGCATCGTATGATTTTGCGGGTCTTTCCATGTCTGTCAGCGCAACGCCAGCCATTCCTGGATTTGAAGATGGAACTTACGATTGGCAAAATAAGAAAGTTTCGGATCTGCTCACGGATGGCAAGTATATTAAGCGAACCAACGTCTACTCGTACCGTCCGGTGGGGCATTCTACCAGCACTGAAACCACAATTGGCGTATTAGGCGCAACAACAAACGTACCTATTTATGCAACGCAAGCACAGCGGCCTTTGGCGGACATCGTTATGTCTACCACTCGCCTTCCAACCAACAATTCAACTGTCACCTATGCCCCCGGTAGCGCAAAGATTGCTCTAATTGACCTCTTTAGGTTCTATACGCCTACGGGTAGCTACAATGCTTATGTGGTTAACCCGCAGGCAAACATCGTTATACCTGATTTCTTGGATCTCGAAATGAGTACGGTGAAGGTTTATATTGGGCGCGGTCTTAACGACCTGAGCACCGCCGTTGTAACCCACGCTAACTACAAAGAAGGGGTTACCTCCACTGGTGCTGTAGACTCAGCTTCGCCTGCTGCGTACTATCTGCTTTCTTCCGGAGATTTTGCGGTTGAGGAAATTAAAGATAACGCACTTATTAATGCTTCTTACGATGCAGCGTTAGGCTACGGCTATAAAGCCTACAGAATTGTGTATACCGGCGAAGACCCCGATTCTGAATTCGATGGCATTTTAAGGGCGATGGAAGATTGGATTATGCGTATCGATTACAACCTGATTATTCCAGAAGATGTAAAAATGGGAACAGGTTATCAGCTTCGCAACTACTGGACAGAAGATATGTGGCTACCAAACGGTTATCACAACGATGGCGGCTTTAAGAACCTGCGCGGTTGGCATAATTCTGCTGTCGATGAATTTGATCTTGATGGCGATGGTTATACCACTAAACCATCAGGTGCGGATGTGACGAAAAACAGTGACACGCTTGACCGGGTACTTACCAACCTCACTATTGCGCTCCCGAATGAACTTTCAGGTAAAAACGATGCTTCGAGAGACACTTCAAAGGGTAACGACATAAATTCTCACACGTGGCTTCGCGACGCAAAAGAGGTTGTCGATCAAGACGACGTAAACCTTGCGAAGGTGCGTGAAACGGGTGAAATTCGTGCTACTGTTATCAGTGGCTCTAAAGTTGACGCAACGGGCGATATCTATGTTAGGCTACCAACGGGAGATTTCTTAGCAACGCTTACCGCTTTGGATCTCCATATAATTGAGTATGGGGTTGCTAACGCACAAGGGATCTACCCGCCCAAAATAGAAACGGACTACTCCATCGTTCCCGGCGGCAAATTTGTGATGTCGTACTATGTGAACCCAAAGTTAGACGAGCCTGTTACCTCCCCTTATGAAATTAAGGATGGTTGGGTCACTATTACTAGCTACGAACAACTTGCCGCAAAACAGCAAGAGTTAAATAACCTGCAACAAGAAATATGGGTGAAAATAGCCGGCGTTACTGTTCCGCCAAAGAGCTCTTTCCACCTTTCGCAAAGCTACGATATTCCCCCTGATGCAACCCACGGGCAGACAGTAAGAAACCAAACGTATATGGATTTGAATTCTGCAGAATTTGGTCTCTTTAGAACCATGACCAACTTTGCAGGTCTTTATGTGATTAAGCCTTCGTATGTGATCAACTACTATAGAGATAGCGTGACGAGCGTCGGAGAACCCGAATTCTTAGGTTCTTCTGAATTCTACGGCGATTTAGTTGCAGCTACTTTCAACCCCATGACCCCCGAGTACGTAACGACGGGCGATTTGGTTACGGTAACCGCTAGTGGACTGACGGTTAAAACACCCGAAAAGGTGTTTGGTACTGAAGTTGTCAACGAAGAGGAAGTAAATACCTATTCAGGTGCAGGTGTTGCTACGCTTAATTCCTATAAGCTTCCTGGGTACGATTCCGGAGTTCAACAGGGTGCGGTTCCTTTCGCGATTTCTGAAGGGATTGCTCACGTAGAGGGGCAAGCGGGCGCGCAAACAACGACAAACATTATTAACGTTTTGTACTTACCGAAAGATTACACGGTTCATTACGACACTAATGGCGGCACGCCTTCTCCGATTCCAAGCGACACTGAAGTGCTTTGGACCGATAATGATTTTTACCCCAGCACTACCCTGACTAAGAAGGGATATACCTTTGAAGGATGGGAACTGAAAAATACGACCGGTGTTAAAGCGGCTCAGCTGGGTAAAGTTTTCAAATCAGGAAGTGTTAATCCGCAGTATAAAGACATGGTTAACAACGAAGACGTGAGGTCTATCACGCTGGTAGCTAAGTGGGAGCCTATTAAGTACAACGTCAGTTACGAATGGACGGTTTGGCATCCTATTGAAGAAAAGATGGTTTCGACAAGCATCGCAGACTTCCCGGATTTGCCTGCTGCTTCGAAGAAGATTTACGAAGAATTGGTAAAGGTTGATCCTTCTGTTAAGCCAAACGACGAACCAAATGGTGTTGAATACACCGACAGCACCGGTACGTATATGTTTGTATTTAGCGGTTGGCAAACAAAGAATGCCACGGTGAATTATGCCGACCCCAATAAACCTGAGTTTAACATGCCGGCTAACGACGTAGTTTTGACCGGTGTTTGGGAAGCTGTTCCGGTTCACCAATATGAAATTCAACACATTTATGTTGACAAAGACGGAAAGGTAATTGGCGATCCCTTTGAAAGTACCGTGCTTTGGGCTTCTGATAAAGCCAAGAATGGTGTGAGGGTTGTTTCAGCAACACCAAAGAGCGATAAAGACCTCGAGGGATATCATTACCAAAAAGGCTTTAGCAACAATTCTGGCGACGAAGAGTTGTTGTCGTCGCAATTGCTCAGCGATAATTCCTTGGTTTTGAAGATTTTTTATCAGATTAATACGTGGGATATCACTTACACCTACACGGGTGAAGTGCCAGACGGTGTTGATGACCCAACTACCCTGGGCGAAGAAAACGTAGCTTATGGGGAAGATAAAGAAGTTGCGAAAAATCCAACTAAAGAAGGATACATCTTTAGTGGCTGGGTTCCAAAATCTGCCGGAGTTTCTGTTGACAGCAGTGGTGCCTTTGTAATGCCTGACAACAATGTTATTTTTGAAGGCTCATGGAAGTCAGACTACTATACGGTTCACTACGACACTAACGGAGGCACGCCTTCGCCGATTCCCAGCAAGACAGATGTCTTCTGGCTTGACAATGATTTCTATCCAGATACCGAACTTGGCAAACCGGGTCACACTTTCAAGGGATGGGCTCTTAAAGATGGCGATGGTACGATTTTGTCTAACGAATCGTACAAAGCGCTTGCTGACGAAGATGTTGACATGCGCGAAATTACGCTTATCGCGGTTTGGGAACCAAATACCTATGAGGTAGATTATGCGTGGACGGTTTACCATCCGGTTCTTCAAAAAGAAATGACCATTGCCGAAATTGAAGCATTGAGTGGCGCAAAGTTCCCGACGATTCCTGATCCATCAGAATGGGAATATGACGCAGAAGTTGAAATTGACGGCAAGGTTCAACCGAATGATGAGCCTAAGGCCGTTGTGGTTGAGTACACCGATCCCGATTCGGGAGAACTGTATAAGTTCCGCTTTGTCTTTAGTGGATGGCAAACAGATAACGCAATTTTGGATTATGCCGACGATGGCTTAAGCCACCCAACGTTTAATATGCCAGCAAACGATGTTCATTTGAAAGGCATTTGGGAAGCAGTTCCGGTAGTTCGCTATGAAATTCAACACATTTATGTTGATGAAAATGGAGATGATATTGAAACGTTTGAAAAGACGGTACTCTGGGCTTCCAACGCTGGCAAGGAATACGGTATAGAAAGAATTGTTGAAGCAATTCCAAAGAGCGATGCCGACTTAGTGGGCTATCATTACGACGAGGATTTGAGCACACCTTCTGCAGTACTCGAAGAAGGGCTTGTGCTTGCGATGAGATACCCGATTAATGTTAACACCATTAAGTATATTTATACGGGCGATGTGCCTGAAGACGAAAATCTGGCGTCTGCCGAAAGCTTTGGCGAAACAGACGTACCTTACTTAAAGAAGAAATCGGTTGCAGAGGCTCCCGAGCTTGCAGGTTACACCTTCAAAGGGTGGGTTCCGAAATCGATAGGTCTTTCTGTCGAGAACGGCGAATTTGCAATGCCCGATGCTGAAGCTGTTTTCGAAGGCGAATGGGTAGCAAATCTCTATACGGTTCACTACGATGCTAACGGTGGAACACCTTCGCCAATTCCGAGCTTGACGGATATTTTGTGGAAGGATAACAATATTTATCCTGCAGATCCAATCAGACCAGGCTACACCTTCACTGGTTGGGAAGTTGTTAGTGGTGGCAATGGCTCTAAGCCGGAACCAGGCGTGGCGTACTCTGATTTGGCTAACAACGACCAAACTAAGGCCATCACGCTGCAGGCACAGTGGGTTCCTAATACTTACAACGTGAGCTATGTTGTAACGATTACGCATCCGAAGACTGGTTTGCCGATAGATATTACTATTCCGGTAGCACCGCCAACTTCGACGCATGATGTTGATTCAGAAGTTGCTATTTCTCAAAACTACGCAGGGGAAAAAGTTACCTATTCTGATGAATACGGTGATTTTACCTTCGTCTTTAGCGGATGGCAGACGACAGATGTGATTATGAGTTACGACGTTGATGGTAACCCTGTGTTCGCCATGCCAAACAACGATGTGGTAATGTTTGGTACGTGGGAAGCAGAACCAGTTGTTCCTTACACGATCGAGCACTATCGCGTGGAATTTGTTAATGGGGAATATGTCGTTGGAGACATGTTTGAAAGCACTTCTCTGTTGGCTTCTATGCTTGCTCTTGACGGAGAAACCTTTAGAACCATTACGGCTATTCCGAAAGAGCTTGACGGTTACACCTTCGATCAGAACTTTGAAGGAACGGTGCTTTCTGTTCAACTTGTTGACGTAAATGGCATCTACGTCATGAAGCTGTTCTACAAGATTGACTCCCATAAAGTTACTTTTTCTTATACGGGCGACGTGCCACCAGGTGCACCTATTTTTGAAGAAATAGTCGGAACTGCTGGGCAAAAAATTAAGCTTGAAGAGCCAAGCCTTACTGGGTATGACTTTAGTGGTTGGGTAATTCCTGAAGGGGTATCTGTTGATCCAGATACGGGTGAATTCGTTATGCCTAACGGACCAGTTAACTTTACGGGTTCGTGGACGCCTAAGACGTACAAGGTTACTTTTGATCCTAATGGCAAGGATGTCGAAGGCTTTATGGATGAGGCTTCAGCAACCTTCGGGCAACCACTGAAAATGCCGGAAAATGGCTTTACGCGTGAGGGATATTCCTTCGTAGGGTGGACGATTATTAACCCGGAGACTGGTGAAGTGCTCGCTATTCTGGATGATCTTGGACAACTTGATTCGTACGAATTTCCCTTTGACGTAGTAGCTCAAGCGATGTGGGTGAAGGATGAAGTGCCTGTCGTAGAGAAAGAGCCCATTGCGCCAAAAGAACCAGAAGCTCCAAAAGAGCCTAAAGAGAAAAAAGCAACACCAAAACTTGGTGACGACCCCAATACGTGGTTGTGGCTGGCGGTTGCTCTGATGTCGCTGTTGGTTGCTTGGGTTGGCTTTGGTCGCATGAAGGACAGAAGGCTAGAAATGGCTTATGAGGCTTCCTCTGTTGCTCCTAAGGATCTTACTTCGACTGTTCCTCCGGTTGTTCCGAGTGGAGTACCTGAGATAGAGGGTTCTGAACCGAAGGAACTAAAAGGCAAGCACGTTAAGTAAGAAGTGTGGCGCCAAGTAAAAAGTGTGAAGGCGGGAGGATTATCCTCCCGCCTTCTTGTCATCCTGAGGTGCCCCATGTCATCTTGAACACCCCTGTCATCCTGAGCGTTAGCGAAGGATCCATATAGATTCTTCGACTACGCACTGCGTGCTTCGCTCAGAATGACAAAATGGGAGCATGTCATCTTGAACACCCCTGTCATCCTGAGGCGAAGCCGAAGGATCCACAACGGAGTGAGCGCAAGCGAACGAAGTATTAATAGAGAGGTTGCGGTAGCAACCGACAGATAGTTAGTTTAGGAGAGTAGGTCGGGGAATTCTTGGAGTAGTTTTTTGACGGGCAGCCCGATAACCGTATCGATTTCGCCCTCAATCTTTTCGATCAGCTTGGCACCTTCGCCTTGTGCCGCATACGCGCCTGCTTTGTCGAAAGATTCCCCTTGACGCAAATAAGTGGTTATAGTTTCATCGTCCAAAGCCTTAAAAGTAACAAAACTGGAATCGGCAAAGGTTTTGCGCCCAACCGAAACATTCTGCGCTTCACCAGCAGACACCATCCATACCGAAACCGCGGTAATAACCTGGTGCGTATTGCCTGAAAGCTTCCGCAGCATTCCCTTTGCTTCAGAAACACTGCGCGGTTTGCCAAAGATTTCACCATCTAAAACAACCATCGTATCTGCCGCAATAATAACGGTTGGGTTCGCTGGGGTTTGTTCCAGCACCTGAGAAACAACCGCACCAGCCTTCTTTTCGGCAAGCATTTGAGCGGCCTCTTCAGGGTTTGCTTCTTCTTCGGGTTCAAGTTTTTCATCCACTTCCGCAACGAGAATCTTGAACTGCACGCCCGCATCTTCCAGCAGCTGTTTGCGCCGCGGAGAAGCGCTTGCCAAAATGATGTCGATCATTTCTTTTTCCTTCGTGCTCGATAGCTTTCCATTGGTTCAAGCAGCATACCTTTTTTGTTCGCGCTAACGGCAAAATTTCCCTGAATGTTTGCGGTGTACCCGCTGATGGGAGCTTCATTGTCGAACCCACCAATAATGGTTTCGATAGTCGCTGTTTCAATGCGCACATCTGGCCCCAGTATTTTCTTGAGAACAGAAACAACCACTCGACGCTTCAGAGCCTTAGGCACCTGCGCAAACGCTGGCGCGAAACGGCAACCTGCCGAATAATCGGGGGTAATTCCTTCCATCTTTTCAACCCAGGTCACGTGTTCTTGTTCAAGCAACGCTGTGTTTTCGTCGAGCATATCATCTTCATCGGCGATAAGATTCATCACGCGCGAAAGCGTATCGAGCAGTTGTGCATTGCGTTCTTTTGCGCGCGGCACGATTTCGTGGCGCACGTAAGCCCGAAACTTGTCGGTATGCGCATTGGTTGCATCTTCGCGCCATAAATTGCCTTCCGCATCGCGCGCAACCTGGTTTCCCGCGCTTTCGTATTCCGCAATAAAGCCGCGCAAATCTTCGCGCGAAATATCGAGCAAAGGTCGCACCACGGGGCCATTCTCGTAGCGCATTGCCCGAAATCCGCCTGGCCCGGTGCCCACGATGGAACGCATATAGAAGTTTTCCACGCGGTCGTCTTGCGTGTGCGCCGTGAAAATGCGCCCTTTCGCAAGCGGGGTAGCCTCGTGAAAGCACATACTTTCAAGGGCTTCATTTGCCGCAAGATAGCGTTGCTTGCGCGCTGTAGCTTCTTCGTTTTCGCCTGTCCGTGCGATTTCCCCCGGGATATCAACTTCGCAGATAAACAAGGGAATATCCAAGATTTCAGCAAGGTTTTGCACGAAGGCTTGGTCTGCTTCAGAATCAACGCCGCGCAGCTTGTGATTCACGTGCAAAATAGCAAGCGGACCTACAACGGCGTGCTGCTTAAGTTCGGTCGCGATATAAGCCAAAGCCGTAGAATCCGAACCCCCCGAAACCATCAAAAGCACGCTCGATTCCGCATGAATGAGGTTATGGGTGCTTATAGTGTCTTTAATGCGGCTCATCAAGCCAGCAGTAGCTTTCATGTTGTATCACCGTTTAAGAGTGTTCGAAAAACCAAAAGTATCAAACTATAATAGCACAGAAGTAACAAATGTATTACCGCTTGTGGCTGATGGGCGCGCCCTTCAAAAACGTGGGATAATAGATTTATTCAAAATGAGATTGTTACTTTTGGCTGGAAAACTTAGGCTAGGAATTTTAGGTCTGAGTTTACTTTTAAGGGGCATTATGAAACTTATTCTTCGCTGGTTAGCTACGGCACTTGCCGTCGGGGTTGCTTTATGGCTGGTTCCCGGGATTAGCATTCTTGGAGGTTTCGAGGATTGGGGCGCCATCATTTTGTTCGCGCTGATTTTGTCGCTTGTTAACATGGTAATCAAACCCATTTTGCAGGCCTTAAGCCTTCCTATCACCGTTCTCACGTTGGGGCTGTTTTACCTGGTGGTGAATGCGGGGCTGCTTTATTTTGCTTCATGGGTTGCCAACGGGCTTTTTAACGTCGGGTTTAGTATCGAATCGTTCGGGAGTGCGTTTTTTGCGAGCATTGTTATCAGTATCGTTTCTGCGCTGGTAAATGCCGTCACAGGTGCGAACGACAAAGACCGCAAAAAACTATCATCCTAAGTGCTAGTAAATATCTGTCGGTTGCTGTCGCAACCTCCCTATAAATACTTCGTTCGCTTTCGCTCACTCCGTTATGGGTCCTTCGACTTCGGGTGCTTCGCACCCTTCAGGATGACATCTATAGAGAGGGTACAAAGTACCCGACAGTCTTCTGTAGGGCAACAAAAAACGAATGAAATGTGAAATTCACGGGGAATTGCCAGGCACTGTTACCGTATTGTGCCTCAATACCGCGTTCCTAGTGATACACTTGTTTTATGGTAATAAGCAGGAACACCACGAACTAGACCAGCGTGGTATTTCGGCAGTTTCTCCCAGAGGTAAACTGCAAGACAATCGTTGAAAAGGGGATTGAGTGCACGGCGATATTCAGGAAATAATCTTCACGGAAGATGAAATAGCACAGCGCATCGAAGAATTGGGCGCAGAACTTTCCGAAAATTACGCTCCTTTGGTACAAGCGGGCGAACGGGTGGTGTTTATTTCGGTCTTGCGTGGTGCCGCAATTTTTATGGCAGACCTGGTTCGCAAAGTTGCCCTGCCCTTGGAAATGGATTACATGGCAATATCGTCCTACGGAAACGGGGCGAAAAGTTCTGGGGTCGTTCGCATTTTGAAGGACCTTACGACCGACATCAGGGGGCTGCACGTTATCGTGGTGGAAGATATTCTCGATAGCGGGCTTACCTTGAACTACCTCATGAAAAATCTGGCTTCTCGCGAGCCGGCTTCAATAGAAGTGGTTACTTTGCTGAGAAAAAAGACGCTTCAGCAGGCTAAAATAACCTGTAAGTACGTTGGATTTGAATGCCCGGATCAGTTCATTGTTGGATACGGGCTCGATTACGCAGAACGCTATCGCAATTTGCCCTATATTGGTGTCTTGAAGTCTGAGATTTACCACTAAAGCAAGGGAAGTTGCTTTAATTGCTGCAGGTGGAAAGGGTGTCGTCCCAAAGCCTGCGGTAGTTCGTAAAACGGAAAGTTAGAGGCTTATGGCTCAAAAGAAAAAACAATCACGCTTTCAGCGGTCGTCGGTCGTTCCTCTTCTGCTGATTTTGGTTATTTCAGTATTTGTGGGAATGCAGTTTTTCAGCCTTTCGGGCGATAAAGCAACCGATGAAATTTCCACTTCAGAATTTGTGCGGGCGGTTGAACAGGGGCGCGTTCTTAACGTGGAATACAAGGCCTCTTCGGCAACGGTCAGCGGCAGTTACTACGCTGCGGCCACTTCGGGTTCAAATGCGGCCAGTGCCTTCAACGATGCCTTCAAAACCCTAAACTACCAGATAGAAACTGTAAAAAACCCTGAAACTGGTAAATCTCTTGAAGGGATTGCCACCAAATCGCTCGAAACTTCCTTTTTAGGAACCGAACGTAAGTTTATTTCGAAGTATTTGGGGCAAGAATCCCTTGACAAATTAATGACGGAAAACAACATTCCCTACGAAATTACGCTGCCTGGCTGGCTGGAAAACATGGCAGGTACGCTTTTGCCCATTCTGCTGATTTTCGGGTTGCTGATTTTCTTTTTCGTGCAGATGCAAAAATCGAACAATTCCCAGATGTCTTTTGGGAAGGCAAAGGCTAAGAAAAACGTGGAAGAACGCCCCGATGTGAAATTTGCCGACGTGGCAGGCGTTGATGAAGCGGTAGAAGAAATGACCGAAATCAAAGACTTCCTGGCGAACCCGGCTAAATACCAAAGTATGGGCGCGAAGATTCCACGTGGTTGTTTGTTGGTAGGGCCTCCCGGCACGGGCAAGACGCTTCTGGCGCGTGCTGTTGCAGGTGAAGCAGGCGTTCCTTTCTTTAGCATTTCGGGTTCTGACTTTGTGGAAATGTTCGTTGGTGTGGGCGCGTCGCGTGTGCGCGATCTGTTCCAGCAGGCAAAAGATGCTGCTCCCGCCATTATTTTCATCGACGAAATCGACGCAGTAGGGCGCCAAAGAGGTGCCGGTCTTGGTGGCGGGCACGACGAACGAGAACAAACCTTAAATCAGCTGTTGGTTGAAATGGACGGCTTCGATCAGAATTCTTCGGTAGTGTTAGTTGCGGCAACTAACCGCGCAGACATTTTAGACCCGGCACTTTTGCGCCCCGGCCGTTTCGATCGCCAAATTGTGGTTGATACCCCCGACGTTAAAGGGCGCGAGCGCATTTTGCAGGTTCACTCTAAAGATAAGCCCTTAGGAAGCGACATCGATCTGGCAAAGATTGCGAAGCTCACCCCTGGTTTTACTGGCGCAGATCTTTCTAACTTGATGAACGAAAGCGCGCTTTTGACGGCAAGGCGGGGCAAAAGGCTTATCACTCAAGCTGAAGTTAACGAAAGCATGGAACGGGTTATTGCCGGCCCTGAACGAAAGGGTCGTGTGCTGGACGAAAAAACCAAGCGCACCATTGCTTACCACGAAAGCGGTCACGCTTTGGTGGGGCATACCTTGGCTGGTTCCGATCCGGTTCACAAGATTTCGATTATTTCCCGCGGACGGGCACTGGGGCTCACCTGGTCTATTCCGCAAGAAGATAAAGTTCTTAATTCGCTGAATGAAATGCGCGATGACCTGGCGGTATTTATGGGTGGGCGCGTCGCGGAAGAAATCTTTTGCGAAGATATTACCACCGGTGCCTCCAACGACCTTGAGCGGGCTACTAAAATTGCGCGTGCCATTGTTACCCAGTACGGCATGAGCAAAGAACTGGGCACCCAGGTGTTTGGGCAGCCCAACCACGAAGTTTTCTTGGGTCGCGATTATGGCAACACCCAGGATTATTCGGAAGAAACGGCCAAGCGTATTGACGATGAAGTTGCGCGCATCATGAAAGAAGCACACGACCGCGCCTATAAGATTCTGGATGAAAACCGTGCGCAGATTGACAAGATGGCGGAAGTTCTGCTCGAACGCGAAACGGTAGAAGGCGAAGCTTGCGATGCCTTGTTGAACAACCAGTGGGAAGATTATCTGGAACGGGAAGAAGAAATTATCGCCAAGAAAGAGGCTGAAGAAGCCGCAGCGCGCGCCAAAGATGATGCGCGCCTTGCCGAACAAGAAGCCCAGCAGATGCTCGATTCGCAGCAAGGTGGGTTAGGCGAAGGGCAAGAAAGCTTTGTCGCACCTGTTGCGCCTGTCGCACCGGCGAACCCCGTATCTCCTGCATCCTTAGCGCCTCCTGTGCCAGAGCAGTTAGTCCAAGGCGTTGAACCGCCTGTTGACGCAACCAAAAAGGGAAAACATGCTGCTGAACCGCAGGCAAAAGACAAAGTGAAAAGCGACGAAAAAGCGGGCACAAAAGGTTCAGGCAAAAGCAATGCGAAACATTCCGGCAATAAAGAAACTGACGACAAAAGTAAGAAGAAAAAGCAATAATGAAATGGCAGTGTTCTTCATTTGAATTTGACTCTCGGATGCCCATAGTTATGGGCATCCTGAACGTTACGCCCGATTCTTTTTCCGATGGTGGCCTTTATGATTCCTCGGAAAATGCTTTGGTGCACGCGCGGCAGATGGTCGCAGACGGGGCAGAAATTATCGATGTAGGCGGGGAATCCACCCGTCCGGGTGCTGCGCCGGTTTCGGTGGAAGAAGAATGCCGTCGGGTGCTGGAAGTGGTGCGCACTTTGGCAAGCGAAGGCATTTGTGTCAGTATCGATACCCGACACGCTTTGGTGGCGCGCGAATGCGTAGCCGCGGGGGCTTCCATAATTAACGATGTCTCGGGCTTTCGCGACCCTGAAATGCTTCAGCTAGCTGCGGAAACGAACGCGGGGCTTGTCGTTATGCACATGCAGGGAAACCCTCAAACCATGCAGGCAGACCCTCACTACCTTGATGTGGTGGCTGAAGTTGCGGATTATTTGCGCCTTCAGGCTTTGGCTTTGGAAAAAGCAGGGGTTGACCGGGCGCGTATTGCCATCGATCCGGGCCCTGGCTTTGGGAAAACCTATAGCCAGACTGTGGAACTCGTTCGTAATTTCCAGGAATTTGTACGGGTGGGCTATCCGGTGGTCACTGCGGTTTCCCGAAAAAAATATATCGGGCAGGCCTACAAGATTGAAGACCCTTTTGCGCGCGATGAAGCCTCTGCGGAAGAAACACTTCTCGCCTGTGAACTGGGGGCAAGCATTTTGCGAATTCACAATGTTTCTTGCTTGAAACGCACGCTGCAACAACTGCGCCCTTACGTTTTGCTGGGGCTTGGCAGCAATGTTGCTTTGGTGGCGCATCCAGGTGAAGAACAAGAAGGTAAGATTGCTCAGATCAACCACGCTATCGGACAGCTTTGTCTGTTGCCCGATTCCCAGATTATCGATATTTCCAGTTTTTACGAGAGCGAGCCAGCTTACTACGCTGATCAAGAAGCATTCGTGAACGCGGTAGTCTTGTTGCGTACGGGTCTTTCGCCGCAAGATTTGTTGGGCAAATGCCAGGCTATTGAAGCCAGTTTAGGGCGCAACCGCACTATCGAAAACGGACCGCGCACATGCGACATCGATATCCTAGATTTTCAGGGAATGGTTTGCGAAACCGAAACGCTTACCCTTCCGCATCCGCGTATTCAAGAACGCGATTTTGTGGTGAAACCTCTGCTTGAAATCAGCCCCAACCATGTTCTGGCTAACGATACCCTTGTTTCTCTTGACCAGGCAAAACTTGGCGCAGCGCAAAGGATTGGTTAACCGTGTTCTGCCCTGAATTAACCTCCATAACAAACCAACTTTCTGCTCAGGCAAAAGAGTTCTACCATTTGCAGCTGGTGAAATCCACTCCTTCCACCAACCTACTTATTAAAGAGGCAATTGCAGCAAAAAAACCAGAAGGTACCGCTGTTATGGCGCTTCAACAAACCGCAGGTTATGGGCGCCAAAGACGACAATGGGCAAGCCCTGTTGGAGGCCTCTATCTTTCGTTGTTGTTGCGCCCTTCGGAAGTCGAAAAAACCAGGAACGACACTGCAACTTTAAGCTTGGTGCTTTCCCTGGTGGTAAAAGAAACGCTTGAAAAATTAGGGGCGAAAATTCCGCTTTCCGTAAAATGGCCAAACGACGTTTTGTGTGATCAGGGAAAACTCAGTGGCATTTACCTTGAAGCCATCGACGGCGCCCTTTGTGTTGGTTTGGGAATTAACCTTTTCGTGTCAAATAAAAAAATGCCTCTTGAAGGGAAGTACGCGCAGGCGTATGCTAGTGTCATCACAAACGAGGACGACGTATGCCATGAGGTTCCTTCTGAAGGGATGAACGAAGAGCAGTTGGCGTTTTTTGAAACTGTTGCCGCAAACCTTCTTTCTGAAGTGGTTTTTGCTTACAGCCAGTGGCTCGTTTTAGGGTTTGAGCCTTTTCAGGAAAACTACCGAGCAGCAAATTCTTTGCAAGGTAAAACTATTCAGCTTGTTTCTCAGGCAAACGGAATCCTGTATGAGGGAACGGTTCAAGACGTTGACGCTCAGGGCTGTCTTTGTCTTCGTACCGAAGACGGAAAAGTGGTGCACGCTCATTCCGGTGAGGTTCACCTTTTGTAGAAGGTAATATGACTGCAGCAAAGAAAATAACCCTTGGGGTATCAGAAGAAAGCACCGGTGCTCCGCTAGGGCATGATACGAAGAACCCCAAGCGCGACGACAAAGTTACCCGAATGGGAACAGCTTCTATTCCAGCGCTTATTACGGAATTTGCCATTCCAGCGATTGCGGGAATGCTGGTCAATGGCGCCTATAACATTATTGCTTCCATTTTCTTGGGGCAAAGCATGGGCGAAATTGGGCAGGCTGCCATGACGGTGGCGAACCCTACGATGGTATTGCTGATTGCACTCGGCATGCTTATTGGTGTGGGCGGCAATGCTTTAGCTGCGCTGCGTTTAGGGGAAGGTAAGCGTGTTGAAGCAGAGCGAATTTTGGGCAACACGGTGCTGCTCAGCATAATCGTTGCGGTTATTGTGGCCATTTGTGCTTTGATTCCTCCAGTGCTTGAAGCGCTGATCACTCTTTCAAGTTCTACCGATGAAACGCGCGCGTACGCGACTTCTTTCGTTCGCATTATTGCTTTTGGTTTTGTTTTCCAGTGTATTGGCATGGGAGTGAATAACTTTATTCGTACTGCAGGTGCGCCTAATCGCGCGCTTCTTACCATGGTGATTGGTGCCGTGGCCTGCATAATCTTGAGCTATCTGTTTATCATCGTGCTTGACTGGGGCGTAGAAGGGGCTGCTTTCGCAATTTTGCTTGGACAGTTTGCCTCTTGTGTTGCCGTGCTTTGGTATTTCGTGGTGACGAAAAACGTGCCTATGCGCCTGCGTCTGAAGTACATGAAACCGAAGTTTGCTATCATGCGCCAGATTATTTCGTTGGGGCTTGCGAGTTTCTTTATTCAAGCAGGCATGGCTCTTGTGGGTATTGTGGCTAATCATTTGGTAGTTATGTACGGTGCCACCAGCCCTCTTGGTGCTGATGATGCCCTTGCATCCATTGGAGTAGTGCAGCGCATTGCCTTGTTTACCCTGATGCCTATATTTGGTATTTCTATCGCAATTCAGCCTCTTCTTGGTTTTAATTACGGGGCGCAACTTATTTCTCGCGTACGAAAATCGTTTTGGTATGGTGTTGCGGGATCGGTAATTATCGGCGTTTTCATGTGGATTATCGTGCATGTTTTCCCTGAGGTTATTGCTAACGCTTTTGGCATTGCTAACGAAGGCGCGGTTGCGTTTACCGTGTTTGCCCTGAAGATGCAGCTCATGTTTTTGCCCATTATTGGGTTCCAAATTATTGGATCAAACTACTTCCAGGCAACCGGGCAACCACTGAAATCTATTCTACTTACTCTTTCGCGCCAGATTATTTTCCTGATTCCTCTCATGTTAGTTTTGACCGAATATCTTCCGTTGCTCTTTCCTCAGCTGGATCACCTGGAATCTCTGTGCGTTAGTTTGCCAGCATCAGATTTTCTGGCAGCTCTTACCACGGCAATATTCATTCTTTTTGAAATGAAACGACTGAAAAAACTGGAACGTGGGGAAGTGAAGGCAAAGATTTTATCTGCCTAGCAAGGGTAGATTTTGAATTGGGAAAACAATTGAAAAGAGAATAGAAACTGAAAGAGGGTGATGAACAGTGCCTCAAAATGGTTTGAAACAACAGCGAGGTTCAGCGCGTTTGTCCAAAACGCGGACGGTGGTTTTTTGTGGGCTTTCGATTGCTCTTCTGACGGTTTCAGCGTGGGTTTCAGTTCCTATTTGGGTGATTCCTGTCACTCTGCAAACCTTCGTGATGGTGTTCATCGTGCTGTTTTTGACCCCGCGACAGTGCATGATTTCTCTGGTAGCATATTTGCTTTTAGGTGCCGTTGGCTTGCCTGTTTTTTCTTCCATGCGCGGAGGCATAGGGGTTATCATGGGTCCCACCGGGGGCTTCTTGTGGGGCTTTTTGCTGGGGGCAATTGTGGCACTTTTCGTCCTTTGGCTTTTCCGTAGAGGTGGTATTTTCACGGGGAAAAATTCTGCTGAAACCTCCTATAAACTGCGAGCCGCAGGGCTTGCCTCAGGAGAAAGCAACACTGCGGAAAGCCCCTATAAGCTGCGAGCTGCAGGGCTTCCCTCCGGAAAACGCGGGTATGTGTTAGGGCTCCTGGTTGCCCTCGTGTTTTTGCTAGTGATGTATGTTTGCGGATGGGCTCAGCTGGTGTTTATTACGGGAATGACTCCTGAGGCGGCTTTCGCTGCCGGTGTTGCACCCTTTGTAGTTATTGACATCATAAAGGCATCCTTCGCCGTTTTGGTCGCCCAATCCATCCGCATCCGCTAGTCTGCTTAAAATATCTGTCGGTTGCTGCGCAACCTCTCTATAAATACTGCGTTCGCTTACGCTCACTTCGTTATGGATTGTCACGTCGCTTTCTTCGAAAGCTCCTCACAATGACATTTGTGCCCCCTTGTCATCCGGAGACCCCCTGTCATCCGGAGACACCTTGTCATCCTGAGCGGAGGGTGCGAAGCACCCGGAGTCGAAGGATCTATGGATCCTTCATTTCATTCAGGATGACAAGATTAGATCCTTCGGCTACGCCTCAGGATGACAGGGCTACGCTCAGGATGACAAATAAGAGGGGGATAGGATGACAGGGAGGGGCGGTATTCAGGATGACAAAAAGAGGGGGACGACAGTCTTTTACGCAATCTGAAAAGCCATAGCCCCTTGGAGACACATCCGTGTTCTCTGAGTGCTTGCACATTTTTCGGCCGAAAAATGTGCAATGCCGCACGTTTTTCCCTTGAAAAATGTGCAAATCTAATCTATACTGCCCTTATCTTCAAGCGAGAAAGGGCATCGTATGCAGCGGAATCTTATGAAAGAACTCATTTCCTGGAAATCTATGCCACGGCGCAAGCCACTTGTTTTGCGCGGTGCACGCCAGGTTGGAAAAACATGGCTCCTGAAAGAATTCGGTGCTCAAGAATTTTCCAACGTTGCCTATATGCGCCTTGAGGACAACACTGCTCTGCAAACGCTTTTCGAAGGCTCTTTGACCCCACAAAGACTTCTCGAGGGTTTTTCCTCATACACGGGAGAGACAATAACTGCTGATACTCTTATTATTCTCGATGAAATTCAGGCAATTCCACGCGCGTTGACAGCGTTGAAATATTTTTATGAGGAAACACCCGAGTACGCCATTGCTGCGGCTGGCTCTTTGCTGGGAGTTGCCTTGCATTCGGGTATTTCTTTTCCTGTTGGAAAGGTAGATTTTCTTGACTTGCCCCCCATGACCTTTGGGGAATTTCTGCTCGCAGAAGGGCATGATGCCCTCAATAACTATGTGCAGACCAGCAATTACGACATGATACAGGTATTTGCCGAAAAATTAACAGACTTATTGAAGCAGTACTATTTTGTGGGCGGAATGCCAGAAGCGGTTTTCGAATATTTACAGACTAAAGACCTGAAACGCGTTCGCCAGATACAAGAAGCCATTCTTGGTACTTATGAAGGAGATTTTTCTAAACATATGCCTAAAGAAACAGCCGAAAGATGTCGGCAAGTTTGGCAATCTATTCCAAGTCAACTGGCAAAAGAAAACAAAAAGTTCATTTATGGGGTTGCTCAGCAGGGTAGTCGTGGTCGTGATTTTCAGGCTGCTTTGCAGTTTCTAAGCGATAGCGGGCTTGTCCATCTTGTGGGAAGGGTTTCAAAACCAGGAATCCCTCTTGAATCGTATAAAGATGCTGCGGCATTCAAGTTGTTTCTTGTTGATGTTGGGCTGCTTGGAGCGATGAGCGATTTAGATGCCCGCTCAATTATTGAGGGTAATCGGTTGTTTGAAGAATTCAAAGGTGCCTATACCGAACAGTTTGTTTGCCAAGAACTGAAAGGGGCTTGCGAGCATCGCGTGTTTTACTGGTCGGCTGAAAAATCGTCGGGAGAAATCGACTTTATTTTCCAGGCTCAAGGAAACGTATACCCTGTTGAAGTCAAGGCTGCAGAAAACCTTAAGAGTAAAAGCCTTGCCACTTTTTGTCAGAAATATAACCTGAATACAGGAATTCGGCTTTCTTTATCAGGGTATCGGGATGAAGGCTGGATGCAAAACATACCCCTTTACGCAGTCGAAAGCCTTTGCAAGAAGTAGGCAGGTTCGGAAGAGACTATCTGTCGGTTGCTGCGCAATCTCTCTATAAATACTGCGTTCGCATACGCTCACTTCGTTATGGATCCTTCACTCCATTCAGGATGACAAATATCTGTCGGTTGCTGCGCAACCTCTCTATAAATACTGCGTTCGCTATCGCTCACTCCGTTATGGATTGTCACGTCGCTTTCTTCGAAAGCTCCTCACAATGACATTTGTACCCCCTGTCATCCTGAGTGAGCATGTCATCCGGAGACACCATGTCATCCTGAGCGGAGGGTGCGAAGCACCCGGAGTCGAAGGATCCATGGATCCTTCATTTCATTCAGGATGACAAGGTTAGATCCTTCGGCTGCGCCTCAGGATGACAAATAAGAGGGGCCAGGATGACAGGGGCTACGCTCAGGATGACAAAAAGAGGGGGCCAGGATGACAGGGGCTACGCTCAGGATGACAAAAAGAGGGGACGACAGTCTTTTACGCAATCTGAAAAGCCATAGCCCCTTAGAGATACATCCGTGTTCGTTGAGTGCTTGCACATTTTTCGACCGAAAAATGTGCAAACCTAATCTACTCCGTGCGCTCAAACCTTAGGTTGTCTAAGGTTTTTCGTGGAAACTTGCTTTGATGGGGGCTTTGCTAGATGCCGCTCGAAACGGGGAAAAGTGCTGGTTGTCGAGGGCAAAGATAGAAAAATCTTTGCTTCGGGAAAGTAATCGGAAAATTTTATATCGAGATATTGACCTTGCAGTTGCTGCGTACTTGATACTGTGCCTTCGCCGAGGAACAGTCGTTGAATACACGGGAAGTGAGGTGCCGTGACGGACAAAAAGAAGAAAGCACAGCCTTCCCTTCGAAGGGAAATGCTTTCTTTGCTCTTGAAAATCACCTCAATCGTTGTGATTTTCCTCCTCCTGCTCGTCTTTTTCTTCGGAATCGTCCGCTACCAGGATGCTTCCATGTATCCCGCAATTAAGGACGGAGACCTAGTGGTCTTTCAGCGATATACCTCTGACCGCTATCTTCCCCAGGATGTTGTGGCTTTGCGGTTCGAGGAGAAGACGCGGTTTTTGCGGGTTGTTGCCACGGCGGGCGACACGGTGAATGTTGAGGAAGGTCGGCTTGTGATAAACGGAGCACCTCAGCAAGAAACGGGAATTACTGAAAGAACAGACCGCTATCAAGAAGGCATCGATTTTCCCCTGGCTGTGCCAGAAGGACAGGTTTTTGTGCTCGGTGACAACAGGACAGAATCCCCTGACAGTCGAATCTTTGGCTGCGTGGAGATAAAAGACACCTTGGGAAAAGTGATGATGATAATTCGCAAAAGAGGGATTTGAACCAGCACTGCGAAAAGGTGGCAAACGGTAGCAGAAAGAAAAGGAATGAAGGAAGAAACAAAAAGTAGAAGTAAACAACAAGAAACAAGAAACAATCAAGCGTCAGAAAGGAAAGACAGGAAATGACAAAAACAAAAGTAAAGACAAAGAAGAACTCGATTGCGCAGTTGACGATGAGCGTCATGCTGGCAATGTTCTTGAGCATTGGCGTTGCGCTGCCCGCATATGCGGTAGATGACCTCCTCGGAGCAATCCAGGGGACCGAAGAAAGCCCTGCGCAAGCAGCAATCACCAAGGTTCTGGAACTGCCCACGGGCACAGACGTCCCTAACGCCACTTTTCGCTTCAAGGTAGAGGGTATAGAATTTAACGGCAGCTCTTCCAATGAAATCCACAAAAATATGCCCACGATTGGCAATGGTTACGGCTACGTGGAAATCAATATATCTGATACCGCCGACCTTATAAGAAAAGATGACGGAAAAGGAACTACAAGGGTCTACCTGGAATCGCAGAGTCTCTTCAAGGATGTAGAATGGCCCGGGACGGGAACTTATACCTACCGTATTCAAGAGGTCAATAATACCTACGAATGCCAAAAAAGCGAACCTGTTGAACATATGTTTTATTCGGATGGGGAATATAAAATTCAAGTATTCGTTGACCGTGCTTCGGATGGCACCTTATATGTGAAGTACCTTAGCGATACTGTTACCAAGGTGGATTCTCCTAAGCAAGTGAAGTACGAAAAGGTTGATCCTACGCCTGGCGGTAATCCTAACATCGACGGCGACTACTCAAAAATGATTTTCACTAACAACTATTACAAGGACAATACCCCCAGCCAACCAGACCCCGTGTCGAAAAGTGCCTTAAAGATTAGCAAACAGGTCACGGGTGAACTGGCAGACCCTGCTAAGTACTTTGACTTCGAGGTTATGGTTGCCAATCCTGCGACCATTGTTAACGCGAAAAAGGTTTACAAGGCATATGTGGTAGATGAAAAAGGCATTGTCAGCAAACTCAACCCGGGTCAGGCTCCTGCAACAAAGATTAAGAACGATGGAACCAATGATTATATCGAATTCACGACAGCAATTACTGAAAAGATCCAGCTGAAGCATGGTCAATCCCTGTCTTTTGTAGATCTGCCTGTTGGCTCAACCTTTAGCGTAAAGGAAGTCAGCCCCCAGAACTACATCGCTTCCTTGGAGGCAAAAATCAACGGCGAAGTTAAGGAATCAAAGATCTCTGCTGCCCTCGGAGGCTCTCTTGGTCTCGATAAGAGCAAGGCGTGGTATGTCGGGGAAAACGGTGCCACGGTAGACTTCACCAACACCTTCCGCACTGTTGCCCCTATGGGCATCGCCGTAGACAACCTGCCCTATATCGCTATTGCTGTGCTGTCCCTGGTGGCTCTGGCTGGCTTTATCGTGACTAGGGTGCGCAAGAAGGTTTCCTGCGGTGCGTAGGCACGAAGAAAAGTAAGAAACAGAAATCTCGGCGGGCGTAAAGGCAAAGACGATGGCAAGAAAGACGATAGGGGCTATCAGCGCGACAGTGGATTACGCTGTGCTGGCGGTCATCGTGTTGCTGTTGTGCTTTGCCGCTTACGCCCTCTGGGATTCCGAGCAGCTTTATGCTGCCGCAAGCGGCACGAACTACACGGTATACAAGCCTGCGGAACAAAACGAGGGGATGTCCTTTGTGCAACTGCAAGCCATCAACCCCGAAGTGTTTTCCTGGTTGACGGTTTACGGAACAAACATCGATTACCCAGTGGTGCAGTCTACGAGCAACATGAAGTATGTCAACACCAGCGCGGAAGGCAGCTATTCCCTTTCGGGAGCAATCTTTTTGGACAGCGACAGCAGTAAGGATTTCAGTGATTTCAACAGCATCCTCTACGGTCATCATATGGAAAAGAAGGCAATGTTTGGCGAGATTGGGGATTTCTTGAACAAGGAAGTGTTCGAGTCGCACCGATACGGGAATCTATTCTTTGACGGGAAGAACCACGGCATCGAGTTTTTTGCCTTCCTGCACGTTGATGCGTATGACAGCAAGGTGTTTTCGTTTAACGTGCAAAACGTCGAACGGCAGGCCTATTTGGATAACCTGTTGGCGAATGGAATTCATACGCGCGATATTGGGGCTACCACCGCAGACCGCATCGTATTACTTACTACGTGTTCCCCGCGAACGACGAATGGGCGGGATATCTTGGTGGGCAGAATCAGCGATGAAGTATTCGAGAACCCTTTCCCCGACACCCAGGCACGTGTTGGCGGCGGTCATTTCACTGTTGATTCTCCCGACAGCGTTTGGAAGCTGATACCGCCCTGGGCGTGGTCGTTCGCGTGCATGATTGCTTTGGTGCTTCTCGTGCTATTAGTGCTTCTGGTGCCGCTCCTTTTTATGATGCAGAGAAGAAATGAGAAACAAAAATTGAGGTTAGGTGGAAAACAATGAACGGGTCTATTAAAACAAAAGGCTGGAGTATGGTATGGGGGATTATGGGCTTGCTCATGATGGCGACCGTAGTCTTGCCTTTCGCTGCCTATGCGGCTGACAATCAAGCCACCCTTACCGTCAAGCAGAGGTTTATTTCTTCTGCAACATCTTCTGTAGATGATGCTTTTATCTATCAGGTTTTACCTATCGAACAGGGAAGCCCTCTGCCCTTAAAGGGCGGTCAAGAAAGCACCGGCGGATACCTGTTTACCATAACGGGGAACAGCAGTTTCGACGTGGGGTCTTTTGGCTTTAAGTACCCTGGCATCTACCGCTATCAGTTTTCCCAGGTGATTCCCTCGACCAGCCAAAAGTATATCTACGATGAACGCGTGTATACGGTCGAGGCACGGGTGGGCTCTGCTTTGGGCGTCACGTTTGTCGTTTCCCATGCAGATGGAACCAAGGCGGACAGTATAGAATTCGTCAACAGATATATACCTGACCCTTCTGAAGATTTAGGCTGGTCAGGTGCGCCTAGTGGTTCAGGTGCGGCTTCTTCCAAACCGACCCCAGGACCAAAGACGGGGAACTATTTAGACATCGGCCTCCATGTCACCCTACTTGCTTTCGGAGGGCTTTTGATAGCTGGTGCCGTGGTTTACCTGGTGTGGGATAGAAGGCAGGAAAGACAGGGAAGACAGGGAAGACAGGACATCCATGGGAAAACATAGGAAAGCCGCCCTTCTGGCAATCCTTATAGGTGTTTGCCTGATTGTCTTTTCGGCACAGACACTGCTCTTTGCCAAGCAGGTATTTGATGAAGGCAACGCCGCTTATCGGGCACTGAAAGAAAAGGTGGCGGCTGTTGGGAAGCTTGGTTCCCAAGCACCCTCGGATGCCAAAACGCGTGTGCAGACGATTGATTTTAAGGCTTTGCGGGCGATTAACGAAGATGCCGTTGCTTGGTTATATAGCCCAGGCACGCCGATCGATTACCCCGTTGTGAAGGCTCGCGACTACAACTATTACCTTTATCATCTGCTAGATCACGCCTACAACGCCAACGGCACGTTGTTCATCGACTACAACAACGCCCCAGATTTTCGTGATCGGCTGACGGTCATATACGGACACCATATGGCTTCGGAAATGATGTTCACCAGTCTCATGGGATACAAGAAGCAGGACTACTACAAAGAACACCCCTTTATGTATCTGCAAACGGAAACAGAGGTATACCGAGTTGATCTTTTATACGGCTGCGTGGTTGCTTCGGGGGAATGGGTGAATCGGGCGTTTATGTACGAAGCGAACCTTGAAGAACTTCTGACCTTTGCGGCACGAAACACTACCTTTACCAGCGACATTGCCTACCAGAAAGGCGACCGCGTGGTTGTGTTTTCAACTTGCTCGTACGAGTTTAACGATGCCCGTTATGTGGTGCTAGGGGTCTTGAAAAAGCTGCCGTAGCACTTATTTGATCCTGCGTACACACGCTCGTGCTCTTGCCCGTGCTTGTGCTCTTGCCCGTGCCCTTGCGGGGTTGCCCACGTTCAAGGTTGCCGTTTCGTTTCGGAAAAAACAAAGCATTCGTTAGTGGATTGCGGTAGGATAGAGTTGTTTTTACCCGCTATTCGAGTTTTGCATGGGTCTAACCAAGTATGAAAAACCACCTCTCCATTAAGGAATTTTCCGATTTGTCTGGCATCGGAACCACAACGCTTCGCTATTGGGATGATATAGGGCTTTTTTCTCCGACCAAACGCGATCCGGTGAATAACTACCGATGCTATTCGCCTGATCAAGTTGTTGCGGCAAATTTCATCACGGTAATGAGTAGTTTGAACATTCCGCTTAAGGCCATCGCTCAAGCGGAAAAGGAGCGCAATCCAACATCTATCGTGGAAATGATTGAGCGGCAGGAAAAAGTTCTGGATAAAGAAATGAGCCGCTTGCGCGACTGCTATTCGGTTATACATACCAGGCGCGAACTGATTAAGTATGGCATGAGGATAGATGAATCAAAGATATTCGTGGAAACCAAGAAAGATGTGGAAATCATCCTCGGACCACCAATCGAATTCATAGAGGGCGAATCGCTCTACAAACCTTTCATGGACTTCTGTGGGCAGGCACAAAACCTACGTATCAACATGAACTTTCCCATGGGCGGGTATCATGAAAACCTGGAAAGCTTCCTGCGCACGCCCGGTAAGCCCCAGCGGTTCTTCACCATCGACCCTGCGGGGAACAGCAAGCGGGAAGCGGGGAAATATCTCGTCGGGTTCACCCGTGGTCATTATGGGGAATTTGGCGACCTACCGAAGCGGATAGAAGCCTACAAGGAAGAGAACGACCTCGTCTGTGCTGGACCCGTGTACATGATCTACCTGTTCGATGAGGTCTGCTACAAAGACCCCACGCAGTATTTGCTTCAGGTTTGCATAGCACTACGCTGAAGATTTCATTAAAGAGAAGCGAACGTTAGCGAACGTTAGTGAGCGACGCGTTTGTCTAGCTGGCAATAGAGGGAAGCGCAACGATAAAGCAAGCGCCGCCTTCGGGAAGATTAAAAGCTTCAACCGTACCATCGTGCGCTTCAACGATAGATTTTACGATGGGCAGCCCCAGCCCGAAGCCGCCTGTTTCGCGACTGCGAGAAGCATCGCGCCTGTAAAAGCGGTCGAACAACAGCTGCGGGTCAATGTTGCCAAAACCAACACCGTCATCTTTTACGGAAATAACAGAGCTTCCCTTCATGCCGAAAACTTCCACGCGGATGTTCCCATCAGGAGAAATAAACCGACTCGCATTATCAACTAAATTAGATATAACTTGCTTTAAGCGATCTGCATCCCCTAAAACATCAGGCGATTCGCCGCTCAGATGGATATTCGCCCTGCGATCAAGAAGGGTGGGCGTAAGCATATCGATCACCTCTTGCGCCAGGTCATGCAGGTTTATGCGCACTAGTTCGGCCGGCAGTACGTCTGCTTCAAGGCGCTGAAGTGCTAACAAATCGTTGGTCAAACGCCCCAACCGTTCGCTTTCCGTAATAATAATTTTGCAGAATTTTTCGTGCATGCTGGGAGGCAAATCGGGATCAAGCAGCATCTCAGCATTTCCATGAATCGCTGTTAGCGGGGTACGCAGCTCATGCGCCACATCGCTAATAAAGGCTGCCTGACGTTTTTCTTTTACGATCAAATCAGTTTGCTGAGTCTCCGTTTTCTTGGTGAGCATTTCGAAGCTTTCTGCTAAGCGGTCTGCCTCGTAGAGTTGCCCTTTTGAAGTGAAACGCATAGGGATGTTCTTTTCGATAAAAGCACGCACCGTTTTATCAAGAGAACGAAGCGGTTCTGTAAGAAAATGGCCAATGAGCAGGCTTAATAAAAAGACAATGATTGCAGAAGGAATAATGAGAATGAAGGCGCGGGGTTTTCCGTCGAAAAGAATCATGTTGATGATAATGGTGAGAATGCCCGCAAGAACCATCAGCAGGGTTGCTAGCAGTGCGAAGTATGTTTGAATTCTTTTTATAGTCGCCTACTGTTTGAAGCGGTATCCGTACCCGCGAACAGTTTCAACCAAAGACGGGTCGTATCCGGCACTTTCAATTTTGTCACGCAGGCGCTTGATATGGGTGTCTACCGTTTTCGTTTCAGTCAGATATTCCCAGCCCCAAGCATCGCGAAGTAAATCTTCCCGGGAAACCACCTTCCCAGCACTTTTCATTAGGCTTGCCAGCAGCTCAAATTCTCGAGGCGTCAAATCGATATCCCCGGCATCGCCGGTGGCAAGGTGGGCATCCTCATCGAGGGTCACGCCGCTTACCGTAATAGCACGAGTGTTGGGGAAGGCATCTTTCGCCTGGCCACGGCGGAGAAGCGCTCGCACCCGCGCAATCAATTCGCGCACACCAAAGGGTTTTGCCAGGTAATCGTCGCCCCCAATTTCGAGCCCCACCACTTTGTCCAATTCGGTATCGCGAGCCGATAAAAACAAAACCGGTGCCGAAGTTTTTGTCCGCAGTTGCCGGCAAAGCTTGTATCCATCCATGCCGGGCAGCATGATGTCGAGGACAAACAAGTCATAGGCGCTTTTTTGAGCGAGAGCGAAAGCATCTTCACCATTGTCTGCAATGTCAACCGTGAAGCCTTCTTTGCGAAGGGCATAACTAACAAATTCTGAAATTGATGGTTCATCATCCACAACTAGGATGCGACATGGTGCTTCGTTCATAATCCACCTTTCTGTTATAAAGTGAGCTAAAGAAGCGTTTTGTGGCCTTATAATATCACTTTAGGGTATCAAAAGCACGGCGGGCGCAGGTGCTCAGAAGGGATTGTCAAAAACATGTTACTTGCAGTTGACGTTGGCAACACACAAACGGTTTTAGGGCTTTATGCTGGTGATAAGCTGGAACACATGTGGCGCATGGCAACAAACAAAACGTTTACTGCCGATGAGTTGCGCATAAAAGTGAACGCGCTTTTGGCGGCAGAAAGAGTTTTGCCTGATGGCGTGCGGGGTATGGTACTTGCTTCGGTGGTGCCGCGCCTCACTTCATCCTGGGTGGGGGTGTGCGAAAAGCTGTTTACCTGCCAGCCTTTAGTGGTCGCTGCGGAAATGGCGATGCCCTTGTTCAAAACGAGTTACTCTAATCCTGCCGAAATAGGGGCTGATCGTGTGGCAGATGCTGTTGCGGCGGTTGATTTATACGGAGCCCCGGCTATCGTGGTTGATTTTGGTACCGCGACCAACATTGAAGTGGTGGATGACCAGGGAATTTTCGTGGGCGGCATCATTGCGCCGGGGGTGGAAACTTCGGCAAATGCGCTCTTTTCCCATGCTGCGCGCCTTGCGGCAATCGAACTTCTAGAGCCTCCGGTAGCAATAGGGCGAACAACCCAAGAGGCCGTTCAATCGGGAATTGTTTTAGGCGAAGCAGAGCGGGTTGACGGGCTGGTACGCCGGATTCACGCTGAATTAGGCTACACGACGCCGGTAATTGCAACGGGAGGTTTGGCGCCGGTTATTTCGCAAACATCAGCAACAATTACCGAAGTGAACCAAGAGCTGACTTTGGTGGGTTTGCGCCTTATTTACGAAAGTGTTGAAAAGGCTGGTGAAACAGCTGTTGGAACAGCTGCTGAAACAGCTGGTGAAAAAACCACAAACCAGTAGCCGACTATGAAGAATCCAGCCCTTGACATTTAATAAACTTCGTTATAATGCTCCGAACACTTTTTCCCGAAAAGAGAGGGCTTACCAAAATGCCAATGTATAACCCCACGCAGATGTGCGACAACTACATGGAGGCTGGCGTCGGCAAGGCGAAGGCTCCTATCTGGCGATTGTTCGTTATGGGCATTGCTGCCGGAATGATAATTGCGCTTGGCGCAACGGCGTCTTCAACGGCGGCACATTCTCTCACTGATGTGGGCATGGTGCGTTTGGTTACTGCACTCGTTTTCCCCATTGGTCTTTGTATCGTCGTGATTTTAGGCACGGAACTTTTCACAGGGAATGTTTTGATGATAAACCCTGCTCTCGAAAAGAAAATTTCCTGGATTTCCATTGCTCGCAACTGGGCGATTGTCTATTTTGGGAACTTCGTGGGGTCAATTCTGGTCGCTTCCTTGATGGTATATTTTGGGCAGGTGGGTATTGGAGACGGGGCGCTGGCGGTATATACCGCGAAGGTTGCCGCCGCGAAATCAAGCTTACCCTGGGCAAACGCTTTCGTGCTGGGCATTTTCTGTAACCTGTTAGTTTGTATCGCGATATATGTTGGTGGGTCGGCTCAAGATACTGCGGGCAAGTGCATTGGTAGTTTCTTGCCGATCATTGCTTTTGTGGTTGCTGGTTTTGAGCACAGTGTTGCTAACATGTACTACATTCCATCAGGTATTTTTGCTTCGATGAACCCAGCTTACGCGCAGATGATTGTTGACGCTGGCATTAATACGGCGGTGTTGAACTTTCCCACATTTTTCCTGGCTAACTTGATTCCTGTGACGCTGGGTAACATTGTGGGCGGAGCAGCGGTTGGTTTGTATATGTATTATGTACACGGAACGCGTGCTAAGAAAAAGTTGCCAAAGTAGAGCAACTCCACTTTTTCAACATATTAGAAATTAAATAAAATAGAATAATATGCAAAAAAATACCGGTGCTTTGGTGCCGGTATTCATTATAGTAAAACATCATCTACCTGGGCTTATTCAGCCCGATTCTGTGGTACTATGTCTTCGTAAGATAACTAGGGTGGTTGCATCAGAAGATGTAACCAGGGCAGCAGGGGTGTTGCCAAAAGTATTCGAAACAACCAAAAATGCGTCCATAAGGACAAGGCGGCAGCGCGCGGGCTTTTTGGGGCTCTGCGTCCATGAGACCTTTCGCAAGTATCCTTTTTACAGAGGAAAACGCGCCTTGTTTATGGGGGTGACCTGCCCTGATGTGGCAGAAGAAAGGTAGGGTGGTCGAGGTGACTAAGGACGTTATTGATGCTACGGGAATTGGGCAACCATGTCATCCTGAGGCGCAGCCGAAGGATCCACAGCCAGAGGAAGTGCCGTTTGCAGCCGGGCAACCATGTCATCCTGAGGCGCAGCCGAAGGATCCACAGCCAGAGGAAGTGCCGTTTGCAGCCGGGCAACCATGTCATCCTGAGGCGCAGCCGAAGGATCCACAGCCAGAGGAAGAAAAGAAGCGGCGTAAAATAGCTGGCCGGTTAGTTCGCTTGGCTCTTTTGGCGCTGTTAATCGTTTCGAGCGTAATAATTCTGCATGAATTTGGGCTTATTAAGTACCCTTGGGAAAAGGACACAGCGGCAGTGGTCGCAGGAGATTTGTTCCCAGGCGCTGGGGGAGCTGCCGATGGGCATCTGCCCGATATGACTCAAGATGAAATCATGGAACAGATGCAGCGGGTTGCGGATGCTTCGATGTTTTCATTCAAGATTAACTCAAGACCCACTTTTGCCCACGGAAGTGCTCCCGGAGATTTGCGGATTGAAAACCCCAGCTACAACACCTATCCCATGGTGGTGCAGATTTTCCTAAAAGGTTCCGATACCCTGATTTTTGATTCAGGCGGAATAATGCCGAATCAGTATATCGATAATGCCAAGCTGATCAAGCCTTTAAGCGCAGGCACCTATGAAGCAACTGCCGTCTTTAATGCCTACAACCCCGAAAACGGGGAATGGCAAGGGAAAGCCCAAGCGGGAATGATTATTACCGTCCAAGGCTAGATATCTGTCGGTTGCTGACGCAACCTCTCTATGTGCACTTCGTTCGCTTTCGCTCACTTCGTTATGGGTCCTTCACTTCGTTCAGGACGACAAAGAAGCGCATACATGTCATCCTGAGGTGCATATATGTCATCCTGAGGCAACCATGTCATCCTGAGGTGCACGTATGTCATCCTGAGGCGAAGCCGAAGGATCCATGGGTCCTTCACTTCGTTCAGGATGACATGGTTGCCTCAGGATGACATGAGGGGCTAGGTCCTTCGTCTGCACCTCAGGATGACATGTAGTATTCTTTTTGCAGGTTTAGTAGGGTATTTGGTGAAAGCCCCGCGCTTGTCGTATCATTCTTTTCATGACAAACGGACTTACATATTCCCGCAAAACCACTTCCGCAGAAACCACCAAGCAGTTGGCGGCAACCATCGCGCCGTACCTGAAGGCCGGCGACGTGCTGGTGCTCAGCGGCCATTTAGGAGCCGGAAAAACCCAGTTTGTTCAGGGTGTGGCTCAAGCTTTGGGGGTTCCCGGATCGGTCACCAGTCCCACTTTCAATATCTTGCTGAACTACGAAAGCAAAGACGGATTTCCGCTGTACCATTTTGATCTCTATCGTCTCGATCATGAAAACCAGCTGGAAGATATTGGTTACTACGAAATTGTGGACGGGCCAGGCGCTACGTTTATTGAATGGGGCGAAAAATTTCCCACGGCGCTTCCTTACGATTACCTTGAAATCGTTATTGAAGTTGACGATGACGACGCTTTTCAGCGATGCATAAAAGTTCATGCCAACGGGGAAAGGTCGCGCAGGCTTCTTTTCGTGTGGGCGCAAGATTCCAAATCGCGCCTGGTGAAAAAATGACGTACGGAAACAGCAATGCCTATGTGCTTGCGTTCGACACCTCCAACGAAGTGATAGCCATTGGCGTGGGCACGCTTGCTGCTGCAGCTCGCGAAATCAAAATGGTCGCATCACGCGAAGTGGCTGCTCATCGCGCTTCAAACACCCAGTTGCTTCCCCAAATTGACGCGCTTTTGAAGGAATTGGACATCGCGAAATCTGCAATCGCGTGCATTGCCTGTGGGCGCGGGCCTGGGTCGTTTACGGGCGTGCGTATTTGCATGGCAACGGCAAAAGGGCTTGCTTCCGCGCTGGAAGTTCCCCTTTTTGGGGTTTCTACGCTCGATGCGATAGCTTGGCAAATGCAAGCTGCTGGGTTTCGGGGCGATTTGTTGGTAGCGGCAGATGCCATGCGCAAAGAAGTGTATCCCGTGCGTTTCGTTTTGGACGAAACGGGCATTGCGCGCCTGAACGCCGACACCGTTATGAAAGCAGAAATAGCCGCGCAAAACATTCTTTCCGAAACGGACGCAAAATCGCTGATCATTGCGGGGGATGCTTTGTTCAAGTACCAAGAACTTTTTTCTGCTGCAGGCAGTTTTGTCGAAGAAACGCTTTGGACGCCAACAGGGAAGGGCTTGCTGCTTGCCGTAGAGGCAGCTTGGCATGCAGGCGAAATCGATCCGTTTGATGTTGTTTCAGGAAACCCTGCTTTTGCGTTGCCTGTCTACACGCGACTTTCTGATGCGGAAGAAAATGAACGCATTCGGATGAGCAAAAACGACCCCGTAAATCTACGCAGCGGCGTGCAAGAAACAGGGGTTCGGCGCGATCAGCAGGCTTGCGTCAACGATACCGCGATTTTGAACGCGAAACCCGATGCTCAGGGTATAGTGTATCGCCCGCTCGATGCAGCGCACGCGGCGGATGCTGCTATTCTCGATAGGGAAGTGATGGCTTTAGATGCTTGGAGCGCTGCTTCTTTTGCGGATGATCTTTCCCGTAAAGACCGCGTGTGGTGGGCTGCGTATACATCGCCTGGTGAATCTGATGGACCAGCACAGCCTAAAGAAAAGCCTGCCATGGTTGGTTATGCTGGCGGTTGGATTATCGAAGGGCGCTTGGAGATTCTGAAAGTTGCAACGATTCCTGAGTACCGCCGGCGGGGTATTGCGAGCAGCTTACTTGCTTTGTTGGCTGCGGATGCGCGCGATTTGGGTGCGCAAGAAACATCGCTCGAGGTGCGGTCGACCAACGTTTCTGCTCAAGAGTTTTATCGGGAATTGGGGCTGAAACAAACGGGGATGCGCCCGCATTATTATTCAGGACACAAAGATGCGGCACGTGAAGATGCGGCACGCGAAGACGTGGCTCGTGAAGATGCGGCACGCGAAGACGTGGCTCGTGAAGATGCGGCACGCGAAGACGTGGCTCGTGAAGATGCGGTGATTATGACAGGTCCTTTGCCTTTGTTGTCCCATGACGTGGCCGGCATGCATCTCGAAATCAACCCCACCACCCCCCAATGTCATTCTGAGCGAAGCTCATGTCGTCCTGAGGCGAAGCCGAAGGAGCCATGGATTGTCACGTCGCTCCCTTCGGTCGCTCCTCACAATGACGACATCGCACCCCAATGTCATTCTGAGCGAAGCGAGCAAAGCGAGCGTAGTCGAAGAATCCACGTGGCTGACGCGCAGGTAGCGAATGCTTGCGCTCTCAAAAACCTGAAAAATTCCCCACTCATCCTCGCCATTGAAACATCCTGCGACGAAACAGCCGCAGCCATCGTCGACGGAAACGGCACCTTGCTTTCCGACGTAGTCGCTTCCCAAATCGATTTCCACGCGCGATTCGGCGGAGTAGTTCCCGAAATCGCCAGCAGAAAGCATATCGAAGCCATCTGTGGGGTAACGCAAGAATGTCTTGACGTTGCTGCGACCAAACTGAACGCCCCAACGCTGCGCTGGAAAGACCTGGATGCCGTTGCGGTCACGTACGCACCAGGGCTTGTGGGTGCGCTCGTGGTGGGCGTCGCTTTCGCCAAGGCTGCTGCGTGGGGGGCTGATGTGCCATTCCTCGGAATCAATCACCTGGAAGGGCATATCTATGCCAGCAAAATCGCCACCCCCGATGTAGCACCGCCGATGGTGGTTTCTCTCGTTTCGGGCGGGCACACGATGTTGGTATACGCTTCTGAATGGGGCAAATATGAAACCCTAGGGGAAACGCTTGACGACGCCGTGGGCGAAGCGTTCGACAAAGTTGCCAAGGCTATGGGGCTGGGATACCCGGGAGGTCCTGCAATTTCCAAACTTGCTGTTTCGGGGAACCCTAAAGCGATTGATTTTCCGCGTGCGATGATGCATTCGGGCGATTTGCGCTTTTCGCTTTCGGGGCTTAAAACAGCGGTTATCACCTATCTGCAAAATGAAGAAAAAGCAGGTCGTGCGGTGAATAAAGCAGACGTTGCCGCATCGTTTCAGCAGGCAGTGATTGATGTGCAGGTGGCGAAAGCCGAAACCGCGCTGAAGCAAACGGGTGCGAAGGAATTTTGTCTGGGTGGGGGAGTTGCCGCTAATCCTGCGTTGCGCGAAGCCTATCAGGCAATGTGCGCGCGCATCAATGTGCGCCTTACGTTGCCGCCCTTTTATGCGTGTACCGATAATGCAGGGATGATAGCCCTTGCCGCTCTCGACCGTTTTCATGCGGGAGACTTTTTCGCCCTTGATGCAGACGCCTACGCCAGCGCCCCTTTGTAAAACCTGTCATCCTGAACCTACCTGTCATCCTGAACCTACCTGTCATCCTGAACGTTAGTGAAGGATCCATATAGGTCCTTCGACTTCGGGTGCTTCGCACCCTTCGCTCAGGACGACAAGGGGCTACACCTCAGGGTGATTTTATTTCACGCCAGTGTGGATTGCGGTAATGCCGCCGCTACAATTTTCCCAGCTAACCTGCGTAAACCCTGCTGCTTCCAGCATTTTCGCATACCCTTTTTGGTCGGGGAATTCCTGAATTGAATCTCGCAGATATACAAACCCTTCGCGGTCACCCGTGATAAGCCCGCCCCAAAAAGGAATCATGTGAGTAAGGTAAAACTGGTACAGCGCGCGCAAAAAGCCCGTGGTGGGGGTCGAAAATTCCAGGCAAACCATCGTTCCACCAGGCTTTAGCACTCGATAAATTTCCGACAAAGCCCGCGCGCGGTCAGGCATATTGCGAATTCCGTACGCCATAGTAACCACGTCATAACTGTTATCGGCATACGGGATGTTTTGTGCGTCCACCACATCGAAATCAATAGGAACTCCGCACGCTTTTCCCTCTTCAACGTGCAGTTTTGCCACTTCCAGCATTTCAGGCACCAAATCGGTCAGCTGGATGTGGGCAGGCGGCTTCAG
>Ga0209755_10001312_pt1 | contig 39603 bp, 39 predicted proteins | sample TergutCo191P1_FD_187301 | JGI IMG/M metagenome (GOLD analysis project Ga0209755, IMG submission 187301) | Cornitermes sp. P1 segment gut microbial communities from Petit-Saut dam, French Guiana - Co191P1 (SPAdes) (version 2) | ecosystem: Host-associated > Arthropoda: Insects > Digestive system... | reverse complement strand
CTCAAACAGCCGCTCGCCTTTTCCTGAAATTCCGCTTGCTCTCGCTAATTTGCTCCGCTAACTCGCCCGCAGGCGCAGCGCACCCTCCCGCTAGCTCAAATTGAGGAAACTGCTGTGAGCATTAAACGCCTCGGATGCAAAAAACGGCAACCACTTTCATGGTCGCCGGCTGTGCAGTGGGGTTTGCGTTAAATAACAGGTGCATATTTAGGGGGTGCGCAACCGCGTCCACAGGCTGATTTCCGTGTGTTTGTAGAAAATAACTGTGAAAAACGGCTTCAAACGATTATTGATTTGTAGAAAGCGTTTGTGGTAGCATATTTGCAGGGAAAGGTTCTAATCTCCGGGTAGCTGAGTTTACAAAGTATATTGAGGCCTTCTACGCATGTTACTCCGGCCTCACTATGCTTTGTAAGGGAGGTGAATGGTTATAGGTGTCTTAATTAGCCTGCTCTGCGCTTTGGCTAATGTGGCAGTCAGCGTGCTGGGTTCGCTATATGCGTCCCGCATTGACAGCTACATAAAGCGCAAGACAGCAAAAAGGACCCCCTCCAACCCAGAATAAAGTCCTTTTCTAACGGTGGCGGTGTTAGCAGCACCGCCACCATTTTACATATTTATTTTATGCCAAGCGGGAAGATTTGTCAACGGCGAATTTTATTTGAAAGTGCTTGGGAAGTGGCTTTGATCACTGTTCACAAGAGCTGATTTCCGTGTGTTTGTAGAAAAAAACTGTGAAAAACGGCTTCAAACGATTATTGATTTGTAGAAAGCGTTTGTGGTAGCATATTTTCAGGGAAAGGTTCTAATCTCCGGGTAGCTGAGTTTACAAAGTATACTGAGGCCTTCTACGCATGTTCCTCCGGCCTCACTATGCTTTGTAAGGGAGGTGAATGGTTATAGGTGTCTTCATTAGTCTGCTCTGCGCTTTGGCTAATGTGGCAGTCAGCGTGCTGGGTTCGCTATATGCGTCCCGCATTGACAGCTACATAAAGCGCAAGACAGAAAAAAGGACTCACCCCAACCCGGAATAAAGTCCTTTTCCAACGTTGGCGGTGTTAGCGCACCGCCAACGTCTGATAGATTCATTCTATTCCAAGTGGCAAAATTTGTCAACGGCAAATTGATTTTTACATAACCCTCTGATAAAATGATGGTCACAGGGTAGCTGGATATGGGCGGGTGCTTCGGGAGAAAGTTAAGTGTCCGCAGTCCTGGAACACAAATTTTGACGAGACTTTAAGTTTTCTCTAGGGTGGACGTGACTGACGGAGGACACTTAGCTTTTTCACGGAGCATCCGCCCATGTCCGGCGGATGGTTTTATACATTTGCTGAGAAATATATTTAAGCTGCGGTATGCGTTGAACGGCATGGCATGTTTTGATTTTGTAGCGGCAGATTGTAACAGCATAAACCTAAGTAACGAGGAGAACGTAAATGAAATTTTGCACAACTACATTGGGCTGCAAGGTCAACCAGGTAGAAACTGAGGCTGTTGAGAGCGTGTTAATCTCAAGCGGGCATACTCTAGCAGCGGCCGGGGATGGCTGTGATGTCTGCGTTATAAATACCTGCGCAGTCACTTCTGAGAGCGTCAGAAAGTCCAGGCAGGCTGTGAGGCGCATGAGAAGGCTGGAGCCCAATGCTCTTATTGCGGTGTGCGGCTGTCTGTCGCAGCTTGAGGCTGATGAAGTCCGCGCGCTGGATGCGGATATCATTGGAGGCAGCGGTGATAGGGTCGGATTTGCCCGTGAGATAGAAAGGCGCATTTTGGAAAAGTGCGGGGAGGATGCTTATGCTGCTGATAACCCATTTGAGCGTGGGGAATTCGAAGTGCTGCCGCTGGGAGGCTCTTCGGGTCGCACGAGGGCTTTTTTGAAAATTGAAGATGGGTGTGAGAACTTCTGTGCGTATTGCATAATCCCATACGCCCGGGGCAAAGTCAGGTCACTGCCTATCGGTCAGGCGGTGGAGCAGGCGGCGGAGCTTTGTGGGCAGGGGTTTGGAGAAATAGTTATAACAGGCATCGAAATAACGTCCTATGGAAAGGACTTAGCCCCTAAACTGACAGTTATGGATGCAATAAGGGAGATAAGCAAGGTTACAGCAGGAGCGAGGCTGAGGCTGGGATCTTTGGAACCGGGGGTTCTCACAGACGGATTTTGCAAGGAACTGGCTGCTGTTTCAAACTTATGCGACCATTTTCATCTCTCTCTCCAAAGCGGATGTGATGCCACACTCAGGCGGATGGGGAGAAAGTACAGTGCCGGGGCTGTTTTAAGCTCAATTTCATTAATTAGGGATTTGTTTCCGAATTGCGGGATTACAGCGGATTTGATAGTGGGGTTCCCTGGTGAAACTCAGGGCGAATTTACCCAGACCCTTGATTTTATTAGGGCTGCGGAGTTTTCTGGTATGCATATTTTCCCTTTTTCCGAGCGTCCGGGCACAAGGGCTGCTAAGATGCCTGAGCAAGTAAAAAAGGCAGTGCGCGCCGAACGGGCACGCATTGCCAAAGAGGTCGCAAATGAAATGGCTGCTGAGTTTGCCGAAAGTCAGGTGGGCAAAAACCTCAAGGTGCTATTTGAGCGGGAAAGAGATGGGCTGTGGATAGGGCACTCAAGCAATTATATGGAAGTTGCAGCCGAAGGCACAGACCTTAAAGCCTCTGTCCGCACCGTGCGGGTTACTGGGCGGGATGGGGATATGCTTATAGGGGATGTTCTCTGATCGTATAATATGACATGCTGTTGTCACAGCACCATGTTATACTCAGTTTGAAAAACAAAAAAATCGGAGGTATTACATGACTTACTCACTACAGGCACTACTTGCAGACTGGAAAGAAACGCGAAGCATCATTTTAGGCTTTTTAGATGAGCTAAGCGACGCAGACCTAGATAAAAAGCTGCCCAGAAATGTGCTTAATACCATTAGGTTGCAGGCTTACGAACTGACGTTATTCCAAAGGGATATCGTGAACTCACTATCCACAAAAGTTGTGGATTTTGGGGAGGAATATCTGTACAAAAACCTTCCTAAACAGGCACTTGCCGAAAGAATGGCAGAGCTTGATGCCGAACTTGAAAAATCTTTAGAATGCATGGACGGCACAGAACTTATAGATTACTACGGCGAGCAAAGAAATGTGCATCAAATTATTTCAACAATGATAGGGCATGAAAACATGCACGTAGGCCAAATTATCGCATTTTGCTACGCAACCGGGATAGAAATTCCAGCCTCAATAGCAGAGCCGATGGCTCTTGAGGGTTAATATAGGCTTTCTTCTTTTCCTTCTTCCCGCAGTGATACGAAAATAGGGAACTGCAAACTGAAGTTGCCCGTTTTTTTATCACTGCTTTCTTCTTTGTATTTTACTTCAATAACCCGCCCGATAAGCTCATCCCGGGATGCCCAGAATTCGTCGCGCTGCTCGTCTGTCATGCCGGAGCCGACATTTAGGGGGTTGCCTTTGTAGTCCACCACGAAAGCCCCTAATTTACCCTGTAGCCTGCCTGAGCCAATTTCAGTTGCGATGACTCTCAAATCAACAGTATAAAACCTTTTTACTTTCAAAATACCATTGTGTCTTTTGCGGTAATATTTCTTGTCGCGGTTGAGCATGAGGCCTTCTTTATCCTCTTTAACCATTTTGTCTAAATAATAGTCAATCATGGTCTGGTCGGTGCCTGTATAGAGTATTTCGACGAGCTTTATTGCCCTTAGGTTAAAGCCTGTGGCCTTATTGCCTAGCTCCCGGAGTTCCTCTAGGCGGCCTTTGTATGTAAGATTACTCTCACCTGTGAGAAATTCGCTCTTAGGCAGTACATCGAAGATTATAAACTGCATGGGGCTCTTGTCGGCATCGTCCTGGCTCAAAAGGCCGGTGCCGATGCGGAAATTCTCGTTATCTGCCAGGCCTTCGGTGTTTTCGCGCACCAATTCACCGTCCAGCACCCAGTTGTCGGGGTCGGGGAATATCTTGCCTATATCTTCGGTAATGTGATCAAGGCCTGCAAATTCTTTCCCTTGGCGGCTTATAATCTTACCTTCGAAGAATGTCCCCCGAACGCCATTGAGCTTCTGTGACAGTGTAAACCATTCGTCTTCCTTAATCGGAGCTTTTTCTATGTTATACGATTGCTGCACTTCCCACTGGGGGATAAACTCTCTGCCCAGGGCCTTGTTTACAGACTTTATATCGCAGCCGAGTTTTGCGCTCTTGGTGATTATAGATATATAAAATTCCTGCAAATCAGGTTCGGCGCAACTGAGAAATTTCCTGATATTGGCAATTATCTCATCGCTGCCTGTGTTGTTTTCAAAAAGATACTCCATCAAATCAGAAAACGATTCGAAGCTCCTGGTGGGCAGCTTATCGGTTTCTTTAGAAACTTTCTTTGCCGAGATGCCTGTGATTAAAAAGGGGTTTAGCAGGTAATTGACGAGTTTTAGAAAATGCTCGTTGCCCTCGTTTTTCAATATAATGTCTTTTTTTGCAAGGCTAGAGCCTGTGGATGCAAGCAGCTCAAAGAGTTCCATGGCGGTTTTGTCACTTTTGTCATTTGCGTGGGTTGTAAAGCAGTTGTCCATATAAATAATCATTCCTTCTTCCAGAAATAGTTGCAGGGATATTGTACAACAAAGTTAACAGTTTGTAAAACTTTAGATGTGTTTAATTATTTGAGCGTGTGTGCGTTCGGAGCCGGCACTTAGAGGGGGATGCGCTCATCTTGCTTCGGTCAGTTCCGGCATAAAGCCGGAATTCCCTTCGCAAGCTGAGCGCACCCCCCCTCTAAGTGCCTACTGCCGTGGAGAACTGAATACGGATATTGTCTTGTGCGCTAAAATGTGATATTATCGTGCTGGAATTTGAAAGCAGGTGGTTTAAGTTATGCTATGCCCGCATTGTAACGCCGAATTTACTCAGAGGCTTAAGTTTTGCCCGAGATGTGGAGCGCCAAAGCCTGAGGAGCCCTCGGGTGCCAGTCAGGAAACTTCCCACGGAGCCTCTCACCAAACCTATCGCGAATACCGTGAAGTGCCGTTTTTTGTAAATGCTGAAAATGCGCAGCAGTATGGACCGAAGCGCACTTTTGATGATGAGAGCATAAGGCGTTTTCTAATAGGTTTTATTTTAGTTTCGATAGCTGTAGTGGGCTTTGTCGTTTTTCTGGTGGCCCGGGGCAACTAAAACTTTATAGTTTTTGCGGGGCTTGGTTTGCAAAAGATCGCAACTTATATACATGCCCAAACAATCATTTTCCAAGGCCGTTTTGTGTTTGGGAATTATTAGAAAGGACTGGCCATTATTTATGACAATCAAGGTTAACAGGCCGGAGAATATGGAGGCGCTTTACTCAAGGTGTAAAAGGGATGCCGAGGCAAATGGCATTGCTGTAACAGGGGACATGCATAAGGGTAGCGCTAAGGGTTTTGGTTTTGAGGGGAGTTATGTTGTGGATGAGAATTTCATTACCATAACCCTTGCAAAGAAGCCGCCTTTTATTTCAAAATCACGGATTGAGAAAGAAATATCAAATTACTTGCGCTGATTTCTTTTTAAGAAAAAACCGCAGACGTGCAAGCGCCCTGCGTATGGAGTTGCAGCCTTGGCTGATTTTTTCCATAGTAAGGGCGCTTGCGCATCCGCGTGTTGCGGCGCTTATAATGCGTTAAAATAGGTGTTAAAAATTTTGACTCACTTGCAGATTATTCGCGGACAAGCACTGTGCCATCGCCAGCAATTAGCCAGTTAAAACCTGGGGTAAACCTTAGTGATGTGCCAAATTCGCTCATAAACTCATCTAAAGAACTTGCTAGGATATAGAGTGCTACGAGGAAAATCTGGTCAAGGGATTCTTCCATGTTATAATCTTCGAAGACGGCGATAATGTCAGGTCTTTGGGATAACAGCAAGGGTGCTATAAACAGCAGCTCTTGGAAAATAAGCTCCTCAATAAACATAAGTTCAACTGTTGACCTGGCGTTGTTTACTGTAAATGTGCCGGGCAAATGGAATGGAGGGGCGTAGCTTGGTAGTTGAAGCACCTCCGGTGGAATGGCTATTATAAAGTGATTGCTGCGAAATTCCATTAAGAAATTTGGGTCGTTCTCTGCTGCAAACACCCCTTCTAAGCTGGCGTTCATGTTGAATGTGACCGGGGCTAGGGGGGGAGGGGCCTGCACGGCTGTAGTGATTTGGACGGTCTGCGTGTCTGGATCCCAGGTCAGCGAGTACCCTGCGCTCTCAAGCACTGGGCGCAATGGCAACATCATGCTGCCGTCGTATGTATACGCAGGCATGTCAAGTGCGAATTTTTCTTCATTTGTTGTGAAGGAGGGGCTGCCGGCAGTTATGGCAATCGCTGCGCAGCAATTGGTCACAGTAGCAGTGCCGGCTGTTTCGTCCCAGTCGACAGCGAAGCCTAGATGTTCAAAAACCCCGCGTACGGGGGCAAAAATTCTTCCATCAATAAAGACTGGGGATTGGTCTGTAAGAGGTACGGGACTGCCGTCGATGTATACCGAGATGGGTGAGGATGCGGTTGCAGCTGCGGAGATTCCGAGGATGAGCGTTAGGATAAGAGCAGATGCTGAAATAGTGGCTAAAAAGCGCTTTCTCATGAGTGTCCTCCAAAAAAATTTAAGGGCGCCGCCCTTAATTGTAAGTAGGTTTTCATAATTTGTGAACAAAAAAAGTATACACTATATACAGAAAAAAGTCAATAAAAATATGTTTGCAAAGAATATGGAGTGATTGAAAAAAGTTGCAAAAGAAAGAGGGGCGTGAATGTTTATATGCAGATGCCAGCCCGCTTTTTGCTATGCGCCTGGCTAACTCTGCGCTGGGTGCATCTACTGTGATACTTGCATATCTGTGGGCGGAATCTATGTGATATCTATGTGGCATCTACAGCACCGAAATTTGATTTTTAGCCGAAAATATGAGATAATGAGCCGGATTGCCAGATACGCAGGAGAATAAGGCTTGAAAATAAATTTGCAAGAAAAAGCTCAAGGGCTGCCGGCGCTGCCTGGAGTATATATAATGAAAGATAAGCAAGGGGCTGTTATCTATGTGGGTAAGGCTGCCCGGCTTAAAAACCGTGTCGTCAGTTATTTTTCTGGTGCACATGATGCTAAAACCCAGACTCTTGTTTCAAAAATCTCAGACTTTGATGTAATAATTGTAAACACGGAGCTTGAGGCACTGGTGCTTGAAAATTCCCTAATAAAGCGCCACATGCCCAAGTATAACATAAGGCTGCGCGATGACAAGGGTTATCCATTTATAAAGGTGGATTTGAAGAGTAGCTACCCAGTCTTGAAGATTGTGCCCAAACCGGAAAATGACGGGGCGCTGTACTTGGGGCCTTACGGAGGCAGGACGGTGACCCGTGAGGCTGTTTCAACGGTTATAAAGGCTCTTAAGCTGCCGTCCTGTGGGAAGAAATTTCCGCTGATGATTGGCAAGGAGCGGCCCTGCTTAAACTTCCATATAGGCGCATGCATAGCATATTGCCAGAGTGAGGATTTGCAGCCTGCTTATAAAGAGGCTGTCATAGAGGCGGTGGACATATTTCAAGGCAAGACCGCCGCGCTCATAGAGAAGCTGACAAATGAAATGAATGAAGCGGCGGAAAACCTCAGGTTTGAGCATGCCGCCGAGAGGCGGGATAAGCTGAGGGCCGTGCAAGCTCTGGCTCAGAAGCAGCTTGTTATAGCGGGTTCGATGGCCGATACTGATGTGGTGGGTTTCTTCCGGGGGCCTGCCAAGAGCTGCATAACTGTTCTTCACTTCATAGGCGGAGATCTTATTTCTAAGGATTTTGAACTGTTTGAAACACCTATTGAAGATGATCCTGATGCAATATCAGGCATCGTGCGCCAGTACTATGAAAGACGTGGATTTCTTCCTAAAACAATTTGCCTGCCTGTTGTAACAGAGGATTCGGAGCTTCTTGAGCAGTTATTTTCGGAGCAGGCGGGCAAGAAGGTCTATGTAATCGCGCCCCAGAGAGGGGATAAGGCAAAGCTGGTTGAAACTGCCAATGTTAACGCAAGGGAAGAATCGGAGCGGGCTTCAACTTATGAGGAAAAGACACTCAAGACCCACGAGTGGCTGGCACACGCACTAGGGCTTGAAGAGATTCCAGACCGGATCGAAGCGTATGATATCTCAAATACAGGCAAGGAAGACATAGTGGCCTCAATGACAGTGTTTGACAGGGGCAAGCCCTGCAAAAAAGACTACAGGCGCTTTAAGATAAAAACCCTTGACGGACAAAACGACGTGGGGGCTATGGCCGAGGTGGTTTCGAGGCGCATCGCCCGCTATGGCAGCGGTGATGGGAAGTTCTCAGTCCTGCCTGACCTCATGCTTATTGACGGTGGCGCAGTGCATGCAGCCGCAGCCCTGCGGGTGCTCAGTGAGGCGGGGCTGGGGGTGCCTGTGTTCGGCATGGTTAAGGACGGCAAGCACAAAACCCGTGCGCTGGTGTCCCCGGAGGGAGAGGAAATCGGAATTGTGGGAAACCCTGCGGTGTTTGCCCTCATTGGGACAATTCAGGAAGAGACCCACAGGTTTGCTGTGGAGTACCACAGAAGCCTGCGTTCAAAAAGCAGTTATAAATCAAAACTCAATGAGATTGAAGGAGTCGGGGAGAAGCGGCGCAATGATTTGCTTAAAACCTTCGGAAGCATTAAGGCCATAAAGGCAGCTTCGGTTGAAGAACTTACCAAGGTAGTGCCGAAAAATGTGGCGGTGAAGATTTTTGCGCACTTTAATGAAAATGAAGTAAAATAAGAATCGCGTTTGCGTTACGACAGGACAGGGGGGAATTAAAATGAGGGTTATCAGCGGAAGTGTCAGGGGGCGGAAACTAAAAGAGCCGGCAGGCGTCAGTGTCCGGCCGACAAGCGACATGGTTAAGGAGTCTGTTTTTAACATAATTCAGTTTGATATAGAGGGAAGAAAAGTGCTCGACATGTTTGCAGGGACGGGTCAGTTGGGGCTAGAAGCCCTGTCGCGCGGGGCGGGGAGCGCCGTGTTTGTGGACTCGAAATCCGATTCAGTCAAGCTCATTTGGGAAAATGTAAAAATATGCGGCTTTGAGGACAGGGTACAGGTTTTGTTGCGGGATGCGCTGCGTTACGCAGAAGGGGACGAGAAGTTTGACCTAATCTTCCTTGACCCGCCATATGGTGACGGAGTTTTGGAAAAAATATTAACAAAAATAACAGAAGTTGACAAACTGAATACAAATGGTATAATAATCTGCGAAATGGACGCACAAAGTGCAAGTCCCGAAGTCCTGCCGCCGTACGCCTTAATGAAAGAGTACAGGTATGGCAGGGTGAAGATAGTGCGTTATGAGCGAAACTAGTCAGGCGCGATAGCCTGAGAAAGAACTGGGCCACGCGGCCCGAGGGTAGGATCTTATGAGTATAGCAGTATATCCTGGCAGTTTTGACCCGATTACGCTGGGGCATCTGAACATAATAAGGCGCTCAGCCGCTGTTTTTGGCGAAGTTGTGGTCTGTGTTATGGTCAATTCGGAAAAAAATCCCATGTTCACTATTGAGGAGCGGGTGATGCTGATAGAGCGGACCGTTGATAGGTTTCCCAATGTCAAGGTTGAGTATTCAAAGAAGCTGCTTGTGGACTTTATGAAGGAACGTGGGGCGAAGGTAATAATCAAAGGCCTGCGTGCGGTGTCCGACTTTGACAAAGAGTTTCAGTTGGCTATGATAAACAGGAAGTTAGACGAGGGGATTGAAACAGTGTTTATGCCCTCAAGCGAGAAGTATACATATATCAGTTCGACTGTCGTTAAAGAAATGGCGAGATATGGTGCGTCCCTTGAGTCGTTTGTTCCTAAAGAAATTATAAGCGATGTTCTGGGGAAAACCCAAAATGAAGGGTGGAGGTAGGAAATGAGTAGCAGGATTCCGGAGTTATTAGAGATGCTGCACGCCATGATTACTGAGGCGTGGGGGCTTCCGCTTGGTGCGGAAAAATGCGTAATAGAGAGAGATAAGGCTCTCGACTTGTTAGATGAAATCAGGGCTCAGTTTCCCACTGAGCTTGCTGAGGCTAAGAGGCTCCTAGATGCCCGCGCCGACTTTATAGCCAATGCAAAGCGCGAGGCTGAAGCAGTGCGCAAGACTGCTGAAGAAAGCGCGAGGCGCATGATTGACGAGCAGGAAATTATAAAAGTTTCCAAAACCAAGAGCAATGAGATGCTTTCCTATGCCCAGACAACCACAACAGAGCTGCGTAAGGTGGCAAACGAGTATGTGGATGATGCCATGAAGCGCACCGAGGACGCCCTTTCCCTGGCCCTGGATGAAATTAGGCAGTCAAGGGTGAAGTTTAGGCAGGCTGCAAGGTCTGCCGATCAGGCTCCGCAACCACCGGCGGGACTTCCGCCTGAGTTGGACGTTGAGGATTAGTAAAAGATTTTAGGCGGCCCGCCTGTGTGGTGGGGAATGACCGTCGGATTGCCTCAATAGAGCAATATTACAATTATGTTACAGCCAGCGGCTCGGAATTGACCGAGCCGCTGTTTTTTGCCGTTTTTCGGAAGTGACATACAAGATATAGTGTGAGTGAAGCCTGTGTGGCACAATGAGGTTTTCCGCAAGAAATTTCTGGCGGATTTTTTCCTTTTTTTTATTGACATCGCAGTGGTGTGACATTATAATCTTCAACATAGAAGTGGGGCATGATGGGTCAAAGTGGTGGAAAGTGTCGCAAAGCTAAAAAAAGGAAAGGTGGGGAGAAAGCGTGGTCGGAACATACAATCATACGATTGATGCGAAGGGTCGCGTCTTTGTGCCTGCGCCTTTACGTAAGCTGCTAGGTGACGAGTTTTATGTGACAATCTGCGGCGAAGAGTGCCTGCAGATATACACCATGGCCAAATGGGAGCAGTACCTTGAGAAACTCAGTGCCTTAAAACAGTCAGAGCAGAAGCCTCTGCGCCCGATATTCTCAAATGCTGCCCACTGTGTGCCTGATACTCAAGGGCGGATTCAAATCCCGCAGAACCTAAGAAACCGCGGCTTTTTAGAAAAAAACGTCACAATTTTAGGAACCGGTACATTTGTGCAGATCTGGGATGCTGAGAAGTATGCGGAGATTGAGGCTGCCGAGAGCACACCTGACAAGATTTCCGAAGCTCTTGAGCAATTGGATTTCTAATGAAGCATTTACCTGTACTGCTAAAAGAGTGTATTGATGGGCTTAATATAAAGCCTGACGGCATTTATGTAGATGGGACGCTTGGGCGTGGGGGGCACTCACTTGAGATAGCTAAGCGTCTGACTACCGGAAAACTGGTGGCCATAGACCGGGATTTGCAGGCGGTTGCGGAAGCCCGTGAGGTTCTAAAGGAGCATATGAGCAAGGTAACCATTGTTCATGGCAACTTCGCGGATGTGGCTGCATTACTTTCTGAGATAGGTGTAGATAAAGCCGATGGAATGCTCTTTGACTTCGGAGTTTCATCTCCTCAACTTGATGATTCGGAGCGCGGCTTCTCTTATATGCAAGATGCTCCCCTTGACATGCGGATGGATATGAGTGGCGGTGAATCGGCAAGGGATGCAGTAAACACCTGGCCGGAAGACAGGCTCAAAAAAGTTTTTTACGAATATGGCGAGGAAAGATATTCGGCTTCAATCGCTCGTGCGATAGTGAGAAAACGTGCGGAGAGGGAAATAATTACAACGTTCGACCTAAATGAGATAATAATTTCAGCTATACCGGCCGCCGCCAGAAGAGAGGCGCAGCACCCGTCAAAGAGATGTTTTCAGGCCTTGCGGATAGCCGTGAATGATGAGCTAGGCTCAATAGCCCGAATGCTTGAAGGAGTCTGGGATAAGTTAAACAAGCAGGGGCGCATATGCGTAATAAGTTTCCACTCCCTTGAGGATAGACTGACAAAAACTGCATTTGCAAATGGAGCGAAAGGCTGCACTTGCCCGAGGGATTTTCCTATATGTGTGTGCGGCATAACCCCAAAACTCAAAATAATTACGAAAAAACCCATAACGCCAGGGCCGCAGGAACTGGAAACTAATCCGAGAGCAAGAAGTGCGAAGCTAAGGATAGCAGAGCGCACTTAGGTACATAACGACAGCGAGATACAATGAGAGAGGTGAAAGCATGGCAGAAGCAGCAAGAGTTCTTGATTACGAAGATTATGGTTATGCCCAGGCAATACCCGCAGCACCGGCTGGGCAGCGTGGCAGGCAAGCAGTGCAGCACCCTGCCCAGGGTACATATTCCAAAGAACAGGTAAGGCCGAGCCAGCGCGCAGCAGCGCAGGCACAGGCGCAGCGCACACCGGGGATATCCCTGTTTGCAATTGCCGGCTCAGTTGTAGTCTGCGCTCTGATGGTGCTTGTAGTGCTGGCGCAAATCAGCTACAACCAAAGTGCTTCGGAGGTTGCGAGGCTCAATGGGCAGTTGGTTGCACTAAATGAACAGCACCGCAGGCTGGAAATAACTTTTGAAAGAGTAATAGACATGAACGAAATTGAGCGGTACGCCAGGGATGTGCTGGGTATGACGAGACCAAGCTCCCGCCAGATTGGGGTAATTACCGCCACGGCCTCAGACAGAGGCGAGGTGCTGGCACCTCCCGACAGAGGGGAACTGCAGAGCTTCGGAGCTTTTATATCGTCACTATTGGGTCATTTCAGGTAAGTCCTAAAATAGGGCGTTGCGCAAACAAATTGTATGAATTGCGAGGTACAGCAATGGGGAAGAAGAAGAAAAAGACCGGCCGGTCATCAAGAGTAGGTTTATTTGCACGCACACTGTTTCTACTTGCGGTGTGCGGCATTGCTGCATTTGTGGTGCTCGCCGTGAGGCTTTACGATGTGCAGATAGTCAATCATAATTACTTTCATGCGCGGGCGCTCAGCACTCAGCTCAGCCAATCGACGATAACCGCATCACGCGGCACCATATTCGATGCCAGCGGAAACGTAATGGCAATAAGTGCTCCTGTAGAGAATGTATTTATAAGCCCCCTTGAGATGGCCCGCGAAAATCAGGATGTGCGGCTGATTGCAGACGGACTGAGCTCAATTTTGGGTGTTGACCGTGAAGTTATACTGCAAAGGGCTTCAAGGACTAATTCACAGTATCAAATAATTAAGACACAGGTTGAAGCTGAGCAGGCGCAGCAAGTCCGGGATTTTATCAGAGAGCACAGGCTGCGCGGGATTCATTTTGAGCCGAATTTTAGAAGGCATTTTCCGAACAATTCCCTTGCAGGGCAGATTGTAGGGTTTGTGGGCACGGAACACACAGGCCTCAACGGCCTAGAGCTGCGGTATGAGGACTATCTCACAGGAGTGAGCGGCAGAAGGGTAAGGCTCACCAGTGCCAGGGGCAATGATATGAGCTTTGTAGGGTTTGATGATTTCTTTGATGCCCAGGACGGCCATGACATAACCTTGACCATTGACCTCTCAGTTCAGTATTTTTTGGAGAAGCATCTCGTAGCGGCGATTGAACAGTACAGGGTGCGGGGCGGAGCGACAGCGATAGCCATGAATGCCCGCACAGGTGCGATTATGGCGATGGCTAGTTACCCAAACTTTGACCCGAATTACTTCACTCAAGTCAGCCAGAGGGAGCAGATGCGCCTTGATGAAATAGAAGATGAGGAAGAGTTTGCTAATGCGCTCAGAGAAGCACAGTTTAGGATGTGGCAGAATAGGGCGCTTACAGATACGTATGAGCCAGGTTCGGTATTCAAAGTGGTGTCGCTTGCGATGGCGATGGAAGAAAATTTAGCATCTTTAGATACTGTTTTTAATTGCCACGGCTCCATGAATGTTTTAGGGCGCGTTGACCGCAGCCGTAACCCTCTGCCGTTTAGGTGTATGGTGAGAACCGGGCACGGGACACTGACGTTGTGTCAGGCGATGCAGCGCTCATGCAACATAGTCACCGCAGATCTCGCTGTCCGCTTAGGAGCCCGCACGTTCTATGACTATATAGAGGCCTTTGGGCTTTTTGGACGCACAGATCTTGGGAGTTTGCAGGAGGCTCAGAGCCACTGGTGGAACGAAAACGTATTTTTTAACAGGCATAACCATTCTCAGCTTGTAGCGGCTTCAATCGGACAGACCTTCGCAATAACCCCGCTTCAAATGATTACGGCTGCAACGGCAACAATCAATGGCGGATACTTGATGCAGCCTTTCCTGGTGCACCAGATTCATGACAGTGAAGGCAATCTTATAAGGGAAAACGAGCCTGAGGTAATAAGGCAGGTAATAAGTGAGCGGACATCTGCCGATATGCGCACAATGCTTGAAAACACCGTGCTCCACGGTACCGGCAGAAATGCTCAGGTGCAGGGCTTTAGAGTGGGTGGCAAGACGGGTACATCCGAAGACGTGGTTCAGCTCGCTCTTACATATGAAGGCGCGCGCGGAGATGTAACAGTTTCGTTTGTAGGGTTTGCCCCTGTAGAGGATCCTGAAATAGTAATTTTGGTAATACTTGAAGCACCGTGCCGCGCCACAGGGCTGTCGGCGACAGGTGGTGGCATGGCGGCTCCTGTTGTGGGAAGCATGCTTGCTGATATCCTCCCTATATCGCTAGGAATCACTCCTCAGTACACGGAAGAACAACTGCAAGACCTCAGTGTATACGTACCTAGAGTTGCAGAGCGCCCCTTGTTTGAGGCGACAAATGCCTTGAGAAACCTCAGGCTTGACCACGAGGTTATAGGTAGTGGGGAGAGGGTAATTGCACAGCTTCCGCAGCCGAACGCCCGGGTTTCTTCCGGCACTACAGTGCGTTTGTTTACAGACTCGGAAGTTCCTGACCATGAGGTGACAGTGCCCAGCCTATCAGGCATGACCTTTGAGGGAGCTCGCAGGACACTGGCTAACAGGGGGTTGTTTATTAGGACAACAGGTGTCCCGCCGTCAGCCGCCAGAGCGGAAGTTTCGGTACAGGCGGTTCCTGAGGGGCAGCAGGTGGCATATGGCTCAGTTATAGAAGTCACTTTGATTGACATGGCGATTGCAGATATGCTGCACTAAATATACAAAGCAAAGAGTAAGCACGGCGGGAGAAAATCAATGAAGTTAGGACAACTGCTTGAGAAAATTGAAGTTATAGACCAAAACACTGGTGTGGACATGGAGATTCACGGGGTTTCCTTCGACACGCGCAAACTAGAAGCCGGCAGCGTTTTTGTTGCGGTTTCAGGGTTTGAGTCCGATGGGCATGACTACATCCCTTTGGCTATGGAAAAAGGGGCGGCATGTGTTATCTGTGAGAAAAAGCCGGAAGCGGATGTGCCCTACGTGCTGGTAGAGGACTCCAGAAAAGCTCTCGCCATTTTATCTAGTGCATGGTTTGGCTATCCGGCAGAAAAGCTAATACTTGTCGGTGTCACAGGCACAAATGGCAAGACTACTGTTACAACTTTGCTAAAGTCAGTAATTGAGCAGTGTACAGGTTGCAAGGCAGGCCTGATGGGCACGAGCCTTAACATGATTGGGGAGGAAGAGATTCCGTCGAACCTGACGACTCCGGAATCTTATGATATTCAAGAGCTTCTTCAGAAAATGGTAGAAGCGGGCTGCAAATATGCCGTTATGGAGGTTTCCTCACACGCCCTTTCCCTAAGCCGTGTGCATGGCATGGAATACGAGGTGGGTGTGTTCACAAACCTCACCCCCGAGCATCTGGATTTTCACGGCAGCATGGAAAATTATGCCGAAGCGAAGGCTCAGCTTTTTGGGATTAGCAAAAATTCTGCAATTAACATTGATGACGAGTATGCGGATATAATGATAGAAAAGGCAAAAGGGCCTGTACTGAGCTATGCAGTAAATAACGACAGTGCGAATCTCGTAGGTAAAGATGTCAAGCTGTATGCAGGCAAAGTGGCGTTTTGCGCCCTGACAATCGGGCATTTAGTGAGAGTTGAACTGCATATCCCGGGGATGTTCTCAGTCTATAACGCCCTCGCTGTCATGGCGGCGGCACACCTTCTGGGCTTAAACCCTGAACAGGTGACGCAGGCGCTCAGTGACTGTAGCGGTGTGAAAGGCAGGGCGGAGGTCGTGCCTGTAGACGGGGACTTCACGGTGCTCATAGACTATGCCCACACCCCTGATGCCCTTGAGAAGATAGTGACAACTGTAAAGGGTTCGGCGACAGGCAGGGTGGTGACGCTATTCGGCTGTGGCGGTGACAGGGATAACAAAAAAAGACCTCTGATGGGAGGTATCGCGGCGGAATATTCAGACTTTGTGATTGTTACATCTGATAACCCCCGGACAGAGGACCCGGCAGAGATTATAAAAGAGATTCTTGCGGGGATGAAAAATACAAAGACTCCCTACAAAGTAATAGAGAACAGGCGTGAAGCTATACATTGGGCCGTTGAAAATGCACAGGCTGGAGATGTCATAATTCTCGCAGGCAAAGGTCACGAGACATACCAGATTCTCGGCAAAGAAAAAATTCACTTTGACGAACGGGAAGTGGTGGCAGAGTGCCTGAAAAAATAACTCCGGCGGGAAGTTAGAAGTTAGGGGAAAAGCCAATGGCTTTGCAAATAGTATTAGCGTTTTTAATTTCATTTTTAGTTACAATGCTTTTGGGAAGATTCCTCGTGCCCGCCTTAAAGCGGCTCAAAGCGGGTCAGACCATACGCGAAGATGGCCCGACTTGGCACAGCAACAAGCAGGGTACTCCCATAATGGGCGGGCTGATGTTTATTGTCGGAATAACCGCCGCATGCCTCACCGCCGGGATTGTAGCTATAAGAAACGGTGACCTCAGCCACTTGTTTATTTTGGCTTTTGCCCTAGTATTTTCTGCAATAGGATTTTTTGACGACTATGAAAAGCTCAGAAAGAAGCAAAACCTAGGGCTTAGGGCTTGGCATAAACTTCTTCTACAGGTAGTTGCCGCTTTGGGGTTCGTGCTTTTAATGAGGCAGGCAGGAAACCTTACACCTGAACTCTATGTGCCCTTTGTAAATGTGTTTATTGACATTCCGGCTCCGGTCTATTATGTTTTCGTGACATTTGTAGCTGTGGGGACTGTCAATTCCGTAAACATAACAGATGGTGTAGACGGGCTTGCAACAGGGGTCACGATTCCTGTGGCGGTATGGTTTGTTGTAGTGGCAGTTCTTTTGAGCTTTCAGGCTCTCGGGATTTTTGCAGCTGCACTGCTGGGGGGGCTTATCGCATTCTTGTTTTATAATTTCCACCCCGCCAAAGTTTTTATGGGCGACACAGGTTCGCTGTTTCTAGGAGGCGTTGTGTGTGCGATGGCATTTGTTGCAGATATGCCTCTTGTGCTGATACCCCTTGGGATTGTCTATTTTGTGGAAACCCTCTCAGATATAATTCAGGTGGTATATTTTAAGATTACTAAGGGCAAACGCGTGTTCAAAATGGCACCGATTCACCATCACTTTGAAATGCTTGGGTGGAGTGAATATAAGCTATTTACAGTATTTACAGCGGTTTCGGCAGTGTTTGCGGTAATTTCATTTTTGGGAATAATGGGCAAGCTGACAGCGTAAAGCCGAAACATCAGTTAGCAGCCTAATTGGAGAAAGTTATAGTATGGACAGATTTAGATTTAACAATCAAATAGAGCACTTTGGGGATATAAGCGCTGGTACAAAAGCGGAAGGTATGCCCAATTGGACGGAGCGGAAACTTGAAAAAGAATATGTAGAGCCTATTTCAAGCGGCCCTGGAGTTGACAAGCCGTTTCTACTGATAACTTTGCTGCTGCTGGCCATAGGTCTTATAATGGTGCTTTCTGCAAGTTTTGTTTCTGCCACATACATGACAGGTGAGCCTTTGAGGCTATTTAGAGATCAGTCGATTTTTGCATTGAGCGGAGTGCTGCTCATGGTGGGTATTTCCCGTTTTAGCGTGAGATTTATGAGCAGATGGATCATGCTTTTGCTCGTAGTTTCAATAGGTCTCCTGGTGGCTGTAGAGCTTTTCGGAACCAGGGTAAACGGAGCTACAAGATGGCTTGCCTTAGGCGGTGCAGACGGATTTCGCTTTCAGCCCTCAGAAATCGTCAAGGTCGCTGTAATATTGGCATTTGCTCAAATGGCTGTACGGTTCGGAAAAGCAAGGATGAAGACAATCAAGTACGGTGTGCTGCCCTTCGTCGCCATAACTGCGTTAATAGTTATACTTCTGGAGCGCCAGCCGCACATGTCGGCGGTTATCATAATAGGCCTTACTGCGGTAATAATGATGTTTGCCGGCGGTACGAGATTGAGATACTTCTTAATCCCTGCTGCTGCTTTGGCTTTGGTGCTTGCGGTTTTGTTTGTGCCCGGACTGCTGCCGGGGAGCGGCGGTGGAGAGGGCGCGGAAGGTGCAGAAGGTACGGCAGCATCATCCATCGACTTTAGCAGCATGGGGCACTGGGGCAGGCGCATTGAAAACTGGCTTGACCCTGACGCTGACCCGCTCGGCGGCGGATTTCAGACTCGCCAGTCACTAAATGCTGTAGGTTCCGGGGGGGTTTTAGGCCAAGGCCTAGGCCAGAGCAGGCAGAAATACATGTACCTGCCCGAAGAGCATAATGACTTTATTTTCGCTGTTATAGCAGAAGAGCTGGGCTTTGTCGGAGCCATGCTTATACTGAGCCTGTTCGCCTTGCTAATTATCAGAGGTTACTGGCTTGCAATGCACGCAAAAGATAGATTCAGTTCGCTCATTGTAATAGGGATAACCAGTTTGCTTGCCATACAGGTGTTCTTTAATGTGGCGGTTGTGACAGGGCTTATACCTGCCACGGGAATACCGTTGCCGCTATTTAGCTACGGCGGCACTGCGCTGTGGGTTCAGCTTGCTCAAATGGGCATTGTTTTAGCTATTTCGCGGGAAATACCTGTAGCGGTGCCTAAAGAACGTGGCGGACAGGAGCGGAAGGCATGAATTTCCTGATTGCCTGTGGAGGCACGGCGGGGCATATTAACCCTGCATTAGCGGTAGCTCAAGAACTCAAGGGGAGAATCCCCCAGTGCAGGGTGCTTTTTGTGGGTGCAGGAAAAGAGCTTGAAAAACGCCTAATACCTGCGTCGGGTTTTCATCTTGTGAATATCAAAATGAGCGGGCTCCGGCGCAGCATTTCCCCGAGAAATCTGCTCTATAATGCCAAAACAGTTAGAAACCTTACAACAGCGGGGATTAAGGCAGAGAATCTCATTAAAAGGTTTGCCCCTGATGCTGTTATTGGGACAGGGGGGTATATATGTTATCCTGTGCTCAAGAAGGCAGCTTCGTTGAAAATTCCAACAGTTATTCATGGCTCAGATGCTGTTGCGGGCTTGACGACCAAGATGGTCAGCGGGGTTGTGGACAGGGTTTTGGTTTCGTTTCCCGGCCTTGAAAAAGATTACAGGGTTCCGGAAAAGGTAGTTTTCACAGGTACCCCTATAAGGGCAGGTTTTAATATAGAGGCAGAGCAGGCGGCCAAAGCCGCTTCGGGAGCCGGTACTCCCCTCGTAGTTTCCTTCTGGGGTTCACTGGGTGCCGAGCGGATGAATACCGCAATGGCACAGGTAGTTAAGCTAAATACCGAAAACCGGCAGTTTGCCCATATACACGCCACGGGGAAAAACAGCCTAGAGTCAATGCAAGGCAAGCTCAAGCGCCTCGGCGTAGATGCGCTTTCACCGGATATAAGCATCAGGGAATACATAAATGACATGCAAGCCGTCATGGCAGAAGCGGATTTAGTTGTGTGCAGGGCCGGGGCATCTACGATTGCCGAGCTGACAGCTATGGGAAAGCCGGCCATTTTAGTTCCGTCGCCATATGTGACAAACAATCATCAGCAGGCCAATGCACAACAGCTTGAGAAAATCGGCGGGGCCGTGGTGATTCTTGAAAAAGACTGTACAGGCGGGAAGCTGTATGAAGAAATTACGAAACTTCTAAAAGACAAAGACAGGCTAAAGAGGATGTCACTGGCTCAAAGGTCGTTGGCAGTCCCTAACGCAGCAGGGAAGATTGTGGATATAGTGCTGGAGCTATGTAGAAATAGACTAACATCAGAGAGAAAACAATAAAGGGGGGAGCGCAAGCATGGAACCGAGGAAGCAGAGAAGAATTAGTAAGAGTGCAACAGTATACATTCCTATTGGCGCTCTCGTAATCATTGTAATTACCATACTTGGCATCAGCAGTTTCCTGCGGGTTATGGAAATTAGGGTGCAGGGGGCATATAGGCATTCAGCATCGGAAATTGTTGCGGTGTCAGGTATAACCCCCGGGGATAACCTTCTATTTATGGATATGGAGGCGGTTGAAAGGGCGATTATAGCCGCCATGCCGTTTATCAGGGATGTGACGGCGGTAAGGGTGCCGCCATATGCCGTGCTGATTGAAGTCAGGGAAAGCGTGCCCTTTGCGATTGTCGAAACAAGGATTGACGTTTTGGTCCTCGACTCGGCCGGCAGGATTCTTGAAATTACAGATGAAGTGCCTCCGGGGCTTATTGAGGTCAGGGGAGTCAGTGCCGTCGAAGGTGAAGAAGGCGGACAAATAAGGCCAATTAGCGGCGGTGAGCCGAATGTGGAAGCTATGAGGGAAGTTTTGTTGGCGATTGAGCGTCAAGGATTTGAAGACGATGTTTCCTTTATTGACGTAACGAATATTTCCCGCATTACCATGGGGTACCAGGATAGGTTTACGGTATCTTTAGGTGGGGCGACACAGCTTAACCGGAAACTTGAAAGGCTGCCGAGTGCTGTGATATGGATTAACGGAGAAAGGGGAGAGGATGTAAGAGGTAATATCGACGTATCTGACCCCAATATTGCCGCCACATTCAATCCAACTTTCTAATTACCTAGCCAAAAACTGGAATGAATTGGAAAAAATGTCGTAAAAGTCTTGACCTGAGAGCATTTTGACGATACAATGTCATGTGATATGCGGAGTCATAGATTAATTCTATTTATTACGGAGGGATTTGTACATGTCGTTTTCAATGGAAAGCGGTCCGGACAATGTTGTCATTATTAAGGTTGCCGGAATAGGGGGCGCAGGCAATAATGTCGTCAATAGGATGGTCTCCGCAGGAACCCAAGGTGTGGAGTTTATTGCAATTAATACGGACAAACCGGCACTTGCAGTATCTAGTGCGGACAACAAGGTTCAAATCGGTGAGAAGCTGACTGCGGGCCAAGGGGCCGGAGCTAATCCGGAAATTGGCAAGAAGGCAGCAGAAGAAAGCCGTAACAACATTGCCAAGGCCATCGAGAGCACGGATATGGTATTTATTGCCAGCGGTATGGGCGGCGGCACAGGCACAGGCGCCTCGCCTGTTGTTGCAGACATTGCCCGTGAGGCAGGTGCGCTTACTGTGGGTGTTGTGACCAAGCCCTTTAGCTTTGAAGGGCAAAAGAGGATGGTACAGGCTGAAGAGGGGATAACTAGCCTGCTGAGCAAGGTTGACTCGCTGCTGGTAATTCCAAATGACCGCCTAAAGAATGTTTCAGAGCAAAAGCTCACTCTGTCCAATGCTTTTGAGATAGCTGACAGTGTGCTTCAACAGGCCGTTGTTAGTATTTCTGAACTAATTAAAAACACCGGGTTTATTAATTTGGACTTTGCCGATGTTACATCTATAATGAAGGATGCCGGATATGCCCACATGGGTGTAGGCCATGCAGCAGGGAAAGGCAAGGCAGAGGAAGCCGCCAGGGCAGCTGTAACGAGCCCTCTGATGGAGACCTCCATTGATGGGGCCCGAGGTGTGCTAATCAACATTACAGGCTCTTTGGATATGGGTCTTGAGGAAGTTGAACATGCGGCAAGTTTAGTTCAAGAGGCAGCTCATCCTGATGCCAACATAATCTTCGGCGCATCATTTGATGAGGACATGGAAGATGAGATTAGAGTTGTAGTAATTGCCACCAGGTTTGAAGACAGCAACAAAGTGACGAGGGTGTCCGAGAAGAAGCCTGATTTATTCTCTGCCGACAGGGCTATAAGAACCGAGGTTAAAGAAGAAGTGAAAGAGGAAGAGGTAGTTGCTCCTCCGCCTCCGCCACCGGAGGAAGACCCATTTGACACTATTTTCAAGATATTTAACACGAAATAGATAATTGAGCTTCGAGGCGGCGTGGGGTCAAAAACCCTCGCCGCCTTTACTTGTGAGCATCAGTTGTCTGCGCCCAAGATTACCGAAAGGAACATCGAATAAAATGAGTGAATATTTAAGCCCCAATTTGGGGATCGAACTTAGAAAGGTTTCGGCACTAGGGCTTGCCCATGTGGGAGATGCGGTGTTTGAACTTATGGTGAGAACATGGCTTTGCTGTAGCGGTGTATCCACCGCCAAGGCGCTCCACGGCGGCGCAGTGACTTTTGCCTCTGCCAAAGCCCAGGCCAGCGCTTTTCAGAAAATTAAGCCACATTTGACTGAGCAGGAGCTTGATGTATACAAGCGCGGGCGCAATGCCCAGGTCAACAATGTCCCGCGCAATGCCTCCCATAACGATTACCATGCAGCCACAGGCTTTGAAACGCTTTTTGGGCATCTATACCTCAGCGGCAGAATTGAGCGGCTGGATGAGTTATTTGAGCTTGTTATAGCAGACTCGGAAAAGCAAGACGACGAATGAGGGAGGAATGTTCATAAATGCCCCTTGATGCGATATGCCTCGCCGCAGTGCGGGAGGAACTGTCCGGACAGATTTCCGGGCTAAAAATTGATAAAGTGCAACAGCCTGAGCGCGAGGTAATTGTTTTATCCTTAAGAGGGCGCAACGAGTCGCACCGCCTGCTGATCTCTGTGGGTGCACATGATATGCGTGTACACCTTACTAAGCATGGTTTTGAAAACCCTGCTTCGCCTCCTATGTTCTGTATGCTTATGCGCAAACATTTAGTAGGGGGGAGGATAATCTCTATAACACAGCCCCCTGCCGAGAGGGTTTTGGAATTTCTCATAGAAGCTCCGGATGCCCTGGGTGTAACTTCTGTCAAGCGGCTTGTGGTTGAGCTTATAGCCAAGTCAACCAACCTTGTCTTAGTTGATTCAGAGGGTATTGTCACCGACTGCCTTAGAAGGGTGGGAGGGGACTTTTCGGAGAAGCGCTCCGTTATGCCCGGACTAATGTACCGCAGCCCGCCTGCGCAAGATGGAAAGGTTGACCCCTTTGCTGCAACTGAGGAGATATGGCGGGAAAGGTATGAGATGCAGTGCGGAGAAAAGACCGCTGAGAAATGGCTCATATCCACATTTTCGGCTCTTTCCCCGCTCATTTGCCGCGAAATAGCCTGGAGGGCATACGGTGACTGTGATGCGAGGCCGGAGAGCGTGGGGGATGGCGGCGAAGCGCTCAAGCGGGAATTTTTTAACTTAATGGAAAAGTCCAAGGGTGGCGTATTTGAGCCCTGGGGCATTATTAATGAAGACGGTTCACCGCGGGATTTTTCATATACTCAGATTATGCAGTATGAGAGTGCCCTAGAAATGCGCAGGGCGGAGAGTTTTTCTCAAATGCTCGAATCGCATTACACCAAAACCGCACAGCTTAACAGGCTCAGACAGAGATTTTCCGCGACTCAGAAGACTGTCAAGAGTGCCCGTGAGAGGATACTGCGCAAACTTGCGGCCCAACAGTCAGATTTGGAAAAGACTGCTCAGCGGGACATTATGCGCGAATGCGGGGATCTTATAACAGCTAATCTCTACCAGATGGAAAAAGGTGAGAGCATTCTGGTAGCTCAAGACTACTTTGCCCCTGAGGGCGGTGTGCGCGAGATTGCCCTAGATCCGCTAAAATCACCCCAGCAAAATGCGGCTAAGTATTATAAGGATTACAATAAAGCCAAGACTGCTGAGAAGTATCTCACGGAGCAAATCCGGGTTGGGCAGGTTGAGGCTGAGTATTTGGAGAGTGTGCTTGAGGCCATTTCGATGGCCGAAGGTGAGCGCGACATGGAAGAGATAAGGCGAGAGCTCGCCTCATCTGGATATGTAAGGGAAAAGAAGGTAAAGGGTGGGAAGGTGAAGTCCCCGCCTGCGGCTGAGCCGATGCGCTTTATCTCGTCAACCGGGATGCAGATTCTGGCAGGCAAAAATAATGTTCAAAATGATCAGCTAACCCTCAAGTCGGCACTGAAATCAGATGTCTGGCTGCACACCCAGAAAATCCACGGTTCACATGTCATTATTTCGTGTGGCGGTGCAGAACCTGATGAGAGGACACTCTTTGAAGCTGCGGCCATTGCGGCCTATTATTCCGCAGCGCGCCAGAGCGGCAAGGTACCTGTGGACTACACGCAAGTGCGTAATGTAAAAAAAGCCTCAGGCGGAAGGCCTGGTATGGTGATTTACGTGGGAAATAAAACTGTAATGGCAGTTCCTGATGAGAAACTTGTTGAAAGCCTTAGGGTGTGATATTATTGACTGAGCCTATTATAAAGAACTACTGCGAAGGAGCGTGGGTTTATGGGAGAAAAAACAATGAGTGTCGACAGGCTGGAGAATATCATAAGCGTGTTTGGCTCATTTGACGAAAATCTTAGACTAATTGAAAATGAACTGGGCGTGACTATTACAGACAGAAATTCTGAGCTTAATATCTCAGGGTCTGAGGAGAATATATTTTATGCCGAGCGTGCAATTACCGGCCTGCTGGCACTGGCATCTAAGGGCGAAGCTATCGACTCACGCAATGTTAAGTATGTAATAGGCCTTGTAAAGGATGGGCAGGAGTCCAAAATCGGTGAAATTTCGCGAGATATTGTCTGCATTTCTGCCAAGGGCAAGCCCATCAAGGCCAAGACTTTAGGGCAGAAGAAATATATTGATTCAATAATGAGCAACACCGTGACTCTGGCAATCGGCCCTGCGGGTACAGGCAAGACTTATCTTGCGGTGGCCGCCGCTGTAGCGGCTTTTAGAAGCAAGTCTATAAACAGGATTATCCTAACCCGCCCGGCTGTTGAAGCAGGGGAGAGGCTGGGTTTTTTGCCGGGGGATTTACAAAGCAAGGTAGACCCTTATTTACGGCCTCTTTACGACGCTCTATTCGAGCTTTTAGGGGCGGAAACTTATAATAAATATTTTGAGCGCGGCAATATCGAAGTTGCTCCGCTTGCCTACATGAGAGGCCGGACCTTGGATGATTCATTTATAATCCTTGATGAGGCTCAAAACACGTCCCGGGAGCAGATGAAAATGTTCCTTACCCGCCTGGGGTTTGGCTCAAAAATTGTTATAACAGGGGATATCACGCAGATAGACCTGCCGCCGGATAAAACCAGCGGGCTGCGCGATGCCATGCGCATTCTTGAGGGGGTAGACGATATTGCAATCTGCAACCTCTCGGCCAAAGACGTTGTGCGTCACGAACTGGTGTCCAGAATCATTGAGGCCTATGACAAACGGGACAAGCGCCCTAAAAAAGCATAGGCACGGCAGCCGGAGGAACGACTTGATAAAACACAAAATCACCGCTAGGCACAGCGGCATCTGTCCGGCGGACAGGCTGCCCATAGCGCTTATAAAACAGGCGGTAACAGCAGCTCTAAACTTTGAAGGGGTGGACATGCCCTGCGAAGTAAGCGTGCTCATCACCGACAGCAATAGCATTCAGGCGATAAATAACGAGTACCGCGGCATAGACAAGCCTACCGATGTCCTGTCTTTTCCGATGTTTGAGTTCTTACCGCCGGGCTGGGCTGACCCCGGTCCAGGTGCCCTAGATCCTGAAACGGGGCTGGTGCCGTTAGGGGAGATTGTCCTGTCTGCTGAGAAGGTGAAGGAGCAGGCTGAGGAGTTTAGTCAGCCGGTAAGCTGCGAGGCATGTTATCTCACAGTGCATTCCGTGCTGCACTTGTTAGGCTACGATCATTTGGATGAAGCGGAGCAAAAAAAAGAAATGCGCAGGCGGGAGAAGCTAATTATGGATATGATTGGGGATGCGATATGAACGAGGGAACTATTAACAAAACAGCTATGATTTCCATTGTGGGCAGGCCTAATGTGGGCAAGTCCACTTTGACGAATGTACTGACGGGTGACAAGGTTGCGATTGTGACACCTAAACCTCAGACCACCCGCAACAGGATTTACGGGGTATTTACCCATGGGCAGACCCAGATGGTGCTTATGGACACTCCCGGTTTTCACAAGGCGAAAACTAGGCTGGGGGACTACATGGTAGGTGTCGTCAAGGAGAGCGTTGCAGATGTGGATGCTGTGGCTTTGATGGTGGAGCCCATAGATAATATTGGCACCCAGGAAGAGATGCTGATTGAGCATATTTCCAAATCAGACGTGCCTGCCATTTTAGTTATAAACAAAATTGACACCATAAATGTTGATTTGACACTTCCTATAATAGAGAAGTACTCACAAAGGCTAAGTTTCGAGGCGATTGTGCCGATTTCGGCTAGGAAGGGAAACGGCATAAATGAACTTCTGGAGGTGCTTTGCAAATATGCCAAGGAGGGGCCGCAGCTATTCCCCGACGGCATGACCACAGATCAGCCTGAGAAGCAGATAATTGCCGAAATTATCCGTGAAAAGCTCCTTATTTGCATGGATAGGGAAATACCCCATGGCACCGCAGTAGAGATAACTAAGTTCACGGAGCGCGAGGGTGAGGACATTATAGATGTTGATGCCACGATTTGCTGCGAGAAGCAGAGCCACAAGGGCATGATAATAGGCAGAAACGGCGCTATGCTAAAGCGCATAGGCCAGATGGCCCGTGAGGATATTGAGCGGTTTATGGGTGTTAAGGTTTTTCTTCAGACCTGGGTGAAGGTGAAGGAGAACTGGCGGGACAGCCAGATGCTGATGAGGAACTTCGGTTACACAAAATAATGTATATTAACACCACGGGGCTAGTGCTGCGGGAAACGGCATATAAGGAATCAAGCAAAATACTGACGGTGCTTACATCAAATCATGGCAAGCTCACTGTGTCGGCTCACGGTGCGCTGCGTAAAAACAGCAAAATAGCTGCCGTAACTCAGCTTCTGGCCTTCTCAGAAATGACCCTGCTAAACAAAAAAGATAGATGGACACTCACTGAGGCGAGAAGTGTTGAGCAGTTTATAGGATTGCGCTCAGACCTTGAGTTTTTAGCTCTGGGGGCATACTTTGCCGAGCTTGTGGAGGCTGTGGCCGATGAGGACAGCCCGAGTCAGGAGCTGTTGCCACTGTGCCTCAATGCCCTGTTTGCTCTAAGTGAAGGGTTAAAAACTCCGGAATATATTAAGCCTGCCTTTGAACTCCGGCTGATGGCCTCAACAGGCTTTATGCCGCATATTGGATGCTGTAATATCTGCGGTGCTGAGAACCCGCCCCGTTCATATCTTGATTTGGCAGGGGGCACTATCAGTTGCAGCAAGTGCAATGCTTCTTCCGGTGCAGCCTTGAGCATCAGTGCGCTGCAAGCCGCTAGGTATATTATAAGCTGTGATTCCAAAAAGCTGTTTTCGTTCACTTTGGGAAATGAGGCGAGAAGAGAGCTGAATTTGGCTGCTGAGGGCTTTTTGCTGGCTCATTTGGACAGGCGGTTTAGGACATTAGATTACTTAAAAGGAATACGCATATGACGCTTTATGAAAAATCATTAAAGATTTTGGAGATGCCGGCTATTTTGGAAATGCTGGCAGGGGAGGCAGTAAGCGGCATCGCCAAAGAGGCGGCTTTAGAGCTTAAACCTTCGGCCGAACTGGACATGGTTAAATCACTGCTTTCGGAAACGGGTGCGGCAAAGCACATGATGACGCTCAGGGGCTCGCCGCCGTTTTCAGGTGTAAAAGATGTGCGGGGGTCGCTGCGCAGAGCGGACATGGGCGGTATGCTCAACACCCGCGAACTATTGGATATTGCAGCGGTTTTGCGGGCTTCCCAGGCTTGTATATCTTACTCGTCAAACGAAAAGGATGGGGAGAAAACGGCTATTGACTATCTGTTTTCGGCTCTCAGTTCCAACAAGTTTTTAGAAAACAAAATATCCACAGCTATTGTTGGAGAGGATGAAATATCCGACAATGCCAGCCGCGAACTGGCAGATATAAGGCGGCACACCAGGCTGGCGGGCGAGAAAATCCGCCAGACCCTCAATAAAATTATAACCTCCCCCACTTATTCAAAAGCACTCCAAGAGCCGATTATAACAATGAAAAACGGCAGATTTGTCGTGCCTGTAAAGTCTGATCAAAAAAGCGCAGTGCCGGGGCTGGTGCATGATATTTCTGCCTCAGGCGCTACCCAGTTTATAGAGCCTATGGCAGTGGTTCAAATAAACAATGAACTCAGGGAACTAGCCGCTAGGGAGAAACAGGAAATTGACCGCATACTCAGTGAGCTGTCGGCAGATGTGGCGGCGGATTCAGAGGACATTGGCAGCAACTTTGAAGTGCTGGCCGCGCTAGACCTCATTTTTGCAAAGGCCAAGCTGTCATACAAGCTAAATGCAACTGAGCCTGAAATTTCCGAAGAGATGAGGCTTAAACTAAATCATGCAAGACACCCGCTGCTTCCAAAAAACAATGTGGTGCCGATAGATGTCTGGCTGGGCGGTGAGTTTGACACCCTTGTGATAACCGGACCTAACACAGGCGGAAAGACTGTCACAATGAAAACTATGGGGCTTCTTTGCGCCATGGCTCAGTGCGGCCTGCACATTCCTTGCAGGGATGGTAGTATAGTGCCTGTTTTCAAAAACATTTTGGCGGACATAGGGGATGAGCAGTCGATTGAGCAGTCACTTTCAACATTTTCCTCACACATGAAGAACATCGTGGGTATTTTGGAAGAATGTGAACATGATTCTCTGCTACTGTTTGATGAGCTTGGAGCAGGCACGGACCCCGTTGAGGGGGCGGCTCTGGCGATCTCCATAATAGAACATGCCCGCAACAGAGGTTCCTTAATCGGGGCCACCACCCACTATGCGGAACTCAAGACCTATGCTCTAAACTCAAGAGGCGTAGCCAACGCCTCCTGTGAATTTGATGTAGAAACCCTAAGGCCCACATATAGGCTTATAATCGGTATCCCCGGCAAGTCCAATGCCTTTGCCATTTCCAAAAGGCTAGGGCTGCCTGAGGGGGTAATTGAGGACGCCAAGAGCAGGGTTAACACGGAGAATGCCGCCTTTGAAGATGCCATTGCAAATCTTGAGGATACAAGAGTTAACCTAGAGGCGCAGAGAGATGAGGCAAAGAGGCTCCTGCGGGATGCCGAGGAGGACCGCAAGCAGGCCGAGGTTTATAAGAGCAAGTTAAACCAGGAGAGGGAGAGAGCTTCAGAGATTGCGCGACGTGAGGCGGCTCAGATTCTGGAAGGGGCCAGAGCCGAGGCGGAGCAGGTAATGAGTGAACTCCAGGCTATGCGGCGCAAGGCCGCAAGTGATGCAAATGCCCAGAGGCTCAATGATGCAAAGTCTGATATTTTCAGGCGGCTCAACGATGCTGAGCAAGGCTTGCGCGCAGGGGATATACCTGATGAGGACTCAACGCCGCTGCCCAGGGAGCTTGTGCCGGGTGACAAGGTCAGGCTCAAGAGCATTGGGACCCTGGCCGATGTTATTTCGGTGAGCGAGGATGGGGTGCTCTCGCTACAAGCGGGGATTATGAAAGTTACAGCCCACAAAAATGATGTGACACTTGTAACTGAGGAGCCTGCCGCCAAGAAGAAGCAGCTTTTGCAGTCGGAAACAAAGCTGCGGGAGATGATAGGCAAGCCGGAGGTAGATTTGCGCGGAATGCTTACTGATGAAGCAATCCCCACAATGGAGAGATTTCTCGACAGTGCCCGCATGGCCAAGCTCACAACTGTCACGGTAATACATGGGAAAGGCACAGGTGCTCTGCGTAAGGCCGTTCACCAGAGTCTTAAGAAAGAGAAGGGGATTAAGTCCTTTAGGCTTGGGCGGTACGGCGAGGGAGAGGATGGCGTTACAATTGTGGAGTTCAAGTAGCCTCACTTTTTGAGCATTATTACCTGTTGACCTTTGTGTAATGTTTTGGTAAAGTATTGTTATTAATATTGCATATACTGCTTAGGAGGAGAATATGTACGAAAAGAAAGCGACAATTATGAAGCAGGTTGGCCTGCATGCGCGGCCGGCTACATTCTTGATTCAGAAGGCTAATGAATTTAAGAGCAGCATCTGGATTGAAAAAGATGAGCGCCGGGTCAACGCCAAGAGCCTGCTTGGAGTTTTGTCTCTAGGAGTGGCTCAAGGCGCGACAATCAACATAATCGCCGATGGCACGGACGAGGTACATGCTGTGGATACCTTGGTAGATTTAATCAACTCTGACTTTGAAGAATAAAATCCGGGAAGAATGACATCCGAATACGGCAAAGCCCCGATGTGAAGCTACGTTTACATCGGGGCTTTTTACATGGTGATATGGTGATAACAAAAACCTGACGGGGGAGAGTTTCCCAAGTCAGGTTTTTTATGAACTTCGCTTTGGTTACTGGGCTGCGTCTTGATAGACTGAAACGCATTTGCGGTCGCGTCCCATTGGCTCGTACTTTACTTTGCCGTCTATTAGTGCAAACAGTGTATAATCACTGCCGCAGCCGACGTTTGTGCCGGGGTGGATTTTTGTGCCGCGTTGGCGGACTAATATGTTGCCTGCCAGGACGAATTGACCATCAGCGCGCTTGGGGCCAAGGCGCTTGGACTTACTATCGCGGCCGTTCTTTGTAGAACCAACACCTTTTTTATGTGCCATGTTGTTACCTTCCTATCTGCTAGACGATCTTTTCGATCTGGATTTTTGTGTACGGCTGTCTGTGGCCTTGCTTTCTGCGGTAGCCTTTTTTAGGCTTCATCTTGTAGACGATGATTTTCTTGGCTTTGCCGCTTTTAATTACGGTTGCGTTAACTTTAACGCCTCTTAGGTATGGTGCGCCAATCTCTACCTTATCATCGCTGAAAACAGCCAGCACTTTGTCAAATGTTATGGTGTCTTGTGCCTCGGCGTCGAGTTTTTCGATGAAGAGCTCATCGCCTTCCTTGACCCTGTACTGCTTACCGCCTGTTTCGATAATAGCTTGCATAAACTTTGTTTCACCTCATTTTGTTTGAGTCTCGCTGTCATAGGTGGAAGGGCGAAGCCCATCGCTTATAGTTACCCATTCAAAGCGGCCTAAATAATTTACCATTTTAAGTTGGGGTTTGTCAAGTTATTTTTTAACAATCTCCACTGTGTCGCGGGCAATGACAAGCTCTTCGTCGGTGGGGATGCAGAGCACTTTGGCAATTGATTTCTCGCCTGTGATGTCTACAAACTCACCAAGGCCGCGAAATTCGTTTTTAGGCACATTGAGGGTGATGCCTATGCCGTTTAGGTTGTCAATTATGCCTTTGCGGGCATATGGGGAGTTCTCGCCGACACCTGCGGTGAATATAATCGCATCAACGCCGCCCATGGAAACTATGTATGAGCCGATGAACTTAGCTACTTGGTAGCAGAAAATATCCAGGGCCAGTTTGCACTGCTCGTTTGAAGGGGCATTTTCCATTCTTCTTCCGTTTTCAATGTCGTAGCCTGCGGCAGTTTCCACATCGCGGAAGTCTGAGGAGAGGCAGGATACGCCGAGGACGCCGGATTTTTTGTTGAGAATGTCCATTGTTTCCTTTACGCTCAGGCCACCTTCAATGGAGGAGATGATATCAACGAGTGCGGGGTCGATGCTGCCGCTGCGGGTGCCCATGGGGATGCCTTCAAGAGGTGTGACGCCCATTGTAGTGTCGATGCTCTTGCCGTCCTTGATGGCTGCAAGAGATGCGCCGTTGCCGAGGTGGCAGGAAATAATCTTAGTGCCCTGTGCTTTTCCGCCGAGATAATCAATGGCGAGCTTGGAAACGTAACGGTGTGATGTGCCGTGGAAGCCGTAACGCTTAATGTCATGTTCCTCAAAATATTTGTAGGGGATGGGGTATACATGAGCGTAATCAGGGATTGTGTGGTGAAATGCTGTGTCAAAGACTGCGACTTGGGGAATGTTCGGCATGAGCTTCTTACAGGCGCTTATGCCCATGAGGTTTGCCGGGTTGTGGAGAGGGGCGAGGCGCGCGCATTCTTCAATGGTGTCGATAACTTCCTGTGTGATTTCGACGCTTGCGGAGAATTTACGGCCGCCGTTTACGACACGGTGCCCTACGGCATTTATTTCCGAAAGGTCGGAGATGACTCCGTAATCTTCGCTTGTGAGCTTTTCTATTACCACATTAATTGCCTCTGCGTGTGTGGGCAGTGGGATGCTCTCGTTAAATACCGGCTTATTGTTTGATTCCGGCTTGTGTTTTAGATGGCCGTCAAGGCCGATGCGGTCACACATGCCTTTTGCAAGGATGGTTTCATCTTCCATGTTGAAGAGCTGATACTTCAGTGATGAGCTGCCGGCATTAATAACTAGTACATTCATTTGTTTTACCTCTTGATTAAATTTTTATTTTAGAATAAAATCGTATAATAAATCCACCGAATATTGTAATTCATTTTCGGATTTTTTTCAATGATTTTGTGCAAAAAACCTTATTTTGTGAGAGATATATGATAGTTGCTGGGATAATAAGTGAATACAACCCTTTTCACCTAGGTCATTTAGGGCATTTTGAAAAGACCCGTGCTGCCCTAGGGGGAGATTGCGCTATTGTGTGCGTGATGAGCGGAAACTATGTGCAACGCGGTGAGCCTGCCATATTTGGCAAGCACCCGAGGGCAGAGGCTGCGGTGCGGTGCGGTGCGGACTTAGTGATTGAGCTGCCCACTCCATATGCCCTTTCCTCTGCGGAGGGGTTTGCCAGAGGGGGTGTGTTTCTTCTCAATGGGCTGGGGGTCTGTGATGCAATATCTTTCGGCAGCGAATATGGGAAGTTAGAGCCGCTTGCCCAGGGTGCAAAAGCTGTTGTCAGCAGGGAGGCGGATGAACTGATTCTGGAGTGGCTTGGCAAGGGTCTTTCTTATGCTGCGGCCCGTCAGAAAGCCGCAGATGCCCTGATGGGCTCCGGTTCAGAGGTTTTCCGGTCGCCGAATAATCTTCTTGGAATCGAATACCTCAAGGCTCTGGCAAAATATAATTCAAAACTTACACCGGTAACAGTGACGCGCACCGGAGGTGAGCATGACGGGGATAGCGGATACTCCGCATCTAGGCTTAGAAAAATACTCTATGAAGGTGGTTTGCCCTGGGATGATATGCCGGGGCAGGCCTCCGGGATATTCAAAAAAGAAATGCAGGAAGGCCGGGGGCCTGTCTGTATAAAAGGGCTTGAACCTGCGGTGTTGTCGCGGCTGAGGATGATTTGGGATTTCTCGCTTTTGCCCGGTGTGTCTGAAGGGCTTGACAGGCGGTTTGCCAAGTTTGCAGCGGCAGAGCCTACAGTGGAGCAAGTACAGGAAAAAATAAAGACCAAGCGTTATGCTATGTCAAGGATCAGGCGGATGATTATGTGCGCATGCCTAGGCATTACAGAGCAGGACTCAGCCGCGCCGCCGCCCTACATAAGGGTGCTTGCTATGAATGAAACAGGGATGGAACTTCTTGGAAGGGCGCGCGAGGCTGCCAAACTTCCGATTATAACAAAACCGGCGTCCGTGCAAAAGCTAGACGGACGCGCGGTTGAGTTGTTTAATAAAGAGGTTGCAGCCACTGACTTTTACACGCTGGGGTTTCAAAATGCGCAGATGCGCACAGGCGGCAGCGAGTGGAAGAAATCCCCGGTTATTGTAACATAGCAGTATGTGCAGCGGTAGGTTTAGTGTCTTTTGTTGCCGTTATCATGGCCATTGCCGTTACGGCCTTGCGGGGCAGGCGGGCGTGGTGGCTGCCTGTTTGACGAAGAGCCGCGGCTGAGCTGTCTTGAGCCTGAGCCTGGGTAGGTGTTGTTTAAGCCTGTGCCTTGATATGCAGCATGGCCAGGCCTTGTCTGCCTTACACCATAGTATGCAGCCCTTTCCTCTTCTTCAACCTCAAGGGCATGCCTGCGTTCCTCGGCAAGCTGCCTCTTAGCTTGGGCAATGCGGCTGAGCCTTCTTCTTCTCCTGGCGTTGTACCTGATGACAAGAATTAAATAAATGACAATAAGGCCTGCAAGTCCCCACAGTACATAGCGCACAGTGTCACTGGAGGCTATGTCTACAAATTGGCGGCGCATAAACTCAAAATTATCGAGATCCACATTGGTGTTGGCGACGAGGGCTATCGGGCCAAATTCCACACCGTCGCGCACAATCGTAATTTCTCCTAGCACCTCACCCGCCTCAACAGGTGCGATGAGGGGCTCGTCGTTTTCTTCTGAAAAAATTGTTATGGTTCTTACAAACTCGTCAAAATCGGTATCCCTGTCAAGCAGCAGCCTAACTTCAGAGTCGGGACGCAAAATTACATAATCTATACCTGCTCCATGCTCTATGCGTGCCCTGGCGACTAGCTGGCTCGGGGACAAAATAGTAAACCAGTCAAACTGAGAATAGCCCCAGTCAAAGAGCCTGCCGGCCTCTGAGAGGTTGCGCAGGTCAACAGAGCCGTCAGGGCGCATTACTTCGTTTGAGCCGAGGACGACGGCGATTAATGTCAGACCGTCAATTTCAGAAGCACCCACATAAGAATGGCCGCCTTCAAAGGTTATGCTGCCAATCCCTGACTTGTTGCCCCTTGAGAAATAAGGGCCTGTGTTTACAAGTGAGTTTGAGCCCAGGAGCCTGCGCTCATCAGATGTGTTGGTGGGTTCCAAAGTGTGGCGGAACACACCTGAAATCTCAAGAAACAGCTCACTTCCAATCGCCTCAGAATAGATTATAAACTGGTCGTGAGCGGTGGTGACTTGGGCGGGGCTGTGCTGGCCGTGGGTGTTGACAAAGTTGGTGTTCTCAGCACCGAGCTGACGCGCCATGGCATTCATTCTCGCAACGAAAGTATCCACGCTGCCGGCTATATGCTCAGCGATTCTATTGCATGCCTCAGCAGCACCGCTGACAAAGGCGGCGTACATCAAGTCAATCAGAGGCATAACCTCTCCCTCCCTAATGTTGAGGGTGGTGTTTGCAGCAGACAGCCCTTCCCACGCAGAGGCCGTCATTTCGATCATTTCCTCCACATCAGCTTCGCCGTTTTCAACAGCCTCCACAACCAGCAGAAGTGTCATAACCCGGGCTAGCCCATCTGCTGGGTGCTGGGTATTGATATTGTGGCCGAACAGGATTTTGCCTGAATCGGGCTCTGCAAGTATTGCCCCCTGTGCGACTATACCTAGAAACTGGGAGGAAGCAATGGCAGGCTGGTATGAAAACAATAGGGTGGCCGGGATTAATATAAGGAGTATAGCAATTCTCTTTATCATGGTGAATCTCCGGAACATATTATAAGTTTAGTGCAAGGATAATTTGCGCATGTATCAAAAAAGAATCATAGGCGCTTGCGCCGAAAGGATATATGCATTTGAATCTGTGTGATGAATGGGCAGCATTCATTATATCATAGGCGCTTGCGCCGAAAGGATATATGCATTTGAATCTGTGTGATGAATGGGCAGCATTCATTATATCATAGGCGCTTGCGCCGAAATGATATATGCATTTGAATCTGTATGATGAATGCGCAGCATTCATTATACCATAGGGGCAGCAACTCCAACAACACTTTTTTTATATAGCTTTTACGATGCAGATGTGGTATAATCAAAAGGGAAAAAAGGACTTTCATCACTAAATGTAGAAGATTTTTGTCCTTTGCTGCCCCAAATTCCAACTTTTCACACTTCTTGTGATGAAAAGAGAAAGCGGGGCTGGTATGAGATTAAGAAGGTTAGAGCTTGCCATAATTGCCTTGACGCTCGCCTTTGTCTGCTTTGTGGGGGGATATTTGACAGGGCGGAGCAGAGGGGTAGTGAGCATTTCACCTGCGGTGGAGGCTCAGAGGGATGGCCAGGTTGAGCCTGTACTACAGGTAGGGGCTGCCGCAGCTCCTAAATCAGAAGCTGCGCATCAAAGCCCTATTGCCACGGAGGCCGCGCCTCAATTGCCGCAGCCACAGCCGCCGCAACTGCCCCAGGCAGAGCAGATTATTGTGCCAGAGCCTGTGCCGCAGGCTGCCTTCGATGCACTAGGGCGCATCAATATCAACACGGCATCCCAGTCAGAACTTATGGATCTACCTGGAATCGGGGAGGCACTCTCACTAAGGATTTTAGACTACAGAAATGCCCATGGGCCTTTTAGGCGCATAGAGGAGCTACGCAATGTTTCGGGCATTGGAGAGAAGCGGTTTGAAGCCATAATGGACAAGGTAACAATAGGGCAGTAATTTTTACTGCAAAAAAAGAGACGGGGGATTGTTATGAAAATTTTGGTCGTAGATGACGAGAAGCTCTTAGTTAAAGGAATTAAGTTTAACCTCGAAAACGAAGGCTACCACGTGGATGCTGCATATGACGGCCTAGAAGCGGTAGAGCTTGCACGCAACGGGGGGTATGACCTTATCATTCTTGATGTAATGATGCCTGAACTGGACGGCCTTGGTGCATGTATGAGAATCCGTGAGTTCTCCACGGTTCCCATAATAATGCTCACAGCGCGCAGTGAAGATATGGACAAGGTAATCGGCTTTGAATACGGCGCCGATGACTACATTACAAAGCCCTTTAATATCCTGGAGCTCAAAGCCAGGGTGCGGGCACTTCTAAGGCGTTCTGCTCTTGTCAGCAATGTGGCCGGAGCTGTGATGAATGTCGGGCATATTATGATTGACACAGAGAAGAGGGTCGCAAAAAAGAGTGACCAGCTTGTTGAGCTCACTGTCAAGGAGTTTGATGTGTTTGAGCTGCTCGCAAAGAACCCCGGGCGTGTTTATAGCAGGGAAACTCTTCTAAACATTGTCTGGGGCTATGAATACCAAGGTGACATAAGAACTGTAGATGTGCATATCCGGCGCCTGCGTGAAAAGCTGGAAGAGAATCCCGCAGAGCCTGAGTACATCATGACGAAGTGGGGAGTGGGCTACTATATCAAGGGTTGATGCAAGCGGCGAAATAAGGAAGCTGCGTTTTTTTAGCAGAATCCGCACGAAGTTCGCACTGACATTCTTTTTGGTAATTGCAATTGTTCTCGCCTTGATGAACACTTATTTCTTGTGGGTGTCGAGGGATATGATTTTTTCGTCGAAGCAGCTTTTTATACAGGTGCAGGCACAATTTATAGCCTCCCATCTGGAAGAGGCTTTTGACAGTTTTTCGGTCTATGAACTAGATAGGGTGTCTGCTGTTATGTCGCAGCTAGACGTGGCAGGTGTAACAAATATTGTAGTTACTGACTCAAACGGTGCTATAGTTTATGATTCCACGAACAGGGCACAGCATGAGGACTTTCCTGCATACGGCTATTTCCGCAGAGCCATGGATGGGTGGTATGTTATTTTGCACCAGTTTGACGAAGGTTCGTTCGCTGTGAGCGTAATTACCCCTGTTGTCAGCCGGGGCACTACAATAGGAGCGGTTTATGTCCGTGACGAAGATCCAGAGCAAGGGGCGGTGATGCTTGAAATGCAAGTTACTCTCCGCAACATCTCAATCGGTGTGGCTCTATTTTCTGTGGTTATGGTGGCGCTTATTGTCTGGTCGCTCATGCGGCGGGTCAAGCTCATTGTGGAGGCTATTAAGCAAGTGCGTGAAGGGCAGTACAGTTATCACATAGAAATACAAGGAAATGATGAAATGGCTCTGCTGGGCGATGAGTTTAACAGCCTTACAGAGCGGCTCCGGGAAACAGAGGAAGTAAGGCGCAGGTTCGTCGCTGATGCTTCACACGAGCTTAAAACGCCTCTTGCTTCAATTAGGCTGCTAAGTGACAGTATTTTGCAAAATGAAGATATAGAGCGTGAAACTGTCAAGGAGTTTGTGAGCGACATTGGCATGGAGGCTGAGCGCCTGTCAAGGACAACAGGTAAGCTAATGACCCTTACGAGGCTTGATAGCGATATAGTGGATGAGCTTACGAATGTTGATATGGCAGAGGCTGTTGAAGCGACCTTGAGAATGCTCCGCCCTCTGGCTGAAAACCGGGGGCTTACCCTGACTACAGACCTTCGTGAGGGCTGCTTTGTCCATGCAACTGATGATGCAATGCATCAGGTTGTGTATAACCTTGTAGAAAATGCAATCAAATACAATAAGCCCGGCGGCAGCGTGGCCGTCAGGCTTAAATGTGAGGATAGCACAGTAATCCTTACCGTGGATGATACGGGTGTCGGTGTTCCTGAGGAGGATTTACCTTATATATTTGACCGCTTTTACAGAGTTGACAAGGCACGTTCCCGGGAAGCGGGGGGAAGCGGGCTGGGCCTGGCCATTGTGCTAGACACAGTGCGCGAATTTCACGGCAAAATCACTGCCCATAACCGGGTTGGCGGCGGCATAAGGATTCAGGTCAGTTTCGGCCTGTTTGAGGGCTAAAAAGTGCTTTAAGAGATGCGCACCTCAGAGCCTGCGACGTGAACCATGAGCATGTTGGTTGTGCCCGAGTGGCCTACCGGGACACCGGCGGTGAGGACGACAAGGTCGCCTTTTTCAATGTACTTGCTTGCAAGTGCTGCATCAACTGCCTGGTTAAATTGAGCAGAGGTTTCCGTTTCGGCACCTGTCAGAAGAGGGATTACCCCCCATATTAGCTTGAGCTGGCGCTGCACAACAGGATCTGGGGTACAGGCTATAATCGGGCATGTGGGTCTGTACTTAGCCACATTTTGAGCAGTGGTGCCTGACATAGAAGCTGTAACTATAGCGGCGGTGCGCAAATCGTGGGATGTGGACACTGTGGCGTGAGAGATTGCGTTTGTAACAGATGTTTCTGCTCTGTACTCACCTCTGAGGAAGCGCTGGCGGTAGTCGATATTCCTTTCAATCCTCTCGGCGATTTTGGACATCGTATTGAGAACTTTTAGCGGGTACTTGCCCACGGCAGTTTCGCCGGAGAGCATTATTGCGCTAGTGCCGTCGTAGATGGCATTTGCTACATCAGAGGTTTCGGCGCGTGTGGGCCTGGGGTTGTTTATCATAGACTCAAGCATCTGGGTTGCCGTGATGCAGGGTTTGCCGCGGCTGACTGATTTTCTTATTAAGTCCTTTTGGATTATGGGAAGCTCCTCGTGTGCTACTTCAACTCCCAAGTCGCCGCGGGCCACCATCAGGCCGTCGCAGACCGCCAGGATTGAGTCAGCGTTTTTAACGCCATCTGCGTTTTCTATTTTTGCTATTATCCTTATCTTGGTGCTGCCGCTTATGCGGTTGAGTTCTTCCCTGATTTCCTTGATATCGTCGGCGGAACGGACAAATGAGGCAGCGATTATGTCAAAGTCATTTTCGACGAAGAAGCGCAAATCCATTCTGTCCTTTGCACTTATATAGGGTATATCCAAGCTGATGCCTGGGACGTTTACTCCCTTTCTGTCCGAAACCGGGCCGCCTATCATGACTTTTGTGGATATATCGTTGCCGGTTACATGTTCGACTTTTAGTTCAATAAGACCGTCATCTATAAGTATCCTGGCGCCTGG
>Ga0209755_10001311_pt1 | contig 39614 bp, 34 predicted proteins | sample TergutCo191P1_FD_187301 | JGI IMG/M metagenome (GOLD analysis project Ga0209755, IMG submission 187301) | Cornitermes sp. P1 segment gut microbial communities from Petit-Saut dam, French Guiana - Co191P1 (SPAdes) (version 2) | ecosystem: Host-associated > Arthropoda: Insects > Digestive system... | reverse complement strand
CCCCCCCCCCCCCCCGAATGTAAATGAACCACTTTCATTCGAAAGTATAATTGCGCCCCAACAAAACCAGTTCCGGGAAGCGCGTACATCTTTACCACGCCACAAAAAAACAGGAGAACCACGACATGCTTAAATCACGAACCTTAATTGCATTGTGCAAGACCGTATCCCTTCCAGGCAAAGGTAAAATCATGGGGAACAAACTCCTGGTATTACTGGCCATTGGCGCCATCTCTGTGGCGGCCTTTTTGGCCTGCGACAACAACAGAACGCCGGGAACAGAGCCGGGGAACGGAAGCGGCAGCGAAACCCCAACGCCAGACTTGCCACGCGATCAAAGCGAAACAATCAATATGTCCTATGGCCAACGCACATCCACAGCTATAGTTCAAGGCACAATGACCAACGAGCAATGGAAAGGCGTTGCAGATATGATTGAAAATCTCATTGATGATTCTTTGAATGGAAGTTTCACCGGAGATCAAGACCAAGTAATGGATGCATTCGACCGCGATGGAGGAGTAATCTTTAATGTGGTAATTGATCCAGAGGGCGAATTTATTGACTTCAAAGTAATTGGCAATAATATATACATCGCGCTATCCACTATAAATTATAACAACATTGTTCTTTCCATTGTAGAAGTTGTGCTTGAACGAGATCTTGTTGCCCAATCCATCACACAGGGCGCGAGTGGGTGACGGCGGCGCGAGAGTGACAGTCACTTTTTTTTAACCCTCCTAAAAATCGAAGCCCTTACCGCCGATCCCTGGCTTCCATCACGGCCACCTCGCCCTGGTAGCTTCTATAAAATGTCCCTTATCATCGTCGTGTGGAGGTTTTCGCCATACCTTTCGCGAAGCTGGCTCGCCATCGTTGGGCCACGCCCTCCGGTCCTGGTGTAGCGACCGAAGGCAACATGCTGTGCGCCGTACAAGGCGCTCATTATGCTTTCGTCACCAAGGTCGTCGAATATCCTGAGAAAATTGTTCACCATCATGTCGGCACGTATGGAAACATTCATGTTGTAATCGTAGTACATCTCTCCCTGCCTGATGTTTTCAAGCGCCGAGTAGTACTTCTCGCTGCCTTCATACCCGTTATCGCGCAGGAAGCTAATAAACCGCGCGCCGGTGGACCAATACTGGTGCCCAACGTCCGTGCCGTGGAATACCGTTTCGGGAAGATAGGTTTTGATCCTACGCAAAAACCCCTTGGTGTGGGCGTTGTACGCCAGGGTGCCTCTCAAATCGGCGAAAACCGCGTCGAAAAAATAGTCGTCATCCGCCCGCATCCACATGTTTAAAAACTCCGCGGTGAAAAAAGGCATTTCCAGAAACAGATGCCTCATGTCATGGTTGGTATAAAAATCGTGCCACAGTTCGAACTGTTTGTTCAGATGCGCGGCCGTGCCATGACGTTCGCCGAACAAATGAATCTGCCCGGTTGAAGGTGTACGGGCCACAAGCTCCGCACGTCGCGCGCGCAGCGAAGCCTCGAACTCCGCGGGGTGGAGTTCCGGATTTGTGCAGCCCGCAAGCGTAAAAGCCAGTACCGCCAATAACACACCCGCAAGGACTTTCCTTCCACGACGCGGATTAACCGTTCCAAGATGCATAAAATACCCCTCACACGCCTGTAAAAAATTTTCAATGGGCAACACGAACGTTCTCATTCGTTAGTGCGTCATGCTTCTCGATTAAACTAGTAAGGCTACCCCAAGCCCGGCTGGACTTTGGAGTAGCCTTAAAACATTCCGGAAACGACGAAACTTCTTACCGTCGATCCCGCCTTCCACCCCTGTCCCTGCCGCCACCGCCACCGCGATCACGGTCGCGATCCCTGCCACCGTAACCACCGCCGCCGGAATCCGCCGCGTCGGGCGCGGGCGCGCCGTCCGGGTCAATCGCGTCGATGTACGAAAGGTTCAGCCTACCCATCTTGTCGATCTCGGTAAGCATGACGGGAATCTCCTGTCCCTCTTTCAGCACGTCGGTAACCTTCTCGATCCGCTGGCGGGAAAGCTTGCTGATATGCACCAGCCCTTCCTTGCCAGGCAGAATCTCCACGAATGCCCCGAAGTCCATGATTCGCTTTACCGTGCCCTGGTACACCTTGCCCGGTTCCGGGTCGGACGCGATGCCCATGACCGCGACCTTGGCGTCCTCGGCATCCTGCGAGTTCTTCGCGAAAATCGTGACGGTGCCGTCGTCCTCGGTGTTGATCTTGACGCTGTACTGCTCGCACAGGGCCTTGATGTTCTTGCCGCCGGGGCCAATCAGCGCGCCAATCTTGTCGATGTCGATGTGCATCGAAAGAATCTTGGGCGCGTATTCGCTGATCGCCTCCGCCGGGCGGCTCAGGGTCTGGTTCATGACCGAAAGTATGTGCAGCCGGCCGCGCTTGGCCTGATCCAGCGCCTTGCGCATGATCTCCGTGCTGACCCCGCCGATCTTTATGTCCATCTGGAAGCCGGTTATACCGTCCTGGGTGCCGGCGACCTTAAAGTCCATGTCGCCAAGATGGTCCTCCTCGCCCAGGATGTCCGAAAGAACCGCGTAACGGTCGCCAGGGCCGCCGGAGCCCTCGGTGATAAGCCCCATCGCGATACCCGCGACCGGCTTCTTCATCGGCACGCCGGCGTGGAGCATCGCGAGCGTCCCGCCGCAGACCGAGGCCATGGACGACGAGCCGTTCGATTCCATTATCTCCGACACCACGCGCACCGTGTAGGGGAATTCCTCCTTGGAAGGAACCATCGCCTCCAGGGATCTCCGGGCAAGGTAACCGTGCCCGATTTCCCGGCGGCCGGTTCCGGTCCTGCCGACCTCGCCCACCGAGTAGGGGGGGAAGTTGTAGTGCAGCATGAAGTTCTCGCGCCTGTCGCCCTCGATGTCGTCGAAAATCTGCTCGTCGAACACCGTGCCCAGGGTCGTAACGACCAAGGCCTGGGTCTCGCCCCTGGTGAACAGCGCGGAACCGTGGGTGCGGGCCAGGATGTCAACCTCGCAGGTAATCTGCCGGATGTCCTCGGTGCCGCGACCGTCGACGCGCCGACCCTTGTCCAGGATCGCCGAACGCAGAATCCCGTACTCCATGTCCTCGAACAGGGCGTTGAACAGCTTCTTCTGGTTCTCGTCCTCCAGCTGGGTCGCGTACTGGGCGGCGAATTCCGCCTTCACGGCCTTGAGGCCGTCGTGCCGCTCGAACTTGGTGGGCAGGAAACAGGCCGCCTCCAGTTTCGGGTAGGCCGCCGACCGAATCGCGTCGCCGTTTTCCAGGGAGTGCGATGGGGCGGTAAGCGGCAGCTTGGCCTTGCCGGCCAGCTCGCGCAGCTTGTCCTGAAGGTCGCAGAACTCGACGATCACCGAGCGCGCCTTCTCCAGGGCCTCGATCATCAGATCCTCGCTGACCTCCTTGGCCCCGCCCTCGACCATGGTGATGCCGTCCCTGGTGCCCGCGACGACGATTTCCAGGGTGGACTTCTCGATCTGGGCGAAGGTGGGGTTCACCACCAGTTCCCCGTCCACCTGGCAGACCCGAACCCCGGCTATGGGGCCGTTGAAGGGAATGTCCGAGATATGCACCGCCGCCGAGGCCGCGATAATCGCCAGCATGTCCGGCGGGTTCACCTGGTCCGTGGAAAGGGTGGTGGGGATAAGCTGTATCTCCCGACCGAAGGCCTTGTCGAAAAGGGGCCGCATGGGGCGGTCGATAAGCCGGCTCACCAGGATTTCCTTGTCCTTGGGCCGGGTTTCCCTTTTGATAAAACCGCCCGGGATCTTGCCCGCCGCGTAATACCTTTCGTTGTAGTCAACCGTAAGGGGCACGTAGTCCAGGCCCTCCACCGATTCCGCCGACGAGCAGACGGTGGCCAGCACCGCGGTCCCGCCGTACCTGGCGAAAACAGCGCCGTTGGCCTGTTTCGCGATCCTACCGGTCTCCAGGATGACTTCCTTGCCGGCTATTTCAAGAGTTGCTATGATTGGCTTCATTATTTACGCAGACCCAGTTCCTTGATTAGCTTGCGGTAACCTTCGAGGTTGGTGCGCTCGAAGTACTTCTGCAGCCTCCTGCGCTTGCCCACCAGAACCACCAGGCTCCGCTTGGCCGCCTTGTCGTTCTTGAACAGCTTGCTGTGAGCGTCCAGTTGCTTGATCCGCTCCGTGAGCAGTGCAATCTGAACTTCCGACGCGCCGGTGTCCTTTTCGCTTTTGCCGAACTTGGCAATTATGGCCTCAACGCTTTCTTTTTCTAACGCCATGTTATATCTCCTCCAATTGGGAACAGTGTTGGGGGCCGCTATTGTCGCGGCCGTTTTCGATCCACCCCAGAAGCCTTTCGGCCTCGGCGACCCGGCCGTCGGCCAGGGCCCGCCTTATGCGGCTGGAGCTTACAGGTTGCCCCCCGTCCATTACGGGCGGCTCAATCCAGACCCTAACCCCCCGGGCAAGACCCTGGATTTCCCCAGCCCCTATGTCCAGCCCCCGCCCGCAGCGGAAGTCCTCGCCCAGGGCGACCAGGCTTACCGGATGGCCGCCCAGAAGCAGATCGATAAAATCCCTCCCGTCTATCTTACTGAATTCCCCGGAAAAGTCAATCAGCACCACCAGCCCCACGCCAAGGGCCTCCAGCAGGGAAAGCTTTCGTTCCAGGCTAAAGATGTCCCCGGCGAAGCCCTCCGGCCGGATTGTTTCCATTGGGTTCCGCCTGAAGGTGACCACCGTGGGGAGGCAGGAATCCTCGGCGACGACGCGGCGTATCAGGGCCCGGTGCCCCAGGTGCACCCCGTCGAAGACCCCGACCGTAAGGGCCAGGGGCCGGGTAAAAGGCGCCCCCTTTGGCGATGTGAATTCGCCCCAGTCAATCACGCGCATAGACGTACCCGTACTTCCACGGTTCGCCCTTGCCCGGGCGCTCGACGACGGCAAGAAGGCGATCCCCGGAGAAAACCGCGACGGCGTTCGCCCCGTCCCCGGAGATCCGGTTCAGGGTGGGCGTGTCCAGGCTTTCGCGCAGGGGCCTGCCGCCGGCGATTCCCCGGGCGGCCTCCGGATCCGCCTCCAGGCAGGGAAGCCCCAGCGCGTCAAAAACGGCCCTGTCCACCGGCCGGGGAACCACCCCGGCCTCCGGGGAAACGGCGTCCTCCAGCCCGAACCTGGCGACCCGCGTGCGCAGAAGCCCGGCCAGGTGCGCCCGGCTCCCGGCGGCCAGGGCGATGTCCCGGGCAAGCGAGCGGATGTACGTCCCCCCGGAACAGTGGACGAAAACCCCGGCGAGGGGCGGATCCCAGGACCGGAGTTCCAGCCGGTAAACCTCCACCGGCCGCTTTTTCATTTCCGGGGCCTCGCCCCTGCGCGCCAGCACCGAGGCCCTTTCCCCCCCAATATGGATCGCCGAATACGCTGGCGGGGCCTGCCCGATCTTCCCGCGAAACAGGCCAAGCGCTTCCTCCACCTCCTGGCGGGACGGCAAGGGAGCCCTGGCAACCTCGGCGCCCTCCGGATCCAGGGTGTCGGTTTCGACGCCGAAGCGGATCGTGCCCTCGTACTGTTTGTCGCAGTGGGTAAACCACTGGCTAAGCTTCAGTGCCTTGCCCGTCAGCACCAGCAAAAGCCCCTCGGCGAATTTGTCCAGGGTGCCGGTGTGCCCGGCCTTGCCGGTTTCCAGGGCGCGTTTTACCGCCTTTAGCGAGTCGAAGGATGTAAGGCCCGGTCGCTTGTGCAGAAGGATAAGCCCCGCCGGGGCGGTTTTGGTGTCTCTGTTCGCCATTTGCTTTGGGCTAGGATACCATATATGAAGGGAATTGTGGAGGTTCCGCGCGCTTGCCGTGCCACAAACAAGGGCACCAGCTTTGACAGCAGCCCGGATATAAGCCATAATTCTAGGCAAGGAGCCCGCCATGACGGAAGCCGTCAGATCCGAACTGGACACCCTTAAGGAAATCATAGTCCGCGCCGTTCCGGTGGAACAGATATGGCTTTTCGGTTCCCATGCCTACGGCGTGGCGCACAAGGATTCCGATCTGGATCTGTACGTGGTTCTTAGGGACGACGCGCAGACAAGGGAGCTTGACGCGGAGGTCAAGATACTCGGAGCGATAGGCAGGATAAAGACAATGCCCGTTGACGTTATCGCCAACAAGAAGAGCCGGTACCTGAGGCTGGCGGAGGGGCCGACGATGGAAAGGAAGATCGCCAGGGAAGGGGTCAAGATTTATGGTTGACGTGGAGTTCGTCCTGCCATGGGTGCAAAAGCCCAAAACGTTATCGAGTTTGTAAAGGCGAGGTTGCCTGTGCGTGGCTAGCCAGGGATCTTCCGCAATATAGCCTTTAAAGGCGTCCCATCTTCTACCCATCCAGATCCAGAAGCCGTTCCCCATCAATTTGGCTCGCGGCGATATTACCCTTTTCCCGCTTTTGGGCTTTGGGTACAACATCGTGCTTTCCTCGCGTTTGCGGGGTGGGCGTTCCCATCCGGAGCCGTCGCGCCTAAACACCTTCAGAATCAAGGGCGGCATGGGCGGCGATTTCGATTTGTCGGAAAGGCTGTTCTACAGGGTGTCCGTTCTTGGCGCATACCGCTTCCTTTCCAGGCAAACCAGGGATTGGGCCGATAACAACGACCGCAGGGACGCAAGCGGCGGCTTTGGCGTAATCGTGAAGGTTGGTGTTGGGTTCAGGCTCTAGGCCGCGCTTTCAGGCCTCGTTTCCGCCCGCATCGACGGGAAGGTGACGGCGCCTAGGCAGTATCCCCTGGCACCTGACCGACCCGAACATGCGTGCTATAATAAACAGGCTCGCGGAACAAGAGGGGGACATTGCCATGGCGACCGAAGCGCTGCCCGAAACCGGCCGTAACGGGGCGGAAAAACCCGCCCCCTACATCCTCGCCGAAACTGGCGACTTCGCGGTGGTCTTCAAGCCCCCCCGAATGCACTGCGCCCCGCTGCGCGCGGGGGAAGGCGGCACGCTGCTCGACTGGTACGCCGCGTCCTTTCCCGGGGTTGTGGAACTGCGCGGCAGGAAAAAAGGGGAGGGCGGGCTTCTCCACCGCCTGGACTTCGAGACCAACGGGCTGGTGCTTTTCGCGAAAAACCAGGGATCCCTGGATCGCCTTCTGGCGCAGCAGGCCGGGGGGAATTTTTCCAAGGAATACCTCGCGATTTGCCGGAAGGCCGCGTCCCCGCCTCCCTCCTTCCCCCCGCCGCCCGTTCGCCTTGGAGGGCTGGACGGCTTTGCCGTCGAAAGCTTCTTCCGCCCCTTTGGCCCCGGCCGGAAGCAGGTGCGCCCGGTGGTCGGCGCCGGCGGCGGCGAAACCGCGACGGATCGGGGCGGCCCCTACCGTACCGAGGTCTTTGGGGTTTCCAACCACGGCCCCGGCGATCCCGTCAGGTTCGCCGTAAGGCTAAAACGCGGGTTCCGCCACCAGGTACGCTGCCACCTTGCCTGGATCGGCTTCCCGATCCTTAACGATCCCCTGTACGATCCCCGGCTCGGCCCGGCGGCGGAGGGTTTTCTGGCCCTAAGGGCGATCGGCCTTTCCTTTTACGATCCCCGGAGCGGCGATCCGCTGGAGTTTCGCGTCGGTCCGCTTGAATTGCCGGCGAATTCGATGTAAAACTAAATATGGACTCTGTTTCCGGTATGCTCAGCCAGTGTTCCTCGGTCTATTTCGTCGGCATAAAGGGCACCGGCGTCTGCGCCCTTGCCGAATTCCTGCACGGCAAGGGGATAAAAACGCGCGGTTCCGACGTTCCGGAGGTCTTCTACACGGACGCCATCCTAAACGAGCTTGGCATACCGTTCCACGAGTCCTTCGACCGCGCCCACATAGGCGACGATATCGACCTTGTGGTCCATTCCGCCGCCTACACCCAGGAAAACAACGTGGAGCTTGCCGAGGCGCGAAGCAAGGGCATTCCCCTTGCTGTATACCCCGACGCCCTGGGCGCGTATTCCGAGGGCTTCGATTCCACCGGGGTCGCCGGGGTGCACGGCAAGACCACCACCACGGCCATGTGCGGCTGCCTGGCGCGGGCTCTTGGGCTTCCGGTGCGGGTTCTGGTGGGCAGCGCCGTGGTGAATTTCGGCGGGAGATCGACCCTGGTTCTTGGGGACAGGTACCTTGTCGCGGAAACCTGCGAGTACAAGAAGCACTTTCTGGCCTTTCGTCCCTGGCGGGTTATTTTGACGTCGGTGGAAAGCGACCACCAGGACTTTTTCCCTACCTACGAATCCATCCGCGACGCCTTCGTCGAATACTGCCGCCTAATCCCCCCGGGCGGGCAGTTGGTCTACTGCGCCGACGACCCCGGTGCCAGCGAGGTCGCCGGCATCGTCGAAAGGGAAGGGCGCGGCGTGACCCTTGTCCCCTACGGCTTTTCCGCCGATGGCGATTACCGCGTCGATTCCTACCGTGTCTGCGACGAAACGGCGTGGTTTCGCGTGGGCGCATTTCCCGGGGAACTGCGCCTTCGCGTCCCCGGCCGCCACCAGGCGCTGAACGCCGCCGCCGCCCTGGCCCTTGCCGGCGTCCTGCTGGAAAAGGAATTCGGCGACGGCTGGAACGACGAAAGGCGGGCGGCCGCGCAGAAGGCGCTGGGGGAATTCGCCGGCTCCAAACGGCGGGCCGAGCTTGTCGGCGTCGCCGGCGGGATAGTCTTCATGGACGATTATGGCCACCACCCGACCGCGATTCGGTCAACCCTGGAAGGCCTAAGGGACTTTTACCCTTCGCGGCGGATCGTTGTAAGCTTTATGTCCCATACCTATACCAGAACCGCCGCCCTGCTGGACGGCTTCGCCGAATCGCTTTCCGGGGCGGACGTGCTTTTTCTCCACAAGATTTACGCCTCGGCGCGGGAACGCTTCGACGGCTGCCTTGACGGCATGTCAATCCATGAAAAAATCGCCGGCCTGCGGGGCGAAACCCCTGTCTTGCGTTACGTCGCCGAACCCCTGGATGCCGTCGAGCCGCTCAAGGAGGTGCTTAGGCCGGGCGACCTGTTCCTTACCCTGGGCGCCGGCAACAACTGGCCCCTTGGCGCGCGGCTTTTCGAGTATTACCGCGCCCTGGATCGCGGGGGCTCCGCATGAACAGCATGACCGGTTATGCCTGGCGGGAACGGGCGGACGACGCCGTGTCCGTTTCGGTCGAGATAAAGGGCTACAACAACCGATTCCTGGAAGTCTCGGTGAACGCCCCTCCCTGGCTTCCGGGGCTGGAAACGAGGGCCCGCGCCCTGGTTTCCGGTTCCTGCGGCAGGGGCAGGGTCGAGGTTTCGATTAGGGTAAGGGAAACCAACGCCCCGGTAAACGTCACCGTAAACACCACGGCGGCCAGGGCCTACATGAAGGCGATCTCCGATCTTTCCGCCAACCTTGGTCTTGCCGATAATATAAGCGTATCAACGCTTATCGGGATGGAAGGGGTTCTGGAAGCCGAAAAGGACCGGGACGCCGGTCGCTACTGGAACGCGATCGAGCCCGTCCTGCGGGAGGCCGTCTCGGCGTTCGCGGCGGAACGCGCAAGGGAAGGCCGGCACACCGAGGGGGACATACTTGCGTCGGTGGCCCGCATCGAGTCCGCCCTGCAAACCGTGGCGAATCACGTTCCGACCCTGGAAGCCTCGATAAGGGAAAACGTCGGAGCAAGGTTCAGGGAACTTACCGGCGGAAGCATTGACGAAAACCGCGTCATGGCGGAAACCGCCGTGCTGTTGATGAAGTACACCGTTTCCGAGGAAATTTCCAGGCTGTCGTCGCACCTGGGCGAATTCAGGGCGGAGGCGGCCAGGAACGACAGGCCCGGGAAAAAGCTTGATTTTCTGTGTCAGGAGATAAACCGCGAGATAAACACGATTGGCTCGAAAAGCACTATGACCGAGGTGAGCCGCGCGGTAGTGGACATGAAGGAAGCCCTTGAGAACGCTAGGGAACAGCTTAGGAACATTGAGTGACGGTGGGACGCAAATGAAGAAGGAAATAAAAATTGCCGTGTCCGGGAAAAGCGGGTGCGGAAACACGACGGTCAGCAAAATCGTGGCGGACAGGCTGGGTCTAAGGTTCGTGAATTTCACCTTTCGTTCCCTGGCGCAGGAAACGGGCATCAGCCTTCGGGACGTGCTGGACATGGCGTCGAAGGACGACAGTTGGGATAAGGAAGTTGACAGGCGCCAGTTGGAACTCGCCCGCGCCGGCGGCGGCTGCGTGCTTGGCTCGCGCCTTGCGATATGGATGCTGAAGGAGGCTGACCTAAAGGTTTACCTAAGGGCAGAGGCCAGAACCAGGGCGGCAAGGATACTTAGAAGGGAAGGGGAGACGATAGAGTCGGCCGCGTCGTTCACCGCCGAAAGGGATCACCAGGATCACGTCCGCTATTTGCGTATTTACAATCTCGACAATGACGAATACGACTTTTGCGACCTGATCATCGACACGGACACCCTGGATCCAGAAGGCATAGCCGAACTTATTATTGAAGCGGCGGAAAAAATCAAATAGGGGAACGCGGAACCAAAGCGGCTGATCGGAATCGAACCGACGTCTCCAGCTTGGAAGGCTGGGGTAATAACCATTATACGACAGCCGCGATACTAGACACTACCAAAAGGCAATTGTTTTGTCAACAGGCCATGCCCCAAAACATCCTAGTTGCCGATAATCCCGTCCACGGCCCACTCGATTATCACGGCCAGCCGCGTGCTGATTGCCGAGCGCATGTGAATCTGCGAGTACACAAAATTGGAAACGTCGACGCCGGCAAGGCTGTATATCAGGATACCCTCCGCAATCGGCTCGAAGTACATTTGGGCCACAAACCTTCCCTCCCTTATGGCGGGAAACATTAGGTGCGTAATCGTTCGGTTGTTGGTAAGGCTGTAGCGCAGGCCCTTTCCGTCAAGGCTCATCTGCGCCCGGTAAAAGGTGTTCCCAAAATTCGCGTCCCTAAGCCGCATATAAATCGTTTCGGACCGGGGAACGCTCAAGGCGGGGGCGGGATCGGCAACGGGGGCGTTTCTTCTTCCCGAGTCAAGGCGGGTGACTTCCTCGAACAGTGGAATATACGCGTCGCGCCTGTGCGAGTGGTAAAGCCGTCCCTGAAGGTTCCTTGTCTGGCTAAGGGCGTTGTAAACGTCCAGCAGGGAGCCCTCGCCAGGGACAACCAAAATCGATTCCACTAAAACCAGGGGCTGCGTCGCAAGGACGGCCTCGCTGATACCTCTGTCCAGAGTACTTTGGGAAAAGTGGATATGCTGCCTGAAATCCATGGCAGATGACGACCTTCGCGAAAACGACGTGAAAAAACCGTCCTGCGAAAATACCTCCGCGCGCACGGCGGGGGGAAGGTTCGGGAAAATATCGTCAAAGGAACGCACTGGCCCCTGCGCCGCGACTGGAACCAGAACCAGGCATTTTAGAACCAAAAACCATAAAAGAGTTGACATCTAATATGCTCCTTTGCCGTGCAATACCACGCCGAATGTCTTGTATATCACCCATAGATCCAGCCACAGGGACCAACTCTGCAGATAGTACGTGTCGTATGAGACACGGCTGGTATAATCTGTTTCGGAACGGCCGGAGACTTGCCATAGACCCGTTAACCCGGGTCTGACAGAAAATATCCAGGAAAAATCCTCTCCGTATTTTTCCACTTCGCCCTCGGTAATCGGGCGAGGCCCCACAAGACTCATCTCTCCTTTCAGTATGTTGATAAGCTGGGGAAATTCATCAATGCTTGTCCGCCGTAGAAATTTCCCCAGTTTCGTTACCCTGGGATCGACCTTCAATTTGTGGTTTTCCTCCCACTCTTTTTTCAGGTCGGGATTTGTTTCAAGAAGTTTTTCCAGTCGTTCGTTGGCATCCGTTGCCATGGAACGGAACTTCAAGGCGTAAAAAGGTTTCCCGTTTCTTCCCATGCGTTTGTGCCCGTACAGAACGGGGCCAGGCGAGGTTAATTTGACCAACAAGGCGACAAAGAGTAACGCGGGAAGAACGATAATGCCCCCGACTATGACAAGAAAAATATCAATAAAGCGTTTTATACCAAGGTTCCACGGCATACCCAGTTTAATGCTCGTCACAAAACCTAGCAAGCCGTCGAAATCGCGCACGGACATCCAGATATTGGCTCTGTCAAAAAAATCAGGAATAATAACGTGGTAACGGAAAGCCGAAACCGAATGTTCTAGCAACTGTTTCAATTTGTCCTTGTCCTTGCCCGTGTCCTTTTGATCCATCGCTACTATTGCCATCTTTATGTTATAGCGTTTTACAATTTCAGGCCCGATGTTGGTATCGTGAATTATCGGGATCCCTTTGTATTCCTCGGCTCCTGTCGCTTCGTCGTCCAGAATAAGCGCCGGCATATACCCCATTTTTGTACTGCTCTGTGTCCTGTCTATAAAATGCCTTGCGGTGCTGCCGCTACCGTAGACGACGGCTGGAATACCCCCCATCCCGATTTTGCGAAGAAGCCAATGGATCATGCTTCTAAAAGTGAGCAGCACGAAAGCCGAGAAAAAAAGGCTGATGGTAAAGGCGGCGTTTACTTGGTCCCATCCCTGGTTTTCAATAACCCGGGATAAAATTACGCCGCCGTAAGCCATAAGGGAGCCGATGCTGAAACGCCTGAGTTCCTCGGAAGGGGCCAGCGAGATGCCTGGATACAATCCAATTATTTGAAAAATAATAATAAACACTGGCAGGTACGGCCAGTAGGTTACGAAGGATCTTAGGTTGATGAAGCCGCTGTACTTTACTATGATCCACCCGTATGCTTCGACGAAGATGAAGCCCAAGCCGAACGAGAGCATTATTCCCAGCAAGTCAGAAAGGATGAATATGATGATGGTGGGGGCGGAACTGGTCTTTCGGAAGCGGGTACGAAACCAGACGTCAAACTCGGAAAGGGTCATGCTATAACTTATTACATCCGTTCCCTTTTTTCAAGGGTTTTTCGTATTCGCTCCATAAAGGCGGCCTTGGAAAACTGTTGAACATGGACTCTGAACGGCTCTCGGTCGCGGAACTGTGCCTCGATTTCCTCGAAACGGTTCATTGCCGCAACCAGGGCTTCGGGCGTTTGTTCGTCGAAAAAAAGACCTGTAACCTTTTCCTTTACCGTATCCAGCGCGCCCCCTTCCCGAAAGGCGATCACCGGACACCCTGCGGCGTTTGCCTCTATCGGTACAAGGCCAAGATCCTCAATGCCTGGGAAGAGCAACGCGCGGGCTTCGGAAAAAAGAGTCGTTGCCTCCGCATCGGAAACCTTTCCGGTAAAACGGATCAGTCCCGATTTCGAGTACTTTTTTCGCATTTTCCTTTTTGCGCCATCCCCGGCAACCATCAACTTTCTGCCCGATCTGAGGCAGGCCTCTATGGCAAGATCCGCGCGCTTGTAGCCGGTAACCTGCCCGAAAAACAGGTAGTAATCGGCGGGGTTCCTTTCCGTTGCAAGATATTTTTCGACATGCACCGGTACGGACACAACCTCGGCATCGCGATTATAGATTCGTCGAATTCTTTTTGCGACATAATGGGAGTTTGCGACAAAACGATCAACCATATTCGCCGAAGCTATATCCCAAACCCTTAGAGAGGGGATAAGCCGCTTCATGAAAAAACGAACAAAAAACCCCGTCCCCCTGAAATACTCATGATACATGTCCCACAGGTAACGCATTGGGCTGTGGCAGAAACATAGATGAAAGGCGTTGGGATTTGGAACCACGCCCTTCGCGGGTCCCGACTCGCTGGAAATAACAAGGTCGTATTTCTGAAGGTCAAAATCCATAAGCGCCCGTGGCATAAGGGGCATATAAAACTGATAAATTTTTTTTGCGAAAGGAAGGCGGTTGATGCGGGACGTAATGATATTGTGCCGGTTTATTAAGTCGGAAATTGCTTTCTGGTTATAAACATGGGTATATACGTCCGCGTCGGGAAACATCTCCAGCAGGGCTTCGAGTACTTTTTCCCCGCCGCGCATGTTTACAAGCCAGTAGTGAACGACGGCAACTCTCATATTTCCACACCTATTTCTTTTTCACTGTCCGACTGCGTAATAGCGAAACCCTTTTTTTTCCATGTCGGCGCGTTTGTATATATTGCGCAAATCGAAGAGCACAGGCGCTGCAAGCAATTTTTTCACGCGCTCAAAATCAAGGTTGCGGTACTGGTTCCATTCCGTGACAATCACAAGGGCATCGGCGCCCGCCATTGTTTCATATTCGTCTTCAAAAAGCGAGAGCGAATCTCCCGTGTCCTTAAGCCGCCATTTCGCTTCCTCCAGCGCGGCGGGATCCGTGGCGTTGACACGGGCTCCCTTTGCGGCGAGCGCGTTGATAATCGTCAGTGCGGGCGCCTCGCGCATGTCGTCCGTGTTCGGCTTGAACGCAAGCCCCAGAATCGCAACCTTTTTGCCCCGCAAAGAGCCCAGCGCGTTTTCGATCTTGCGGACCATCATGCTTTTCTGTTCCTCGTTGGCCTGTATCGCCGCCTCTATTACCGACAGCGGGGAACTGACATCCCTGGCCGTGCGGACAAGTGCCTGCGTGTCCTTGGGAAAACAGCTTCCGCCATAGCCCGGGCCAGGGTGAAGAAATTTTCCGCCAATCCTGCCGTCGCGACCAACGGCCTTGGCGACTTCCTTTACATCCGCGCCCGTCTTCTCACAAAGGTTTGCAATTTCATTGATAAACGAAATTTTCACCGCGAGAAACGCATTGGAGGCGTACTTGATCATCTCCGCGGATTCCAGATTCGTTTCGATGTACGGTGTTTCGTTTAGGTACAGCGAGCGATAAACCTCTTTCATGATCACCCGTGCGCGCTCCGTTTCCGCACCGATAACGATGCGATCCGGATGGGTGAAGTCATGCACCGCCGCACCCTCGCGCAGGAATTCGGGGTTCGAAACAACGTCGAAACTCAGATCGCTTTCCGCAAGCTCCCCACGTTCCACTCGACCGGCAATCTCCTCCCCAATCCAGCGTTTTACTTTTCTGGCCGTTCCTATTGGAACGGTGCTTTTGTCAACGACAACTTTGTAAGCCGTCATCACCCTGCCGATGTCACGGGCGACGTTCTCCACATATGAAAGATCCGCGCTGCCGTCCTCCGCCGGGGGGGTTCCCACAGCGATGAATATTACCTCGCTATGTTTTACCGCATCTGGCAATGAATCCGTAAATTGCAGACGCTGTGCCTGGGTGTTACGCACGACGACGTTTTCAAGCCCTGGTTCGTAAATAGGTATTTCGCCGTTTTTCAGGCGTTCGATTTTCCTTTTGTCAATGTCAACACAGGTAACGGTGTTACCGAAATCAGCCAGACATGCTCCGGAAACAAGTCCAACATACCCAGTTCCAATAATTGCCACGGAAGCCATAATGTCTCCTTCTATATCTATGAATAATAGTTTTTATACCAATCGACGAACGTGCGGATGCCATCGGAAAGTACCGTGTGCGGACGGAAACCAGTGTCACGTTCCAATGCGGAACAATCGGCCCATGTCGCACAGACATCCCCAGGCTGCATTGGTGCGTAATTTATTATCGCCTTCCTGCCCAACCTGTTCTCCAATGTATAGATAAAATCCATCAGTGGCACGGGGCCACCGTTACCGATATTGTATATCGTCGCCGCCGTAGTGTCTGCCCCATTCCCGGCAGGAATTCTGTTCATGACACGCATAATCCCTTCGACAATATCGTCAATAAAAGTAAAATCACGTTTCATGTTTCCGTTGTTAAACACGTTAATGGGCTTACCTTCAAGTATTGCCTTGGTGAAAATGAACGGCGACATGTCAGGCCTTCCCCAAGGGCCATACACGGTAAAGAATCGCAATCCCGTCGTTGGAATGTTATATAGGTGACTGTATGTGTGTGCCATAAGCTCGTTGGAACGTTTTGTCGTTGCGTATAAACTTGCGGGCTGGTTTACCGCGTCGCTTTCCGAAAACGGCGTCTTGGTGTTAAACCCATACACGGAACTCGATGACGCATATACAAGATGTTGGGGTGGATACAACCTGGCCGTCTCCAGTATGTTCAAGAAACCCTGTATATTGCTGGAAATATACGCGTTTGGATTGCTTAGTGAATAGCGAACACCAGCCTGTGCCGCAAGATGCAGAACCATGTCAAACGATTCAGTTGAAAAAAGCGCAAGCATACGTTCCATGTCGCATAAATCTATTTTTGCAAAGCGAACATTTGGAAATATCGCCGAAATCACGAAATCGTTCGCACCCGCTTTTTCCAGTACGTCACGTTCAAAACCAAGAGCTTTAAGGCGGCCATATTTTAGATCGACATCGTAGTAGTCGTTTATGTTGTCAATGCACATCACGGAATAATTTTCCGCCGCAAGTCGTTTGGTTAAGTGATATCCTATGAATCCAGCCGTTCCCGTTACAAGAAGTCTCATAAATCCCCTAATTATAGTATTTTGTTCCACCGTCTTTTTTTTTGCTAGATCTTACCAAGAAAGATTTAGTGATTTTTTTTCCAAGAAAGCCAAGATGGTTGAAAACACCAAAAAGGCTAGGAGTTTTTTGTCGCAACAATAAAAGGGTCTCAAAAATGTTACTGTTGAGTACATGGAGTATGTTTTCCCCCGTGACAATTCTGACTTCAGAAGCAAACGCCGCCCTTGGGTTTTTCAACAGTCCCAGAGCCTTATCTGGGATCGTTCCAGTCTCTTTGATTTCCCTGAAAATGTCGTCAGAAGCTAACAGAAACGGTGATTTATGTTGAACCAAATCCGAGGCAAAGTAATGAATTATTTTTGAGTCTGACAAGAACGGAAGGCCGTTAAATGATATTTGACAATTCCAAGTTCCGTCCATTTCTGTAAACAGGGCCGAATTCTCATAAATGGCCATGTTAAACGACGGTTGATCCCTTACGGTGTTTTTGCTGTTCCCAAAAAGCCAAAGCTCATGCCAGCGATCAAATAACCTGTGTGTTTCGGGAGTATCGGCACAAAATATTACCCCACTGTTGATATGGCGATTGGAAAGATAGGAGGTAAAACCGAGTTGCTTGTCTTTTTCGATAATACTGTTGCCCTTGCTATGCCTGTCGATCATGGAATGTTTGTCAAGGCAGGCCCCGAATTTTATTTCGGCTTTCGAAATCGAAGACAGATCATTTGTTATTATAGTGTCGCAGTCTATAAAAAGAAAATCACCGCTTACATGGCGGCACATCGAAGTTTTCACCCATCTGGAAATTTCAACTTGGGACATGCCGACTGGAACATTTACGGCAATGGTCTGTGAAACAAGTCTTTCATGTCCAGAACGTTTTTTTATAAGATTTTCTTTTGTCCCTGAATCGCAAAGAAGAACAACATTTGCATCGGGCATTAAAAGCTTTAGTGACGTGACGGACAGGAAAAATTGTTCGTAATATATATCACCTGGACTGCTTACAAGAACATATAAATATTGCATTCCGGTTTATTCTTCCCCGAGGTAAGCGACGATATCAAAGCCATAGTGATCCTGCAAGTTGTTTATGTATTTGTCGTTTAGTTTTTCATGATAATTACTTCTTTGCAGGGTGATTTTTTGGGCTTTCTTTATGTTCAGAGGATGAACTCTGCGGCTCCTTGTCCATATAACGGGGATATTGTTTTTTAGTTGCATAAATTTCAACCAAATATCATCAGCATTAAGACACAATTCCCTGATTTTTTTTGCATCGAATGTTTCCATAGGCAATATACGTGGAGGATACAAGACACCACCTACACCAGTAGCCAACAAATTATAGGAAGGTTTTGTTTCTTTTTTGTACTCATAACGCCATTTATTGTAAGGTAGAATATTATTGTCTTCGTTTTTGGTTATTTTGTGAACACGTCTTGCTGATATGATGTCAGGATACTTAATATATGAGGCATATAAATCGCGAACAAGGTTTTTGTCATACATATTATCATCGTCAACAGTTATTATTAGTGATTCGGGGTACTGTTTCATGGCATAATAATATTTGTTATGGGGCTTTAAGTTGTCATCAGCGAAAAAAATCTGAAGTCCGTATTTTTTTAGATCAAGGACAGAATCGGGTAGTTCGAATTCATTTTTCACTTCTTCTTTTGTGAGACAAAGAAAAATAAGGTTGGGTTTCATACTTTGGTTCAGGATGCTCTTTATGGCAAAATGCAGCGTACTAAAGCGCGCGGGAAAACTTGTTAGTGAAACAACAACATGTTGCTGATTGTTCGTTTCATTTAACTGTTGGTACGTTTTTTTTGCGGAATAGTACCATTGGACGGGCAATGATTGCAGTGGGTTTATGAAATTAATATCAATAAAATTATATATCGACATGGTTATCCTGAGGGGACACGCCTCTTTTTTATGAAATTCCTCGCCTTGGCAATAGTATCCAATACCAGCCTCCTTTTGCAAATATTAAGGCACTTGAAGTCAAAAGCAGAATAGCCATTTTCTTCCAGATATACTCGTAAATCATTTTCCGCCAAAGAGGACACATGTCCAAAGTAAAGAAAATTCATAACGTTTCTGCCGTTGATCGTCTGAATACCACCTCTTCCTGGAAGCAAGAGCATTGGATGTTTTTGGTTTACTTTCCCATGATCGCCAAGAGTCATTATGGTTTTATAACCTGCTTTCTGTGTCACGTAGGCTAAGCCTATTGAATTAGAGGGAAAATACTCTTCCTGTTTTAGAAATTTATTTTTTGAATTCGCTGAACAATCGATACATTGATTCAGGTTTTAGAAATGTTTTTAGTTCAGAAATGAAATTTCTATGTGGGGCATCATCATTGTCAATTCTGAAATTTATGGACATGCCATTACAAAAACTTACATATTCAATGCCTCTTTCAACGGCATCAATATAGTCTTTACCCTCCATTTCCGAACCAGGAATATACACATTGTGCAAGAACAAATTAGTCTTTTCCAAGTTATTGAATATTTTTTTGTATTTTTGTGGCAAGTTTTCTGAGTACAAAAGAAAAATATTAAAATCAGGATCAGTTTGCTCTTGAAACCCCCTTATTGTAACATTCTTGAATATGTTTAATCTGTAATCCAAATGTTTTGGTTGAAAGAAGTCGTTCTTGGTGAAAGATGCTTTGCAGGAATAACGTATGAACCAATTATAGGCGTTTTAGGCATTTGTTTTCCTTTAAATTATATGTTTAGTCTGGTTTTCGAGGGAAGCGGACAATAAACTGTTCGCCCTTAATATCATTTTCCAATTCCATATCTGGTTGATTTATGAAAGCACGGCGTAATCCAGAACCTAACCCACTATAGGGGAGTGTGCGACTGGCAAACATTGCAATTTGATTATTTCGAATAACTGGATTACCGTACTTCACCTCTTCCACAGTCAGGCTATTGGGCAACCTCCCAGGGCTTATAATTTCGACCCTGTTATCAAAGACAAGCAATCGCACTGGTGCATTCTTAAAATAATCACGATGAACAAGAGCGTTCTGTAAAACCTCTTCCAAGGCAACAATGGAAATTTCTGGTTCACCTCGCGAATTAAAACCCTGTCCAGCTTGCAAATACTTAATGCAACTTTTTACATACAACATACCTTGCTTAAATAATTCTGGAATAGTTCCCGTTAAATCCTCGGGCTTGCTTTTGTAATTACTTCCGCCAATTTCGTTTCCAGCAAACATTACCGCCTTTATTGTAAAGGCTGGACGAAAAGATTGTGGTTCATTTCCAAAAAATAAAAGCCCCGCAAGAGTTAAATGATTGTTACGCATAGCCCTTTTTGCGTGCAAAGCTTTTTCCAGAGTAAGCCCTTTTGCTTCATAGGACATTTCAAATTCCTTTTTGAAATATTCGGCAAAGAGTCGAATATCCAGATCCTTTATGCTTGAATCGAAGATTTCCATTTCATCAGCAAGCAAGCTTTTGCTTCCAAGCAAACGGGCTATTTCATCATTAGAAGTAACCTTTCGTTTGTCAGCACCATTCTTTACATAAATCGTTCCATTGGCATCTTTATAGGGCTTTGATATACCTTCTTCAACAGTTACAACAACAAGCTGGTTATCATCGATAGTTATAGTTTCTGTTATCAAAAATACTGGTGGGTATATTTTTTGTGATGCGATATTTACAATCTGTTGGTTGGTATGTTGTATTTCACTAAAAGACAAACCATTTAAATCGCCTGTTTTATCATTAACACCAAAAACAATCGTTCCGCCTTTGGAGTTGGAAAAAGCTATCAACTCATGGGCAAGGCTATCGAGATGGGGTAGTCGTTCCTTGAATTGAACTTTGCTCGATTCGCCACACTTGATAATTTCAGAAAGTTTTGTGTGATCCATAGTCATTTTTCTCTGGCTAGTTTCTTGCGCAGTGGTGTAAAAATATATTTTCGTATTCTGTAAAAAATAAATTCTATAATATTTCCCATTTTTGTGTAATAAAGTCTCTTCCCTGCGCCAAAAATAGCTGAGTCATAAAAGGCATATAATGATTTATCCACTAATATTAAACGTGTATTAGACGCAAATAATGTTTTGGGATTTTCCAACATTGTTCTAATTTCGCTATTTATTGAACCTGTTGATTTAATATATTCAATATACTTTTTGTTTGCCAACAAAAAAGGTTTATCAGCTGTTTGCGTGGCGAAATAATGAATGATTTTTGCATCATGTAAATACCTTAATGCTCCATTATCAAGAATTTGACAATTCCATATGCCGTCAAGTTCTTCAATTATGTTGCCTAAATTGAAATTTGCTTGATTAAATGATTGCTGATCAGTAATCATTCCTCGACCATGACTATAAAGCCACAACCTATGCCATTCATTAAAAAGATTGTGGCTTGCAGTACAATCTTTGCATAGAATTACGCCGCCATTGTATCTAATATTTGAATCAAAGCATGAATCAAAACCAATTTTTGCTGAGGCCTTTCTCATTCTATTTAGTTTCGCAGGATAATATTTTTCATATTCAGATAAAAAAACGTGTGCATCAAGTACGGCCCCAATATCAATATTTACATTTGCAACAGAAGAGATATCATCTGCTATTATTGTATCGCTATCAATATAAACAAAATCTCCCGCAACATGTTGGCGCATGGATGTTTTTAGAAATCTAGATCGTGCCTTTTTATCAAATCGTTCATCAATGGTAATTGATATTATCTCATTTATTAAATCGAGAATTTTTTTCCGTTTTCCTGTTATATTTATTTTTGTAATATTATCAATCAAGAGAGAAATAAATGCGTTAGGTGTTCTTAGACGCAAAGACGTTATTGAAAGAAACATCCGTTCAAAGTAGTAATCAGAGTCATCACTGGTAAGAACATATAAAATTTTTATCACTGTCTAATTTCTCCTGATAATATATTTTGCAAAAACAATCATTTTAAATGGCAAGACAAGCATAATTATGTTTTTTAAGTAAAGTCTCACATAATAAATCACGTGAAACTTTAATCTAAAAATCAATATTTTGTATTTTGAATACCCTAGTTGATTTATAAGAAGACATTCGCATTGCATCAATCCATTTTTATCTTGAACACTTAAAAATGAAAAATACACATTAGTTATTTTTTTTAAAAATTCATTTTTCCCACATAACAGTAACAAATCATCAGTGAATTTTTTCCAAAGCAAAAGAGAATTCCATGCACGACGCGAAGTGGATGAGCTTATACGATTTATTCGACTATCGATATAAAATGTGCTTAAGATCTTGTCAATAAATCCGACCTTCGTAATTTTTGCTAAACGGAAACAAATGTCATCATCTTGGCAAGCGAACAGATCATTATCCCATCCCCCTATTTTTTCTAATAATGATCGTTTAACTGTTATACAAGAACTATTGGTGAGAAATCCTTGTTGCAGCACATCTCGATAAATAAAACCCTCTAATTTGGAGCATTTCTTTATTGCCTGTGTTCCATCAGGAAGATATTTTTTGATACTTTTCACATAAACAAGGCCAAACTCTTCATCACTGGCAAATTTATTTTTCACTTCCTGCAAAAATTCTTTTTCCCATGTATCATCACTGTCAAGAAACGATACAAAACACCCGCGCGAAAACTGTATTCCTGCATTCCGTGCAGGGTTAGAACCTGCGTTTTGTTGGTAGTAATAATTAATCTTAGGTGAATTGTAATTATCGCATATTTCTTTCAGGTTGTCCGTTGAGCCATCATCAATTATAATTATTTCATAATTATCAAATGACTGAATAAGAATGGAATCAATAGTTCTGGAAATTAGTTCTGACCTATTGTGTACAGGTACCACTATAGAAAACAAAGGGGAATTTGTATTTTCAGATGCTTCTGAAGTTTTCAAGAACAATTAGCCTGAGGTCGTTTTTTTTGCGAATTTAGAATTTTTATTTGTTGCAAATTCAAAAAAAAACTTAAAAAAATAAAATTTTATCAGGATGTCCTTTATCAATATCATATAGTATCTGCACAACCCCAATATGAATACTTTTTTGTTTTTTGCTTTTTCATATATATTTTTTTCATTATTGATTTTTGCAAAATAAATGTAACGAGATGAATGATGAATTCGGAGTCTTAGGTTAAAAGGAGGCATGGATGCTTCATTGTGATACAACTCAGAACCCTTTGTGTATTTTTGTGTTGATAACCCTCCTGTAAAAAAATTCTTTGTTGCGAAAATATGGTTTACATACAAAGTCTTGTGACCTCGTGCAATACGATCATGCACGATATGTGGAGGCATGTTCTTTTCACCTTGTATAACAGGGAAAGGGTATTTTTTAAATATGCTTGTTACATAAAATTCGTATTTATCCCCATGAACTGGTCTGTTTTGCCTATACCTTATATGATCTGATACGAAATGATCGTATGGGAATCTTTCTCCAACTATTTCTCCTGTTTCATATTGACATAAACCAGATAGGCAAACACAATTACTTTCAAATCTTTCTGTTTTATTATTAAAGTACCCCCAAACTTTTTCCAATACACCTTTACAAAGCAGATCGTCATCATCAAGTTTTGCTAATATAAAACTATCAGCATTTTGCGTACCAGTATTACGTGCAGAAAGTTGACCGCTATTTTCTTGAAATATATATTTTATTTTGATTTTTTTGCCAAAAGATTCTACCACTTCTTTGGTGTTATCAGAAGAGCCATCATTAATAATAATCCACTCGAAATCTATATCATTTTGTTTGCAAAGACATTCGTGTATTCGGGGTAAATACTTTGCGCGATTAAATGTTGGTGTAACTATAGAAAATTGATGCATTGTCTCGATCCGCTTTTAACAAAAAATCGTTTTATCATTAAATTGCAAAAATCTTAAGTTGTGGATAAAATTGTTATTTGTTTTTTATCTACACAATAGTTTCATGTTGCAATTAAGATCACACTTGACCATTGCTTATGCCTGCTTCTTAAAAACAAAAAAATGATGAAATGTCTTTTCCCATACACGATAATTTTTTTCTAACTTGTAATAATATGTCTTGCTTATTTTTGACATTGTGTCAATTATTTTTTCTATTTCATAGCCTTTTTTGTTTATTTCCCAATAATGCTCGCCATCGAATTTATGTTCTTCTGTTCTTGTAAAAGGGCGTTTTATGAATTTGTATGGACATATTTTTTGTATATGCAATGATAAAACTCTGTTAGCATTTGGCAATGATATAATCACCGATTTTTTTGCAACTCTAAATAATTCGGAAAGTGCTTTTGTAAATGATTCATATGGCATATGCTCCAGTACTTGAAAGCAGACAACAATATCATACTGTTGGTCGGCAAATGGCATTTTAAGTATAGAGCCTATATGGTCAGGCTTTAATTCTTCATCTACGTCTAACGATTCATAATTGTAAGGTAGTAGATGTTTGCATATTGTCTTCAATATGCCTGAACCAACCCCTACTTCCAAAATTGATTGTTGCGCCAAGTGGGGTGGAAGGATAGATGTAATTTCATTTATCTGATGATAAAAACTATTCCAGCGACCTTTGTTGACGTATTTATTAAAATCGTAATGCTCTGAATTGACTTGCATTTGCACTGACTTGCCCCTTTTGGTTTATTGATATTAACGGCGTTTTATATATTACATTTGGTAACTTTCAACCTTTGTTGGCTTTTCTTTCCATCATGTTGTAAAATATATTTCAGATAATGATATTTTATCAGCATTTGACAAGCGTTATTTCATCTATTGTTTCCCAAGCCAATTTTTCATCCCAAGATTTCTCCTTCGCTTCGGGTCGGCGATCGAAAATGACGAGATAGGCCGGTGCCGTGGTGTCTATTCTGTTACGATACCTCGCAATCTGTTCAAGCCCCTCTTCTTGAATCATACCAGGGGAGTCATAGGAGCGGACAAGCTTTATCTCGATGATATAGGTATTCCCCTTGTATTCGACGGCCAAATCAATCCGCCCCCTGCCCGCCGCATATTCGCGATCTATATGTCCGCCACCGTTTATCACCCTTTGGAGAAAGGCCATCAGCAACAGGTGGGGAAAGGCCTCGGTGTAGTTCATCTTCTGATCCCACAGCTCGGAGTTGCGCCTCCAGAATTTCTGAAACTCACGCAGCAGCGCGTCCATGTCAAGGGAGCCGTCCGCCTTCTCCCACTGCCATTCGGGTTCCGGTATGGCCAGTTGCGGGCCATAAGTCAGGTGCCTTGCCAGTACTTCCCTGTAGATCGGATTGGCCACGGAGGGCGTTCCCCTTTCCTTGGTTACCAGCCCCAGATCCAGGCAGAGGCGAAACCCGTCTCCCTCGGTAAGCATCGGATCGGAATCCCCCACCATAAGGCTTTCCATGACCTTTCGGACGCTTGGGTTTTCCAGTCTGTAGGCCAGGGCATCCAGATGGGTTTCCCTTGCCAGTACCATCTGCTCCCTGGCTTCTTTGACGTGCGTCAATGTTACCGTCTCGGCGCTTGTCTCGTCGAGAACGCGCATTGTGGCGCGCTTGAACAACGAGTTGACAATCCATGGCTGCCCATTTGACTGTTCAAAGACATATTCAATGGCATCCCTATTTATGGCCTGGCCCGTTTCCTCTGTTCGCTGTGCGAACAGATTTTCTATATTACCTTTAGTAAAATGGGACAAGGTTGCGGAATCTTCTTTTATATTGAACGGCGAGCCAGGATTGGGTGCGATGCCACCTTTCGCCGCGGTGATATAGTCCTTTAAGTCACGCATACCTACAAGGGCAATCGAAACGGGAAATTTTCCTATTCCTCGCTCCGCAAAACCGTTTCTTAGTTGCCGAAGAAAACTGATAAGTGGTTTGCCTTCAAGTACATCGGCCTCATCAATAAGCACAACAAGAGGTTTCGGCAAAACAATTTTCGCCCATTTCTGCATAGTTTTGTAAAGCAAAAGTTCCGTCTGGTCAAACGGTAATTCGGGTATAGGAAGTCCCTGGTTTTTGGAAGACGCACAGATGGATTCGTTGATGGTGATCATTGCCGACGCAGTATCCGTTATTCCCTGACATGCTTCGATACTGATGTAGCACGCCGTTGCCTCCCCTCCCGCGTTTATCTCTTTTGCCCAGCTTTGCAGGAAAGTTGTTTTGCCTGTCTGTCTTGGCGCGTGAAGTACCCAGTACAGGCTGTCCCTTATATACCGGTGAAGCTGTGCGCCGACAAGTCGATCCGCCGGTGGAAGCATATAGTGATCCAGCGGGTTGCAGGGTCCTGTTGTGTTAAAGAAACGAACTTCTCGTTTCGATTTCTGTATCAAAACGTGTACCTCACGAGTAGCGAAACATGGAAATTATGCCGAAACTCTTCATAAAGAGGTCTTGCCCTGTTGTGAAAATAAAAAGGATTAATGGTTAGAATGTAGGCCAATGTGCCCCCGATACTCAGGCTGTCCGTAAGCCAGTAATGTGTGGTTGCTCCTAACACAAAATTCCCCTTAAAACCCTGGATGAACGTGCTATGATGATAATCCGCTGGGGTGGTTCGGATTGCATATTGGTAAATATAATTGTTATCGGGGTTATAACGATGAATGAAAAAAGAAGATGTGCCCCTTGGATAAAAAAGCCTGAATGACAAATATTGGGCATTGCCTCCTGGATTAAACCCATTCCCTAGCCATTGCCCCCTGTTTGTGTACCCGTGAATCAATTGATGATGGAAATAAAACGAATATGGCCACTGGAACTGAAAAGTCTGCGACATTTCCATGTGGCTCCATTCAAAAACTATTTTTCCGAATATATTGCGTTGTTCTGAAACCGTCACTGCTTTTCTTATGCCAGCCGTAAAGACCATGGTGTGATAAAGATTTCGCATATACGCCAGAATTCTTGAGGCAGTAACCCCCCGAACTTTGGCAATGAAATCATCGACTCCCAACTCAGCAAAGGCCTCAAATCCAACCTGCGGAAAAATCCATGAAAATCCGAATGATGCCTTTTGATCCTCGATGTGATTGATTGCGCGTGGAAGAACAAACCTCAAATTTTCCCATTCCCAGGGAACAAGGGCAACACGGTTTGCAAACAGCGTCAGCCCAGGCAGGAACGAGGGGGCATATGCAAGGGCCAGCCCATGAAACATGGTATAATGGTTGGAATCATCGCTGCCGGAAAAATCCGATGCGGAAAGCCGTCCAATCCATAAGCGCGCTTCAGCGTAACCCGCATTCCAGCCAAGCCAGGGAACGGTAACGCGCTGCCTTCGTAGCCCTATGTCGAACCTTGGATAAGTCGGGGCGTTGTTCGAATGGAGTATCGAGTGTAGGTACGAAGGCCCAAGCCAGATTGCCTGTGTTCCAAAACCGACGGTCAGTGTTCTCCATGTATAACGAATCTCCGAATCGCCGAAATCCCAGTCAAAAAAAGGTCTGTCCCCGAAACGTTGGGGGGCATCAACACCGTATCCCCAAAAATACCCGAATTCGTTTTCAAAAGCCGACGGCAGTATGTCGAAGTGGGCGTTCTGCGAAAATGCGAAATGCGGTAACAGGGTTAGCTCAAGGCCATGCCCCTCGATTCTGGCCCCGCTCCTAAATTTTGCGTTAAAGCCCCGTCCCTGCCATAGCACTCCGTCGTTTTGGCCAAAGGGTGCTGTGGTGTTGACGGACATGAACAGCTCGGGTCCATAGATCCTGGCTCGGAAATCGCCAAACATTGGGTGAAAAGTGCCAAGCCTTTGGGAACGCCAAGGGTGTTCCAAATCATCATCGATGGCCCACACAGAATCCGACATCGTGCGGAAATTGAGATAGGGTCGCTGCGTCAGCCCGCGCAGGGCGAGAAAATCGAAGTACCTTTCCTCTATCGAAAGGAGTGCCTCCTGCGCAAAAAGCGGTGCGGAAAAGACCGATAGGCCGCATAGCAGCGACAATAAAAAACATTTTTTCGGTTTGGTCATAACGTGTCTCCCTGTGTAAAGTACCCTTCCATATCGAGGGTGGAAAAATCGCAAGGTAACTCCACCGCCTGCCCTGTTTTCTGCGATTTATAAATGGCAAGCACAATTTCAAGGGCTTTTTTTCCCCTGGCATCTGAAGCCAAGGGTTCGCGGTTTTCTTCTATGGACAGGACAAAATCTCTGAAAAGATCGGAATGACCCGATCCGTAGACGTTCGGAGGGTTCTCCGCCTCAATTTCCAAGACCTTGTTTTCGGTGTCGCCCACAGCCTCGGCATCGGCAAGCCGCCAGGTTTCAAGTCTATTGGCCACAAGCCCCCCAATCACCACCGAGCCCTTCTCGCCAAAAATGGACAGCGTCTGACTCAGATCGGTCGGATACACGCAGGCGGTACCTTCGATAATGCCGACGGCACCGCTTCCGAATTCGACAATGGCCGCGCCGAAGTCTTCCGCTTCTATGGGGCGAATAAATTTGCGTGTTATGGCCTGGACACGCACGGCGTCCTCGCCCATGATCCACTGCAGCAAATCGATGCCGTGTATGCACTGGTTCATGAGCGTGCCGCCGTCCTGCGCCCAGGTTCCCCGCCAGGGATCCTCGGCATAATATGCCGGGCTGCGATACCAGCGAACCTGTATCATACCGTGAAGGAGCCTTCCAAATCGTTCCGCGTCAACCGCCGTGCGCAGCCGCTGTATAGGTGCGTTAAAACGATTCTGGAAACATACGGCCAGTTTCCTGTTGGCCTTTTTCGCGGCGGCGATCATTGCGTCCGCGTCCCGCGTCGAAAGAGCCATGGGCTTTTCGCAGATAACATGCGCACCGGCCTCTAGGCAGTCAATGGCCATTTCCTTGTGCTTGCCGGATTCGGTGGTTATGGCAACAATGTCGGGTTTCGTTTCGCTAAGCATTTTTTTGTAATCCGCATAACAGCAGATTTTGCTTTCGAAAACCTGTTTTTGGTATTCACCGGCCTGTTCTTCTGCGCGATGAATAACGGAATCGCAAATCGCCTCAAGTTTCATATTGTCACGGTTTTCGGCAAACGCCCTGATATGCGAAGGGCTCACCTTGCCACAGCCTATTAATGCGCTTCTGTATTTTCCCATATCCCTAGTTCCCTGTCGTTATTTTGCCGTTTTCTATTTTGACTGTACGATCGCAACGCTCAACGGTACTAAGGCGATGGGCGATTACGATAAGTGTCTTGTTTTCGCTGGCATGGTATATTTCGTCCATTATTTTTTTCTCTGTTTCATTGTCAAGCGCCGAGGTCGCCTCGTCCAAGACCAAGATCTCGGGATCATTGTACAGGGCGCGGGCAATGCCTATGCGTTGCTGCTGTCCACCGGAAAGCTGTATGCCGCCTTCCCCAACCCTTGTGTCGCTACCTTCCTTTGTCGAAAGGAAATCCCAGATGTTTGCCTTCCGCAAAACGGTTTTCATTTTCTCGTCGTCCATTTCGGAACCGTAAGCCACGTTTTCCCCGACCGTCCCGTCGAACAGATAAATACTCTGGGGAATATAACCTATTTTCCGCCGCCATGAACGTATCGTCTGTTCACAAAGCGGTGTGTCGTCTATAACGACTTCCCCTGAACTGGGCTTTAGTATGCCGATAACTAGATCGATAAGTGTCGACTTCCCCCCGCCGCTTTCCCCTGTGACGGCTATTTTCTCGCCTTTGCGTATGGACAGGGATGCGTCGTGTATTACCTCGGCTCCGGTCGCGTATTTGAAGGAAACATTGCGTAGGTTGATTGCCTCGTTGAAATCAATGGGTTCATCGCCCTCGTTCTCTGTCGGTTGCCGAACCATTTCCGCAATCGTGTCCAGGGAATGCTGCGCAAAGGCCAAGTTGTTAATGTTTTGAAACAGCCGATGCATACATGGGAGCATTCGATAAAGGGCAAGCGCATACATCGATATCACGGGAATAACCATAGCGGTATCATCGTATCGTGCTATGATAAAAACAACCGCCGCAACAAGAACCGAAAAGCCCATGCTCTCTAATATGCTTTTTGGGGTTGCGCTTATGACATTGTTTGTTACGTGCGCCTTTGCCGCTTTCAGTTTCGCCCTGTCATAGTTCTTGACCAGCTCGCTTTTGTTTCCTTTAAGCCTGACAAATTTGAAGTTGCTAAGTGCCTCCTGCAACAGGCGAAAAGATTTTTTGTCGATTTCAACACGTTTTTTGCCAATGGACTTGGTTTTTGCGACCAGTACCCTCAAAAACACAAAGGCAAGAAAAGCAAGGACAACCGTCAGTACCAAAGTCATCCGCCAGTTTACGACCATCAGTAACGTATACACCATGGTAATTGTGAACAATTCGGTAAAGAACTTCAGGATTTCGGTGGATATCCTGCTCATATGCTGTGCTTCGCTGTTTATTATCCCCATTATCTCGCCGGAATTCTTCTGGGCATAAACGGTATATGGCAAGGAAAGGGTTACGTTAAATATCTTGCTGGCAAAAGATCTGGACACCGCGTACGAAAACCTGCTTATAAGATATGTGTGCATAAGACTGTAAACGGCGCGGAACATGTAAAACACGATAATGGCGATACCAAAATAAATGATGAATTCCCTGTGCGGCAGCCCGACAAAGTCAAACGCCCGCCTGTACAGTCCCTCGTCAAGAAGCTCGGGATTTGACGCAACCGAGATAAACGGCATTATCGCCGAAATACCGATCGTCTCCACTAACGAAAACCCGATGCTGAGCAAAATGAGAAAACCCCAATAGATCCTGTGTTTGCGGGAAAGAAGTCCGTACAGTTTTCGTATGGTGGGGATAAGAACGTTTGCTTTCATGTCAGAAGAAATGCCCTAAGCCAAAAAATATCTCGCGGCCGCTTCCGCCTGGAATTCGCCTTGTGTCCAGAAACTCCCTCACGTCCACCCCAACGGACAGACGCAGGTACAGGTTCCGCATGAACGCGGGGAACACCATAAACTCAAGCCCGCCAGCCGCGGCAACGCCATTTCCCCTTGCCGGATCGCTGTAGAGGGCTACGTCAAGCATCGGGGATACATGGAACTCAAAGTCGAAAAGACGGAACCTGTTGCTGTCCAGCCATTGCGAGGGGGTGAACATCAACGCCCTGATCGGGAAATTGGTGTTGACGGAAAGCATACTGTCGGCGTTCATTGACCTGTCCGCAATGCCGCGCAGGACGTCGCCGGCCGCGTCGTGGTAGCCCCTGTCGTTGAAAAAAAACCATTGCCTGTACTGGACTCTCGCGGAAACACCCAGGAATCTGTTCACGATGAAATGGCTGGCTCCGCTGAAGGAAAGGGTGACGGACAGGGGATCCTGGTGGTTGGTATAGCGAAAAAAGTCATAGGTGTAAGTATTGCTAAGGGAAACGGAAAGCCCGCTTCGGTAATTGCCATGCCAGTTAACCCTTCCGAATCCCAGCGAATGCGAGAATTCGGCGAAAGGACCCCTGCGGAAATCGTGCAGGGGCCAGCCCGGCAACTCGTGGCTGAAGGTTATCGAAGGGCGCATCGTATACGTCAGCTCCCCGAAGTTGCGCGTCGTCAGCCCGGTGGGGATTCTCCATGACGCGAACACCCTGCTGGACATGTACAGACCGCGCTGGAAGTTATCGGGATTCGTGTACCAAGGCCCGTCGCCCACCCTGTGCTGCCTGGGATTCTCCTCGTTAAGTATGAACGATTCCTCGAACCCCACGGTGAACGTGGTGGAACGGAAAGGCAACTCCACCGAAATCCCGGTGATGTTCCTGAAGGAAAAAGGCTCGTAGGCTTCGGGGCGATATAGGAAAATATTTTCAAACCTGAAATTCCATCGGTGACCCCATGCCGTAAAGGGAATACTGGAATCTATCATTAGCTCAAACGAGCTTTGCCTGTTCTCGTCCAGTCGATAACCCAAGTCTATTCTCAGGGGGCTCATCGTTCCCATGAAATTGTAGTCCCTGGCCCTGATGTCAAGCTCAAAACCCGTGTTGCTGTCGTACTCCGGAATGGGCAGGGCGATAATGTTCCACGAGTCCTCGACCCTGATCGTAAACGTTACTGGATACGCGCCGTCCTCCCGCCTCTCGCCCACCGAGTAGCTCATCTCCACGCTATCCCTTAGGACCCGCATGTTTGTAATGACCTGCGTCCTGTCGCGGATGTATTCCTCCAGGGCGGCCCTTCCGCGCAGCTCGTCGCCAACCCTTAGCTCCGCGTTGTGCATAAGGGCGTCGGGGCGCGTTCGTCCCCTTATCTCGAAGTCGAAGGCGGCGATGACGTATAATCTGTCGCTGTCGGGTTCCTCTATGGCTAGGGGATAATAGGTTTCTGGTGCCTCTGGTTCGTATAGGGCGAATTCCCGCTCCGTCGGCTCGCCGTTGTCGGGGGTTGCCTCCTGGGAATACAGGGGAAACACGGCCATCAGGGAAAACGCGAAAAATAGTAGCGATGATTTTTTCAAGGTAACATCATGTGTCGGAAAAAGACAAAACCCACCGAATCCAGGTATGTCTTGGGGAAAGGACACATAGGATTGTCCGGGCGGCCGAAACACGCTACGGAAAACCGTATGATAATGGGTGGACCTTATAACGCCAAACGAAAGGTTTCTTATGCTTAAGGCTAGCATATTGGGGGGTGAAAATCAACGAGCGCGCGGTTTTTTTGCCTGGTATTGAATGCGCCTTAGTCCCGGACAAACATCGCCAGGCTTTCGATGTGTGCGGTCTGCGGGTAAAAATCGTACCAGCGAAGCTCGGCCAGCTTGTATGCCCCCAGAAGCGTTTTGCTGTCCCGCGCCAGGGTCGCGGGATCGCAGGAAACGTAGGCCAGGACTTTCGGCCCGTTTGCCGAAAGCCGCCGGCTTAGCTCCGGGGCAAGGCCCTGGCGCGGCGGATCGACGACGACGAGTCCGTAACCCTGCAAGGCGGTCGTTTTCGCCCAGTCCTCGATGCGCCTGGCGTGGAAACCCGCCGACCCAAGCGACGCTAGGTTTTCCCGCGCAAGGGTCAGCGCGGCTCTGTTTTCCTCGACCATGTCCACGCGGGGAAACATCCCGCCAAGGAAGGCGGCAAAGGTACCCACCCCGCAGTACAGGTCCGCCATGGGAGCCCTGGAACACCCGCCTGAAGCGCCGGCGATTTCCCGCAAGTCGGATACAAGCCTTTCCAGCATCGCCCCATTGCTCTGGAAAAAAACACCGGCATCCATCGCGAGATCCCTTCCAAGTATCCTGGTCCTTCCCCTGGCGACTCTCCCTTCGCTTAGAATCGTCCCACCGCGCGCGTACACGGTGACGCGATCCTTCCCCGGAGACACCAGGAAGTCCCTGGCCTTGTCCAGCAAAAGGGTCCTGATTCCTGGATCGGCGACCGGGCAATCGGAAATCGGGATAATGTCGGCGGATTTTCGCGCCTTCAGGCCGCAGAAGGCGTCTGGATGGTTTCTGTCGAACCGCCTGATGGCGTGAAACTGCATCCGGTTCCGGTATTCCCAGGGTTCGGAGGGCGAAACCACTGGCTCGGGTGGACTGACCCCCCCGATACGGGTAAAGGCGTCTTTCAATATGGCCGTTTTTGTCGCAAGCTGAGCTGGATAGCTCATATGCTGCAGGTTGCAGCCGCCGCAGATGCCGTAAAAATCGCAGGAAGGTCGCGTACGATTAGGGGAGGCCTCCAGGATTTCCAGCAGTTCCGCCTGTGTCCATGAGCGATGTTCCCTGGTCGTGCGACAGATGACAGTTTCACCTGGGATTCCCCCCTCTATAAAGACGCTCTTGCCGTCAACCTTTGCCAGACCCGCTCCGTTTGCGGCAATTCCTTCGATCCTAGCCTTGAGTATCATATGGGGCAGTATAGCGATTTTTTTTGTTCAGGGACACTTCCAGCTATTGACAAATTTCCTAGGGTTTGGCATAGTGGATGCACGGGGCTTGCACGGCATGTGCTTATTAGCCGTTTTCCAAAAGCGGTGCTGGGACGGCTTAGCCCCCGACGCCACCTTAGCTCAGTTGGTAGAGCAGCAGACTGAAAATCTGCGTGTCTGGGGTTCAATTCCCCGAGGTGGCATAGTTAATTCCTTATCTTGTAAGGAATTAGCGAAACACCCCAAAACAGCGGATTTGCAAAAGGTTAAGTGGAGGTTAAGTCCATGCAAAATCTGCATTACCACGCCTTTAAAAAGGCCAAGCCGCTGAAGGGCGGGAAAACCGCCTACCGATGGTATTACTACTACATCGATGAGACCACTGGAAAACAAGTCCAAAGATCGTGCGGGACGGCTGTAAAAAGCCGCCAAGCCGCCGAGGATTACATCCGTACCCTGCCACCCCCTCCAAAGGCTAGAAATGCGCCTGGCGGCACGCCGGTGGGCATTAGGGCCAACGCCGACCTGCTTGTCGGCGATATAGCCAGGGATATGTTTGTCCCCGGAAGCGATCATATCAAACGTCGTCAGCAGCTAAAAAAATCCGTCTCCCCCGAAGCCCTCTCCAATAACCGGGTATTTATGCGCCACATAATGGGCACATGGGGGGACAGGATGCTCCGCACCCTGGAACTGGACGAGATCATGAATTACCTGTTTTCGGTGGAGCGCTCCGCATCATGGAAAAACCAGTATATCGCCGCGCTTAACGAGATATACCAGGAGGGTCAATTTTTGGGCTGCAAGGTGTACAAACCGAATTTCCCCTCCATCGGCAAAATTCCGAACAAGGCCGACGTCCTGACCCAGGCCGAAATCGAAAGGTTGTTCAAACGGGAAAATTTCAGGCATGACTTTTTCCTGTTTTTCCTGTGCGCCCTTTCCGCCGGTCTCCGTGCCGGCGAGGTGCGGGCATTGCGGGCAAAACAGATAGTGTTTGACAAAAAAGCCATTATTGTTGATGGTTTTATCAAAAAAAGCGGCTTGCGAACGGTCTACAATAAATGCGGCTCGCCCGAGCATCCGAAACTAAGGGTCGTTCCCCTCCCGGATTTAACCCTAAATCTGCTGGACGAACATATCAGACAAAACAGCGTCGCGCCGGATGATTATGTGTTTACCTATTCCGGTCGCCCCATATCGGAATCTATGGCAAAAACAAATTTTATCCAAGGGCTGATAAACGCCGGAATCGCGTTTGACAGAAAAACGCTGATTGAACGAGGCGACTGGAAAGGCGGTCACATCCATAAAACAAAAAACCTGATACCTGACGGACGGCGAATAGTGATACGCTCTTTGAGGTATACCTATGTAACCTTGATGAGCCGCCACATGGACGCGCACAACCTCCTTAAACTGACCGGGCACAATACGACAATGATGGTCAACTACTACAACCGCACAAACCTAGAGATGGCACTGGCCGCTATTCCAGATGCCTTTGTAGCTACCAGTGCCCTGCTCCCCCACTCTATAGGTGTAACATAACTACCGCACGATAGCCCAACAAAGCACACATATCCCTATGCCGCGCCGCCTCCCCCGGCGTGGTTAGTTTTCCAAAAACTATAGCAAGCAAACCGTAACAATCGGTATATGCAGGGGTCAATTTCGCCGGCGAAACCTCGGCGCGTTGCACTTGGCTTTTTCCGCTTTTTTTACCCCCGCTTTCCTTGTTTTGTGTTTTCCTATAGGATGTTACACGTTACACTTTTACTACCTAAAATAGATTGATTTATTAAGAATAAAAAAATCATGTATTCAAGTATTGAATATATGGGAATAGATAAATTTACATTTAGTATGTGGCAATAGTCACGGAACGGCATAAGTGTAACGTGTAACAAGCCAAGCCGACAAAAAAAGGTACTGTGCCGCCCCACCCCCCGCGTGCAATCTTTCGGCGAGCGGCACTCGTAATGACCTGCCCGCCAGATTTTAATCCTGGGTAACAAAACGCTAACAAAAGCTAATTACTTGCTAGCCCGCGCCGCCGGCTCGCCTTATCGTTTGGGTATGACTACGATAATCAACCCGCCGGCCGTGCCGCGAAAATCGCCGCCGCCGGTCGCCAGCCGGCCGCGCCCGATCCGGCTCCGCCGCGAAAATCGCCGCCGCCGGCCGCCAGCCGGTCGCGCCCGGTCTGGCTCCGCCGCGAAAATCGCCGCCGCCAGTCGCCAGCCAGCCGCGCCCGGTCCGGCCCCGCCGCGAAAACCAGCCCGCTGGCCGCCAGCCGGCCGCGTCCGGTCTGAATTCGGCGCGAAAACCGGCCCGGCCGCCGCACCAGCCGCGATTGATCAGGAGTACTCCTATGGCTGAGGTAAGGCAAGCCGAATTTGCAAGAATTTGCGGTGTCAAGCCGCCAGTGATCTCGCGGAAAATTCGCAACAATACACTCATCCGCAATGCCGCCGGGCTACTGGACACGGAGAATCACGTAAACGCTAGGTATATAGCAAAATGCCGCCTAAAGGCCAATAACAAAGCCATAGATACCCCTATCCACCCGGAGGACAAAAGGCCAATTCCCGCACCCGTTGATTTTTCGCGCCTTTCGGATCATGAGGTTTCGGAATATGCTGGTCTACCTCAACGGCTGTTAGGTTACACGCTTCGCCAACTTGTGGAAAAATTTCGGGGATTGCCCGGAATGCAGGAATACGTCCGCATGTTAAAAGATTTAACAGCCGCCGATGAACGGGATCAAAAGGTGCGGGAACGGCGTTTGCAACTTGTGGACAAGGATTTTGTAACGGCGCGACTAATCCAATACCTAGAAATGCTCATGAAACAATTATTGGAATATCCTGAATCGGCTACAGATGAAATCATAGCATTGGTACAAGCCCAAGGCGAGGCCGCAAGGCTGGAAGTAAGCCGAAAGTTGGAAACGGGCATATCAAAAATAATTAAAAATTCTAAAGAGGAGCTAATCAAAGAATTAAGCGGCCTGCGCTCTAAATATCAAGATGACGACAGACTTAGCGATAAAATAAAAGAGGCCATTGCCGAGGCTACCGAAAACGAATGACCACTTATATAACGTACAAAGAAAAAATATACCAAGGCGATATTGATTTTCTGATAGAAAAAATAAACGGCCTTCCGGATTCCTTACGCCATGAGATGCCAAGCGATTTTATAGAGAGGGTACGCTATCTTACGGGAGACCTTACCCCGTTTCCTGGCAAGTTTAGTTTTGAAAAGTTTCCATACTTCAGGGAGCTTGTCGATTGCTTCAGCCCAGACAATCCAATCCAAGAGGTGGCCGCAATGAAAGGTAACCAGACAGGGTTTACGACAGCCGTACTGGAAGTTATACTGCTCTTTAACATAATGGGTATCCCCAAAGCCCAAATGTATGTAACCGCCGATGCTGGACTTATGAAAACATCGGTGCAGGTTAAAATAGAAAAAATGATTGATAACGCCGGGGCAAGAGATTTGATATTTTCGCAATCACGCAAGAAAAAAGGGAGCCGAAACTCCGGGGATACGACCGTTTCCAAAGAATACCCAGGCGGATATCTGCACTCCTTTGGAGGTCGAAGCCCTTCCCGTTTTCGTGGGCTATCCTACCCTTGCGCCCTTGCGGATGAGGTCGATGCCTTTCCAGATTCGATACCAAAAGAGGGTACCGTAGTTGACTTGGTAAGAAATCGAACAAATGCATACACTGGAAGCAAGCGAAAAATATTGTGGGGTTCCACTCCGCTGGTAAAGCAAACATCAAAAATTGACAAGCTCTATAATGACGGGGATCAACGGAAATTTTTTGTACCGTGCAAACATTGCGGAACCATGCAGGAGTTAGTGTGGCATGGAAAAAACGAATCCGGTTATACATGGGGCATCACATGGGAAAACAACGAAAACTTTGAGCCAAAACCGGAAACAATCGCCTATAAATGCGGCAATCCAGACTGCGGAAAAACCATGAAGAACTATGACAAGGCGGTGATAATCCCAAAGGGGGAATGGAGGGCAACGGCGAAACCCGCCAACCCATTCAGGCGGTCGTACCACATTACACCCATATACAACCCGCCAGGCATGTACAGTTGGGAGGACATGGTTTTGCAATGGGCCGAGTGCTGGGACATAAAAAACAACCGGCTCAAAGACAAGGAAAAATATAGATTATTCAGGAATACAAAGCAGGGGCTTCCATTCGAGGAATTAGGCGGAAAGCAAATAGAATACACACGCGCCATCATGTTTAGGCGCACCGGCTTTATAATCGTCAACGATGAATCTGGTCTTATCGCTCGCGGCGTTCCAAACGATATGGCCGTCCGTGACGCTGGTTCGCCCATCTTAATTGTGATAGCTTCCGTTGACGTACAGGAAAAATGTTTGTTTGTGGATGTGAAGGGCTATTCCTACGGTGGTGTTACCTGGACTTTGGAATTCATCGAGATAAAAGGCAACACGGCTGAATTCAACGGCGTTTGGGATCAACTGGATATGTTAATCGCTAATAAAAAATACATCGGAACGGACGGGAAGATTTACAGAATACAGGCAACGATGGTCGATACGGGATTTAACACCACCCACGTTTATGAATATCTCAAACGGCATTTCGCTGGCGTTTTCGGGTGCAAGGGAAAGGATTATCTGCCTAATGGCGAGACCTATCAATTTTTTTCCGCCGCCGCGTTAGACAGAATAGGCTTTGAAAAGATTTTGCACGTCAACACTGGCAAGCTGAAAGATAACATAAGCAATGCAATGACATCATCATTTTGGATTACCGGCCAGCCGCAACCGTGGTGGTACCCCAACTTTAGGGAGGATTTTGGGGATGATTATTTCAAACAATTCGAGGCCGAAAGCAGAAAAGAGGAGAGGGACGCGGTAACGAAAAAATTTCGCAGATACGTTTGGACACAAAAATTTGGACATGATAACCATGCCTTTGATACCTTTGTCTACAACCTTGCCTGTTTGGAATTGATAGCGGAGTGGTGGTGCCGGGAACATCTAAGACTTCCAACGCTGGACTGGGTGGCATTTTGGGAGGATGCGAAACGCGGGGAATTCTACCAATTAGGAACTTAAAATGAGACGCGAGATATTAGGTAACTGTGAACTATACCACAGCACCATGGAAAAAACCATCGAAAATATATCAGCCAATCATATCCTTACCGACCCGCCTTATCTTTATATCAAAACCCATGATTTTGATAAAGAGTTTGATGAAAAAATATTCTTTGAAAACGCTAGGCGACTGTTACCCGACAATGGATTCATAGCACTTTTTGGCAGGGGAACATCATTCTACAGGTGGAACACCCTTCTTGCCAATTTGGGTTTTATTTTCAAGGAGGAGATCGTATGGGATAAATTGCTTTTGTCTTCGCCGTGCAATAATCTTTCCCGAGTACATGAAACCATATCCATACACACAAAAAGATCAGGTTGTATAAGAAAATGCAAAGTGCCGTATGTCGAACAAAAAGCGCATGACATTGACAGTATAATTGGTGATATAAAAATAATCAAAAATAAAATCAAGAAGGAAGCTGGGTTTAAAGCGATAATCGATTTTTTGAAAACGGGCAAAATCAACAAGAAATCGTACCAAGGACACAAAATAACAAATTCACTGCGGGCGGTTTACAACGATACAGCCGTCATAATGCTACGCTCAATGATGGAGGGTATGCGGGAAAAAAGCATAATGCCCGTTTATCCAGCCCACTACGACAATCATCATCCTACCCAAAAGCCCGTTCGCCTTGCCGAGCGCATTCTTGCCCTAATATCAGATCCAGGCGATACCATTTATGATCCGTTCATGGGTTCTGGCAGTTTCGGCGTTGCATGTGTAAATATGGGAAGGAAATATATCGGTTCCGGGATGAAAGAGGAGTATTTTGATGTTGCTTGTAAACGAATAAAAGAAGCAACGGCGCAAGGCACGTTTGATTTTGAAAGCTAAAACAAAACGCTTGCTAGCTTGCCAGCGTAGTATGAATAATCTTAAATTATGGCCGTTTTGGATGATAACCACCCTGCTATTACCGGTTCCGCCGCGCACTCATGGCAAGACGTTATTAAAAACAGTAAGATCATTCTTTTCGAATTGGACAAAGCCATAATCGCCTTGATGCAGGAGGGAATCAGGGGCTTTACGCTTAATACGGGCATGACTACGCAGACCGTTACAAATCAAGATTTACCTATCCTGATACAACGGCGAGACGATTTGCTCGAACAAATAAAGAAGCTGGAATCCTTTAACGCGC
>Ga0209755_10001310_pt1 | contig 39649 bp, 36 predicted proteins | sample TergutCo191P1_FD_187301 | JGI IMG/M metagenome (GOLD analysis project Ga0209755, IMG submission 187301) | Cornitermes sp. P1 segment gut microbial communities from Petit-Saut dam, French Guiana - Co191P1 (SPAdes) (version 2) | ecosystem: Host-associated > Arthropoda: Insects > Digestive system... | reverse complement strand
GGATGAATAATGCCGTTTTTAATTGTAAAGCCGATTACCCAGGTAAGGACAGCGGTTATTATACCCGGAATCAATCCCGCTGAAAATGTGACTGCGGCTGTAAATACTGTATCAACAAACAATGGTAATTTTAATAAATGCACAAACAAAGGAAAAATTACATGATTAAGAGCCGCCGCTGTAATGCAGAGCGCTGCTATAATTCCAGCCGCCGCTGTTTTTGAATGATTTGCAGAATCCGGTTTTAACACAGAAAAAGCCTATCATAAAAAAACGATTATGCCTATAATAAAGACCATGGAAGCGCAGTATTTTGCTGCTGGAGCGTATTTTACAATTTTATCAGCGCTGGTTTTTTTTATTTTTCTTTCTGCGATTCTGATTTATTTTTTAAGCAAGGAATTAAAAAAATCTTTAAGGCGGGAAGAAGAAGGTTCCGTCTACTCGCGCTCTGTTCTTCTCGCGCAGGAAGATGAAAGAATGAGAATCAGCCGCGAACTGCATGATACAATCGCGCAGGATTTGCGTTATCTGTCGCTTTCAATGAATAAAATCGGCAAAACCGAAAATAACGCCGAGCGGGAAAAATTATGCGAAGACGCGTCGAAGCTTCAGTCCGATCTTATCCGCATAGTACGCGGTATCTGCGAAAACCTTGTTCCGCCTGATTTTCGCATTCAGGGGCTGCCTGACGCTCTTCGCCGTCTTTGTCTTGATTTCGGCAGAAAAACGGGGATAGACTGCCGCATTGATATTGATCTGGCTGAAAATGAAAAACTGGTTTTTCCTGACGAAGAAAAGCCGCTTCAGATTTTCCGCATTGTACAGGAAGCGCTTACAAATATTGAAAAACACGCCGGAGCGAGCGAAGCGATAGTCATGCTAAGATACGATCCGGACGGCGGAATTTCAATCGGTATATCAGATGACGGCAAAGGTTTTGATCCTCCGGACAGCCGCGCCGAAAAAAATGTCAGCTTAAGCGGCATTCATTTGGGAATTCGCGGAATGGAAGAAAGAGCCGCTCTTTTAGGCGGCAAACTGGAAATTAATAGCGACAAGGGAGAGGGAACGCTGGTGCGGCTTCAGCTGCCGTATGAAACAGAGGGAGAGTTTAAATGAATGTGCTTTTAATTGACGATCATCCGATGGTGAACTCTGGCATTACTAACATTCTTGAAGAAACCGGACGTTTCAAAGTTATGGCGCAGGCGAATACGTTAGATGAAGCGATACAGTTTATTGAATCAGGTAAATACCCTATTCCTTCTTTGATCATTTTAGACATAATGCTGGGCGAGGAAAACGGACTTGATTTTCTTCCTTTCCTTAAAAATTATTGTAAGAACAATGAAATTAAAAAACCTCCTGTGCTTATTTGCTCAGTTCTTGAAGAACCTTTCCGCATACAGTCCGCGCTTGATATGGGAGCGGCAGGTTATATATCCAAAGTCGGCAGTAAATCAGAGCTTCTGCAGGCCATTGAAACGGTTCTTTACGGAGAGACTTATATTTCCGGAGAACATTCAGCCAAAGTAGTTAAATCCCACGGTTATTATTCTAAATTTTCCAAACGCGAAATGGAAATCATTAATTTAATTAAAAAAAATAAAACCAACAAACAGATCGCAGGCGAACTTTTCCTGAGTATCCGCACTATTGAGAATCATATCAGCAATATTTATTACAAAACCGGAACAAAGAACAGGCAGGACATACAGAAATTATAACAATCGTGCGTAAACGCACGAAAAAATCGTGTGTTTACACGGATAGATAAATTGAAATTCTGTTTTAGAATTATTACAGTGCCAAAAAATGAATGTTAATTTTATTTAAATCATTCAGCATTATATTTCAGGTCTCGTTGAAATCTTTAGCAGGGAGGTAATATGGCAGGACCGTTAAATGCAAAAGTTATTCTTGCCAGGTGTTCTCAATCAAGGAAGAGCTTCGGCATACGCATTGAACAGCGCGGGAATAACTGGATTATGACATGGGCTTTTCCTGTAGATGAACATAAAGCGTTACGCGAAGGATACAGCGCGAACAGCGCTGTAACCATGAGCGGAGAGAAAGACGCAAATTTTCCGGGATGTCCCTGCTGCCGCTCAGACAGCATCGTGTTATGTGAATGCGGAAAAATCGGCTGTCAGGGCGGAGTGAAACAAAAGGCTTCCTCCCTCAGTTATCCGTGTCCATGGTGTAATAAAGAACTGCCGGTGTATGCCGCACAAAGCCTTAATGTTTCAGGCGGCGGTTATTAAAACAGGAGGAGAGATTAATGTCTGATCTGCAAAAGGGATATACTATCCAGACTAAAAGTTCCAAAAAGGTTGTCGTTGATCATAAACTTGGCGAAGGCGGACAGGGCGCTGTATACCGGGTTGATTACAACGGCAACGCAAAAGCGCTTAAATGGTATTCAGGTAAAAAATTAAGCGATCCAAAAAAGTTCCTGGAAAACCTTCAGAATAATATCCAAAGGGGAAAACCGACAAACGCGTTTTTATGGCCGGAGGATATCACAGAAAATAAAGGCGACGCTTTCGGCTATATCATGGATCTTCGTCCGGGCGATTATAAAGATTTTTCCAAATTCCTTATAGGTAAAGAAGGCTTCGCGAGCACAACCGCGATTGTTAATACATCATTGCATATAACAGCCGGGTTTCGCGCGCTGCATCAGAAGGGATACAGTTATCAGGATTTGAATGACGGTAACTTTTTTATTAATCCAAAAACCGGCGATGTTCTTATTTGCGATAACGATAATGTTTCTGAGTACGGAAAGAAATCCGGTATTGCTGGAAAACCGCGTTATATGGCTCCTGAAATTGTAAGAAAGGAAAAAGACCCGGACATGAAAACAGACGCGTATTCGCTTGCGGTAGTGCTGTTTTTGCTTTGGGTAGCAAGCCATCCGCTTGAAGGAAAAGCCGGAACGCCTGTGTGCATGGACGCTAAAAATGAAAGGCGTATTTACGGCGATGATCCGGTATTTATCTGGGATCCAAAAAATGATTCCAACAGGCCTGTTCAGGGAATTCATAAAGGCGCGATTACCCGATGGCCTTATCTGCCTGTCTACCTGCAGGAAATATTTATAAAAGCTTTTAACAAAGAAGCGCTTTTTAATCCCATGCAAAGAGTAATAGAAATGGAATGGCTGCGTCTTTTTATCCGTATGAGATCTGAAATTTTCAAATGCTCCTGCGGTGAAGTATATTTTGCCGATCCTGCGGAACTAAATCCATGTACAGGATGCCAGAAGAAAAATAATTTTCAGTTTTATATCAAAACATACAGATACAATCTGCCGGTTCATCAGAGGACAAAACTTTATTCCTGCCATACCGAAAAAGATTCCGACGATTTTGAAAAACTGACTGGGGAGATTGCTGTAAAGGACGGGAATTTTGAACTTAAAAATTTAACGGATAAAAACTGGACAACAACAGATAACGGCAGTACCGCTTCAATTGCGCCTAATGCTTCTTTTGCATTAAAGAAAGGTCTGCAAATCAGTTTCGGAAGCAGCGCATCTGCTGAAATTATATAAATTTATTATTAAGGAGAGAATGATGGCATTGTTGGATAAAATTGAGATTCCAAGAAGGACTATGGTGTTATTTTTTATCATAGATACTTCCGGAAGCATGGACGGTAGTAAAATTGGTTCTGTTAATACCGCAATTGAAGAAGTTATTCCCGCAATCAGGGAAGTGTCCGATGAAAATTCCGACGCTCAAATTAAAATCGCTGCTCTTGAATTTTCAAGCGGCGCTACATGGATTACCAAAAGCGGTCCTGTGGAAGCCGAACAGTTCCGCTGGAATTATCTTGAAGCCGCGGGCGTTACTGATTTCGGAGCCGCGTGCAAAACGTTAAACGACAAACTTTCAACAAAAGCTTTTATGCAGGAAGCGACAGGCTCGTTCGCTCCCGCGATATTTCTGCTTTCAGACGGCGATCCGACAGATGACTGGAAAAAGTCTTTAGCGGAGCTTAAACAAAACAACTGGTTTAAAGCGGCTGTAAAAGTCGCGATCGCAATCGGAGATGACGCGAACAAGGATGTGCTGAAAGAATTTACAGGTTCTTTGGAAGCTGTTCTTACAGTTCATAACGCGGGAATGCTTAAAAAAATGATTAAATTTGTCAGCGTCCGCGCATCTCAGGTAGCAAGCAAAAGCTCCAATGTAGGCTCAGGCGCTGTTTCCGATGAAGAAGCTAAACAACAGGAATTAAATTCCAGTCTGCAGGAATTTGCCGCCGATGAAGCAGCCGCTGCTCCTGATATGTCAGACGAGGATTGGTAGTGAGCACATATAAGCCATTTGCGGTAACAGTAACGGGCGGAAGCCATATAAAGCACGGCAAGGAATGTCAGGACGCGAGCTTTAAAGCGGATAACAGCAGTGTAGTTATCGCGGTAGTAGCCGATGGCCACGGAGATGACAATTGTTTCAGAAGCGCCAAAGGAGCGAAACTCGCTGTAGCCTGCGCCGCGAAGGGAATAGATGAATTTGTCAGAATTCATGAAGCGGGATTCGGTCTCTTTAAAAGCAAGGACAGCCTCCTTCTGACAAATCCCGACAAGGCGTTACGCGATTTAATAAAACATATAATCGCTTTATGGCAGGAAAATGTAGAAAAGGATTATAACGCGTTTCCGTTTACTGCGGAAGAACTGAGAAAAGCCGATGAAAAAAACCGCAAAAGATTTGAGGAAGGCAAAAAAATCAGCAAGGCCTACGGCGCTACGCTTATAGCCGCCGCGGTAACAAAAAATTACTGGTTTGGGTTTCACCTGGGAGACGGGCGCTTTACCGCTTTATATAAAGACGGAAGTTTCGATCAGCCTGTGCCTTGGGATGATAAGTGCTACCTTAATGTTACAACTTCAATCTGTGATGATGACGCAAGCGATCAGTCCCGCGTTTATTTTTCCCTTGTAAAAGAAAAGCAGCCGGCTGCGGTTTTTATCTGCACAGACGGCATTGACGATAATTATCCGGTTGACGGGAATGAGAACCATCTTTTTAAACTTTACCGCACCATCGCTCTTACTTTCGCGAAAGACGGCTTTGAATCAACTTATACGCAATTAAAAGATCTTGCGGACGCGTTTGCGACAAAAGGCAAGGGTGATGATACCAGCATCGCGGGCTTCATAGATATTGATGTGTTAAAGCAGGCTTCCGCTGTATGGCAGAGGCAGGTTAATGAAGAAGAGAAAACGGCTAAATGAGCGCCGGAAGATAAAAACGCATGAATGTAAATATGCTTGACATTATAAAAAAAATTATCGCGGAACAGGGCGAAGAAATACTTGGAGATCCGCAGCGTTTAAAAGCGATTTTTAAAGATTACGCGAAAAACGAATTAAAAGAACAGCGCCTCGCGTTTGGACGCTGCATTGAAATCGGCGCTTACAACGAACTTAAGATTGCAGGAAGCGCGAAAGAAAGACAGCGTAAGAAAGCCATGTTATCTGATCAACTGCTGGCGAAAGCTGAAATTAATAAAGCTCAGGGAATGGAAGCCCTTAATCTGCTGGAGGCCGCTGTTTTCGGCGAAACGCAGAAAAAAGAATATAGTAATGTGAATAAACAAATTGAAAAAGCTAAGCCAAATGTAATTGCGAAACCTGTTAAATATTCGCCAAATACACCTGTATATAAAATTATGGGCGACGGGGACGAGCTTGTTGTCTATGAAAATAAACTTACTATTACGCCAAAGGGGTTTTCGGGATTTATAAATAAAGGGATAAAAGGAACCAAAACAATACCGTTTTATTCAATTACAGCGATTCATTTTAAAAAAGCCGGCTTTTTTCTGCCTGGTTATCTGCAATTTTCTTTAATGGGAGACAATAAAAATTCCGGCGGCTTCTTTGATGAAGAATCAGATGAAAATACATTTAATTTTATCGGTAAACCGGGAGAAAATGAAATCGCGGAAGAAATAAAAAACTATATTGAAAGGAAAGCGCATGAAGCAAGATCGCCGAATGTAAAAACTGAAAGCACCGCTGATGAACTTGCAAAGCTTTATATTTTAATGGAAAAGGGAATTATATCTGAAGACGATTTTAACAGGGCAAAAGAAAAAATATTATAACTGTTCATAAATATCATTTTCTGCGCAGCTATAAAAAATAAAGGAGATGTTATGAATAATATAGCAAACATTGTAAAACAAATAATCACAGAGCAGGGAGAAGGGATTGTTCAAAACAATCAGCGGTTAAGAGCGTTTTTTTCAGATTACGCGAAGGATGAACCAAAGCAGGACAGGATCGCTTTCTCCCGCCTTTTGGAAATTGGCGCATATCAGGAACTGGCGAACATCAGCAGCGCAGATGAGAGAAAACAAAAAAAAGCGGCGCTTGCTGCGCAGCTGCAAAATTTAACAGATTTTGATAAATTGTGCTGCGCTGAAACGGTTGATTTGCTTGAAACTGTTATTTTCGGAGATGGGCAGCCTGAAAAGCAGCAGAAGAAGAAGAAGAAGAAGAAGAAGTTATGCGCAAAATGTGGAAAAGAATTATCAGATGAAGCGGTGTTTTGTCTGTATTGCGGAACTCAGGTTGGATTTGAATTTAAAGAGGAGATAATAGTTAATACACAAAAACAGGATCAGACTGCCGAAGAAAGTCAACCTGTTATAAAAAAACCTGATAATAAAACCGTCCCAATACAGAAGCAAACCAGGAAAATAACAGGCAAAGGAATCATGATAGCTGTTGTTTTTATAATTTTAGGAATTTTGTTATTAATCTTTTGGGCATGGTTCATTGAGGAATTTTTATAGCAGCCGCAATAAAGTTAATTTTAATAAAAAAGGAGATTAAAATGACATCAGCGGAAACAAATAAAAAGCTGAATCCCTGGCAATGTTTTATCAGCGCATATAAAAAATTCGCTCAATTCGACGGAAGAGCCGGCAGAAGAGAATTATTATGGTTCCTTTTTTTCTTTGCTGTCTTTTACTTTGTTCTTTATTTAATTACTGTCATTATCATGTTATTAGTGGACAATGCTCCTTCTGATTCACCTGAAATGGGAGCTTTTTCGCTTGAACTGGGAGCTTTGCTGTCATTAATAATTGAAACTCTGGCGCTGCTTTCCAATTTCCCGATTATAAGCCTTATAGTGCGGCGCATGCATGATTGTAATAAAAACGGAGCTTTCTTTCTTATTCCAATATACGGATGGTTTGTGCTTCCTCTGACTAAAGGAAGCTTCGGCGCTAACTGTTTCGGACCTGAGCCATGCGCTGTATCTGATGCTGAAGAAATCGTTTCACAGGAAATTGAAATATCTTCCGGTATCTGCAAACAATGCGAAGAACCGGTTACAGGAAATTATTGCCGCAATTGCGGCACTCCCGTGTGCCTGAAAAAAATTGACAAGGATTATTTTGTTTCTGAAATAAAAGATGTTCTTGGCATACCAAACGGAATAATTTATACATTAAAGAAATTATTTATTTTTCCCGGAATCAGCGCCAGAGAATTTATAAAAGACGACAGAAAAAACCTTGCAAAACCAATTATTTATCTGCTTTTCACCGCGCTGCTTTTTACGGTTGTATTTAACATTACAGGTCATATGGAAGCGATGAATACTGAGACAGATGATGCGGCTGTTGATATGGTTTTTAACTGGGTAGCTGAAAATATTGGTTATACGTTTCTGATAATTAGTTTTGTTTTCGCGTTTATTATCAAGCAATTTTTTAAGCGATACAAATACAACATTTTTGAAATTCTGGTGCTGATGTGCTTTCTGAACGGAACATTATTGTTAATGGGTATAATTATTTCTGTTATCGGAAATTTTTTAACTTCAGACATATCTGAATTAATATATACGATCTTTGTCGTCCTTATAATACCTGTTTATTTTAACTGCGGCGTCGCGTCATTTTTTGATCCGCGAAAAGCAATAAATTATTTCAAATCCATTTTTTGTTTTTTACAGTCACTGTTATATTGTTTTATTATTATGCTTATCGCTTACCAGGTAGTAATAACAGCCGGAGTTTTTCTTAATTGACCGTGTTCATTAAAAATTATTCAACTTTAAAGCGCGATACCTCTTTTATAAGAGTGCCGATGCCTTCGCGGTTCTTTATGCTGATTTCGTTAACCTGATTTACAGCAGTATTGATCTCATCCGCGCCCTGGGACATTTCGTTCATGCCGGATGTAATTTCCTGCGTCGCTTTTTCAAGGTTGATGCTTTCCTGGATTACTTCCTTCGCTCCGTCAAGCATTTCGAGGGAACCTGACTGAACCTGCTTTGTTATTGTGTTAACTTTGCTTATTCCTTCCAGTATCTGCTTGGAACCTTCGCCCTGTTCTTCCATAGCGCGGCGTATATTATCTTCCTGCTGCGCGACTATTCTTACGCTTGAATCGATATCTTCGAATCTTGTTAATACATTAGAAGTGGATCTGGTGATCTTATCAATTGATTCTTTTATTTTCTTAAGCACATTGCCGATAGTCTTTGACTGATCGCTTGAATTTTCAGCTAACTTGCGGATTTCATCGGTGACTACAGCGAAGCCTTTTCCCGCTTCTCCTGCGTGCGCGGCTTCGATCGCGGCGTTCATCGAAAGCAGGTTTGTCTGGCTCGCTATGTTCTGCATAACAGAGTTGATTTACAAAAGGCCCTCGGATTCGCGCGCGATTTCCTGAATATCCGCCGATACTTCCTGAAGGCCGCCTTTTCCGACTTCGGAGGCGTCTGTCAGTGTTTTTACATTCGCCGCGTTCTTTACAAGAGTATCGGTAACGGAAGAAATGTTGGCTACCATCTGCTCAATGGCGGCGGACGCCTGCGAAACATGCGATGTCTGGTTTTCAATATTGCCGTTTAGTTTGTTGATATTAATGGTTACCTGTTCCATTGTCGCGTTTGTTTCAGTTACGCTTGCGCTCTGATTAATTATGCGCACTTTAATGCTTTGAATATTCGCCGTTATTTCATTAACAGCGGCGGCTGTTTCATTCATATTGCTTGCGAGATCATTAGCATTGACAATAGGCTTCATGGTAAAATGAAGGACAAAATAAATTACAACCGCTACCGCCGCTACCATTATAAGCGCTGTGATGATTGTAAACAGCGTTAAACCATTTACATCGGATAAAACATGGTCCTCGCGCGCCGCGATCATAACAGACCATGTTTCGTTTGAATTGCCGATTACAAGCGGCGAGATGAACATTTCCAGATTTGCCCCATTGCCGCTGAATAAGCGGAGCATTGAAATATTTTACCGTTAGCGACAGCCTGACGCGCTTCCTCTGTATGCGTGCCGTATACTGTATCCGCTTCCGTAAGATTCTTTCCTATCCGGTCGGGGTATGAATGCGCTAAAATAGTTCCGTTGCTTGAGTAAATTATCATCGCGGCGATTTCATCATGCGATTTAATTGTGCTTTCTAATAACGACTGCATTTGATCCGTATACATTATGAACCAACAGCTCCTACAACTTCACTTGTATGCATGTCGATAACAGGAACCATATATCTGACCATATAGTGGCCGTCTCTTACAAACGGAGGTTCCGCGCGGTTCTTCGGCGATCGGGGATTGACAGAGTTAATATATGCCATTGAAGCGTCTAAATCGGAAGTTGTTCTGACGGCCAGCTGTCCGGTTTCCCTTGTCATGACCATGGCGTATTACCCTGTTGCGGTAGAACCCGGACGGCCAATCATTTGGGCATTCATGCCGTCCACAGCGTTTGGTATCCATACTGTATAAATCTGTAAATATTCAGGTATGTAAACGAGCGTAAATTCTACCTAATTTTCAAAATAAATGACAAAAAAAGCAATGTCAAGGATTGTTTGATTTATCATTAGAAACGGTGATAAAATAACATCAGCAGGCATAAAATTGCCCTGCGGTAAATCAGGAGGGATATTATGGCGCAGCGTGCGATGATTTTATGCGGCGGATGGGACGGACATGAACCGGCGCTTGTAACAGAACGGTTTAAAAAGTTTTTGGAAAGTGAGAACTTTGAGGTCTCTGTCGAGGAAAATGTTCAGGTTGTTACAAATAAGGAAAAGCTTGATGAGCTGGATCTTTTTATTCCTGTCTGGACAATGTGCAAGGAGACGCTCGGTTACGGTTTTTTCGAGCCGCTGCTTGAAGCAGTAGGCGGAGGGCTAGGAATAGCGGGCTGTCACGGCGGAATGTGCGACGCTTTCAGAAACAATGTCGAATATCAGTTTATAACAGGAGCTAACTGGGTTTCTCATCCGGGCGGAGATGGAACAAAATACAGGATAAATATTATAAGTAAATCAAATCCTATTACCGAAGGCATCGAAGATTTCGATGTTTCATCTGAGCAGTATTATCTTCATGTTGATCCCGCGAACGAAGTGCTGGCGGCTACAAGGTTTCCGACTGTGCGCTGGTATCATTCAGCTAACGGAGAGGTTGACGTTCCTCAGGTCTGGACAAGAAAATGGGGCTACGGCAGAGTTTTTTATAACGCGTTAGGTCATCATAATGATGTGTTCGATATTCCGCAAGCGTGGGAATTGATGAAGCGCGGGCTGCTTTGGGCGGCGGAAAGCAAAAAAACAGCGCGTGAAAAAGGACTTAAAGCCGATGACTGGAAGAGCCCGGTAAAAATGTATTAAGGAGCGTATAATGAGTATACATTCAGGCGTACTTAGGATTGGAGTTGTCGGCTGCGGAAATATCAGCGATATTTATTTTAAGAATCTTACGGGAATGTTTAAAAAAAGCGTTAAAGTAACAGCTCTGACAGACGCGGTTCCGCAAAGAGCGCGTAACGCAAGCGAAAAATACAGCGTCTCTTATATCCAAAAAACAGAAGAACTTATAAACAGCCCGGATGTCGATATTGTTTTAAACATTACCGAGCCTTTTAACCATTACAATGTTGCGCTTGCCGCGGTAAAAGCCGGAAAACATATTTACAACGAGAAACCTCTTTGCGCGAAACGCGAAGAAGCGGATGAAATTTTAAGAACCGCGAAAGAAAAAAATCTTCGCGTCGGAAACGCTCCCGATACTTTTCTTGGAGCAGGAATTCAAACCTGCAGAAAACTTCTTGATGACGGCTGGATAGGAACGCCTGTCGCCGCCGCTGCCTTCATGGTGAATCACGGTCATGAGCACTGGCATCCCGGGCCTGAGTTTTATTATAAAAACGGCGGAGGTCCCATGTTTGATATGGGGCCTTATTACCTGACCGCTCTTGTTAATTTATTAGGACCTGTTACGCGTGTCTGCGGCTCAGCAAAAAAAAGTTTTGAAACAAGGACTATAACAAGCGAACCGTTAAACGGCGCAGTGATTAATGTTGATGTTCCGACTCATGTAACTGGCATACTTGATTTTGACTGCGGCGCCGCCGCGACAGTAATCACCAGTTTTGATGTATATTCGCATACTTTACCGTGCATTGAAATTTACGGCAGCAAGGGAACAATACGCGTTCCCGATCCGAATACATTCGGCGGTCCTGTTTATATTAAGCGTTATCGTGAAAATGACTGGTCAGAAGTGCCGCTTTTAAACAGTTTCAGCGAGAACAGCCGCGGCCTTGGTCTGGCTGACATGGCGGAGGCTATCGGCGAAGGCAGGCCTCACAGAGCTTCGGGGGAATTAGCGTATCATGTGCTTGAATTAATGCACGGTTTTCATGACGCTTCAGCTTCGGGCAGTTATTATAGCGTTAAGAGTAAATGCAGCCGTCCCTTGCCGCTTGAATAATTTTATGGGGAGACTTTATCTACAAAGAAGTAATTGACGCGATTCTCAGCACGGCGCATCAGGAATTGATAAAGATTGTATTTTCTTCGCCAAAGAATGACGCGAAAAAAGCGGTTATCAAACCTGTCATGTTAAAGAAAAATAAAGCATGGCAGTGCGAAAAAATAATAGGAAACTCGGCTTTTCAAGAAAATATTCCTGAATCCGGCTTGCGTGTTTTTCTGGAAAGGTTTCTTGACGAAAACCAATACAGACAAATTCACATAATTACAACAGATCATGTTATAGCGTACCGTTTTTCAAAAAAACTTAAGCTTTCAATGACAAAAACAGCTAACGCCGCATGTGCGCCTTCGCTTAATCATGACAATGAGAAAAATTACCTGCTTAAAGAAGGAATGCATATATTGCCGCTGGTTGATTTAGGAGTCTTCACGGAAGATTTTCATATTATTAAAGCAAAATATTATAAGTTTAAGCAGATCAACAGTTTCTTAAAAAATATTATTTCCGGTATGGGTGATAATATCAATGACACGCTGAATATTATTGAGTTTGGCTGCGGAAAATCTTATTTAACATTTGTTTTATATTACTATTTTAAATTTATAAAGAAAATAAATATAAAAATCACAGGTTATGATAAAGATAAATATTCAACCGATAACTGCAACAGTGTGGCGCGGAAATACGGTTATGAAAATCTTGAATTTATTAAAGGCGATGTGTCAGAAATTACGCTGGATCAGAAAAATGTTGATATGATCATTACACTTCACGCGTGTGATACAGCGACCGACTATGCTCTGCATTACGCGCTAAAAAACAAAGTTAAATATATTTTCTGCGTTCCCTGCTGTCAGCAGGAAATTAACTCGCAGTTAAAGCATCGCCTTAATATAAAACATAACGATATCTATTCGCTTTTTATGCGTTACGGGCTTTTTAAAGAACGTTTCTCAGCTCTGCTGACGGACTGTATCCGCTGCGGCATTTTAAATGACAGCGGATACTATGTTGACGTTGTTGAGTTTATCGGAGAAGAAAATACGCCCAAAAACGCGATGATACGCGCGCATTATACAGGCCATATTAAAAATCACAGTGAGGATATACGGGAGTTAACGCTTCAACTGGGAATTGAACAAACTCTTTTAAAACTTATTAGAGTTGTTCGATAACTTCAGTTATTGAACAACTTCCTTATAAAAATGCAATTTTGTAAGGCTTTAGCCTGAAAAAATGCAGGACTTGTGAGACAACTGACAGAGTTGTCGAACAAGTCCATTGAAGAACGCAGGTGAAACACGCGGCATTTCAGCTAATGCGCCGATGTTAAATTTTTCACCCACCTTTCCTTTTTTAGAAAGTGCCGCGCGATAAAAACTTTTACAAAATCTGTAAGCTTTAAAAGCGCGAACATTGTAACAGGCGCTAAATTTGTAAATAACGACAGAAGAACCGACCCCGGCATAAAAAGCAGTGTGTTTACAGAAACATCGGCGTACATACCCATTGCGGTATCGCCACCTGCGCGTGATATAGCGAACTGACAGTTTAAATAGCACCATAACGGCAGATACGCGAGAATGACAAAAACAAGCCCAAGCGTATTCGCTCTTGCTCCCGCGCTGAGGTTTTGAAAAACAAGCGGAACAAGAAAGGAGACAATAAAAAAACCCGGTATCGCCAGAATCAATCCCGCGGCGGCGCCGCCCCATTTAATCCATCCTGCGCGCTGCCGCGCTTCGTTAAGTTTTCCCGCTCCAAGCGCACCTCCGACAAGTATGCTTGATGCAATCATAAGCCCGCCGAAGAGAAGGAAAAAAATGTTTGCGATAGTCCAGCCGGCCGCCATTCCCGCAACTACTTCAGCGCCGCCTCTTCTGTTATACATGGCGATCATTAATGTTTCGGAAGCAATCCATGAAATTTCCGAGGCGAATATCATCAATGATTTTCCGAGGATCTCCGCGATCAATTTTTTCTTTATTAAAAATAATTTTTTTATATTGGCGAAAAACGGCGCTTTTGTATGAGCCGCGTAGATAAGATACGCCGCGGCTTCAAAAATACGCGCGATAACTGTAGAGTACGCAGCTCCCGCGACTTCAAGGCGCGGCGCGCCGAGATTGCCGTAAATTAAAATCCAGTTCGCGAATGTATTGATTAAAGCAGTAGTTCCTGAAATTATCAAAGGAATTTTCGGCTTTGCTATTTCGCGGAAGCTTGTCGCGATGGAAAGAGATACCGCCATCGGAAAAAACGCCCATGAAACAATATTTAAATATGTGTTTCCTGCTGTAACAATTTCTGTCTGCGCCGCGTTGTCAGATGTCAGCATGCTGAGTATCTGGCGCGGAATTGTTCTGCTGAGCGCAAAGCCAAGAACCGCGATACTGAACGCGAAAATTATTTTAAAACTATACGCGTTCTTCATTCCGTCGGCGTTATTCGCGCCGTTAAACTGCGCTAAATAAATGCCGCCGGCCCAGCAGATTGTATTTACGATTACAATAAAAATGAATACAATATGATTTGTAATATTTACAGCCGCCATGCTTACATCCCCAAGACCAGCGACCATAAAACTGTCAACAAGAGAAACCATGCTCATTATTAATTGCTGCATCATAACAGGAAGAGCAATAGACAAAGCTTGTTTATAAAAAGACCATGGACCAAAACGTGATAATAGAAGCCGCACAGCGCTGTTCTCCTTAATTGACAGTATAGCAATTTTACAGTTACATTCAATACATGAGCGAATACTTAATAAACGGAGGCGTTCCCTTAAGCGGATCGATCAAAGTAAGCGGGAATAAAAACGCGGCTCTTCCCTGCATCGCGGCGGCTCTTTTAACCGATGAAACTGTTATTTTACGGAACATTCCCGATATTGAAGATGTGCATGTAATGCTTGATGTTTTTATATCACTTGGCGGCGAAGTGGAAACAATCGAACCGAATGTAATAAAGATGTCATTGCTCAATATTAAATCTTCGGAAATACCCAAGGAAGACGCGAGAAAAATAAGAGCGTCTATTCTTTTCGCTGGATCTCTTCTTGCACGCTGCGGAAAAGTTGTTCTTCCTCCGCCCGGAGGGGATGTTATCGGAAGAAGAAGGCTTGACACTCATTTTTTAGTGTTAACTGAACTGGGAGCGAAAGTTAAAGTCAGCGATAATTTTATATTCAGCGCAAAGACATTAAAAGGCGCGGATATTTTTCTTGACGAAGCCTCTGTCACAGCGACAGAAAACGCGATTATGGCGGCGGTTCTCGCTAAAGGTAAAACAATTCTTACTAACGCGGCAAGCGAGCCGCATGTGCAGGATCTTTGCAATATGCTTGTTTTAATGGGCGCTCATATTGACGGAATCGGCTCAAATATTTTAACAATAACGGGAGTTAAAAAACTTTCCGGCTGTGATTTTGAAATCGGGCCAGATTTTATGGAAGTCGGTTCATTCATAGGACTTGCCGCTGTTACAGGAGGCGATCTTCATATTCACGGAGCGCGTCAGCAGGACATGCGTCCTGCGAAAATCGCCTTTGGCAAACTAGGCATTGTCTGGGCTCATGAAGAAAATGTCATTCATGTTCCTAAAATGCAGAGCATGGAAGTTAACCACGATCTAGGCGGAATGATTCCAAAAATTGACGACGCTCCATGGCCTGGATTTCCGCCAGATCTTGTAAGCATCGCGATTGTTGTTTCCACGCAGATAAAAGGAACGGTTTTAATTCACGAAAAAATGTACGAATCGAGAATGTTCTTTGTCGATAAACTGATAGCCATGGGCGCGCGCATTGTGTTATGCGATCCGCACAGGGCAGTTATTTCCGGCCCTGCGAAACTGCACGGCTCGGAATTAATCAGCCCCGATGTGCGCGCCGGAATGGCGATGCTAATCGCGGCGATGTGCGCCGAAGGAAAAAGCGTTATACGAAACGTTTACCAGATTGAGCGCGGCTATGAGAATTTAACAGAAAGGCTGACAGCGCTCGGCGCCCGGATTACAAGGGTAGAATAATAATTTTATATGAAACTTGTATCAAGCGGCCAAATGCGCAAAATTGAGCAGATCACGGTGGAAGAGCTTGGAATCCCTTCTGTTCTGCTGATGGAAAACGCGTCGATAAATATTGCGAAGCATTGTTTTAAATTCCTTGGTAATTGTAAAAATCCCAAAGTTCTCGTTGTTTGCGGTTCGGGCAATAACGGAGGCGACGGGCTCGCTCTTGCCCGTCATCTGCATGTTAAAGGAATAGATACTAAAGTTATTTTAACCGGCGGTATTAAATCCGTAAAAAACGAACATCAGACAAGTCCGCAAAAGGAAAGCGCAGGTTCGGGCTGTGACGCTGCCGTTAATCTTGAAATAATCAAAAATCTGAACATTCCAATATTATCAATCCCAGACACAGAGAGCAATATAAATGATAACAGTATAAATGCTTCTTGCTCTGCGCGTCTTTGCGGGAATGAACTTGAATCATATGATTTAATAGTTGACGCTGTTTTCGGCACAGGATTGACCCGTAACATTGAAGGCAATGTAAAGCGGTTAATTGAAGAAATCAACTGTTATGCGAAATATGTAATTTCGGCAGACATACCGTCGGGAGTGCACTCTGACACCGGAAGAATCATGGGCTGCGCGGTAAAGGCAAACGAGACAGTAACGTTCGGTTTCCCAAAAACAGGAATTTTTCTGTATCCGGGAGCGGAGTACGCGGGAAAAGTCCATATCGAGGATATTTCAATACCCCATAATTTAATCGACAGGATTGAAACTAAAACACGCGTTCTTACAGACAGCGAGGCGATGGATATACTGCCTTTCCGTAAACGCAGATCAAACAAAGGCGATTTCGGAAAGGTTCTGGTTTTCGCAGGTTCAAATGAAATGCCCGGAGCCGCGGCTCTTGCATGCTCGGCGGCATATATGACAGGCTGCGGCTTTGTATGCGCGTGTGCTGTGCAAAACGCCGCATCTGTAATCCGCCATTGGCAGCGGGAAGTTGTTACGCGCATTTTGCCTGATAAAAACGGAATGTACTGTAAAGAAAGTTTATCAGCCTGGTCTAAAGATTGCATAACGGATATTGGCGGTTTATCTGATGATATAAAAAGCGCCTCAGCAATTGTGCTGGGCCCTGGTATCGGACGGAGCAGTGATGTAACAGAGTTTGTTTATCATCTTTTAAGAAAAATAAAAGCGCCGGTTGTTCTGGACGCGGACGCGTTATTTGCAATTTCAGAAAATGTAAATGTATTAAAAGAATTAAAAGTTCCTTGTGTGATAACGCCTCATCCCGGAGAAATGAGAAGATTAACGAATCTTTCTGTAAATGAAATATTATGTGACACTAAAGGCGCCGCGTCAGGATTCGCGAAAGAATTTAATGTTATCGTTCTTTTAAAAGACGCGCATACTGTTATCGCAAATCCGCACGGAGATATTTATATCAATACGACAGGAAATAACGCGCTTTCAAAAGCGGGGACGGGGGATGTACTAACGGGAATGATCGCGGGCTTTATCGCTCAGGGTGTAAATATTTATGAAGCAAGCGTTTTAGGCGCTTATTTTCACGGAAAATCATGCGAAGCGGCATGCGTAAGTAAATCGCAATATGGAATTACAGCTTCTGATATTATCAATAATATTGCGGCTGTTATGAAGAAATAAATAAAACAGCTTTTGTCTTAATTACTCACCTGCCAAGAAGTCCGGCAATAGCGGGAAAAGAAATAAAATTTCCTATCATGCCCCCAAGACTTGAAAGGAAAAAAATCAGGAGGGCTTTTGTTATTCTGTTTTTGTATATGCCTTTTATGCTTGTCGCGTCCTGAGAAATGTTCTGTACATCCCAGACGCGCGGTTTTCGGAATGTTATCTGAACAAGACCTGAGAAAATTCCGACTCCGATAAACGGATTGAGCGTTGCAATTGGCGCGCCCAGAAGCGAAACAAGTATCGCAAGAGGATGAGCGAGCGCGATGATCGAGCCGAGCGCCGCAAGAGAGCCGTTCCATATTATCCATCTTAGTATCATTTCAAGGCCTACATCCGCGCCTTTACCGATAAAGCCGATTGCGATAAGAGCGATAATCGCCGCAGGAATAATAAAGCCCGCTGCTTTGGAAAGAAAGCCAGGCGGCGGAACTAAATCAAGTTCGCTTATATCGGTATTTGATTCACCTGCCGCAATTTTCTCAAGGTGGGAGATCATTCCCTGCATGTGCCCCGCTCCGATAACGGCCGCGATCTTTTGAGGAGTTTTATTTTCTGTTTTGTCTGATTGAACTGCCTCAGGAGGAACTGATGTCCATATTTTCGAGGCAAGATAACGATCTCTTTCATCAATCAGAACCGCTTTAACAGGAGGAAGATAATCAGCAAGTTCATTCATCATGCCGTCAAGCTCGCTGCGGTTTTTTAAATTTTCAATTTCCTGCTCATTGAGTTTTTCGCTGGTAAACGCGGACGCTAAAAGCGAGGCAAGCAGTTTTGATTTGCTCCATAAATTACATTTCGCCCAGGCCCTTCGCAAAGTAGTGTGCACCTCACGGTCGCAAAGACTGTACGGAATTCCCATTTCATTCGCGGTTTCAACTGCGACTTTCATTTCTTCGCCGGGTTTTACTCCAAGTTCATTTCCCAGTCTGCGCTGGAAACTTGCAAGCACAAGATTGGCGATTAATAAAAATCCTTTTCCTTCTTTAAAAACTTTTGCCAAATCTAGTTTTTCCCAGCTGTCAGTTTGAGTGATAGAGTTATACCGCGCCTGATCTAGTTCTACGCAGACAATGTCCGGTTTTTCTCCGGTTATAATTTTTTTTACTTCATCAATGCTGTCACGCGAAACGTGAGCGGTTCCTATAAGCAGAAATATTTTTCCGTTAAGAGATATTGTTTCAGTGCTGCCGCTCATTGCGCTTTCCTCAGTCCCAATCCGCGCTCAGCCAATACAATTTCATTGATACGCCATTCAAGCAGGCCGGCGGCGTCCAAATCCTGAACCATTAAATAATACCGGTCTGCAAGCGTCCTGTTTCCCCTGATATCATAATACGAAGCAAGATAATACAACATGCGCGATTTTTCATAGATATTTCTTTCATTTTCTATTAATATGGTGACGTTTGAATCACCTGACAGATCGTAATAAAGACGGAGCATGCTGTAATCAAGCGAATCTCTGGGAGCCGTGCGTATAACCTGAGACAGGAACTGCCTTGGGTCTGTCTGTCTTCCGGCGCGCATCCAGTTTACAGCGGCTAATAGCGCGTAACTGAATTCTAGCGGAGCGTATCTGTACGCTTCCAGAAACGCGTCTCTCGCGCCGGCCCATTGTTTGTTTCTCATCCTGATAATTCCAAGCGCTTCGTACGCGAAATAATAATCCGGTTTTAGCCTTGAAAGCGTAAGATAATCGCGCTCGGCTCCGGCGTAGTCACCTAACTCATCTTTTAACGCAGAGCTGTACGCGTACGCTAAAAAATCATTTGGAGATATTCTGATAGCGCGTTCAAGAACCGCAAGGGATTCTTCCTTTAGATTCACTTCCATTAAGGTCTGCCCGAAATCAACAAGTATCCAGTAATTATCAGGTTCAATCTGAAGAGCCGCGCTGAAGTCTTCTATTGCGTCGTCATAGAATCCGTAGCTTTTGTAAAGCCGCGCTCTTTCCTGAAGCGGACCTGCCCATGACGGATAAAGATTTATTGCGTGGTTTAAAAGCCTTTCCGCGCTTACCGGATCCCTGTTATAACGGTAAACCGACGCGCGTCCCACAAGCGCGTCTCCGTTATTAGGATCGGCTTCAAGCGCTCTGTCAAAATAATTCGCGGCAATGCGTAAATTCTGGTTTCCAAGATTTATGTTGGCTAAATCATTCAGCGCTCTTATATGATTCGGATTTATTCCTATTATTCTTTCAAGAAATGTCCTTCTGTCGCGATCTTTATTTTCAACCGCGGCTGCGTCCGCCAGTATCATAAGGGCATCAGTGTTTCTGCTGTCGGAAGCGATTATATTATTGGCAATCAATTTTGCTTCTGCGCTTCTGCCCGCGGCGTTTAATACCGAAGCGCGCATAATCTGTATTTCCGTTTTTTCCGCGTGTTCGGGCGGCAGCGCGCGGAATAATTCCAGCGCTGGCGCGTAATCCCTGCGTCCAAGCAATACAGCAATTTCGGTCATGACAGCGTCAAGAGAATTATCCTGACACCAAATAACGGGAGACGCCGTTAAAATCAGCAATATAAATGAAAATAACCGCAACGGTCTTCCATTGGACATATTTTTCATGCTAGTATTCATATTATACAATATTTAAAAAACCGGCAAGTTACATGGAAAAGCGTTAATTACTGTTTTTGTTTTTTATCTGTTTAAGAGGTTGACAAATTGATGAGAAGATCCTTAGCATCCCGCATTATCAGTCTTGCTGTTTTATACTGCGCAGTATTCATTTTTATTATAATTCTGCAATTTTCCAGCAGCGGAAATTTTTCACTCTCTGCAGGAGGAATGACAATCAGAGGCCGTTACATGCAGGCTTCGCAGTCAGAAAAAGAATATTCCTATCCTGTACTGCAGCAGATTGCGGGCGGAATCAGGATTTTTTATTCAGGGCTTGAGTTTAATCTAAGGGAAGATCGCGGAGCAGGCTTAAAGCTGACCTATATTGAGGGTGGCTCAGCCGCGGTTAATCCTGAGTATATGCTGTTAACAGAGAATGCGGCGCTGTTTGTTCTGCCTGGCGGAACCGCGCTTTCATTTTCTTCAATTGATTCCATAAGAGGACCTGAACTTCAAATTACAGGAGAGATTGCGGAAAATGTAGCGGAGGTCGCAATTCCGATAGAACCCAGGCGTTCTTCGCTTGTACGGGATTCAGAGCAGCTTGCTATTATGTACGGCGGTTCGCGTTTTATTTTCAGCAGTCTTGGCAATGAATTAGAAAACGGTTTTTTAATTCTTACTAGAGAAAATTCGTTTGTATCATACCGTACAAAAGGACAGCATATAGATTTTTTACCGTCAAATTATATAATTTCGCGCGAACAAAATTATGATAACATCATAAGAAGCTGGCAGGATTCAATGTTTACACAGTGGAATCAGACCGCCTCTTCCCTTTTGAATGAAGAAGAAATAATCGCGTATCTTTCGCAGGCTCTTACGCGGGGAAATTACTCCGCCGCTCTGCAGAATATAAACGCGGGTTTTTTAAACAGCTCAAGGCAGAGTTATAAATCATCGGTGTTTATCGGAGGAATGACAAACGCATACCGTTCATTTACGGCCGCTGAAAACGAAAAAATAAATTCTCTTACGCAGCTTGTCATGGAGAACCAGTTAAATATTCTTAAGGAAGAACATGTTCTTGATTATTTATTTATAAGGAGCAATTCCGCGCTTGCCAATGATATTGTCGGTTTTATAAATAATTTAACTCCCGAAATGCTCACTTTTGATTATTGCGCAGGCTTGCTGGAAGCATCTTTTGATCTCAGGCGATGGCGTCCCGGCGCGCAGGATCCAACGGAACCTTTAACAGAACAGATACTGTTTTTAATTTCTGAAAACCTGAACCGTGATGAGGAACATGATACTGTGTTTGTTTCCGCTCCGCAGGGCAATAATTCCGAATATAATCTGAGACTTGGAAGAGCTCTTGCCGGATGGGCTGAAGTAAATGAAAATTCCGAATGGGCCGCGATTGGAAGATCTCTTATAATTTCCGTTGTAACAAATATCATGACAGACAGCGGCAAAATCCATAATATTATCAAGCCTGCCGCTTATAGTCCGCAGGCTGTATGGCTTACAAACGAAGGGCACTGGGCATGGACAGTCTCGCAGTCAATCAGGGCGTCAAGCACAGACGGTGATTTTAATATAGCTGTCAATTTTCCCGCTAATATGACTCATCACTTGATAATCAGAGGAGTTAGGCCTTTTATCAGTATTCAGATTCACGGCCAAACATGGAGATCAGACCCGCAGTTTGAACGCTACGATTCATCAGGGTGGGTATATTATCCCGATAGTCAAATTCTGATATTAAGACTCAGGCACCGCGCCGCGCTGGAAAATGTCAGGATTGTTTACAGAGCTCCGGTAACAGCGCCGGCAGGGGATACTTAATCATCAATTTTTGAAATAAGCACTTTATCTATTCTGTTGCCGTCTTTGTCTACTACCTTGAATTTATAACCATTGTACTCGTAACTGTCGCCGACCTTAGGGAGTTCTCCCGCAAGGTGAAGGATAAAACCCGCAAGGGTGTGAAAGCCGCTTTCTTCATCAAGACCGGCCAGCGATAACGCTATTGCCGCGTCGTCAATGTTGATTATTCCGTCAGCAAGCCATGTGCCGTCTTCCTGTTTTATTATGGGTTCTTCGTTCACCGCGGGCGCTGAAAGCTCCCCGATAATTTCTTCGACTAACGCTCTTACGGAGATTATGCCGGCAAGTCCTCCGTATTCGTCCATTACAAAGAGGAAATTTGACCTGCCCTGTTTGAATGACTCAAAAGCTTTTATCGCCGGCATTGTTTCCGGCACAAACAGCGCTTTTTTCATGATTTCACGCAACGCTCTGGATGTTTCCCTGCCGGAATTTGCCGAGGATGCGTTCTGCGCGAAATTTAAAATTATATCTTCAAGGAAGACCGCGCCCAATATTTCATCCGCTCTTCCGTTGACAACCGGAAAACACTGCTGCTCGCGGAACTCAAGCGCCTTTGCGCGTATTTCATCATAGGGATCGTTAATATCAAACAGCTGGATATCCGAGCGGTGCGTCATAAACGCGCCGACAGGACGATCTCCCAGATAGAAAACGCCTTCCACCATGGTGCGTTCCTTGCTTTCAACAATGCCGGATTTTTCTCCTTCTATCAGAGTGTTGCGAAGTTCATTCTGAAGCTCTTCTTCTGTGATGTTATCATCAATTTCCGTCTTGAAAATATTATTAAAAAAAGACGCGGTTTTTTGAGCAGCTATAGTAAACGGAAACGCCGGCAGCGAAAAAACCTTTATTACCGGAAGAAGGAGCGCGGCGATTTTTTCCGGTTTTGTGCGGGCAAGAAGTTTTGGCAGAGCGTCGCCAAGGACGGCGGTTATTATTACCAGAATTATCGCGTATACCGCAAGCAGAATCCATATTACGGCATTGTTCATTTCCGTTTTACTTAAACCAAGCCAGATAAATAATGCAAGAAAGCAAGCTGATACTCTTAATAAAATTATCCAAAAACGGCAGGCAAGAAGCAGCCGGCCGCTTTCTTCCAGGGTTTTTAAAACAGCCTTGTATTTTTTACCCTTCTCTTTTTCAAGGCGCGATTTTCTGCAAAGATCCAGGGCTGAAACGAAAAGAGTAAACATCCCGCTTGTTATTATAAATAAAAATGTTAAAGAAATATAAACAGGTAAATATGAATCCATGTCAGGTATCAATCTCCGTACGGCTGAGCGGTCTTACAATTGATAAAACATCCTGGGCTGTTTGCACCATTTTTGTTTTACCATCCGGGGTATACTCTCCGAAAACCTGCACTATAGGAAAACGCGGATTCTCTGGATTAACATCCACAACTTGTCCTTTCTTTCCGTTTGATAATAGCACATAAAGGCCTATCGGGTAAATCGAGAGAGAGAGAACAAGCGCTTTAATAATGGTCTCATCGTATTGCTTGCCTTCGTTTTTTAATAACTCAAGCATTCCGGTGTAGCCGTCCTTTGCTTCCTTGTGCGGTCTTGAGGAGCTGAGCGCTTCGTAAGAGCAGGCGACCGCGATTATCTTTGAATACAAACTGATTTTTTCGCTGCTCAGTCTCCGCGGATAGCCGGTTCCGTTTTCACGCTCATGATGTTCAAGCGACGCGAGACAGACAGCGAGCGGAAAGTTATTGGTTTTCAGCATGGTGTAGCCGAGTATCGGGTGAGTCAGAATAGCTTTCTGTTCCTGAGCGTCAAGAGGTCTATAGCTCAGATAAATTTGCGCCGGAAGTTTTAACATGCCCACTTCGTGCATAATTGCCGCTACTCCAAGTTCAATCAGCCGGTATGGCGGAAGCTTTAAAAATGATCCTATAACAATTGAAAGAATTGTTGTACGTACAGAATGGGTTGCCAGATAATTCTTCCCTTCCGCAGGTTCGTTATTTTTAAGGATTCTTATTAAAAATCTGCGATCCTGTTTTATAAAATCTACAATTTCTTTTATTTTTTCAGTTATCGCCTTTTGATCATAATCTTCCGATACGGTGATTCTCATAAATATGTTTTCCACATAGAAAAGGAAGCTTGTATAAAATTCTTCCGCTTTTTCAACTTTATCATTATCAGACTGCCGGAGTAGTCCGGAACTGGCAGCTGAAACATACTCGTCATTGTTCATGACGTATTCGCTGCTTGCCTCTCCGTCGCTGTATACTTTTTTAAAATCCCACTTTTCCAAAAGAACTGAATAATCCAGGATAAAAGGCATTTCCGGCGCTGTTATAACAAATCCATTGTCAAGATATGTATTCCTGGTAAAGTAACTGTCGTGCGGTATATCTCTTACAGGAAATTCTTTCATTTAACCCTCCATACAGCGCATTAATTAATTATACCAAAAATGCCGTATAATAAACATATGCTGAATCGTTGACGTAACAGATTCTTTGTTTTATGATTCCAGCAGGCAGTAATTATAGGAGAGTTATTTTTGAAATTCAAATATTTAATAATTGCGTTCAGCATTTTAATCATAATAATTATTTTTATTACTGTTTTTATACCTTTATTGATCGCAGGACCAGAGTTTGCCGCGAATTTCCGGTTTGTTATCCTGCCGCTTCTGATCTTTCTGGTTTTAGTATTATTCGGAATGAGTATATTTTTCCTCTTAAATTACCGGCTTCTTTCGCTTCTTGAACGTGAAGATTGGCCTGCTTTAGCTTATTATCTGGAAAATCAAGTTTATGTGAAAGGCCGGTACAGTTCGCGGAATGTCCGCATTCTGGCAAGTTCTTATCTTGTTATTTCCGATTACCAGTCTGTATTAAAGCTGGAAAGCAAAACCCAGGCCGCTAATCCTTCCGCGGTAAACGCCAATGTTTTAATTTTCGGCGCGGCTAAAATATTATGCGGTAAATTTGATGAAGCAGCCTCCTTCTATAAAATACACACAAACAAATGTAAGAAAAAAGACAGACAATGGGTGCGCTGGTTCTTTGGTTTTTCCCAGTTATTAACAGGCTCGTTTGCCGCCGCAGAACCTGAGTTTTCTTCTCTCTCCGTTACTTCAAATGATTCGCTGATTACCGGCATCTCCGCGTATTTTCTGCATAATTCCCTTGAGAAAAAATCTTCGAATCCGGAGAAATGCCGCCAGGTAGCTGAGAACGGCAAAAGCCGCGTAATCAGCGCTGTAAAAGATCACGGCGGCTGGATAAAAGAAACGCAAAAAATGGGAACCGATGTTCATGTAGCCATTATAAGAAAATATGTTGATGAAACCGGAAAATGGCTTTTTAATATCACGGAATAATTATGAATATCCGCAAATCATCAAAACTGGAAAATGTCTGTTATGAAATTCGGGGCCCAGTGCTTAAGGAAGCCAAGCGGCTTGAAGAAGAAGGTTTCAAAGTAATAAAACTCAACATCGGCAGCCCAGCCGCTTTTGGTCTTAATACGCCAGATGAGATTGTTCACGATATAATTGTTAATCTCCCGAATGCTCAGGCGTACGGCGATTCCAGAGGACTTTTCGCGGCGAGAAAAGCGGTAATGCACGATTTCCAGTCAAAGAATGTAATGGATGTCGGAATAAATGATATTTTTATCGGAAACGGAGTCAGCGAACTTATTTCGATGTCAATGCAGGCTCTTGTGGATACAGGAGATGAAATCCTTATCCCGATGCCTGATTATCCTTTATGGACAGCCGCGGTTACTCTTTCCGGAGGAAAGGCGGTTCACTATTTATGCGATGAGTCGCAGGACTGGAATCCCGATCTTGATGACATCAAATCAAAAGTTACTCCCAAAACTAAAGCAATAATTATTATCAATCCGAATAACCCTACAGGCGCTGTATATGACCGCCCGGTTCTTGAAGGCATCGCGGAAATAGCGAGGCAAAATGATTTGATACTTTTCGCAGATGAAATCTACAGCCGCATAACTTACGACGGCGCGGTTCACATCCCAATGTCTACAATCGCCCCTGATCTTCTTACCATCAGTTTTGACGGTCTAAGCAAGGCATGGCGCGCCGCAGGTTTCCGCGCAGGCTGGATGGTTCTTTCCGGTAATAAAAAGATTGCATCAGATTATATTGAAGGGCTTGATATGCTCGCGAATATGCGCCTTTGTCCGAATATGCCCTCCCAAATGGGAATCCAAACCGCGCTCGGAGGATACCAAAGTGTTAAAGACCTCCTGCTTCCGGGCGGCCGTCTTTTGGAACAGCGGAATATTTCTTTTGAACTTGTTAATAAAATCCCGGGGCTTTCCGTAGTAAAGCCAAAGGGCGCTCTTTATTGCTTTCCCAAAGTTGATTGTAAGCGCTTTAATATCACAGATGATGTAAAGTTTATGCTCGACCTTGTCCGCGATCAGCACTTACTCCTTGTTCACGGCACAGGTTTTAACTGGAAAGAGCCGGATCATTTCCGTATCGTATTCCTTCCCGACAAAGATACCCTGACAGACGCAATGAGACGGCTAGGCGCTTTTTTAAGCGGTTACCGGCAGGCGTAGTTACGCGATCTTTACCGCCTGCATCTGTGCGCGTACGCATAATTCAGCGGCTTTAAAAGCGTGTTCCTGAGTCATCGCGTTTTCGCTTCGGTTCAGGCAGTCGAGTATCAGCTGCCCGAAGAAGGGGTAGCCCACTTTTCCTTCAACATTGAAATAAGTTTCTTCCTTGCTGTTCGCAAGATACACATTGCCGCCCCTGCTGTTTTTTTCACCTAACTGCATGTATTTGCGCTGTTCGATAAAACCTTCGGTTCCAAGAATGAAAGATCTTCCGTCTCCCCATGACTGAAGGCCGTCAGGGGTAAACCAGTCAACGCGGAAATAGTGAGCCGCCCCGTTGTCGCCTGTAAGCGCGGCGTCCCCAAAGTCTTCAAGTTCGGGATATTGCGGGTTATTATAATTTGCGACTTGACTATACATAACTTTCGCGTCCTTCGCGCCTGAGTAAAATAAAAACTGTTCAATCTGGTGGCTTCCGATGTCGCATAATATGCCGCCGTATTTTTCTTTTTTAAAAAACCACTGCGGGCGCGACGGCGCGTTAAGTCTGTGCGGGCCAAGACCCAGTACCTGTATAACTTTTCCAATCGCTCCCTGTTCAATAAGCTGTCCCGCGAAAACCGCGCTTTCTACATGGAGGCGTTCGCTGTAATAGACCATGTACTTTCTTCCTGTTTCTTTGACCTTTGCCTTCGCCGCTTCCAGCTGCTCCAGCGTAGTAAGAGGCGCTTTATCCGTGAAGTAGTCCTTTCCCGCCGACATGACGCGCAGCCCAAGCGCGCAGCGTTCCGATGTTACAGCCGCTCCCGCTACAAGGAGAATTTCCTTATCGTTTAAGATTTCATCTTCGCTTGCCGCGCGCTTTACATCCGGGTATGTTTTACAAAAAGCCTCCGCTTTTTTTGGATCGGGATCGTACACGCTTTTTAATACCCCTCCGGCTTCGATTAGCCCGTTGCATTGCCCGTAAATATGCCCGTGATCGAGCGCGGTTGCTGCGAATATAAACTCGCCTTTTTTTACCACAGGCGCGGGCTTTCCTTTAGGCGCGTAATTCATACCGTCTGTTTTATCTGACATTTTTTTCTCTCCCTAAAAAGTGATGTTTCCTTCAAGCTCTTTTACTGATACTGTCTTTTTATAAAACCTTGGAACTTTTTCCTTCATACCGCTGACTGTATAAAACGGATCGTCTTTTTTTACCGGAAGATCGATTGTACGATGTTCCGTTCCGGCTTTATAAATTGCGGTTATTAACTCAATTGTGTTTCTGCCGTCTCTTCCGCCAATCATAGGTTTTACTCCCGCCTTGTTTGTGTTTTCGATTGCAGATAACACATCGTCAATTTGCCCCGCGTGCAATGAATATTGTAATTTGGGAAGGTTTTCGTAATATTCATTTAATTGATTTACAAGCGCCGTGTTTTGCTCTTTCGCGGGGAAACCGTTAGGCTGTCCTGTGTGAGCCGCGGCTCTCCACGGCCATGAGATGCGTCCCTTCTCGCCCTGAAAAATAATCTGCTGCTCCTCCCCGTGATGGATAACAGAGCTTGTCACCTGAGCCAGCGCTCCTTTCGCGCAAAGGCCGCCGTCATACTGCAAAACAGCGATGGAAATATCCTCAACTTCCGCGTTGTCATGAGCCGCGTTGCTCATAACAGCGCTCACTTTTTCAGGAAGGCCGAGCATCCAGCACAGCATATCAATGTGGTGGACAGCGTGGTTTAAAGTGCAGCCGCCTCCTTCTTTTTCCCATGTGCCCCTCCACCAAAGATCATAGTAGCAGTGCGCTCTCCACCAGAATGATTCAACCTGAGCGTGAACTATTTTTCCGATAAGCTGAGCGTCTAAAACCTTTTTTAAATTGTATACAGGATCGCGGAAGCGGTTTTGCGCGATTACAGAAAGCGTTTTGCCGCTTTTTTCAGCTGCTTCGATCATCGCGTCACATTCCTGCAAAGAAGCCGCCATTGGTTTTTCTACAAGCACGTTTTTTCCGGCATTCAGAAAATCAACCGCGATTTCCGCGTGGCAAAACGGCGGAGTGCAGACGCTTACAAGATCGATATCCGGAGCGTTCAAAATATCCTTATGAGACGCGTTGATTTTCGCGCCTATTTTATAATCATTATTTCTCTTTTCCGCTTTTTCCGGGAATATGTCCGCAAGATACGTGATTTTACACCTGTGTGGAAACGCAAGATACGCTTCAATATGCTGAGCGCTGATGTTTCCGGCTCCGATAACAGCGACTGATATCATGTCTGCCTCCTGATGTTTCAAAATTTAAACAGGAAAACGCCGCGGAGGTTTTATCCTCTTTCCTGCATTGGAATATAAGACTGCTTTTTTGTTACAGACTTGTAGCCGGGGCGGATAATCTTTCCGTTGTTTACAAGCTCTTCCAGCCTGTGAGCGCTCCATCCTGAAATGCGCGAAATGGCGAATAACGGCGTAAAAATTTCTTCGGGAAGATCCAGCATGCTGTAGACAAAGCCGGAATAAAAGTCGATATTCGCGCTTACGCCTTTGTATATCCTGCGCACTTTTGCGATCACCTGAGGCGCTAATACTTCTACTTTTGAATAAAGTTTATATTCACCGGCTCTGCCTTTTTCCGCCGCGAGCTTTTCGACAAAACTGCGCAGAATATTCGCTCTTGGATCTGAAAGCGAGTAAACCGCGTGCCCCATGCCGTAAATTAAACCGGATTGATCAAAACCTTCTTTGCTGAGAAGTTTTTCCAGATACGCGTTAATTTCGTTATCGTCGTCCCAGTCGGAAATTTTTTCCATCATATCGCGGAACATCTGCACAACTTTGATGTTCGCGCCGCCGTGACGCGGCCCTTTTAATGAAGCTAAAGACGCGACAACTGTGGAATATGTATCGGTATGAGATGATGTAACAACGTGATTCGTAAAGGTTGAGTTATTGCCGCCGCCGTGCTCAGCGTGAAGCACAAGCGCGATATCCAGAATTTTCGCCTCAAGTTCCGTGTAACTTGAATCCGCGCGAAGCATTATTAAAATATTCTCCGCTATTGATTTTCCTTTTTGCGGCGGATGAATCATAAGGCTTTTATTTTCATGGAAATGCGCGTATGACTGATATCCGTAAACAGCAAGCAGAGGAAACTGCGCGATTAATTTTATTGACTGCATCAGAACGTTTTCTATTGAGATATCATCGGCATTGTCATCAAACGCGTATAACGTAAGCACTCCTTTTGAAAGAGAGTTCATCATGTCTTTTGAAGGAGCGCTCATGATCGTGTCACGCACGAAATTTTCAGGCAGCTCTGAATGCGCCTCTATTATCGCGAGGAATTCCGCGAATTCATCTTTATCAGGCAGATGGCCGAACAGCAAAAGGAAACAGGCTTCCTCAAAACCAAAACGGTCTTCGGTTAAAAACCCGTTTACAAGTTTTTCAATATTTATGCCGCGGTAATAAAGCTTTCCTTCGGCGGGAACAAGATCGCCTTCTTCCATTACATAAGAAATAATTTCTGAAATTTCCGTAAGGCCTACCATTACGCCTTTTCCGCTGATATCTCTTAAACCGCGTTTTACTTCATACTTTAAATAGAGCTCATTATCAATCATTCCGTGATCAAGCATGAGTTTTGAGTACTTATTAATAAATTTATTTGTCTGTTCGCTGTTCATCAGTTTATTGTAAAGCATAATACTGGTATTGGATACCCCGGATTTTTTGAATGTTTCCGTTGTTTTTATTGTTTATTATGCGATTTTCATATATAATGTAATTCAATATGTTATTTGCAAGAGTAAACGTATTAATTTTACTCCTCTTTCTTTTTGCCGGAAATTCAACCGTCTGGTCTCAGGACAATCAAAGCGGCATGACGGTATATACTATTGAGCCGGATCCGATGGTCCGCGAACAGATAAATGAAGAAGCAATGGCCGCATATGTTACAGGATCGCAGCTTATGAGCGTTAACAGGCTGGATGAAGCTGAAAGATATTTGCTTCAGGCTATCTCGCTTGATCCTGAGTTCGTAGACGCCATGGATCATCTTGGAGTAGTTTACAGAAGATTGAACCGCCTCTCTGAAGCGGAACAGATGTATTTAAGATCGATCAGCATTAATGATAAAAACAGGGTGCCTTATATTAATTTAGCCGTTGTTTACCGCATGCAGGGCAGATTGAACGACGCGTTTGAATTATATAAAAAATTAATAGAAATTGATCCAAATGATCCCGAAGGTTATTTCGGAATTGGCACAATATTTTATCTTGTTGAAAATTTTGAGGCGGCGCTTGTTTTCTTTGACGCGGCGATATTATTTTATTCCGCTTATAACTCGCCTTATGTTTATCACGCTTATCACTACAAAGGTTTAATATATTATTATATGAAAAATTACGAAGAAGCTTTATGGTATCTGGAAGAAGTTAAAAACAGCGATATGAGCGTTGACGGCTTAGACAGTATTATTAATGATATTAGAAGAATTCTATATAATTCGTGAGGTTTATAAATGAAACGTTTAATTTCTTTTTGCGGCGTTATTCTGCTTGCCGCGTGTCTTTTGTGCTGCGCTTCGTCAGCGCCTGTCAGTCACACAGAAACAAGCGGCTCTCCTGTCTATAAAATTACCAAAAACGGCAATGTTATGTATTTAGGCGGGAGTATTCATGTTTTGCGCGATTCTGATTTGCCTTTACCAGAAGAATTTGATTATGCTTTCTCAATGTCAGATGTGCTGGTGCTTGAAACAGATATCGATCTGATGAACACTCAGGAAATTCAGGAGTATCTTTTATACAATTCGTTCTTTCTTGACGGCAGATCGCTAAGAACTGTATTAAGCCCGCAAACGTACGAAACGCTTTCGCTTGCCTGCGATGAATACGGATTTCCTCTGGATGATTCAGTTCAATTGCTTAAACCTTCGATGGTCATAAATATTCTGACTGTTCTGCAAATTCAGGAACTGGGTTTTTTGGAAACCGGAGTGGATCAGTATTATTATGAAAAAGCGAAAAATATAAATATGGCGACAGCTTTTCTTGAGTCAGTGCAGTCTCAAATAGACGTGATTGTTTCGATGGGCGAAGGATATGAAGATGAGTATGTGCTGTATTCCCTGCGGGACATGGGAACCACGGATGAAAGCATTGAAACAATGGTAGCCGAATGGAAAAACGGCATTACGTTAAGCGCCGAAAAATCGTTAGCTGATATGATTAACGAATGGCCCGATCTGTATAAGTCGATGATTACAGGCAGGCATGACACATGGTTCCCCCAGATAGATCAATTTCTCGCTTCAGGAAAAACTCATTTTGTAATTGTGGGTTTTCTGCATCTTCCGGGGCCTTATGGTCTTTTATGGTATCTGGAAAACTCCGGCTGTGTTGTTGAACAGCTTTTGTAATTGATCTTTTTCAGAAACTGATGTTTCGAAAAAGTTTCAATTTATTTTACCATTCTCCGCTGATTAAACGTTTCCCAAGCGCTTCTGACAATACTGCGGTAACAAGCGTTTTAGCTTCATTAAAGGATTTTTTATCCATTGAATAGCGGTTCAGCTGCGGCGGTTCAATCGCATCCGCCGCACAAAGCCACTTTCTGCACCCGGGATTTAAAAGAATTAAACTTGTTTCCCTGTTCATTGATCCCCAATCCCTGATCCCCGTAACGCAGTTTTCGCATAACGCGGAATTTCCCCGGATATTATACCAAAGAGCGGTATTATCCTTCTGTTCACATTCAGCGCAGTATTCCAGATTCGGCTGTATTCCCAGAAATCCGGCCCAGCGCCATAAAAAGTGAATCTGAAGGGTAGCGCATAATTCTTCGTTTGCGCTCTCCAGCGTATCCAGCGTGTCAGACGCAAGTTTTAAAGCTGTTCCCCAATCGCCGCCGCCGCCGTGAGAAGATAAAATCGTTTCCGCTACAACCGCTGCCGTCATTGTTCTTTCATAAAGTTCCCTGAGTCCAGGCCTCCATGAGCGGACATCAAAGTCGCTCAATTTTCCGTACTCTTTGGACTTATCGCGGTATATCCAGAGGCGGCCTGTATTATAAGGCGCTGCGTGAGCGCGTAACTTGCTTTTAGGGCCGCCGAACACAGTCGCCTTTATAATTCCTTCTTCGGCTGTAAGAAGCGTAACTTCGCTGTTGGATTCGCCTGAAGGACGGCATCTGAGAACCAATGCTGTATACTCGGCGTTTCTGCTCATTTTTTTATTCTACCACAAGGCAGCTTTTTCTAAATTAGTATTTGCTTAGAATCTCATTTATTTCATTAATAATATCGCTTGTTGACTGATCTACCTGAGTTTTTATTTGTGTTTTTATCTGTTTCTTCATTGAGTTTGGCAGGCGCGGAAACAGGCTTTCGGTGTCTGACTCGAGATTGGCTTCTGTTTGGTTTTTAAAAAAATGATACGGTTCTATTCTAAGAGCGCAGGCGATTTTTTCTATCATGTCTATAGACGGAAACCTCCTGCCGATTTCAATATCTCCGATATAACTGGTAGCTGTATTACAATATTCTGCCAGTTTCATCTGTGATAACCCTTCTTTTTTGCGGAATTTTTTCAAATTTTGGATAAAAACCTGTTTTAAAGTCATTATATATGCTAATAGCCGAATTATTTGTTTTACAATCAGCTATATGACGTATTATCTTTATTTACATTTATCAGCGATATGTATATAATTATTATAAGAATTCTATTATTAATAAGGCTGCTTTCAGTAAAAAGACAATGAAAACAATTTTTGTTGTAGATGATAATACTGTAAACCTGGTGACGGCGGATAAAACATTATCGGATTTTTATAATGTGTTCACTTTTGCCTCTGCCTCCGCAATGTTCGATTTATTAAAATATAAAATACCAGAATTGATACTGCTGGATATAATGATGCCGGACACAGACGGTTTTGAAGTTTTAAAGCAATTGAAAACTAATGAGCGGTATGCTGAAATTCCTGTAATATTTCTGACAAGCAAGAATGACGCGGTTACAGAAGCGCACGGTTTTGAGTCGGGCGTTGTGGATTTTATTTCCAAACCGTTCTCAGGGCCGGTTCTGCTTAACCGTATAAAAACACATTTGCATATTGAGGAAATAATCATTGAGCGTACAGCTATAATCAGCGAACAAACAGAGATATTAAAGCAGCGGACCGAAAAACTTTTAAGACTACAGAACAGCATTGTGTCTGTGCTCGCGACTATGGTAGAAAACCGCGATAAGCTGACAGGGAAACACGTTATGCGCACAACAGAATATTTAAAACTGCTGATGCACGCTTTAATTGAACGCGGTCTTTACAGCGATAGAATCAATAAAATGAATTTTGACGTTATTATTTCATCATCGCGCCTTCATGACCTTGGCAAGATTGTTGTTACGGATTTAATCCTGAATAAGCCGGAAGAACTGACTGAAGAAGAATTTGACATTATAAAAACTCACGCTGTCGAAGGCGAGAAGATTATCGACGATATAATCAATGAATCCGGCGAAGATGAATTTTTACTGAACGCTAAAACATTCGCGGGCAGTCATCATGAGTGGTGGAACGGTTCCGGTTATCCGCGCGGATTAAAGGGCGAAGATATTCCTTTACTTGGGCGGATACTCGCGGTGGCTGATGTATACGACGCGCTCATGTCTGACAGGCCTTATAAAAAAGCGTATTCGCACGATAAAACCGTTGAAATCATTCTTGATAACAAAGGCAGACAATTTGATCCTAGTATTGTTGATGTTTTCTATGAAGTAAACGGTTTGTTCGCGAAGGTATGGAAATGCCGGTGAAACATAAAACCGCCAAAGCTATGTTTTCCCCGCTGCGGTCTTATGTGCAGGTGCTTTGCGTATTTCTGGCGTTTACGGTAATGGCTGCGGCAACTTTCCTGTTTGAGGTAAATATTGAAAGACAGCATCTGGAACATAACACTGAAATTTTATCCGAACAGATTGAGGAGCGGCTTACCGCGAATCTGCATGAATTAAAGACCTTTTTATACGTTGTATCTGAAACGATCCGGACTATGCTTTTATGGGGCGCTGATTTTGAAGAAGTAAAAACATATATAATTGAAATGACAAATTTCGGACAGCACGAGGATGACGGCATTATTGGGTTTGCCAGCATATTCGCTATTTTTGACGTGTTTGGCGGCGCTGGAATAAACGGTCTTGTTCCGGATATGAACTGGGAAACTGATCTGCCGGATTATATGCCGCAGGAGCGCCCGTGGTATATCGCGGCGGACAGATCAAACGGTGAAATCGTTGAAACAGGTCCGTATGTGGACGCTTTAAATCAGGAAGTATCTATAACATACGCTCATTGCATATATGACGACAGCGGCAGACGTTTAGCTATTATATGTCTTGATATACTTCTTGACAGAATCAATAAAATTTCATCCGAACATCACAATTTAGGAATTCATTCATGGATGATGCTTGATAAAAATTTTACCATTATTTCCTATCCCTTTGAAGAATTTTTAGGAATGACAGTGCGCGAAGCTAAAGGAAGCGGCATTGAAGATATTGCGGACAGACTGGAACAGGGTCTGCCTGTTTTATCGCACAAATTAGTTAATCCTTTGGGAGAGACGAAAATATATTCTGTAAGGCAGGCAAGCAACGGCTGGTACATAGGCGTATCAACTCCCGAAGACAGTTACTACGCCAATATTAAAAGCATACTGTTGTTCCTTGTTATTTTCGGGTTGTTCATGTCTTTTATACTTAGCGCCATACTGCTGCGCGATTTACACGTAACAAAAAAAGCCATTCAGGAGAAAAATAAAGCTGTTGAAGAAAAAAATACGCTTATCAATCTGGAAAATATAATGAACGGGCTGGATGTAATGATCTATGTTACAGAACCAGAAACAAGTAAAATACTTTTTATTAATGACAGTATGAAAAGGCATTATAATATTAACGGCGACTGCATCGGACAGTTATGCTATAAAGTCTTTCAGAAAGATTTTGATTATAAATGCGAGTTCTGCCCGTGTTTTCCGCTGAATATAGAGCCTGATAAAACAATTATTTGGGAAGAACACAGCACGTTAACAAACCGAATTTACCGTAACATTGACAGATACATACCCTGGCCGAATAACAAAACAGTTCATATACAGCACTCTGTTGATATGACTGAATTAATCGCCGCCAGGGATTTCGCCGAAGAGAGCAGCCGTCACAAGAGCGCTTTTCTTTCCGTTATGAGCCATGAAATGCGGACTCCTATGAACGCGATATTAGGCATCGCTGAAATCCAGCTGCAGAATGAGGCCTTGTCTTCGGATATGGCGGAAGCTCTCGGACAGATATACGAATCAGGCGATTTACTGCTCTCCATCGTTAACGACATTCTCGATCTTTCCAAAATCGAAACAGGAAAAATGGAGTTAGTTCCTATAAAATACGATATACCCAGTCTGATTAACGACACTGTTCAATTAAATTGCATGCGTTATGAAAACAAGCCGGTTGAATTTACCCTTCATATTGATGAGAATACGCCGCTTTATTTATTCGGCGACGAGCTTCGCATAAAACAAGTGTTGAATAACGCGCTTTCCAATGCCTTTAAATATACTGCCGAAGGTAAAATAGAATTTTCAGTTTTCACAGAAGACGGAACAGACGGGTATGTGACGATTTTTTTCCGCGTAAGCGATACAGGGCAGGGTATGACAGAAGAACAGGTAGCCAGGCTGTTCGACGAATACACGCGCTTTAACGCCAAAGCCAACCGCGAAACAGTCGGTACAGGACTTGGCATGAATATTACAAAACGTCTGGTTGATTTAATGAACGGCTCTGTTTCTGTGCAAAGCGAACCGGGAAAAGGCACTGTGTTTACCGTTGGTTTTCCGCAGAAACGGACAGATAAAACAGTATGCGGGCCTGACTTGTCTTTAAAATTGAGTAATTTTAAGCACGAGAATATGGCAATCGCAAAAAAAATGCATTACATACGCGAATATATGCCTTACGGCAGCGTTCTTTTGGTTGACGATGTTGTATCAAATTTATATGTCGCTAAAGGAATGTTGTCGCCTTACGGTCTTAAAATAGAAACCGCTTTCAGCGGATTTGAAGCTATCAGTAAAATAAAAAGCGGCTGTCTTTACGACATTATTTTCCTGGATCACATGATGCCAAAAATGGACGGTATTGAGACAATAAAAATTTTACGCGGTATGGGGTATACAAATGCAATTATCGCGCTGACAGCTAATGCTTTAATCGGACAAGAGAAAATGTTTTTAGAAAACGGCTTTGACAGTTTTATTTCTAAGCCGATTGACTCGCGCGAGTTGAATCTTATTCTGAATGAGTTTATACGCAACAAAAAACCGCCTGAAGTTGTGGAAGCTGCGCGCCGGGAAAAAGAGAAAAAGAACCCGGGCGTCAATTATACAACAAAGCCGTCTGCGTGGGAAACCCAGCCGCAAAAAGCGTTTATAGACGAGAAATTTAAAACAGCGGCGGTTCATGATATAAATAATGCGCTTAATGTACTGGAAGAGATATTGCCAAAAATTAACACAAGCGGCGCGGATTTGGTTTTGTTCGCTACAACCGTTCACGGTATGAAAAGCGTTCTTTCCAACATCGGAGAAAATCAACTTTCAGATACTGCGCTGGAATTAGAAAAGGCGGCTGCTGACAGTGAAACAGACTTTATATTGTCACAAGCTGATAGATTTATAAAATCACTGCGGTCAGTGATGGAGAAAATTAAGCTTCCGCAAACAGACGGCTTAAATGATAATTCACATGAAGTTGTAAATTGCGATATGGGCTTTTTTCGCAGCAAATTGGAAGAAATAAAAACAGCATGTGAAAAATTTAATATAACTGACGCAAAGACAGCTGTTTCAGAGATAAAACAAAAAACATGGCCGGGTATAATTTTAGGAATTATTAATGAAATATCTTTATTATTAATCCGCGGCGAGTATTCAAAAGTGGCGTCCGCCGCTGAAAAAGCAATAGAAACAACCGGCTGAGTTTTTAAAAATTCCTGTTTAAAAACTTCAATTTTTGATCAATTTCCATATAAAAACAACATTTTATTCTAATTTTAACGCGAAGACTTTGCTCTTTCTGTTCTGATCATAAGCCTTCCGTTTTTTTTCCGGCAAACTATCTACAGACGCTTCTTTAAAACCGAGCGATTCAAACCAGTCCTGTGATTGTGTTGTAAGCACAAAAACCCGGAGCATTTTATTTTTACGCGCTTTTTCGATAAGGCAGCCTACAATTTTTCTGCCAAGGCCGAGATCCGAATAATTTGGGTCTGTCGCGACAGCGGCGATTTCTCCCTGCGATTCACCCCAGTCATGAAGCGCGCCGCATGCGCGTATCGATCCGTCAATTTCCAGAACAGAATAATCGTCTTTTTTTTCCTGAATTTGCTCGGCATTGCGCCTGATAAGAATGCCTTTTTGCATTAAAGGCCCCATTAGACGAAGAATGTCCGGTAAATCGCTTGAATGAATGGCGCGGATAGAATCGTACTCATCAGTGTAAATCATTGTTCCGGCTCCAAGATTTGAAAATAATTCCTTAAGAATTGAACCTTCTTCCCTTCCGTCAATTAGATGCACGCGGTGAACTCCCGCCTGGCTTGCTTTTAATCCCAGTTTAAATTCCCGCAGATATTGATTTTCGCCGGTATTATTCTCTGTAAAATATTCTTTGTTGGAATTGATCAGCAATTCAGTCTGAGCGGGAGTAAGCCTTATTAGGCTTCCATCCTGTCTTTTTTCTGTGTTCTCAGGGATTTTTAATATTTTCATTTCAGAATTATTATGCGCGTAGATTATGAATAGCTTGATCGCGGAGAGCGCTTTTGATACAGCTAACGCGATTTCATCGCTTGGAACATTGTACGGCTTGCCTGAGGGGCTCCAGCCGATGCAGGGGAGGATTGGAATCATTCCTAAATTTAAAACTCTTGTAAGAGAGTCAACATATATTTTATCGACTGTGCCGGTGTGTTCTGTATCTATGCCTTTTATTACGCCAAGACCTCTTGCTCTGACAAAATTTCCGATCAGGGCATCGACTCTGCTTCCGGAAAGAAAAGTCATAAACCGGCTCGCTACATTGAAAGCCGCCATTTCTATATATGAGATTGTCTGTGATGTTGTAACACGGACAGGCGAATTAAATGCGGTATCAATGCTTGTTACATAATTTGATGAATTGATATCATGCTGTTTTAAAACAGTGTCGATATTTTCTTTTGCGCCGGGAACAATTATCACTTTAAAACCGGTCTTTGCGAGTAATGCAAGATCTTTAACTAATCCCGGAAAACCGGGATCCTCTGTTACGGGATAATCAATTTTAAAAACCATTGTAGAACCTTCAAACCGGCTCTGGTAATGGAAAACCTCGCGGATTAAATCAACCTGTGAATTTACAGCGTCCATTTTTATATTTTATTACAAGTATACATTTAATGTCTATTGACGAGTCATTAATTTCACTAAAGCTAATTTGCCAGATTCCGATATTTAAAATGAAACTGGAAAACTCTAAAGGGCTTTAGTTTAAAGTTCCTTTCAGGTGATTCCTGTCCCGGTAATGTCATTCGTCCGTTGGGCTTCTTTGATTTTTCCGGGAAACCTCACCCTTCCGGGAACGATGGGTCGAGGGTTTGTGTTTCCCTTCGGGAAATGCAATGGCACATGTCCAACGCCTATTTTTTTGTATGTAAGAAAGAAATCAATTCTTTTAATAAATGCAAAAGAATAGGTGTTGGGCGCAAACGATACGCGGGTTTTTTCGTATGAAAAAACTCAAAACAAAGAAACCGTAATGCGGTTTTTTTAAGTTAAAAATCCGGGAACATTCGTTCCTCAGGGATTTTTATCACGGCATGGAAGCCGCGTAATAATAAAACATTCTGTTTTTTATTACGAAAAAAGCCAAAGGAGTGAGTATATGATTATCAATCACAACTTAAGTGCAATGTTTGCCGACAGGTCCCTCAAAGTTACCCAGACTTTCCTGGATAAGAGCATGGAAAAATTGT